>Ga0066710_100000873_pt1 | contig 20486 bp, 18 predicted proteins | sample GraSoiAngelo_159_FD_79666 | JGI IMG/M metagenome (GOLD analysis project Ga0066710, IMG submission 79666) | Grasslands soil microbial communities from the Angelo Coastal Reserve, California, USA - 14_1009_16_40cm | ecosystem: Environmental > Terrestrial > Soil > Grasslands | place: USA...
AAGTAAATTTTTTCGGAATATCTTTTCCATTTTGAAAACTTGGGCTGGAAATACTGAATGCCATCGGTGCTCCTCCCTTCACTGAGAAGTAACCTTGCTCTTTGATGCGGGGAAGAGCGATAGAGCTCAACTCTGCCATCATCAGCGCGAGAATTGACCGTAGCAGGGATAGTGCCAAGGCTCGCCTACTGGGCTTTACAATCTCTCTCCACCGCGCGCTCTGTCAGTAAGTGGAAATAGTGAAATTAACCGTAATGCGTGCTTCGGTTTCGACCGGCTGGCCCGCCTGAAGGTAAGGTTTAAAGCGCCACTGTTTCACCGCTTCCCGGGCCGCTGCGGAGAGAATGGCCGGCCCGCTGAGCACCTGCAGATCCTGGATGTTCCCGTCTTTTCCGATCAGAGCCTGTAGCACCACCGAGCCTTGCACTTTCATTTGCTTTGCCAGCATCGGATAGTTGGGATCGACTGGATGCGAGACTACTTCGGCGGTACCTGGCGAAAGGCGAACCTGTGCCGTGGCATTAGTCACCCCACCGCTAGGGCTTTGGGATATGGCAGAAGGAGCTGTTTCACTGCTAGCAGGCGATTTTGGTCCGAGATCGAGCTTGATAGAAGGGTTACCGGGTGTCACAGTCTGATGCTGGTCTCCGGCGACCACCTCGACCTGTAGAGGCGGGAGCACTTTTCGATTGGTAATCACCGGTGAGGGATTTGTGTCTGCAGTGGGCGTCGCCGTAACTTCAGTCACCGGCTTTTTCGACTTTGATCGTGCTGCGGGAGTTGTTTGCCCTTTGCTCGCTAATCGTTGAGATTCCCCGGTAGTTTGGGACGCACTCGGTTCCGAAGTCTCTGATTCGACAGTGGCGGTGGATGGGTACCAGAACTGCCAGTCCTTGTAGAGGACCACAATCAAAGCGGCGAGCAGCAATGCCAGCGCGATTAACATCTGGCGTCGCTGTTTCAGTTCGGAACCGCTATCAAACGGAACCTCATTCATCTCCGGTTGGTGGTTCTCCTCGAGCATTGGCATGAATCAATCCCCTCCGCACCCTTCGGACCCTCAGGTATCGTCGCCTAGTATGCCTCGAAAGGCTGTGAGGAAGCTAGTAAAAGCAGGGGTTCCTACACCAGTTAGTCACAACCGTCGGTGTTCGGACACTATTCCCTTTACGCAACCATGACGTGCACAAGTTACGCAGATAGGTGACTGGAGTCACCGCTTTTCCGCCGCGGTTGAGATATTACAGAGCAATGAGATCCATTCAGGAGGCCTGCTTCGAATGCGTCTTGCGTCCGGAGCGCCTCTTTTGCCATTTGCCAGCTGAGGCCCTGAAGGATTTCGATACCCTCAAGTCGCTCTCGCTTTATTCGAGTGGCAGGACTCTGTTTCGCGAGGGCGCCTGGGCCCGAGCCATTTTTGTATTGTGCGAGGGCAAGGTAAGACTGTCGGTATGTTCGCAGTCAGGCAAGCGTTTAATGCTTCGCATTGCCGGCCCGGAGAAGTGTTGGGACTAAGCGCCTTGCTGTGCAGTGGCCCTTATGAACTGACTGCGGAGATAGTGGACGACGCTCGCGTGGCCATGATCAATCGCAAGGATCTGCTGCAGTTTCTGAACGACCACCGTGAGACCTGCTTGCAGCTAGCTCAACTGCTGAGCCACGACTTGCATGTTGCCTATAACCGCATGCGTGTGATCGGATTAGGGCGTGGCCGCCGCCGCCGACAATTGCTGCCGGTCGAAGTTAGGCTTCCTGCTTTGCCGGTCACTGCTAAAAAAGGAAACGCCCGGCCATGATCAGCCGGGCGCCTGTAGTTGCCGGAATGTTCGGTTCACTTGTTCATGCTGATTTTCTTATCTCAACAGGAAAGTCAATCACTTTCCCTCGCTGCTCCGGGGGAATCCATTTTACTTTCTTGTGAAACCTTGCCGGAATATAGAACTCAATCACCTGTGCCATATCACCCCTCCGATCCGAGACAGCAGCACGCCCACCGTTTCACAGTGTCACCCGGGGATGTACGTGTGCTCAATTACTTAGTTAGATGCGGGCAGCAGAGCACAATGATGCCAGGGGAAGGCAGGGCGGCAGGCGGGGCGCAGGTTCAATGTCTTTGAGTTCAGGTTGGAAGAAGTAAGTCTGTCAGCAGGCCAGTTGCTCGCGGGTAAGCTTCAGGCCATTCAGGTTTCCCAGCACAGTGACCGCAATCGAATCGGTGTGAAAAAACTGCTCTGCCAATTCTTTTAATTCCTCGGCTGTGACGCCTTCGATTTTTTCGATAAGTTCGTCCAAGGTATAGAAGCGATCGAAGTACATCTCTTGCCGCGCCAGATTAGACATGCGCGCTGTTGAGGATTCCAGAGAAAGCATCAGGCTGCCCTTCAACTGGTCTTTTGCCCGGCGGAGTTCCTCAGGGGGAACGGTCTCAGTTTTTAGCTTCCGGAATTCCGAGACAATCGATTGCACCACCTTGCCAGCCGATTCGCGCGACGTTCCGGCGTAAACAGAAAGACAGCCGGTGTCGCGGTAAGGATTCAAATCGCTGTAAATAGCGTAGGCCAGCCCCTGCCGTTCGCGGATATTTTGGAACAACCGCGAACTCATGCCTCCACCCAAAAGAGTGTTCAAAATATACGAGGCATACCGCTTCCCATGTGCAATGGGATGAGACGGAACACCCACGCAGATCTGAACCTGCTCCAGTGCTTTCTTGTTACGCATAATGATGCGCGGGACGATCTTTGGCTGTGGGCTGTGAAAGCCATTCTTTTTGGGTGGCATCTGCGCGAAGTGTTTGTTCACCAACTCCACGAATTGGGCATGTTTTAAATTCCCGGCTGCACAAATGATCAAATTCCCGGGAGCAAAGCGCTGGCCGTAAAAATCAAGCACTACCGGTTGCTCGAACTTCTTCACTGTCTCCTTGGTTCCCAGAATTGGCTTACCCAGCGGATGATCCTTCCAGAAATTCTGGGTAAAGATCTCATGGACCAGGTAGTCAGGACTATCCTCATCCATCTTGATTTCTTCCAGGATGACACCGCGCTCACGAGTAATGTCCGCCCCATCAAACACCGGATTGAGGACCAGATCGCTAAGCACATCCATAGCAATCGGAAGATGATCGTCGAGCACCTTCACGTTGAAACAAACGCACTCTTTGGCGGTGAAGGCGTCCATGTTGCCACCAATCGAATCCACCTGCCGGGCAATCTCCTCGGCCGAGCGATGCTTGGTTCCTTTGAAAACCATGTGCTCAATGAAATGCGAAATGCCGTTCCATTGCAGGTCTTCATCGCGCGACCCGGTCTTGATCCAGATACCAATGGAGACCGACCGGATATGCTGCATCTCCTCGGTCAGAACAATCAGACCGTTGGGGAGAACTTCGCGATGGATATTGCGCTTCTCTTCAACCATATTTCTTGCCAACCGATTGCGGGGAGGAGTTCCTTCCCTAAGTATTGTTACACACCCCGCCGACATGCGCGAATGGGCGATTAATGGCTTATAATCAATAACTTACAGGTAAGTTAGCAGCCAAGTGACGTTTTCCCTGGCTGAATCTCACAATACTCTACAATTATAGAAAATGAATGCTAGTAGTTAGATGATGACAAACACAAAACAACAGAACATACTTTTGGGCCTTGGCCTTCATGAACTTACATTATTGGTGGAAGAATCCGGCCAGCCCCAATATCGGGCTCAGCAGCTTTTTGAAGCTATCTACCGGCAAAGGGTGGGGTCTGCGGAGCAGATTTCTACCTTGTCGCAGGAATGTCGGGCCGCCCTGGTCCAAAAAGGATTCTCCGTAGGCCTCCCCACAACGGATAAGAAATTCGTTTCGGTGGACGGGACAGTCCGCTATCTCGTCACTCTTGCCGACGGAGAAAGTGTGGAAACCGTCTGGATGCCCGAAGGCGACGCGGGTGAAGCCGGGGACGGCAGCGAGGCGGGAAACGAATTGGAAAAACAGACAAGCCAGACGTGGGATCGCGCCACCATTTGCGTTTCCAGTCAGGTCGGCTGCGCTGTGGATTGCAAGTTTTGCCTGACCGGGCTTTTAGGAGTAAAGCGCAATCTTACTGCCGGAGAAATTGTAGGGCAGATTGCCGCCGTTCTTAATGAGCAGCATGTTGCCCCACCTCGCGATCGAGTGAACCTCGTGTTCATGGGAATGGGAGAGCCTTTTCTGAATTATGACAATTTCATCAAGGCGGTTCGTCTGCTCGTAGAAGGCGTGGGCATTCCCGAGTCTCGTATGACCGTGTCAACAGCTGGGATTGTGCCGCGTATCTATGATCTCGGTGCCGAATCCATCCGGCCCAAGCTGGCTATCTCGCTAAATGCGCCCAATGATGACTTACGCACGCGGCTGATGCCCATCAACCGCAAGTGGAACCTGGAAAAGCTGATGGCCGCTGCGCGTGATTTTCCTCTCAGAAACCGGGAGAGACTGACTTTTGAATACGTTCTGCTGGACGAAGTGAATGATTTTGAACAGAATGCCCGTGAATTAGTGGAGCTCATTCGTGGGGTACGCGCCAAGGTCAATCTGATTGCACTCAATCCGGGGCCGGGAATTCCATTTCTCACGCCGGCCCAAGATCGTGTCGCCCGGTTTCAAAATATATTGATCGATTTTGGTGTGCCTACATTCATCCGCCGTCCGCGCGGCCGCGACATCTATGCTGCTTGCGGGCAACTCAAGCGAACCCTGGAAATGAGCGCTTAACTTTTGAGGCTCGAGCGCTGGAAATGACTTTCTCAGTCTGAAGTTATCGTCCTCTCTCTAATTCCTGCGCGGCCTCGTCGATCAGCGCCGCTTCGTCCAGCAGCACGGCAGCGGCGCGCTGCATCTGGTCATCCGCTTCTTTCCACTTCTTCTGTTCAATGGCCTCGCGAACTCCAGGGATTGTCTTCACTCCGTATCCGGTGTATTGCCCTGGCGCATAAATCATGTGCTTGAACCATGGTCTCCCTGGGAGCCCATCTTGACTGGCTAGTTTGCGTTCGCTCTGCAGCAGTTTTGCATTCACAATTTGGAGCGAAGCGGAATTCATAGCCAAGTCTCCATTCTTCGCCACCTTCTCATACGCTTTTTGATAACGCTCCGCACTGCGAGTGAGCGCTTCCGAAGCATTCTCGAGCGGGGCGAAGTTGAGATGTGGTGGAACCTCTTCACGCTGAGGAGGGACAAAGGTTTTTTTCGGATCGGCGGTTGCGGAAAAAACGCCTTCATCCATTTCTTTATTCCGCTCGCTGACCTGGTCCTGCTTGTCTTTCAATAGTTTCTGTAATTCACCCAGATAGCGATGAACCGTGTCGGCAAAATCTGTGAACTCGTAGGGAAGCAGATCGGCATCGGCCATTCGCATGACGGCGGTGCCAACCGTCTGTGCCAAGGCACGCCCGTAGCTGAAGTCGGTGTCGGAAAAATGCGTGTACCAATAAAAATCATCATAGATGGAATGGTAAATTCCTCCGCCGTCTTCATCACCGAAACCCACATCAAGCGAAGCTATGCCGAGATGATCGAGGAAGACGGTGTAGTCAGAACCTGAACCAAGGCCATGGATTCGCAGATCAGTCCGTTGACGTGCCTCCTGACGTTCTTCGGTTGAAGTGGCATCGGCAATTTGCTTGAATTGGCTTCTTTTCCAGATCGAGATTTTTTTCTCAGGATCCTCAACGTCGCGCGCCACTCCATTCATGAACTTTTCCAGCGTATGCGATCCTCCGGCAGACAAATAACCACGGCCATTTGCATCAGTATTAATGTAGACCGCGGCGTGTTGGCGGAGTTCATCAGCATGGGTTTCCGCCCACTCGGTCGACCCCAGCAGGCCTGGCTCTTCGCCGTCCCACACGCAATAAATAATGGTTCGGCTCGGCTTCCAGCCTTGCTTCAGCAATGTTCCAAGCGCCCGAGCTTCTTCCATCAGGGAAACCGTGCCTGAAACCGGATCCTCGGCGCCGTTTACCCAGGCGTCATGATGATTGCCGCGCACTACCCACTCATCGGGATATTTCGAGCCAGGAATTTTGACCACAACATCGTAGAGAGTTTTGATGTCCCAGTTTGATTGCACTTTCAGATGGACTTTCGCGGGTCCAGGTCCTACGTGATACGTGAAGGGCAGGGAACCGCGCCAACTCTCCGGCCCTATCGGACCCTTCAGAGCTTTGAGCAGATTCTGTGCGTCGCCATAGGAAATAGGGAGAACCGGGATGCGGGTAAAGGTCTTCACGTCTTTCAAAGCCAGGCGCTTTGCGTCTTTCGTGGCTCCTACGTCCGGAGTCAGTGGGTCGCCGGGATGGATGGGCATATCCATGACACTGCCGCGTTGCACGCCGTCCGGTGGACGCCACGCTCCCTGCGGAAATACGTCTCCTGCAAAATAGCCGTCGTCCCTGGGATCAGAGTAGATCAGGCACCCCACGGCGCCGTGCTCGGCCGCAACTTTGGGCTTAATGCCGCGCCAGGAATGCCCGTACCGCGCAATCGCGATGGCCCCCTTCACTGAGATTCCCATTTGTTCCAGCTTTTCATAATCCTCAGGAATGCCGTAGTTCACATACACGAGCGGTGCGGTGACGTCGCCGTCAATCGAGTAGGCATTGTAGGTAGGCAGTTGTTCGGATTGTTGGTTAGAAGTTGGATCAACGCTTAGCGCTGTTTCCTGTAATTTGGCCTGAAACCGGGAAGGCTCCACTAGTTCCACAATGCGCTCCTTCGGCGTGGGGAAAAGGACATCGAAGGTTTCAATATGCGCATCCAGCCCCCATTCCTTGAACTTGGATAGCATCCATTCGGCATTGTCCTTGTCATAGGCAGAACCGACATGATGAGGCTGGGCAGAAAGACGCTGCATGTAGTCGCGCAGATTTGCCGGCGTGGGAATCATGCGGAACTTACCTTCCCAATCACGCTGGGTGCGCGAGGAAGCCGCTGAATACCCCAGTAGCGGTACCACTTCATCGGAAGTGGCAGCGAGAAGGAAAAGACAAGTGACCATCAGGAAAATCAGCTTTGCGCGAAGGCGCATTCAATCCTCCAGAACAATATGACTGAGCCAATTAAGGCTGGGGCATTATAGAGGCTGTCGCGCCTGCATGACCAAACATTGGCGGAGCGATCTATCGCTGCGTACTTGGCAACTACGAATGGCTAGAGTAGGCTTTGCCTCTTATGAAAATGGCCTTTAGCCGAGCTGCTTCGTCACTCTTATTCCTGCTTTTTCTTTCCTTCACCAGCCGGGGAGCGGCCGCAACTTTCACAGTGGAACAAGTATTGAGTTCGCCATTTCCTTCCAACCTGGTGGCGGCTTCGCGTGCCGGCAGGATGGCATGGGTATTCAACGCCAAGGGATCTCGCAACCTGTGGATCGCCGATGTTCCCAGCTTCGCCGCGCGTCCAGTAACACACTACAGCGGTGATGACGGACAGCCAATTGCCAGCCTGCGAATCACACCAGATGGACGCACGCTGGTGTACGTCCGCGGCAGCGAAACCAATGAAGCCGGACGTGTAGCCGATCCAACCAGCGGCGTGTCATCGCGTAAACAACAGGTTTGGGCTATGGAGGTGGATGGCGACAGTCCACGACTACTAGGAGAGATGGGTTGCGGCGAGGAAGAATGTGAAGATGTCGAACTCTCACCCGACGGACAATTTGCAGTCTGGGCAACACGAAAACAATTGTGGATTGCGCCGGTTTCAGGCGCCACCTCCTCTCATCAATTGACCGATCTGCGCGGCGAAAATTCAGCTCCCAAATGGTCTCCGGACGGACGTCAGATCGCCTTCGTAAGTGATCGCGGCGGGCACAGCTTCATCGCAATTTATGATTTCGGCCGCGACAGCGTTCACTATCTTTCCCCCAGCGCCGATCGCGATCTTTCACCTCGTTGGTCCCCTGATGGACGCCGTATCGCTTTCATTCGAACTCCCGGCGTCCAGGACAAACTTCCACTGATCCCGGTCCGAGTAACGCCTTGGGCAATTTGGATGGCTGATGCGGCAACGGGAAACGGCAAAGAGATCTGGCACAGCGGAAATCAGCCCAATGATTCTTTCCCCCGGCTGACGGCGAACTCTTCGTTCTACTTCGTCACGGATGACAAACTTATTTTTGCCTCCGAGCAGGATGGATGGAATCACTTGTACTCGATCTCCCCGACAGGCGGATCAGCCACTTTGCTCACAGCAGGGGTGTTTGAAGTGGAAGATGTCGCTCCCAGCTTTGACGGACGCTCTGTGCTCATTTCTTCGAATCAGGGTGATGTGGATCGCCGTCACATTTGGCGCGTCGGCTTGGAGACGGGAAAAGCACAGGCTTTGACGACAGGTGAAAGCATTGAATGGAACCCGGTAGAAACAAGCCAGGGTAATTTCGTAGTTTGCTTCGCTTCGAATGCAACCGTTCCCGCGATGCTTTATCGGGTGACCGCGCAGGGCAAAGAGATGATCGCCGCCGCTGCTCTACCCGCAGACTTCACGTCGAAACAGTTGGTCGTACCGAAAGCGGTGGTTTTCAAAAGCGAAGATGGCTTAGACATCCGTGGTCAACTGTTCACTCCTCCAGGCAGAAGTCAGCCCGGTCCAGCGCTGATCTTTATGCACGGTGGTCCGATGCGGCAAATGCTGCTCGGCTTTCACTACATGTACTACTACCACAATGCGTACGCCATGAATCAGTACTTGGCGAGCCAGGGCTATGTCGTACTGTCAGTGAATTACCGGCTTGGGATTATGTATGGACGCGCTTTCCGCGAAGCTGCTAACGCCAGTTGGCGCGGCGCATCAGAGTACAAAGATGTGCTTGCTGGCGCGAAATTCCTACAAGGTTTATCCACCGTGGATCCGAAGAAAATAGGACTGTGGGGCGGATCATATGGTGGATATCTGACCGCGTTGGGACTGGCCCGCAACTCGAATCTTTTCGCGTCAGGAGTGGATCTTCACGGCGTGCACGATTGGTCCGTATTCCTTCCACGCTGGGAAAATCGCCCCGGCGCGCCAGACAGCAAAGAAGCGGAGAAGTTGGCGTTTGAATCTTCACCCAACGCCTCCGTGGCAACGTGGAGGTCTCCCGTGTTGCTGATTCATGGCGATGATGATCGTAATGTCCCCTTCGATCAAACCGTGGACCTGGCGCAACGTCTGCGTGAGAACCATGTTCGGTTTGAGGAACTCATCTTCCCCGATGACATTCATGATTTCCTGATGTGGAAGAACTGGGTGCGCGCGTACACTGCGACGGCTGATTTCTTCGCGCGAACGCTCAAGCAAGAAGGACACTGATAAACGGCCCGGCATTCGTTTAGGTTTGCCAGCTTAGAAGCAGAAGGGGAAACACGCGAATGAAAAGACAAGGGACGCCAGCATCCAAAGGATGCCGACGCAGACACACAACAGGTTCAATTTCCGTGCTCGACTCTGTACAATGTTGAGTGCCGCCCAAACCATTCCAGCTAGGAACACATAAAAATACCCGGTCTGGATGGGTTCACGCCAGCGTACAAGCCACCATGTTCCTCCCTTTTGGGTGACGTTCATCTTTACCGGAGGCATTTAGTTAACCCACACCGAGTGGCCAAGCGCACGCTCGAACAGCCCCGGCAGCGCCAACGGCAAGTTTCCGACTCCAACGGAGAAGAACAGCAGAAAGCAGACCATAAACAAAGGCCCGCGAGAGACTACGGCGTCGCGGGGTTTTTTACGGAACAGAAAGTACGCAGCGATGACAGCGATGATTATGTTGATAAAGGAAAACAAGCTCTCTCGAGTGTCCATTCGCGCACTGCTCCGCCCCTTTTTGTGGATTTTAGCGGGTCGTCATAACTGTCGTAATATCGCCATTTCATCAGTAACCGCTGAACAGGCTTGATGAGATAGGTAGTAGACAATTATTGACCTTCAAGGCGTCGGAGGCAAAGTCAGGGTTGCGCTGGCCGGTACTTCAGCATCGCCAGCTTCCGACGGCGCTTCGGCCCAAGTCGCTTCCTTCACTACTGCCGGCAGTTCGATGCGGAAGATGGCCCCGCCTTGGGGTCCGTTCTGACACAGGATTTTCCCCTTGTGTTCCTGAATGATTCCGTAACACGCACTCAATCCCAATCCGGTCCCCTGACCGATGGGCTTTGTAGTGTAGAAGGGATCGAACACACGGTTAGGTTCTTGCGCGCCAGGACCATCATCGGAAAACTCGAGCTGCACAAACTGATCATGACGGCGTGTGCTCACGCTGAGCACACCTCCAGTTTGCGCCATGGCTTGTAGCGCATTATTCGTGATGTGGAGGCACACCTGCAAAAGTTGATTGGAGTCGCCCAGTATCTGCGGCAGGTCATGAGCCAGCTCCGTGTGAACTTGAACGTTCCGGGCGCGCAGTTGAGGTTGAGATAGCTTGACCGCGGTCTGGGCCAGGGCATTCATATCCAGCAGGACTTTTTCCGCCGGTACCTGTTGCGCGAAGCTGAGCAGGCTGGAAACCAAACCCTTGGTGCGGCGTACCTGCTGAGCGATCTTTTCTGCCAATACTCGCTGTTCATTTTGCAGCGGTGTCTCCACCAGCAGATCCGCATAACCCAGCATTGCGGTGAGCGGATTGTTGAGTTCGTGAGCCGCTCCGCCTACCAGTTGTCCGAGGGAAGCAAGCTTCTCCGATTGCAGAAGCTGGGCCTGGACTCGTCGAAGATTCTCAAATGACTCCTGGGATGTCCGCAGTAATCGCAGGAGTTCACGATCGAGCAGGTGTTGCTTAATAAAAACCATCGCTCCCATTACCAGCATAGTTGCCAGTGTGACCACGAGCCTGAAGGCGCTCACGTCGGGAGGTGTGCTCGGATCGAATACTGACCATGCTGCGAAAAGGGGCAGAGAGAAGATCGCAACCATTCCCAGCCGGGCCACCCACACTCCGTGGCCGGGGGAGAGCGGAGCGGGCATCTGTTTGGGTGACAGATCAAGCGCCAGAAGTCCCACTCCAATAACCCACGCCATCGAAGCCACCAGGGGCACGTCGTAAAAACTACCGGTGTAGTAGGTGTGTCTTTCGATTCCCCAATTCGCCACGTAGGAACTCAAGGCGTAAACCAGGCTGGCGCCGAACCAATGCGCGTAAACCGTCCTCCACGCACCTTTGCTTCGGGTCCAAACCAGTGCCAGACCGGCGAGGAATACCATCTTCTCCGTCAAATAGAGAACGTTGAGCGCATGCTCGTAAGTGGTCTCATTGGTGTGGGCATACTGCCAGGGGATGACGGCAAATAGATACAGGTACAGCCACCAGATCAGGAGCAACGCGAAGTCAAGTGATCCAAGACGGGCGGTGCGGTCATCCTGCTCCACGTGTGGTTGTAGCGCGAGGGCCGCCATCATGGGCACGATGTGCAGGAAGAGCACTACGTCCCCGACAAATGGGTTCGGAACATCTCGACGCAGGATGACTTCAAAATATGTCCAGAGAAGTTGGTACGCCAGCCAGAATGCCACTCCCAACGTCATGAGGGCCCAGAACAGACGAGTTCGGCCGCGCGTAACTGCCACGTTAGGCAGAAGCGAAAGGGTGCCGCAAAGAAGGAGCGCGCATTGAGTGAGGTCGCTGAACACAGTCAGCGCAAACGTCTTCCGCAACACCAATGACGCGATGGATTGGGCAACTACCAAGCCAGACGCAATCAGAATGCATATATGCGAACGCTTCGTCATGGACACCCGTGCGGCAATTCTAGACACCAAACTAGACAAAGAAATGTTACTTCCGTAATACCCGGTGACAGCAGCAGTTAAGGGATCGTCCCGGTGTGTCGAGCCATGAGCAAGTTTCGGCTTGCTCTTCGGTTAGGATGACAATAATATCCGTGGCGACACCCCTGTTCTGCGGTCGCATTCGATTGCCATTCCGTCCGCTTCGACACCGATTCCTGTGGCGACTCCGAGCCCCCGTTGGCCCCGGTGAAATACGCCGCATCGAACGTTGGCTAGCCACCGCTCGCGTCTTCCTAGCCATTTCATTCCTGGTGGCGGTTTGGATGGATCCAGGCGAAATCCGCTATTCCCCGTGGGCTTATTGGTTATTAGGCATTTACATCGTCCACGGTGTCGTAATCATGTTGTTGTTGCGCATACGGCACCAATCCACTGGTTCATTTCGCCTGCTGGTTCACGCCGCGGATGTAGTCTGGCCGGCGCTGATTTCCACCTTCACCACCGGCCAAGGCAATCCATTCTTCCTTTTCTTTGTGTTTGTTCTGGCAGCTGCCGCATATCGCTGGGGATTGTGGGAAACGGTGGGAACCGCTGCGGCCGCGGTCTGCCTGTTATGGGGCGAGAGCCTCATCTTTCATACCGGCTTCCTTGAGTGGGCGGATCGAGTACTTCTACGGCGTAATCTGCCTCTGCTCCAGATAGATGTTGGCGACTTCGAGCTTAAGCGGCTTTTCATGCGCTCGGCTTACCTATTGGTGATGGGGCTTCTCCTGGGATACTTAGCCGAGCAACAAAAGCAGCTGCGCGCAGAAAAAGCAGTGATCGCACGCATTCTCGGCAAAGCTCGAGTCGAGTCGGGCCTGACTGGGACGCTTCAGGAAATCGTAGGAGAATTGTTGACTATGTACGGTGCAAGCTATGCCTTGGTGGCATCGCAGGACACCGGCAGCCAACATGTGTATGTAGGCAAAGTTGTGTCCCAGGCCGAAGCCTCACCTGTTCTGCATTGGCTGGAATCATCCCCCTCCGATCACGAGACATACTTGTACGATTGTCCTGCGGAAACTGTTTATGTTTGTCCGGCCAAGGGTTCCTCAGCGTCGACAGTTGTGGCATTGGATAAAACTGGCGCCAGGCTACGTAGTATTTCTCCAACATTACTGGACAGCCTGGCCAAACAACATCAGTTCCAGTGTGTAATGGCAGTTTCCTTTATCTTTGGACGGGAGTGGTGGGGGCGCATTTTTTTCCTGGATCCTTCGTTGACCGCGGATCTTGAAGAGGAATTGCGGTTCTTGCAAGAATTGGTGCGGCAAGTGGGACCAGCCGTCTACAACGTTTACCTGTTACGCCGTTTGCGATTGCGGGCAGGAGCGGTGGAACGTGCGCGTTTTGCTCGCGAGCTGCATGATGGCGCGGTGCAGTCACTCATCGCTGTGGAGATGCAAGTGGATGTGCTGCGTCGTCAATCGGTCAGCCAGTCTGGAGGGGTAACTGACGAATTGGGAAGGATCCAGGGGTTGCTTCGTGAAGAAGTTCTCAAGTTACGGGAACTGATGCAGCAGATGAAATCGCTGGACGTGGACTCCCGCAAACTGCTGCGTTTTTTGGAAGACACGGTAGAGAGGTTCCAACGGGAAACCGGAATTTCTGCCCGCTTCGTCTCCGAGATGATCGAACTCAACATGCCTCAACCGGTATGCCGGGAGATTGCCCGCATCGTCCAAGAGGCATTGGTGAACGTGCGCAAGCACAGCGGAGCCCGCCAGGTGCTGGTCCGATTCAGTTCCGCTGATGCCAGATGGAATCTGGTCATCGAAGACGATGGGCGCGGTTTCCCCTTCTCCGGCCGTCTTTCGCAGGCTGAACTTGAAGCGATGGGTAAAGGTCCATTAGTGATCAAAGAGCGCATTCGTTTAATTGAAGGCGAACTCACGATAGAATCAAATCCGGGCCGGGGATCCCGACTGGAAATCCGGGTTCCGCACAAGCGGGAAGCAGCGTATGGATAACAGAAGATCGCAGCCCATTCGCATCGTGATTGCCGACGACCACCCAATTTTTCGGGATGGTTTGCGCCGCCTGTTGGAAGCAGAAGCCGATCTTAAAGTAATCGGCGAAGCGAGCGATGGCGCCGAAGCGGTTAAGCTGGCACGCCAACTTAAACCCGATATCCTACTGTTGGATTTGGCCATGCCTCGCAATCCTGGATTGGAGGCGTTGCGAGAATTGAGCTCTGGTTCCACGAATTCTGTCCGCGTCATTTTACTCACGGCCGCTGCCGAGAAAAATCAGATCGTCGAGGCGTTGCAGTTGGGAGCCCGCGGCGTGGTATTGAAAGATTCTGCTACCCAACTCTTACTGAAAAGTATTCATACCGTCATGGCGGGAGAATACTGGGTGGGGCGCGAAAGTGTCTCGAATCTGGTGCAATACCTCAGAACACTGGTGCAATCTTCTGGCGAAGAAGCGCGGCAAAAGAAATTCGGTCTCACGCCGCGAGAGATAGAAATCGTATCCGCCGTGGTTGCCGGTTATTCCAATAAAGAGATTGCGGAATACTTTAAGATCAGCGAAGACACCGTTAAACACCATCTCAGTAACATCTTTGATAAGCTGGGCGTCTCCACAAGGCTGGAATTGGCGTTGTTTGCGGTCAATCAGTCGCTACCGCTCAAGACGATAGCCTGAGCCGTATGGCACTTTCGTGCCATAGGTTTTCCACAGGGGGGCTATTGGCAGAAGGCGATCATCCATCTACCATAGTAGCCTCAGTACAATTTGAGGACGTTCCACGGCAAGTTGGCCGCAGGATGAATGTGTTCTCAGATGCAGCGGGAGGCGCTAATGCGCAAGGAGGGAAGCCCGTGAGAAGTGTTCTACGTCAACTGTGGTCAGATGAACGCGGTCAGGACATTGCTGAATATGCAGTGATGCTGGCCGTCATTTTAGTGATCGTTGTGGGCACGATCCGTCTAATTGGGTCCAATGCCAACACCGTCTTTTCGTCGGTTGGAAGCGCTATCCAGTAAACCCGAGACTGGGTGGTGTGACAACGTTTGACGACGAACGGGTCCAGCCCCCGCAACCGAATTCCTTTCTGTCCTGATTTCCCAGTGTGCTACCCTCTTACCCGATGCGTGAGCCCAAAGCTCACGCATTTGCTCTTCTGGGAGACTACTTCAGAGGTGCGGTGAGCGCTACCTTGTCTGGTGTCACTCCGGGAAGCCGAATCAAAAAGGGGAAGAAGGGCGTGACCTCGAATGGCATTTTTTCCCGCGGGGAAAGAATGGCGACAGGTTTCGTCTTCACCAACTCAATGCGATTGCTCCACGGGTCCAGTTTGACGCGGCCGCCAAGCGGCAAGGCGGCGATCTGATCAGTTCGTCGCACTTCCAGTTGGGGCGCGGAAGTCAGCAGCGCGGACATGCGTAACGACTTGCCATTTGCCAGGCCGTTGCCTAGATGTGGACGAATAAGGTTTTTGAGCTCTGGGGCACGCTCTTGCAATGCTTTCAGGAAAAGTCCGGCATTGGCAAGTTTGTCTTTGTAAGGCGAGTTGGTGAGCAGTTCCAGCGCCTTCTTGTCGGCCGCGTCCTCATCATTGGCGTTTCGGCCGAAGTCAAGACGCTCAAACGTATCCTGATCAGGAAAAAACATGCGATCGTTGAAAGCGAGCTTGGTATCCAACCGGTGACCCAAAACAATGTGGCCGAGTTCATGAGCCATCACCATTGCCAGTGACGCCTCATCGGGCAGTACGTCAAGCAGACCACGGCTCATAACGATCGTATGTCCTATGGTGAAGGACTCCAGCGGCGATGTCAGCAGCACGCGGGTATGGATCTCAGGCTGGATCTCGAGGTTGTTGGTAACTACGAGGTTGTTCACCACCGTTTGCAGGACTTTGTCGACTTCACCTTCGGGCGCAATCAATCCAACCTTCTGAAGTCGTTCGACGGTGTTGTTCTCAGCTTGACGTTCCCATAGCCGCTCACTCTCAAGGGGTGCCGCATCTTGTGCGGCGTTGCTTTGATCATGCACCGTTTGCGGGGCGTCCACCAAAATCTGAGTAAATTCCTCGTTGCGTCCAATGCGCTGCAGGTCATACCCCCAGAGCCGGGTTTGAGCTTTAAAGCGCAAGCTTCGAGTCATTCGATAATGCAGATCGGATTCTTCGCTATAAACGTAGGCCGGCAACCACAGACCAGGACGCAGGTTCAGCCGCCAACTGTCAAAATGTAGATAGTAACTGTTGCGCGAAGCGGCGGTGTACGTTCAGTTGAAGCGGACAATATTGTAGTCCTGATCCTCCACCCAGATTCTTCCGGTAAATCGTCCACCGCTGGCATGCTGCTTGGGCTCTACGTCGACCACGAGGCAACGGACTTCTCCCAGGAATTCTCTCCTGATAAACCTGAAGTCGTAATACTTGCGCTGCATGTCTTCGTCAAGCATCACCATTTGCGCAAAGCCCAAGGGCAAGAATTTCATGGAGTACAGGCTAGTCAGCTTGGAAAAGACGCGAGTGCGAAACCCAGGCTGACCCAGGAAGGAACGATCTTCGGTTCCTTCGCTCAAATCGTTTCGACCCAGAAAATACTGATCACTTGCAGGTACCATGCCCAGTTCTTTATCTGACTTCAGGTTTTGGATATAAGTCTCGACCAGAGGATGCAGATGGTGCATTTGCGCGGTGAAGAAATGCTCGCGTTCCACGACCTTGTCGATGACCTGGTCAAACGATGCAGGACTAGGCGCCGGCACACTCAACTGGGGAGCTGCGGAACCTTGGCTGGGCAAGGGAACGCTCTTGGAGTCGCTATCCTGGCCCACAGCACACACAGAAAAAAGAAGTAGAAAAGCGAAACACGGAAGAAAGGCGGTCCTCGGACTCCCCATAAATACTCCTTTTCGAAATTGCTTACGTCAGGCTAACTGAAACACGATATGCAGCACTGCGGTGGAATCAGCGGGCTGACCGTCCCGCAATGCCGGCTTAAAGCGAATCTGCTCCGCGGCCCGGGTGGCTGCTTCGTCCAACCCGTAACCCAGTCCGCGAACCAGCCGCACGATGCGCAGTCGCCCAGAAGATTCAAAAACGACTTCCAGCAGTACTTCTCCTTCGATACGCAGCTTTCTAGCTTCCTCCGTGTAGACGGGGGTTGGCTTTGAGACAATTTCCGCAGGCACTAATTTGGCAGGAGTAGGCTGAACAGCCTTGCCTTTGAGCTGGGTCGTGGAAGCCGCTTCGGTATCCCCGAAGCCGCTTTGCCTCACCGTTCCCCGAGTGGCATTCACCGTCCCGCTTCCATCTCCGACAGCGACACCGTTGCCAAATCCGGCGCTTGCGACGACCCCACGAGCGCCTCGCGAACCCCCCGTGCCATTGCCATACCCAGGCCCCGTGGGCAAATCAAAAGATCCCTGTTGCGCGATGGTCACCGGTCGGCCATTGTTTTCGCGTGCGGGTACGCCATTCGGATCGCCAAACCCTCCGGTCTGCACGTGTTCCGGCGCCCGCGCCATGGTTGGGGTCGCCGAACTTCCCGTGGAGAAAACATTGGTTTTCACCAATTGTCGGGGTATCACCGGAGCCGGTTGCAGAGCTACAGGCTTGTTTGCGGCGACCTCGATTTTGGGCGGAGCTGGTGGATCATCGGGTTGGACCTTTGCCCTTATCTCAGGGGGAAGGCGTAGAACAGCTTGCGATGGAATCTGTACGACCGCAGGAGGCTTGAACAACCGCACCGGTTGGGGCTGATGATTTACCGGAGGCGGCGTATCTACTAATCGGACAAAGTGGTAATCGTGTACCGGCGGAGTCAGAACATACGGATGGATGACCCCAACCCAGGCGAACAGTAGAAGGAGAAGACCCTGGGCCCCCATGCTGCCCACGAATTCTATCCATGGCGGGCGCCGCTCAGGAAGGGGGCAGAACAGGACGTTGAGAGGAGCTTGAGGCATAATACGGGTCCAATGTTCAACAACCGGGGAAAGCTGCTTTCTTCCTCGAAACCCGAAGAAAGTGTCCAGAACTCATGGCCTTATGGGAGACGCCAGGAGCTGGTCAAGAGGTGGTTCGGCCGTGAAAGTCCGCTTACAGAACTTTCAGAGGGAAAACCGAAGCCAGGGCTTGTCAAGCAGCTACATAACCTTATTGGCAAACATATTATCAAAAGCGGCGACGAGAAAGACAAGAATTTGTATCTTCCTGTTAACAATAGCCCATCCCGCAAGGATCAACAGGCTGCATCTGGAAGGATCAACGGGGTGGGCTGTCGCTGCTCAGCAGCGCACGACATTCGGGCTGCGAATACCCTTGGTGGCATTTCGGGTATCTACGACGAGTTGTGACTCACGCACGATGCGGCCATAGTCATAGTCGGAGTGATCGGTGACGATAAGTACGCAATCGTATTGGCCAAGATTCTCCAGCGGGGTGCACTTCATTTGCAAATCGTATTTGCGTCCCTTGCCAACCATGGGGAAGTAGGGGTCGTTGTAGCTGACTTGCGCGCCTTCCTTCTGCAGCAATTCGATAATGGTCAGAGCCGGAGACTCGCGCAGGTCGTCGATGTCCTTTTTATAGGCTACTCCGAGCACCAGCACTTTCGCCCCGTTGAGCGCCTTCTTGCGCTGGTTCAACGCGCTGACCACCGAGGCCAACACGTGATAGGGCATGTTGATATTGATTTCGCCGGCCAACTCAATAAAACGGGTACGGAAATCCCACTCCTTGGCCTTCCATGAAAGATAAAAAGGGTCAACCGGAATGCAGTGTCCACCCAAGCCTGGTCCCGGATAGAAGGCTTGGAATCCAAACGGCTTAGTGGCGGCCGCGTCGATTACCTCCCAGATATCCAGCCCCATACGTAACGACAAGAGTTTCAATTCATTAACCAAGGCGATGTTGACGCAGCGATAGATATTCTCCAGAAGCTTCGTCATTTCGGCTGCTGCCGGAGAAGACACCCGCACGACTCGATTGAAGATTGCGCCATATAAGGCGGCAGCCAAATCCGAGGCTTGCGTGTCCAGGCCTCCAACCACCTTTGGAATATCACGCCGCGCCACGTTCTGGTTGCCTGGATCCTCGCGCTCGGGAGAAAACGCAACGTAGAATTCCTGGCCATTCGATGTTCCGCTACGAGCTGCCTTTAAGCCCGTCTTGTTGCCCTTTTCCAGAATGGGGATCAGCACTTCCTCGGTTGTGCCCGGATAAGTCGTGCTTTCCAATATCACCAATTGACCAGCGCGTAGATATGGGGCGAAGGCTTGTGCAGTGTCGGTGATGTAGCTGAGATCGGGCTCGTGATACTCATTGAGCGGGGTGGGAACGCAGATGATAATGGCATCCATCGCCGACACTCGCGTGTAGTCTGCGGTGGCTTCAAAACCATGCGCCCGCGCTTCCTGAATCTCGGTCGCCGGGATGCGGTAAATATACGATCCACCCTGCGCCAGGGTGGCCACTTTGCGTTGGTCAATGTCAAAACCGGTGACCGGGAATTTCTGCTCAGTGTAGAGCAACGCCAAGGGTAAGCCGACGTAGCCTAACCCGATCACGGCAACCCGCGCTTGCCGTGCTTCAATCTTGGTCTTCAGTTCAGAGAATAGCGTGGTGGAGGCTGATTGGGTGGTCATGATTGGAGTCTGTGAGATTTTAGCACGCCCCATCCGGCTCACTGGTGGGCAGCGCGCACCTATCAGGTTCCCAGATTGCCGCTTGTTTTGGGACTTATTTCGCGTAATCCTCGATTACTTCCGTCATTTGCCAAGGAGTCGCGGATCCTGGGCAAAAGTGGTAGCCAACGATAATGACAGGTCGGAAAACCGACTTGTTCACTACTGGAGGAGCAAACTCCAATGATGCGTAAGGCCAGGATCAGCTTGGTGCTCGCTTTTTTGGCATTGGCGTTGCTTGCAACTTCGGGGCGGTTTCTGGTGGTGAATCAACCGCGGCAATCGGACGTGATCGTGGTTCTGGCCGGAGAAACGGAACATCGGCCAGCGCGCGGAGTGGAATTGCTCACCCAAGGTTATGCGCCTCGGCTGATTCTCAATGTCCAAGAATCCAAAATCTATCAATGGAACGAGGCGGAACTGGCGCAGAAATATGTCGAAGCGTTGGGACGGGCGCAGTTCATAACAATCTGTCGCATCGACGGACTTTCTACCAAAGAAGAAGCCATCGACAGCAGACGCTGTTTACAGCAGGTTGGCGGAAAAAACGTTCTCCTGGTCACTTCCGACTATCACACCAGGCGGGCACTCAGCATTTTTAAGCACGAGGTCCCCGAACGCAATTTCAGCATTGCGGCAGCGTTTGATGCACGAGAGTTTGGAGTGCGGTGGTGGCAACACCGGGAATGGGCGAAAGTAAACTTTTATGAGTGGTTGCGCCTGTTGTGGTGGGAACTGGTTGATCGCTGGCGTTAGTATCGTTGATAACTAAATTGCAAATCCTGTCCCCGGGAAAGCGATTGACCGGTATTGTGGTACCAGTTAGGATGACCTCAATACTTTGAAAGACTGGAGTTGGAATGCATCCGTCATGGCTACGCAATATTTTTTGCTGGATGCTGCTGGCGATAATGCCGGCATCATTGCTGGGCGCCAATTCCGGGGCGGCCATGCTTTATGCCCAGCAGCCTGGCTTAATGGGGACAGCGTGCCGCGCACTTCCGCGGTTTTTTCTGGCGACCTGGTGCAGACCAAAGCGGATGCGGTGGTTCATATCAACGCCACGGGTTCGAGTGTG
>Ga0066710_100000874_pt1 | contig 20484 bp, 15 predicted proteins | sample GraSoiAngelo_159_FD_79666 | JGI IMG/M metagenome (GOLD analysis project Ga0066710, IMG submission 79666) | Grasslands soil microbial communities from the Angelo Coastal Reserve, California, USA - 14_1009_16_40cm | ecosystem: Environmental > Terrestrial > Soil > Grasslands | place: USA...
ACCGGGGCCCACCCGATGAGTTTTCAGATCCTGCTCTATCACGGCCTCTACCGCGAGAGAGAGGAGATTCGTGGGAAGCCCGCTCGTGAGTACGTGTCAGAGCGAGATTTTAGGGGGCAAGTACGTTGGCTGAGAGAGAACGGGTATTCGTTGCTGACGCTGGGGGAATGCCTGAGCCGTTCGGAGCGCGGAGAGCTTCCACGCCGGACTGTCTGCCTGAGCTTCGACGACGGGAAGCGGAGCGATCTGGAGCTGGCGGCTCCCGTCCTCGCGGAGGAAGGGGTCCGGGGAACGTTCTTTGTCATTCCCGGCTGGTTGGGAAATCCAAACATCATGGTACCTGAGGAAGTCAGGCGGCTCGCCGGGATGGGGATGGAGATCGGCTCCCATTCCATGACTCACCCCTTCATGAGCACGCTGAGTCCGGCGGAAATGGATCGGGAGGCTGCGGACTCAAAGCGGTTTCTCGAGAACCTCGTCGGCACCTCGGTGGAAAACTTCTCCTATCCCTTCGGAGATGTGGACCGGCGCTCCCGTGACGCCGTGGTCCGGGCTGGTTACCGCACGGCCTGTGGGACGCGCCGAGGGGCCAACACTCCGCCCTGGGACTGGCTCCTGCTGAGACGATGGGGGATGCACGAGACCACGGGACTAGAGGGCCTGCGCCGGATTCTCGATCGGGGAACACCCACCCTGCTGGAGCGTGGCGCCGACTGGGTCAAGCGCAGCGTAGGGACCGATCGCTACGTTCGCTGGAGGGAACGGATCCTGCGGCGCGCAGGGGAGTGAACCGTGCTCCGGATGGCAGCCTGCTCGATCCACCGGAACGCCGTCGCGCTGCTGGCTCACGTCGATCTCGACTTTCCCATGCTCCTGACTTTCCCGTGAGAGCCGGTGAAAGACGATGAGTTTCTCGGATCTGGTTTTTTGGAGTTGCGCAACACTGACGCTGTACACCTACGTCGGCTATCCGCTCCTTCTCGCCGCATCGACCGCAGGGCGGTACCGGAAAGGCGACGGCGAGTCCGTAGACCCGGGTTGGGAATCGCCTCCTGTCTCCATGATCATTCCCGCCTACAACGAGGAACAGGTCATCGCCCGGAAGATTCAGAACAGCCTCGAACTGGACTATCCAGCGGCGAAGCTGGAGATCGTCGTGGTCTCCGACGGGTCCATCGATGCGACCGAAAAGATGGCGCGGGAAGCCGCCGGCCAGCGGGTCCGGTTGGTGTTTCGTGCGGACCATCAAGGAAAAACGGCCTGCATCAACGCCGTGCTTCCGGGGCTTTCCGGAGAGATTGTCGTGTTCACCGATGCCAACGCCCTGTTCTTTCCTGACGCCATGCGCCGGCTGGCCGCGCCGTTTTGCGATTCCAGCATCGGATGCGTCATGGGTGAACTCCAGTACCGACGTGAGGACTCACTGAATTCCTCGCTCGGGGAAGGCTTGTACTGGAGATACGAGAATTTTATCAAGGAGCGGGAGAGCCGCCTGGGCTCCACCATCGTGGGGAACGGCGCCATTTATGCGATGCGCCGAAGTCTCTGCCGCTCGTTGCCGCTCCAGGTCGAAGCCGACGTGGCCAACCCTCTGCTGGCCCTCCGCGCCGGATCCCGGGTCGTCTTCGAGCGCCGAGCGCGCTGCTGGGAGCGGGCCGCAGGGACCGTGCGGGAGGAGTTCGGCCGCAAGACCCGCATCATCACCAACCAGATCGTCACCTATCTTTGCGGCTCGCGGGATTGGGCCCCGCTCTCGGTCGGAGCAGCATTTCAAATCACCTCCCACAAGGTGCTACGCTGGCTTGTGCCGCTGTTCCTGGTGGGGATGTTCCTCGCCAGCGCCGTCGAGGCGGAAGCGTCAGCGACCTTTCGATGGCTTCTGGCCTTCCAAGGAGCGTTCTACCTCCTGGCGGTGGGGGGCTGGCTCTGGGAGAGCCTGGGGGGCCAGGTGCCCCGGTTGCTCTTTGTTCCGTACTATTATTGCGCAGTGAACGCCGCCTCTCTGAAGGGGATCCTGGACTTTCTGCTGGGGAAGCGCTATGTGGTGTGGGAGAAAGCTGCCAGCACGCGATAACCCCGACCCCGAAGCCAAAGCTGAAGCCTTGCGAGAGGGAAAACAGACATGCGAGTTCTGATCACGGGAGGCGCAGGATTCATTGGATCCCATCTCGCCGAGGCCTATCTGGGACGTGGCGACGAAGTTTGGGTCCTGGACGATTTATCCACGGGTGGCATTCAGAATGTGGATCCTCTGCGTGGCCGGCCCGGGTTCCATTACGTCGTGGACACGGTCATGAATGTACCGGTGCTGGCGGAGTGCATTGACCGGTGCGATGTCGTCATTCACCTCGCCGCAGCGGTGGGAGTCCGACTCATCGTCGAAAGCCCGGTGAATACCATCGAGACTAACATCAAGGGGACGGAAAACGTCCTGATGCTGGCCAATAAGAAAAAGAAGAAAGTCTTCATCGCCTCCACTTCGGAGGTATACGGCAAGAGCACGCACGTACCCTTTCGGGAGGACGACGATCTCGTACTGGGTCCCACCCACAAGGGACGCTGGAGCTATGCCTGCTCCAAGGCCATCGACGAGTTTCTGGCCATCGCCTACTGGAAGGAGAAGCACCTTCCGGTGATCATCGCCCGGCTGTTCAACACGGTGGGACCCCGGCAGACGGGACGCTACGGGATGGTGATTCCCAGCTTTGTCCGCCAGGCGCTGAGCGGAAGACCCATCACGGTTTTCGGGGACGGCACCCAATCCAGGAGCTTCACCTATGTCACCGATGTGGTTAGCGCCATCATGCGACTCGTGGACTCCGAGAGTGCCGTGGGTCAGGTCTTTAACATTGGAAACGGCAAAGAGATCACCATCTTGGAGCTGGCGAAACGGGTGAAGGAGCTTGCCGGGAGCTCATCGGAAATCGTCACGATTCCCTACGATCAGGCTTACGAGGAGGGTTTCGAGGACATGCCGAGGCGGGCCCCCGACATCTCCAAGATCCGGGAGGCCATCGGTTACGAGCCGACGCTCGGGATTCGCGCCATCCTGGAAAAAGTCATTGAATACGAGCGGAAGCGCGGTATATTGGAGACCAATAACAGCGAGATAGGCCATTTGCGCTGAGAGGGGGATCGAGCAGCCGCGGCCACTGTGGGGGGGGCCGGGCACTCGTCTTATGGTTTCCATCGGGGCCCTGCTGCTTGCGTTTGCGCTCTCCGTCGCCGCAACGCCATTGGTGATCCGGCTGGCCGCACGCCGCGGCTTCGTGTCCAAACCGAAGGCGGACAGGTGGAATCTACGGACCACCCCGCTGATGGGCGGGATTGCCCTCTACCTGGGCGTTATTCTCTCCGTCCTTTTCTTCGCGGATTTGAGTCAGGAGGTAATCGGCGTTCTCCTCGGGGGGACCGTCATCTTTGCGCTCGGTATCATTGACGATGTCCTGCAGATCAAGCCCTCCAGCAAGTTCCTCGGGGAAATTCTGGCCGCCTGTGTGGTGATCTATGCCGGGCTCAAGTTCGACCTGATCCCCAACCCTTTCCTAAACCTGTTCCTGACTCTCCTCTGGGTGGTGGGAATCACCAACGCCTTCAATCTGCTCGACAACATGGACGGACTGTGCGCCGGGGTAGCTGCGATCTCTTCCCTGACCACATTCATTTTCTCTCTCATCCAGGGGCTTCCCGAGATTTCCGTCCTTTCCCTGGCGGTGCTGGGAGCTACCCTGGGATTCTTGATTTTCAATTTCAATCCCGCCCGAATCTTTATGGGAGACAGCGGAAGCCTGTTTTTGGGGTTCACCCTGGCCTGCACCACGATCCTTGGTACCTGGGAGCAGGCTTCCAACCTTTTCGGCATTCTCGCCATCCCCGCCTTGGCGCTCGGGGTTCCCATCTTCGACACGTTTCTGGTGACCGTTTCCCGCATCCTATCCAGGAGGCCCGTCTCCTTGGGGGGACGGGATCACACCTCCCACCGTCTGGTCGCCTTGGGAATGTCCGAGCGCAAAGCCGTCCTCAGTCTTTACGCTCTTTGTGCCGCCTTGGGATGCATCGCCATTTTCGGTATTCTGTTCAATCTGGTGGTCAGTGGCCTCATCACGATGGTCTCCATCATCGTCCTGGCGGTGTTCGGCCTGTACCTGGGGCAGGAGAAAGTATATCGCTACGGGCTGGAGCCAAAGGGGGTCGCAGCGGGGAAGGCCGGCCTGTACAGCAGCTTCATCCGGCATAAGATGCGCATCCTCGAAGTGGCCATCGACACGTGTCTCATTTCCCTGGCTTTCGTAGCTTCTTATGTGCTGCGCTTTGACGGTTCGATCCCGCCCGATTTTTACGGTCAGATAGCGGCCACGCTTCCGGCCTTGATCGCCGTCAAGCTGGCTCTATTCTATTACTTCGGTCTCTACCGGATTCTCTGGTCCTACATGGACATGCACGATTTGGTGACCATCTTCAAGGCGGTGGCCTCTGGAACGGTTGTAACCGTGCTGGCCCTGGTAGGACTGACGCATTTCGACGGCTATTCGCGGGTGGTATTTGTTCTGGACGCCTTTCTGCTCTTGGTTTTGGTCACCGGAAGCCGGATGCTCTTCCGATTCTTTCGGGAGTATTTTGCCGGGTTGCCCCGCCGCGGCCGGAGACTGCTGATCGTAGGGGCCGGGGACGCCGGGGAGATGATCCTTCGGGAGATTCGCAACAATCCTGAGCTTCCGTATCAGCCCGTGGGTTTCATCGACGACGACTTGGCCAAGGGAGGAAAGCGCATTCACGGCCTGCCGGTTTTCGGCGGAAGAGAGGCCATCCCGGGTATCGCTCGCAAGGAGAAGGTGGACGAAATCCTCATCGCTATCCCCTCGCTCTCGGAGCCGGAGCGTCACCATATCGTGGCTCTGTGCGAGGAAGCGGGAAAGCGCTACCGTGTGATGCAGAGCCTCGCTAAGTCGGTCCTGGGCTAAAGAGGGGCGGCAGACCGCTTCGGGTATGCTGCCTGAAGGCGTCAAAACCCTGTCGTTCAACAACTTCCGCTCTCTCCCTCCTTGACATGGCCCCGGGCCCACCGTAGAATTAGGGCTCATCAGTTTGCGGGAGAAGGTCATCTGAACGCAAGGTCCGCGCTCCGGGTGTGCCTTTGCCGCCTGATGGGATCAGGGATGATACTCGCGGCGGTTGCGCCCGAGGTGTGGGGGCAGGAGAGACTCCTGCCCATCCGGCTGGGTCGGGTGCTCTTTTACCCGTCTGTGACACTCTCCAGCTTTTGGGACGACAATGTGGAGAACGTGAACGAAGAGGAACCCCTGAACGGTCCCATCAGTAGTCAAGTCCTAGGAATTCAGCCCGCCCTACGATTCGAGCTTTTGTTGCGGAAGAGCTCTGCGAAGCTGACGTATAAGGGGGACTTTCGGGATTATTCAGCGCAGGCTCTAAAGGACCTGGGGGGAGCGAGCCATTTCGTGCACCTGGATTGCCACTTCGAGGCGGCATCACGCTTGCGCGTCGACGTGGCCGAGCATTACGTGGACGCCATTGCAGCGCTGCTGAACGCCGGGGTGGGAGGTGAGTTCCGCTACGGAACCCAGCCGCTGAAGTCCAACGAAACGCACCTCGTCCTCGGATGGGATGTGGGGCCGATCCAGTCGGTGGAAGTCGGAGGAATCCGTAACAATACCCAATTTGGAGCAGGCCCGACGGCGTCGTTTTTTTCCAACTACAGCTCGGACTCAGTTTTTTTACATTACGTTTTTTCCAATGGTCCCCAGAGCCAGCTCTATGCGTCCCTGGATTTCCAGAGCGTCAACCAGACCCGGCTGGGTCAGGCCAACCTGCCGAATCAGTACCAGACCCGCTCCCTGGGGGCGGGATATCGCCGGGCCAGCTCTCGCGACCTGACCAATGAGATTCGGGTGGAGTACTCAACCGCCAATTTCAAGGAAGGACTGGGCACACCTTTCCGCGGGGTCACCCTGGAAGCGGACATGTCCTTGCGACCCACCGCGACCAACCAGTTTCAGGTCCGGCTTCGCCGGGCCCCGCTGGTGTCGTTGTTCAACTCGAGCGCCTATTTCGTCAACGAGTTGGTGGTGATGAATTACGGTCACGCATTGAGCCGCTCCCTGGGGATTGAGCTATCCGTGGGTGCCCAGAACAATGTCTTCTCAGATGCGGTCCAGGTTGCGGACTCGACGGATCCTTTGTCTCCCAGCGAGGGGCGAAGGCGCCATGACCACATTCTGGTCGCGGGCTTGAGCGGTGTCTGGCATGTCAGTCGGTCCATGGATCTCAACTTCGGGTACCGGTTCGATCGTGCCCGTTCGAATATCGACGCCCAGTGCACCTTGAGCAAGTGCTTCGGTGCTCGATATGGTGTCCTGGACTACGACAGCCGAACGGTGCAGGTAGCGGCCGTCTTGGGTTGGCAGTGATCCCCCGAGGAACGACATGATCAACGCGAAAAGGACGACCGCGGGCTTCCTGGCTGGGTGCCTGATCTGTGCCGTGACCCCGGGGGCGTCGGAGGTCTCGCGAGTCTCCGACTTGTCCGTCCTCGCCGATGGACAGGGGAGATACCGGCTGACGATGAAGTTTTCCGGACTGCCGGCCTCCAGCTGTCATTTGCGTGAGGAAGATGGCCTGGAGGCCCTCATCCTGGAACTCTCGCCGGCCGAATCCTCGCTGAAGCCGAAATACGACTTCGCCGAGACTCCCGTGGGCCCGGTGACGGTCTCCTCCCTTTCGGCGACGGGGGGGGCCAAGGGCATCCGCGTTAAAATCCCGCTTCGAGGAGCCTCCGTGAAGGGCTGGGGGATTACCGGCGAAGGCATGGAAGTCTTATTCACCGCGAAGCCCCGGACGCCAGCGCCTGGAAGTGCCTACCAAATGGGTGTGGGAGACCGATTGGACATTTCGGTGTTCGGCCAGGATGACTTGAAGGCGACTCTCGAAGTGTTGGCGGATGGGACAGTGAGCTTTCCACTCATCGGGGTCATGCCCGTGGCGGGACGCACCCTGGCGGAGGTACGGGCGGCTGTGGAAACCCGGATGAAGGAGTTCTTGGTGGATCCCCAAGTGAGCCTTGACATCAAGGACTACCAAAGCCAGCCCGTCAATGTGGTGGGCGAGGTGGAGAAGCCGGGGACCTATTATCTCAAGGGTCCCACTACCTTGATGGATATCATGGCCCAGGCGGGCTGGATGACCAAGGACGCGGGGAGCGAGATCATCATCACGCGCCACGAAGCCGGTTCCGGCACGGACGGCGGGACCCGGCAGATCCCCATCAGCAAGGACGACCTGCTACAGGGAGGAACCCAATACAATCCGCGCCTCCAGTCTGGGGATGTGATCACCGTGGGCGCTACCCAGTACTTCTACATCCGGGGAGAGGTGGTCAAACCCGGGCAGTACAAGCTGGAGGACCGTCCGACGCTCATGAAGGCAGTGAGCATCGCCGAGGGGCTAACCCCCTACGCGCGCAAGAAAGGGATCGAGATCATCCGGACGGTGAGCGGCTCCCAGACGAAGCTGGTCTTTGATCTCAAATCCATCGAGGAGCGGAAGGCAAGCGATGTCCCGCTCCTTCCCGGGGACGTCATCATTGTGCCCCGGAGGCTGTTCTGAGCCTCGTGAAAGGTGCGTTCCGCTTGCATCGTGAATGCATGGGGGTATGATTGGCTAGTACTCCGGAGCAAGAGAAGAAAGAAGGTCCTTCCATGGATTCCCCCGTGCGTTCCGCCCAGGCGGACCCGAGGCGGGAGCTGCACCTCCGTGACTACTGGGCCACCGTCTTACGATGGCGCTGGACCGTTCTTGCCACCTTTGTAATCGTCACGACCCTGGTGGCGCTCTACACCTTTCTTCAGAGCCCGATCTACCGCGCCAGCGTGAAGGTGGAGATTCAACCCTCGAGTCGCCGGGTCGCCCCGGTCGCCGACGTCGCGGAACTGGGGGCCGTCGGTTTTAGCTATTGGGCCGAGGACCGTTACTACAACACTCAGTTCGAGATCATCAAGAGCCGCGCAGTCGCCGAAAAGGTCCTCGATCAACTGAATCTCTGGAACGATCCCCAGTTCAAGGGCCTGAAGGATCCCATCGGCGCCTTCACGGGGCGTGTCATGGTGGAGCCCGTCGAACTGACCGGTATCGTGGTCATTTCCATGGAGGGAACTGACAAGGAAAGGACCACGCAATGGGTGAACGCGCTGGCCGACGTTTACGCGGAGCGCAACCTGGAGATGACGAAGCGGGCCACGACCAAGGCAGTGGCGTCGCTGCTGGAGCTGATTGAACCCCTCAAAGAGAAGCTCAGCAAGAGCCAGGTGAAGTCCTTCGAGGAGGCGGAGCAGCAAAAGATCTTCGTCCCCGAGGACCAGCAGAAAATCATGGCCGGGACTCTGAGCACGCTCCAGCAGGATCTCACCCTGACCCAGCTGGCCCTCTCCCAGCAGGAGGCGGTGCTTCGCAGGATCGACGAGATCGCCGGCGCGGGCGGTTCTTACCTGTCTATCCCCGATATCGCCCGGGATTCCAACGTCGACAACCTCTACAAGGAGCGACTGAGCCTGGAGCAGGAGAAGCAAAAGCTTCTTTCCCAATACCAGGAGCGGTACGCGAAGGTGGTGGAGAAGGAACAGCAGATCAAACAGATCGACGGGAGGATTGCCAATGAATGCGATCGGATCATCGGTCGCATCAAGACCGAGTTCGCCATCAAGAAGGATCACGAAAAGAAAATTATGGCCGAGATCGACCAGGTCAAAGGGGAGTCGCTGGATCTGACCCAACGCTCCTCGGGCCTCGAGCTGCTCCGGGGCGACACGGCGGAGCTCAAGAAGATTTACGACACCATCAGCAGCCGGATGAAGGAGATCGATCTCAGTTCCCAACTCCTCAGCAACAACATCCGCATTCTGGACAAGGCAGAGGTGCCTCTGGGGCCCATCCGTCCCCGGAAAGGGCTCAATCTCTTGATCGGGGTCCTTTCGGGGCTCCTGCTGGGGGTGGGGCTGGCCTTCTTCCTGGAGTATTTGGACAACACGGTTAGAACCACGGAGGATGTGGAGCAGTACCTCAAGCTTCACATCCTCTCCATCATTCCCAAGATGAACGACGATAGCAACTACGCAGTCCGGGAGTCCCTCCAGACACTGCGAACGAGTCTGCTCTTCTCCCGGAAAAACCGCAGCAAGAACCTGGTGCTGGTGACCAGCGCCGGCCCCCAGGAGGGAAAGAGCACCACTCTGATCAACCTGTCTAAGACGTTGGCGGCTTCCGGCGAGCGGGTCGCCTTGCTGGACTGCGACCTGCGCCGGCCCACCGTGCACCTCCATCTGGAGCTCGACAAGCGCCACGGATTGACCAACTACATTCTCGCGCCGGAAACCGAGAGCTGGCGGGACTACTTGAAGAATTCGAAAGTGCCCAACCTTTATGCCATGACCTCGGGGCCACTGCCGCCAAATCCGCCCGACATTTTTGGGAGCGACCGCTTCGCCCAGCTCCTCTCCGAGCTCAAAGCCCAGTACGATTGGATCCTCCTCGATTCACCACCGGTAGCCTCGCTCACCGATTCGATCCTCCTGGCCTCGGTGGTCGACATGGTGGCTTTCGTCATCCAGCACAACCAGGCCGACAAGGAGCTGGTCCGGCGCTGCGTGACCAACGTCCGTGCGGTGAATCCCAACGTCATCGGGGCGGTGTTGAACAATGTAGATCTGGAGCGGTCCAGCTACCGGGACTACTATTACATCGGTTATTACTATTACGGCGAAGGACGGGGCTCGAAAGAGAAAGGACGGAAATCCCCTTCGCTTGCCGGCACCCGAGACGACTCGGCGGTCAGTGAACATGTCGCCGGGTAGGTTTCAAGCTTCCGCCGCCCGCCGCGCAGAGCCTTCGGCTTTGCCACGTCGGGCCTCGGATACCTCCTTTCTCGTCCCCACTTAGCCATTCCATCGACTCCTCTTCCCATGCTCCTGACTCGCCGTCGCTTGTAGCTGTTGCTTCGATCGCGACTGGACTATTGTGGGATCCCCAGAGTTCTGAGCGCTTTTCCGAGCGGTGAATTTCGGGAACCACGCACAGGGTGCGCATCGTGATCCCCTCTGTGCTGAGAGCGCCTCCTTGATCGATTCGGAGGTTGCTTCGCCACCGGCCAGCGCGAGCGGGGCTGAAGTTCCGTGCGCGCGTTAGCTTCAGGCAGCTCGCTTGGTCCTCTCGACTGAGGACGCAGCCCGTCGGGGAAAGAGCTTGGAGTGATGGGTTAGCGCCGGGTGGCGGCAAGACGCTTCTTAAAATCTCTCGCCGTCTCCCTCAGACCCCGGTTCAGCCCGACCTTGGGGCTCCAGTGGAGCAGGCGTCGTGCCAGAGTGATGCAGGGCTGCCGGACTTTCGGGTCATCCACCGGCAGTGGCCGGAAAACGATCCGGCTTCCACTCCGCGTGACCCGCAAGACTTCCCGGGCCATCTGAAGGATGGTCATTTCCTGGGGGTTTCCCAGGTTCACGGGCAGATGGTATCGAGAATTCAGGAGTCGGTAGATTCCCTCTGCCAGATCGGATACGAAACAGAAACTCCGGGTCTGAGTTCCGTCTCCATAGACCGTAAGCGGTTTCCCTTGAATGGCCTGGGACAGAAAACTGGGGATGGCCCGCCCGTCGCTGATGCGCATCCGGGGCCCATAGGTATTGAAGATACGCACTATCTTTGTGTCCAAGCCGTGGCTGCGATGGTAAGCCATGGTGAGGGCCTCGGCAAAGCGCTTGGCCTCATCGTAAACGCCGCGGGGTCCAATGGGGTTCACGTTACCCCAGTAATTCTCCTGCTGCGGGTGCACCTGGGGATCCCCATAGACCTCCGAAGTGGAGGCCAGGAGAAAGGTGGCCTTCTTCTCTCGGGCCAGCCCCAGCGCCTTGTGCGTACCCAGGGAGCCCACTTTGAGGGTCTGGATCGGATGTTCCAGATAATCAATGGGGCTCGCAGGGGAGGCGAAGTGGAGAATGGCGTCCACAGGGCCAGCCAAGTGGAGGAACCCGGAGACATCCATGTCCATGAATGTGAACCCCGGCGCTCCCAGCAGATGGGCCACATTGTCCGGTGATCCTGTCAGGAGGTTGTCCATGCAGACCACCTCCCATTTCCTGGCCATGAAAAAATCGCACAGATGGGAGCCGATGAAGCCGGCGCCCCCGGTGATGATCACTCTCCGCTTCTTGGACACCGGTTTCTCCCCGAGTGAGGTGGCGAAAGGTCCGGAGCAGTCTAGGAACCCCCCTTCCGACTGTCAAGCCAGCCTGTCGATCGCTACCGGCTCAGCCCGCTCGAGCCGCCTGGTTGACGCGAGCCGAGCACGACCTTCAGTTCCTCCGGCCCTGGCCCGCGCACGGGCGCTTGGCTCGAGGGACCGGTAGAGGAGGAGGGGTCGGGAGGAAGAGGAGGAATCCCGGAGAGAATGGAATGCATCGGAGAATAATAGGGGCTGTCCTTCCGCACGGCGACACCGAAATTGGCGTTGAAGCGTTGGGGAGGAAAGAACTCGTAATCCTCCTTGAACACCTGGTGATCCTCGACCTCTCGGGTGATACGCTTGTAGTGCGTGTGGGGCATGTAAATCAGATCCGGGCGGTCGCGGGAGAACAGCCTGTCTGCCGAGAAGGACGTGTGGGCAAACGAGGTATCCTGGAGCCCGGCCATGTCGATAATCGTCTTTCTCAAGTTCATTGCCCCGGGAAGGCCCACCTCGGTCGTCGCGATGACGAGGTCATCTGGCAGCGTCGAAAACTGATCGAGCCCCACCCAGGTTCGTTGCCATCGATCGAGTCGGGCGAAGCGCTGCAAATCGAAGCGGGCAAACTCGCCGGACCGCACCACGGCACGAAGCTCCCCGATTTCCACCACCAGCAAAGGACTGAGGGAAATCATCCCCGCCAGCATCCCGAAGGCCAGTGCCTTCCGCCAGGGCCAGCGGTCATCGAATGGAGGCAGCCAATCGGCGGCGACCTGTTGCAGGCAACGACAGGCTAGGTAAGCGAGAGCCGGCAGAACAGGATAATAGAATCGCTCCCAACCTCCGAGGATTTGAAGTACGAAGAAGTAGTAATAGGACACGAAGAGGATGCCAGCAGCCAGCAGCCCTTTGTCGACGGCGCTCGATCGACTCCACCAGGAGCGGAAGTTAAGGAGCAGGCAGCCCGTGATGATGGCGATCAGGTGAATGTGGAGCCGGCCGAACTCCATGAGCTGGATCCGAGGGGTGGTGGCGTAGACCTGATAAATGAAATCGTCGTAGAGCCGCATGGACTTGGCGTAGAAGGGAAGCGGCAGCGGAGAATGGAGGAACCTGGAGAAGAGTGCCGCTTGCAGCGCCACAACCCCCACGGTCGTCGCCAGGACCAGCACGGCCAGGCGGCGTCGGAGCGAATCCGCTGCGAACCATACGAGGGAGGCGGGGATGAGGCAAGAGAAGAGCATGAGATCGGGTCGGGCGGTGAATGCTAGCCCCCCCCAGAACCCCAGCAGCAGCGCCCTTGAACGGGAGGCCCGCCGTTCGAATTCCGCGGCCAGAAGGATGTAGGACATTGCAAAGGCCATGCTGAAGGTGGTGTCCATCCCACTGGTGAAGTGGTGAGCGAGGCTCGAGACGGATGCAGCGATGGTGAACGCGAGGAGGAGCATCTCCCCCCTGCCCAAGCCAGAGGAGGACTTGCAATGTCTCTCTACAGCCACGACCAGAAGCATCAAGAAGACGATTCCAGATACGAGGCTGGCGAGACAGACGGTCAGCGCCGGCTGGGAGGGAAACAGCAAGAAAATCGGCAGCACAGCTGCCAGGTAACCCATCGCGGTCAGGCCGTAGGTCGGTTCGCCCTGGGGATTCCAGCTGAGACGGTGCTCGACTGCCAACCGGTAGGCATACCGGTAAAACATGAACGAATCGTCCTGCAGGGTCATGGAGGAGAACTGGCCGAGCACGCCGAGAGCGAAGATGGCTAGACAAAGCCCCAGGGAGGCTATCCAAAGGACGTTCAGGAGTCGGGTCGAAGGTGCGGAATTCGTCGGACGTTTGTTCAGTCGGCTCTCCTGCCGTGATCGGGGTTGGGAACCCAAGGAGTGTTCGCCACGCCCAGGCACCCTGAATATTAGGAAGTAGCGCGGAAAGGAGTCAAGACCCCGTCCCGACTCCGACGGTGCCCGGGCGCCGGCGAATCGCTTCGGCCCGTCTCGAGCAGCGCCCCCCACTCGTGCCGGAGTCCTTCCTCCAAACTGTTCTTGGCGCGCCGCTGCGGATCTATCCCCCGCCATGGAGCGGTAACGCTCGCCCGGCGGGCGTACCCGGCGGGAGGTTGCTTGTCGTCTGACTCCTCGGTCCCACTCCAATCCGAGATCCGGTAAGTCGGGGAACTCTCGGAGGGCGGATGTCTTGACACCGTGAGAGCCCCCTCCTAAGATTCACGGTCGGAGCCCGTCTTTGAACCCACATGAAGGTTCCCTGCTCGAGTCCCTGGCGATGTTCCTGATCCCGCGGCTGGCGGCGATCTGGATTCGCCTGACCCGCGCCACCATGAGAGTTCGATTTGAAAGTCGCGGTGTAGTGGATGACTTGTCGCAAAGGAAGCTGCCGTACATCCTGGCGTTTTGGCACGGCCGGCTCTTCCTGATGCCGTACGCCTACTCGGGGAGGCGCATCGCGATTCTTATCAGCGCGCATCGCGACGGCGAGCTCATCAGCCGCACCATGAAGCACTTCGGCTTCGTGACGGCGCGCGGAAGCTCCACCCGCGGCGGTGCCCTGGGGCTCCGGGAGATTCTCCGCCGACTCAAGAACGGGTTCGACGCGGCCTTCACCCCCGACGGACCCCGCGGGCCCCGGGAAGTAGTCCAGCCAGGGATCATTGCCGCCGCGCGCCTGAGCGGAGCTCCCATCGTGCCGGTGGCTTTCTCCTGCTCAAAAAAAAACTACTCAATTCATGGGATCGCTTCCTGGTTCCGCTGCCTTTCAGCCGCGGTCTGTTTCTCTACGGTTCTCCGATTCGCGTGAGGCGGGATGCCTCGGAGGCCGAGCAGGAAGAAGCGAGACGGTTCCTCGAGTCGGAGCTTCGCCGGCTCACCCAGGAAGCCGATTCTCTGGCAGGGGGGGAGCCGGGGCCATGAGCAGGTCGGGTCCCCGAATACTCCTCGTGGCGGGGGAAGCATCGGGAGATCGCTGTGGGGCTCTGCTGGTTCGCGCGCTGCGGAGCTTGGACCCCCGGATGGTATTCACGGGAATCGGGGGTCCCCGGATGCGGGAGGAAAAAGTGGAACTGTTCGCGGATTCCCGGGATCTGGCTGTGGTGGGCCTGACGGAGGTACTCGCCCACTGGAAACCGATCCGCGCAGCCTTTCATCGAGCCGCAGAGGAGCTGCGCCGCTCACCTCCCGATCTCCTGCTCCTCATCGATTATCCCGATTTCAATCTCCGCCTGGCTCGGAAGGCAAAGCGGTGCGGCGTGCGTGTGGTGTACTTCATCAGTCCCCAGGTGTGGGCCTGGAGAAAGTCTCGGGTGCGGACCATCGCCCGAAACGTCGCGAAGATGTTGGTTATTCTGCCCTTCGAGGAGGTCATCTACCGCCGCGCGGGGGTCCCGGTGGAATTCGTGGGGCACCCGCTCCTAGATATTCTCCCGGCCCCCATGGAAAAGAGCCGGGCGCGCCGCGCCCTTGGTCTGGATCCCCAGCAGAGAATCGTCGGACTTCTGCCAGGGAGCAGGCGCCGTGAGCTGGAGGCGCACCTTCCGATCATGCTGCAGAGCGTGGCTCGTTTGAGGGCGCGCGCCGGGGACTTCCAGAGCTTGCTCCCCGTGGCGCCCACCTTGAGGTTATCGGACTTCCAGCCCATCTTGGAGAGGTACCACGACCTGCCGCAGCCGACCCTCGTGGAGGGAAGCCCGTGGGAGGCTCTCGGCGCGATGGACGCTGCGGTGGTAAAATCGGGAACTGCCACGCTGGAAGCAGCACTCATGGGTGTTCCCATGGTTGTGGTCTATCGGACGAGCCCTTTGACCCACGCGCTGGCTTCGCTCCTGGCTGACGTGCATCATGTGGGCCTGGTGAACATCGTGGCGGGGAAGCGCCTGGTTCCGGAACGCGTACAGCGGGACTTCACGGCCAGTGACCTCACGACGCTTCTGGAAGGCTACCTGGACAATCCTGAGCGTGCCGAGATGCTTCGCCATGAGCTGATCGCCCTGCGGGCTAGACTGGGCAGCCCGGGCTGTTTTCAGCGCGCTGCCAACGCCATTCACAGGGTCCTGGACACATCCGCCCCGGGACTTGTAGAGTCTTCCGCCCATGATTAAGAGCATGACCGGGTTCGGGAGAGGGGAGGCCGCAAACTCGCAGGTCCGGTTCGAGGTGGAAGTCCGAGGCGTGAACCATCGATTCCTGGAGGTCCGAATTCGCTTGCCCCAGGAGATGTCGGATCTGGAGGCCGAGCTCCGAGGGCAGGCCACTCGGGTCATCAGACGCGGGAGAGTAGACGTCTGGGTGGAGCGAGCCCAGACGACGGAGCCCGCCGCCGCCGTGGCCATCAACCGCGGCGTGGTGGCAGGATACCTGGAAGCAGCGGGAAGGATTGGGCGGGAGTTCTCTCTGCCGGGCTCGCTCGGTCTCGAATCGGTCCTGGCGCTGCCGGGAGCCGTGCGGGTCGAATTCCACCGCGACGCCGGGGGAGCGGAAGAGAAGGCGCTGCTTCACGAGGCGCTGGGCCAGGCGTTGGAGGTTTTTGATGAGGCGCGGACGCAGGAAGGGGACAAGCTTCGGCAGGACCTGATGGTACGTTTGGCCGAAGTGATGGCGGAGCTGGATGGAATCCAGGAGTCCGCGCAGCGCTCCCTCCCCGAGACCCTGGACAAGATTCGCAAACGCATGGACTCGCTGCTGGAAGGGGTGCCCTTGGATCCGGTCCGCCTCGCACAAGAAGCGGCCTACCTCGCAGGACGCAGCGACATCGCCGAAGAGGTGGTACGCCTCTCGGCGCATCTTCGCAAGGCCCTGGATGTGCTGCAGGCACCCGACGGTCCTGTGGGGAAGTCCCTGGACTTTCTCGTCCAGGAACTGCACCGTGAGGTGAATACCATCGCTTCCAAGTCTGAGAGCCTGGAGGTCTCCCAGTCGGCCTTGAGAATGAAGGCGGAAGTGGAGAGGGTCCGGGAGCAGGTCCAGAATCTTGAGTAAGGCCTCCAGCCTCCGGCCGATTCTCAGCGAACGGCCGAAGTCGAATCCCCCACGCCGGGGAGTCCTGTTCGTGCTCTCGGGCCCAAGCGGCGTGGGCAAGTCCACGCTCTGTCGGCGGCTCGTGAGACACGTGCCCGGCCTGCGGTTTTCGGTCTCATACACAACCCGGTCGGCCAGACCCGGCGAGCAGGAGGGGGTGGATTACCACTTCGTCTCCGAGCGGGTATTCCGAAAGCTTCAAAAGAAGGGAGAATTTCTGGAATGGGCCCGCGTGGACGGGCAGCTTTACGGCACTTCCCGAGCCCAGGTGAACAGGAGTCTACGCCGGGGGGAGGACGTGCTGCTGGACATCGACACGCAGGGGGCGGAGCAGGTGCGCCGCAGCGTTGCGGACGCGGTTTTCATTTTCATGCTTCCCCCGGGCCCCGCCGCTCTGCGGGAAAGGCACCGCCGCCGTGGCACCGACCCGCGGGCGCGGGCGCGGCGGCTTGAGCTGGCCCGTTATGAAGTGCTGCAATCGGAGAGGTATGATTACCTCGTGTTTAACGCTCACCTGGAGAGCGCCTGCCGGGACTTGAAGTCGATCATCTTCGCGGAGAGGTGCCGGACCCGAAGACAGAGGCCGCGTGCGAGGCGTGTCCTGCAGACATTTCGCAAGGACACTCCGGAGTGAGACCCCCCCTCAAGGAAGGAGAGTGGTAGATGGAGATGCAGTCGGTGGAAAACAAATTCAAGTTCATCAGCATCGCAGCCGCCCGCTGTCAGCAACTGCAAAGGGGTGCTCGACCGCGGGTGGAATCCCGCTCCAGAAAGCCCACCACCGTGGCTCAGGAGGAGGTCAGGCAGGGGCTCGTAGTGGCCAGGGAGCCGGAAGTTGTCGAGGCGCCGGCCCAAACCTCTGAGGTTGCCACCCACACCGAGGGGACGGATGTCGAATAAGCCGGGGCGCGAGATCGCCCTGGGAATCTGTGGCGGCATCGGTGCCTACAAGACGCCCGAGTTAGTGCGCCAGCTGGTTCGTTCGGGGGTGCAGGTCACGGTCATTCTCACGAAGCATGCCGAGGCCTTCGTCACCCCCCTCACGCTCCAGACCCTGACGGGACGCGCAGTCGTGCGCGAGTTGTACGACCTGTCGGCGGGAGGAGACGTGGAGCACATCGCCCTCTCCCGCCGCATCTCACTGCTGGCGGTGGCCCCAGCCACGGCCGCCACGCTGGCCCGATTCGCTCACGGCTCGGCGCAGGATTTCCTCTCAACGTTCTTCCTCGCCGTTTCCTGCCCGGTGCTGATGGCCCCCTCCATGAACACCCGGATGCTCCTGCACCCTGCCACTCAGGCCAATCTGGCCGTTCTGAAAAGCCGCGGCATCATGCTCATGGAGCCCGAAGCGGGAGAGCTTGCCTGCGGCGAAATGGGAAGCGGACGGCTCCCGGAGCCGGAAGCCATCGCCCATGAAATCCTGCGCTGCCTCTCCCGGGGTGAAACGTGGGCGGGTGAAACTGTGCTGGTCACGGCGGGACCTACCCGCGAATACCTGGATCCCGCCCGGGTCCTCACCAACCCATCCTCGGGTCGGATGGGGTATGCCGTGGCCGAGGAGGCAATCCAGCGGGGAGCTCGAGTCGTTTTAATCTCGGGCCCCTCATCGCTTGCGGCCCCGTGGGGCGCTGAGCTGGTTCGGGTGGAGACCACCGAGGAGATGCGCCGGGCGGTGCTGGAGGCCCTGCCCCGATCAACCATCGTGATCAAGGCCGCGGCTCCCGCCGATTTTCGGCCCTCCCTCGCTTCCCGGGAGAAGGTCGCGAAAGGAAAGCTGACGCGACTGGAGCTTGAGCCGACGCCTGACATCCTCGCGGAGATTGCCGGTTGGAAGAACGGACAACTGGTGGTGGGTTTCTCCGCCGGGACAGGCGACTATGCTGAGTCCGCCCGCCGGAAGCTGCGGGAAAAGCGGCTCGATTTGGTGGTGGCCAACCCGGTGGATGAGCCCGGCGTCGGATTCGCTGCGGAAAACAACCGCGTGATCCTGATTGCCGCCGATGGCTCCGAGCAGGCACTACCGCTCATTTCCAAGAGGGAGGTGGCCGCCCGCTTGTTGGATCGCATCGAATCAATCCGCAAGGGAAGAGCGTGAGCGCCCCGCCCCCGGAACTCGCTGCCCAGCTCCGGGAGCGGCTGCTCTTCCTGCGGGAGTCCGGGGTGCAGCACCTGGCTGCGCGCCCAAAGAAACCTCACATGCCCGGGCTCTCCCACCGGCCCTGTCCGGACCCCGTCTCCGGACCCTTGGGGGCGGTTTCCGATCCTGAGGCCGCCCTGGCGGAGCTTCGCGTAGAGATCGGTGACTGCAGACGGTGTCGGCTTTGCGAGAAGCGTACCCACCTCGTCTTCGGAGTGGGCGACGCTCGAGCGCGCCTGATGTTCGTGGGAGAGGGTCCAGGCTATGAAGAAGACCGGCAGGGACTTCCCTTCGTAGGAAAGGCTGGTCAGCTTCTGAACCGGATCATTCGGGCCATGGGGATAGCCCGGGAGCAAGTGTACATCGCCAATGTGGTGAAGTGTCGCCCCCCTGAGAACCGGACCCCCCTTCCGGATGAGGCGGCCACTTGCTCACCGTTTCTGCTGCGCCAGATTTCGATCATCAGGCCGCAGGTGCTTTGCGCGCTGGGCGGCGCCGCGGTGCAGACACTCCTCCAGACCTCTGCACCCGTGAGCCGCCTGAGGGGTGAATTCCGCAGCCTTCCGGACGGGACCCGAGTCATGCCCACCTTTCACCCCGCCTATCTTCTTCGAAACCCTGAGAAGAAGAAGGAGGTCTGGGAGGACATGAAAAAGGTGATGGAATTCCTCGTCCAAAACCCCCGGGATTGACTCTGCTTGGCATGTCCATACCCACCGTCACCCGCGTGGCCCTCCCGCTGGCAGTGGATAAGACGCTCTCCTACCGCGTCCCTCCATCCCTCGCCGAGGCTTGTGCCCCGGGCTGTAGAGTGTTGGTTCCGCTGGGCAAGGGGCGCAAGGTCGGCGTCGTAGTGGGGCTAGCCCGGGAGCCCAGGCAAGATCTGCGGGAAATCCTGAACGTGCTGGATCCTCGGCCCCTGCTGGACGAAGAGCTTCTGGAATTCACTCGCTGGGTGGCCGAGTACTATTTTGCCCCGTGGGGACAGGTGCTCCAGGCCGCCCTCCCATTGGCGCTCCGCCTGAAGGTGAAGCGGCATTTGCTCTTGCTGCCACCGGGACGGGAGGTGCTCGAGCACCCGTTCTCGAATCCACCGGCCCGCGTCCGGCGCGTGCTGGATCGGCTCGCCAGCTCGGGTAACCTGAGTGAGGCTCAGATGAAGCGGAGGCTTCCGGAGGCTGGCCGGAGGCTGCTTGAGGATCTCGCCGAGCGGGGCTGGATTGCGATTGTGGAAGAGACGAGGATTCCCTCCCACCGAGCAGTGGGAGAGCCATGGGTGAGCGCGCGTGCGGGAGGGGCGAGCCACGCAACCTTCGGTCCCCGGCAAAACCGGGCTCTGGAGCTCCTTCGAGGCGCCGCTGATGCGATCCGACTGAAGGAGCTGCTGAAGGCAAGCGGGGTGACGCGGAATTCCATTCGCACCATGGCTCAGAAAGGAGCCGTGGCCCTGGAGTGGCGCGCTTCCGGGACTGCCTGGGGCAAGACCCTCGCGCCTTCCATAGAGAGCGCCTTGGAACCGACTGCCGCCCAGGATGAGGCCCTCGCCGCCGTATCCGCCGCGCTGGCGCGCGGCGGATTTCAGCCTTTTCTTCTCGAAGGAGTCACCGGGAGCGGTAAGACGGAAGTCTACCTGCGGGCTGCGGAAGCGGTTCGAGCCCGCGGGCAGGCTACGCTGTACCTGGTGCCCGAAATCGGCCTGACACCGCTTCTGGCGGGCCGCCTCGAGGCTCGCTTCGGCTCCGGGATGACCATCCTGCATTCCGGACTTCCCGACCGGGAACGGTGGGAAGCGCTTCGGGGAATCCGCGAAGGCAAGCCATGGCTGGTTCTGGGCACGCGGTCCGCGGTCTTCGCCCCCCTTCCGCGCCTCGGCCTCATCGTCGTAGACGAAGAGCAGGATCCCTCGTACTACCAGGCAGAGTCGCCCCGCTATCATGCACGGGACGCAGCGCTGGTCCGGGCCCAGCGCCTGGGAATTGTGGCCGTGCTGGGCTCCGCTACACCCTCCTTGGAAGCGGTGGCGGCCTGCCGCCGGGGGAAATTCCGGCGACTGGTGCTCCCTTCCCGGGTGCGAGAGAGGCCTCTCCCCAATGTAGCTC
>Ga0066710_100000875_pt1 | contig 20478 bp, 20 predicted proteins | sample GraSoiAngelo_159_FD_79666 | JGI IMG/M metagenome (GOLD analysis project Ga0066710, IMG submission 79666) | Grasslands soil microbial communities from the Angelo Coastal Reserve, California, USA - 14_1009_16_40cm | ecosystem: Environmental > Terrestrial > Soil > Grasslands | place: USA...
CGCTGGCGCTCGGCCTACCGCAAGCTGCGCCGCAGGGGCGCCTTCGATTTCCCCGTCCTGGGGGTCGCGGCGTGCGCGCGGCTGGAGAGGACGGTCGTCGCCGAGGCCCGTCTGTGGCTGGGCGCCGTCTCGATGGCCCCGGTCGAGGCGCGGGAGGCGCAGGCGGCGCTCGTCGGCCGCCCGCTGACCGAGGAGACGATCGAGGAGGCCGCCCGCCTGGCCTACCCCCTCGCCAAGCCGGTCGACAACACCGACTTCGGCGTTCGCTGGCGCAAGGAGATGACCCTGCAATACGTGCGTGACGCCCTGCGCGCCTTGCGCCCCGCTTGACCCGATCCGGCCGCTTCGCCTAGAGTCCCCGGCCATGGCGAACGAGAGCAGCGCCGCCCCCGGCCCCCGCAAGGCGACCGCCTTCCAGCTCGTCTTCATGACCTACGCGGTGATCTGCAGCGGGGCGTACGGACTCGAGCAGATGGTGTCGGCCTCGGGTCCGGGAATAGCCATCGCCACCCTGTGCCTCCTCCCGTTCATCTGGGCGGTGCCGCTTGCGCTCGCCTGCGCCGAGCTCTCGGCGCGCTATCCGGTGGAGGGGGGATACTACCGCTGGGCCAGGATGGCGTTCGGGAACTTCGTCGGCTACCAGGCGGGGTGGCTCGTCTGGCTCGCGAACCTGGCCACCAACGCGGTCTTCGCGGTCCTCTTCGCCAACTACGCTCGCGAGTGGCTGCCGGGAATGTCCGGGACGCTCCACTGGTGCATCGCCGCGGGCCTGGTCTGGGTGGCGACCTGGATGAACTATCGTGGCATCCGGATCGTCGGGAGCGCCTCGGTCCTCCTGACGATCCTGATCTTCCTGCCCTTCCTGGCGCTGACCCTCCTGGGGCTCCTGCATTGGCGCTTCAACCCCTTCCTCCCGGTGGTGAGCCCGGAGAAGGGGTGGTTCGGGGCCTCCCTGGCCGGCCTTTCGATCGCCATCTGGCTCTTCTCCGGCTTCGAGAAGCTGACCACGAACGCCGCCGAGGTGGAGAACCCATCGCGCGCCTTCCCGATCGCCCTGGCGTTCTCCGTGCCGATGACCTCTCTGAGCTACATCATCCCTACGGTCGCGACCCTGGCCGCCCATGATCGCTGGAGTGAATGGGGGGAGTCGTATTTCTCGGTCGCCGCCCGTGCGATCGGCGGGCCCTGGCTGGGCGCCGGCATGGCGTTCGGCGGGCTGCTCAGCAATCTCAGCCTGCTGATGGTGACCATCCTCGGGCAATCGCGGCTGCCGATGGTCCTCGCCGAGGACGGTCTCTTCCCCGCCTCCTTCCGTAAGACCCACGCCAGGTACGGGACCCCGGTCGTCTCGCTGGTGGTCGGGGGGGTCATCCTGAGCTTCCTCGTCCGGATGAAGTTCGCGGACCTTGCCGGGCTCTTCTCTCTCGTGCAGGTCTGCGCCTACCTTCTTATCTATGCCTCCCTGATCCGGCTTCGGTCGCACCCCGCGCCGGCCCCCTTCCCCGAGGTGCGGCGGGCCTCGAGCGTCCTCGGCGAGACAGCCCGACGGGCCCCGTTCCGCATCCCGATGGGAACCGCCGGGCTGGTCGGGATGACGTTGCCGAGCATCGCCCTGTCGGCCTTCGTCATCATGGAGAAGATCTGGCCGAGCGGCGTCTTCGATGGCCGCCAGGCGCTCTACGTCCTGCTGCTCTTCGCATCAGGGCCCGTCACCTACGCGGTTTTCCGCAGGGTCGCGGGTGGAGGCGCGCCGCCTCAAGGTCCCGCGCGCGCCCCCCGCTCCTGAGGGCGGTCCGTCCCGGATGGCAAAACTCCTTATGCAGGATCGCGGCAGGAATTCCGGCGGGAATTGAGGGCCGGCATTTTTTCCCCGAGGGTCTAGACAGGACGCCGCAGTTCGGGGAGAATACGGCCAATCCATGGGACATCCGGTATGCAGTCGAAACTTGTTCGGAAACCGCGTCGGCGGTAGCGGCGACCGGAGGGACCCATACATTCTGGAGGTTGAGTCGGATGGCTAGGGGCAAAGTCAAGTGGTTCAACGACAGCAAGGGTTATGGCTTCATCACTCCGGACGACGGGAGCAAGGATGTGTTCGTCCACCACACGGCCATCCAGGCCTCGGGGTTCCGCTCCCTGTCGGAGGGTGACGCTGTCGAGTTCGAGATCGAGCAGGGCCAGAAGGGTCCGGCCGCCGCGAACGTCCGCAAAGTCTGAGTTCCTCCTTCATTCTGGTCGCATGACCGACGGGCCGCTCCGCAAGGGGCGGCCCGATTTTTATGGTGCCTTGAGAGCGCGATCGAAGTGCTCGAGGAGGCGCTCCTCCAGCCAGCGCCGGTCCTCCTCGCCGCGCGGCAGGTGCCGCTCGTCCGGAAAGATCAGGAGCTCGTAGCGCTTCTGCGCCGCGTTCAGGGCGTTCAGCAGCCTCGCGGTATGGCGGAAGTGGACGTTCTCGTCCGCCATCCCGTGGATGATCAGGAGCCGCCCGCGCAGCGCGGCCGCCAGGGGCAGGATGGAGCTCTCGCGGTAGCCGTCCGGGTTGTCCTGCGGCGTCCCCATGTAGCGTTCGGTGTAGAACGTGTCGTACCCGTCCCAGTCGGTGACCGGCGCGCCGGCGACGGCGGCCCGGAACAGGTCGGGGGCCTTCAGCAGGCAGCGCGCCGCCATGTAGCCGCCGTATGACCAGCCGTAGATCCCGAGGCGCGATCCGTCCACGTAGGGAAGCCCCGCGAGGTACCGCGCCCCCGCGATCTGATCCTCGACCTCCACGGACCCCAGCCGCCTCGCCAGCGTCTCTTCGAACGCCCGCCCGCGCCGCGGCGTGCCGCGGTTGTCGAGCCGGAAGACGAGGTATCCCCGTTCGACCAGGGCCTGCGCGCGGAGGTCCTGCGTCAGCTCCCACGAGTCCTTCACGGTCTGGGCGGTCGGCCCGCCGTAGACGCGCACCAGGGCGGGATACCGGCGTCCCGGGGCGAGGCGCTCGGGCCTGTAGAGGGCGCCGTGGAGCGTCGCGCCGTCCGCCGCCTTGAGGGTGACGAAGACGGGAGGGCGAAGGCCGAGCGAGGCGACCTCGGGGTCCTGGTTGGCGTCGATCACGCGCAGGGCGGCGCCCGAGGCCTCCTTGAGGAGCACGCGCGGAGGCGAGGCGGCGCTGTCGTGGACGTCCACGACATAGCGGCCGTCGGGCGACACCGTCACCGCATGGAACCCGGGCTCGGGCGTGACCCGCTCGACGTCGCCGCCTTCGAGGGGCACGCGGTAGAGCTGGCGCTGCAGCGGGCCCTCCTTGGCGGCGGTGAAGAACGCCACGCCGCGGGCCTCGTCCACCCCCTCGAGCCGATCGACCATCCAGTCGCCCGAGGTCAGGGCGCGCACGAGCGGCCCGTCGGCCCCGCGCAGCTCGAGATGGCGGAAGCCGCTGCGCTCGGTCGACCAGAGGAAACGACCATCCTTCAGCGGCTTCAGGTCGTCATGCAGGTTGATCCAGCGCTCCGAGGTCTCCTCGAGCAGCGTCCGCGCCGGTCCTGCCGCGTCGAAGCGCAGGAGCGACAGCCGCTTCTGGTCGCGGCTCTCGACCTGGGCCAGGAGCGCCCCGTCCGTCGTCCAGTCCACCCTGGCCAGGTAGAAGTCGGAGCCTTCCGGAGCCAGGCGGAGCCACGTCGTCGCCCCGCCGCCGCGGCCGATCAGGCCCAGGCGCACGCGGGCGTTCGGGCCGCCGGAGAAGGGGTAGCGGTGCGGCTCGATGTCCCAGCGCGCCTGCCCCTGGTGGACGATCGGGTAGAGGGGAATGCCGGTCTCGTCCACCTCGGTGTAGGCCAGACGCGCACCATCGGGCGACCACCAGAAGCCCGAGAATCGATCCATCTCCTCCTGGGCGATGTACTCGGCGACGCCGTGGCTCACCCCGTCGCGAGCGCCCTCGGTGAGCCGCGTCTCCACCCGCGTCGCGAGATCGAGGACGTAGAGATCGTCGTCGCGCACGAAAGCGAGGAAGCGGCCATCCGGGGAGGGCCGCGGATCGACTTCGACGGAGGGTGTGTCGGTGAGCCTCAACGGCTCCTGTCCCGGGCGGACGAGGTGCAGGTCGCCGCCGTAGACGAACACGGCCACATCGGCCTTTTCGGCCAGGGCGTACTGGGTGATGCCCTTGTCCTGGATGCGCTGGCGCTCGCGCCGCAGGACCTCCTCCCGGGACAGCGCCTCGCTCCCGGAGGCGGAAGAGGGCGGCCGGCCGACCACTTCGCGGGCCCCGCCGGCCACCTCCTCCCGCACCAGGACGCGGGCGCCGGCCGCTCCCTCGATCGCCAGGTAGTAGAGATGGCGGCCATCGTGGGTGAAGTGGAAGGAGCCGGGGATCCGGCTCCCCGGGGAGGGGAAGCGCGCCACTCTCTCCAGGCTGATGCGGTAGGACGGGTGCGCCGCACCCGCCGGCCGACCCATCGCTGCCCCCACTGCCGCCACGAGAGGGATCCCGACCCACAGCCATCGCGTCATGAGGCCTCCCTGGCAGCCGGAACGGACCGTTCCGAAACCGTAGCGTATAGGCCGGACGGCCCTGGAAAGTCAACAGTTTGGGGACCGCTATTGACGAAACACGCTCCAGGAACCATGTTGGGGGCTGGGTGCCCGCGCATCCTCGATGCGCCGGGCAGTGCCACCGGGAGGCACCATGGAGCCCACGCGGCTCAACCTCTTTCGCCTTGCCATCGCCATCGGGATCTTCGGCTGCGCGATGATCCTCCTGGCCCTCCCTCCCGCTGGCCGCGCGTCGGCCAGCGCACCGAGCGGCCTGGCATCCTACGTGACCGCCACCTTCCCCGTCGCCACCGAGGCGACCTACGAGGTCCCCGGCCGCGGTACGCGCACCATCACTCTGGAGGGGATCGCCACGGTCCTCTTCGACCGTTACGTCCTGACCGTGGCCCACGCGGTGAGTCGCGCCCGCCTCGAGGAAGGGATCCGGTACTCCGAGCAGAGCGCCGGGATCCCGCACGCCGCCCGCTCGTTCCAGGAGAGCACCTACCTGCTCCTGCCGGCGGGACGCGCCCCTCTCGAGGCCCTGGTGCGCAACGAGGAAGTGGACGTGGCGCTCTTCGAGCTGCCGCGGGACGTCAGCACGCCGGCCCTTCCATGCGCCATCGGCGACAGCGACGCCCTGCGCCTTGGAGGCCCCGTCCTCCTGGTGGAACGCGACGTGGTGGCGGGGCCGCTGGTGCGGCCGGCGGCGGTCGCCGCCCTGCGCGGGTCGAAGAAGACGGCCACCCTCGCGCCATCGGGGCAGACCTTCATCTTGACCCTCGGCCTGGTGGCGGGCGAGAGCGGGTCCCCTCTGCTCCTGTCCGACGAGCGCTCGTGCGAGCTTGTCGGTCTGGCCCAGGGAACCTACGTCGGCCCGCGCCAGCTCGCCTGGGGGATCCGGGTGCGCGAGGCGATGGAGGCGCTGGCGGAGGCCGCAGGCCCCGGCCGCCTCCCCGGTTTCTTCGAGGCGGTCTGCCAGGCGGCGGTGCGCCCCGAGGCCTTCACGTTCTGCTCCGCCCGCTGATCCCGCCGCTCCCTCCCGCGACATCGTCCTTTCGATCTTGACAGAGCGCGCCGAGGGTCGTAGAAGGTGTAGATATCCTTGCCGCGGCAGGGTCCGATCGTAAGGACCCCCGGGGGGCTCCGCGATTAAGACCCGCTCGCACCGCCAGCCTGCCACCGACCAGACGCGCGCCGAAAGGCTGCGCCGCCAGAACATCAGGCTCACCCGCCTCCTCGGGCTGGCGGCGGACATCGCCCGGCTCGAGGACGAGCACACCACCCTGCAGAACATCGTGGACACCGCGGTCCGGCTGGTCGGCGTCGACCAGGCTCACCTGGCGCTCATCGACCGCCTCGAGAAGACTCTTTACGGGGTGGCCAGCTCGGGGCACCATCACCCGGAGGCGCTCCACCTTCGCTGCTCCCTGTCCGCCTCGCCGGCGGCGCGCGATGCGCTCCGGAGCCGCAGGCCGGTCGCAATCGACAAGGCCCGGCGCGATCCTCGGGTCAACCGGGTCGCCCGCGGGCTGCTCGGGATCGAAGGCGCCGCCTACATGCCGCTCCTGAGCGGCGGCCAGAGCTTCGGCCTCCTCATCCTGGTGACGCTCCGTCCCCACCGCTGGACCGCGGAGGAGATGATCCTGGCCAGGCACATCGCCAGCTTCGGGTCCGTCGCCCTGGGCAACCGGCGGTTGCTCACCCAGCTGGCCGAGACCGAGCGCCGCCTCCGGAGTCTCGTGGAGCACATCCCCGCGATCGTCTACACCTGCGAGGTCCATCCCCCCTACACCACGCTCTACGTGAGCCCGCAGACGGAGACGATGCTCGGCTACTCGCCCAGGGAGTGGACTCGAGGGACCGGGTTCTTCATGAAGATCATCCACCCCGATGACCTGGGGAAGGTGATCGACCTGACCGAGGAGAACGCCCGCACCAGGGGGTTCTCGACGACCGAGTACCGGCTGCTCGATCGCCAGGGGGAGGTGCGCTGGTTCCGCGACGAGGCGGTTCTCATGCGCGATCCCGCCGGGGAACCGGTCGCATGGCACGGGGTCATGGTCGAGATCACCGGCCTCAAGAGGATGGAGCAGGAGACGATCGCCCGGCCGGCGACGATGCCCGGGCGGCGCTCCTCGACGGATCCTCCGCCGGCCTGAGGACCCCCTCCCGAGGCCTGAAATTCGCCCGACGCACGCTCTTGCACCGACCCCCGCCCTCATGTACCCTGCGCCGCCATGGGCTTGATCTGGATCGCCATCCTCCTGGGGGTGGTGGAGGGGGTGACCGAGTTCATACCGGTGTCCTCCACGGGGCACCTCATCGTGGCCGGCGAGCTCCTCGGCTTCACGGGGGGATCGGCGGACACCTTCAAGATCTTCATCCAGCTGGGCGCCATCCTCGCCGTGGTCCTGATCGAGCGCCGCAGGCTGCTGGACCTGGCAAATCCCTGCGCCCGGGGCGGCCTTTCGGGCCTGCGCGGCTGCGGCCTCCTGGCCGTGACGACCCTGCCGATCCTGGCCACGGGGTACCTCCTCCACGATCGGATCGAGCAGCGCCTGTTCGGTCCGGCCACCGTGGCCCTCGCCTTCCTGGTGGGGGGCATCGGCATCCTGCTCGCGGAGCGCTTCCGGCCGCAGCCACGGACCGACAGCGTGGACGGGCTGACCTGGAGGCAGGCGCTGCTGATCGGGCTCTTCCAGTGCCTGGCGCTCTGGCCGGGCATCTCGCGCTCCGCGGCGACGATCATCGGAGGCCTGTTCGGCGGCCTCGAACGCCGCGCGGCGGCCCGCTACTCGTTCCTGGCGGCGATCCCCGCGGTGACGGCGGCCGCGGGCTACGACCTCCTCAAGAGCTGGCACCTGCTGCGCGCAACCGACCTGCTCCCGTTCGCCGTGGGGTTCGCTGTCGCCTTCCTCGTGGCCTGGGGGACGGTGAGGACCTTCCTGGCGTTGCTGGGCCGCCTGACGCTACGTCCCTTCGCCTGGTACCGCATCGCCGCCGCCCCCCTCGTCTACTGGCTGGTCAGGTGAGATGAGCTGGAAACGCTGGCTCCTGGGCACGCCGCTCGAGACCCAGAGGGCCAAGGAGGAGCGCCTCGGGAAGCCGACGGCCCTGGCGGTCTTCGCCTCGGACGCCCTTTCCTCGGTCGCGTACGCCACGGAGGAGATCCTGCGCGTCCTGGTGCTCGGGGGCGCAGCCTGCCTCGGGTACTCCCTGCCGATCTCGGGGATGATCGTCCTGCTCCTGGTCCTCCTTATCGCCTCCTACCGCCAGACCGTGCACGCCTACCCCGCAGGCGGCGGCTCCTACATCGTGGCGCGCGAGAACCTGGGGACGATGCCCGGGCTGGTGGCCGCGGCGGCCCTGCTCATCGACTACATCCTGACCGTCGCCGTGTCGACGGCGGCGGGCGTGGCGGCCGTCGTCTCAGCCCTGCCGGGCCTCGAGGCGCACCGGGTGGCGCTCGGCCTCCTGTTCATCGCCGTCATCATGGTGGGGAACTTGCGCGGTGTCAGGCAGTCGGGCGCCATCTTCGCGGTGCCGACCTATCTGTTCATCGGCGCCATGGGAACCCTGATCCTCGTCGGCATCGGGCGCGTGATCCACGGTCCTCCGATCGTCACGCTGGCGCCGGCGCTGCCGGAGGGCCTGTCGCACACGATGCGCCTCTTCCTGCTGATGCGCGCCTTTTCCGCCGGCTGTACCGCTCTCACGGGGATAGAGGCGATCAGCAACGGGGTGCAGGCGTTCCGCCCCCCCGAGTCGCGCAACGCCTCGACGACCCTCGTGATCCTGGGGTGCATCCTGGGGTTCTTCTTCCTCGGCAGCAGCTACCTGTCCCATGCCTACGGCATCGTGCCGGCTGCAGACCAGACGGTCATCTCCCAGCTCGGGCATGCCGTCCTCGGCTCGGGAGCGGCGTACTATCTCCTGCAGGCGGCGACCGCGGCCATCCTCATGGTGGCCGCCAACACGGCCTTCGCGGACTTCCCCCGCCTCTCGTCGATCCTGGCCAGCGACCGCTTCCTGCCGCGCCAGCTCGCCAACCTGGGCGATCGCCTCGTCTTCTCCAACGGCATCGCCGTGCTTTCGGGGTCGGCCGGGTTCCTGATCGTCCTCTTCGGCGGCGACACCCATCGGCTGATCCCGCTGTACGCGGTGGGCGTCTTCCTGGCGTTCACCCTGTCGCAGTCGGGGATGGTGATGCGCCATCTGCGCCGCCGGGAGGGGCGCTTCCGCCTGCACGCCGCCGTCAACGCGGCCGGGGCGACCGCCACCGGGGCGGCGCTGCTGGTGATCGCCGTCACCCGCTTCAAGCACGGCGCTTGGATCGTCATCCTGCTCATCCCGCTGTTCGTCATCATGTTCCTGCGCACGCACCGCCACTACTTCTTCGTCCGCCGCCAGCTCTCCCTCCAGGAGATCGAGCCCGAGCGGCCCCTGCGCCACACGGCGATCGTGCCGATCTCCGCCGTCAACCGGTCGACCATCTATGCGCTGCGCTACGCCAAGTCGATCGCGCACGAGGTGGAAGCGGTCCACGTCAGCGTCGACCCCAAGCGCACCGAGCAGCTCAAGGAGCAGTGGAAGACCTGGGGGGGCGGGGTGCCGCTCAAGATCCTTGAATCGCCCTACCGGTCCTTGATCGGCCCCTTGGTCGATCACATCGACGACCTGATGCACGGCAAGCGCCGCAACGAGATGGTCACCGTGGTGCTGCCCGAGTTCGTGACCGCCCACTGGTGGGAAGGCCTGTTCCACAACCAGTCGGCCCTGCTGATCAAGGGGGCGCTGCTCTTCAAGCCCGGCGTCGTCGTCACCAGCGTTCCCTTCCACTTCAACCGCTGAAAGCGCCGGGCCCCCGGTTTCATGCTACGATGCGGCCTCGCGGGCCCGTTGTGCCGGGGCGCCGCCTCCCCGGTCCACGGTCCTGAGCAGGAGGGTCCAGCATGAGCAGAGCGTCGTTCCACCGGGGCACGGCCGCGCTCGTTGTCCTGCTCCTCGTCCCCTTCGGGCCGGCCGCCGCGGGCCACGCGAAATGCGCCCGATCGGCCGAGGAGTGCGCGGCGGCGATGAAGGAGATGTATCAGACGAAGGGCTGGTCCGGGTTCGAATCGGAAGAGAGAGCGGACGGTTTCCTGCAGATCGTGGCGTTGATCCCGGAGAGCCCGGCGGACCGGGCGGGGATCAAGCCCGGCGACGTGATCCTGTCGATGAACGGCGTGACGCTGACCAAGGCCAACGCGTCGAAGATCGAGGAGATGAAGCAGAACGGCCTGAGGATCGGGGACCGGGTCGCCTACGGCGTGATGCGGGGCAAGGAGGTCAACACGGTGAAGGTCGAGCTCGCGAAGATCCCCGATGCCGTGCTCGCCGGCCTGATCGCGCGCCACGCGCGCGACGAGCACCAGGTGGCGCGGAACTGATCGCCGTGCGGATGAGGGCGGGCGGGGGAGCGTCGTGACCGACACGATGGACAAGAGACGGCACCATCGTTTCCTGGCGCTGCTCGAGGTGCGCGTCCTGCCGGGGGAGGGCGTCCCCGCCGACCTGAAGGTGGTGACGGTGGACGTCGCGGTGGGCGGCGCCCGCTGCGCCTCCAACCGGCCTCTCGAGGCCGGGGTGCGCCTGCAGATCACGCTCACCCTCGTCGGAGGCGGCCTCGGCCAGGGGGCCGCGATCGACGCCGAGGCGTCGGTCCTGCGTTGCAGCACCAACGCCGCCGCCCCGGAGACCCGCCGCTACGAGCTGGCGCTGGCCTTCACCAGGATGGATTCCGACGATCGGTCCCGGCTCCAGGCCTACCTCAACAGGCTCTGAGACCCCGCGCATCGCTCGGGAGCGGAACTCCCCGGAAAAAGAAAAACCCCGGAAGGCTTTCGCCTTCCGGGGCCGTCGTGGTCAAGGCCGCGAAGGGAGCGGCGGAACCACGCGCGAGGTCGGGTCAGATGGCGCGGACGTTCGCGGCCTGCGGGCCCTTTGCGCCTTCCGTGATCTCGAACTCCACCGACTGACCCTCCTCCAGCGAGCGGTATCCGTTGCCCTGGATGGCCGAGAAGTGCACGAAGACGTCCTTGCCCCCCTCGATCTCGATGAACCCATACCCCTTGCTGTTGTTGAACCACTTCACGCGACCAGTAGACACTTGCCTTTCCTCCTCCTCACCTTGGGTGAGGGACATGTCACCGGAACTCCTTGCTCCGGGGCAGGCCGTTGGTTCCTCGGCGGGGCGCAAAAAAAAGCCCCAGGGGTCGTGCGTCCCTGGGGCGACTTCATGAGTCCAACCAAGAACTCCACTACCTGCGATGTGGATTTTACAGGCACCGCTTCAGAAAGTCAAGGACGATTTGCGCGGGCGAAGAGACCTCAGACGTCGAGGGCCTTGAGGAACTCGGTGTTGTTGGGGTACTTGGCCAGCTTCTGCAGAAGCTTCGACATCGCATCGTGGGGTTTCATCTCGTACAGCACCCGCCTCAGCCGGTGGATGCGAGGGAGGTCCTCCTTGGCGAAGAGCTTCTCCTCCTTGCGGGTCCCCGAGCGCGGGATGTCCACGGCGGGGTAGATGCGTTGCTCGAACATGGCGCGATCGAGCACCAGCTCCATGTTCCCCGTCCCCTTGAACTCCTGGAAGATGACGTCGTCCATGCGCGAGCCGGTGTCCACCAGCGCCGTGGCGATGACCGTGAGGCTGCCACCCTCCTCGGCCTTGCGTGCCGCGCCGAACAGGCGGCGCGGCTGCTCCATGGTGCGCGCGTCGAGGCCGCCGGAGAGCGTCCGGCCGGTCCCGGGGGTGGCCGTGTTGTGCGCGCGCGCCAGGCGGGTCAGCGAGTCGAGCAGGATCACGGCGTCGCGTCCCACCTCGACCAGGCGCCGGGCGCGTTCCAGGACGATGCGCGCGATCGACACGTGCTGGCGCGCCATGTCGTCCGAGGAGGAGGCGATCACCTCGCCGCGCACACTGCGTTTCATGTCGGTCACCTCCTCGGGCCGCTCGTCCACCAGCAGCACGATGAGGTGGATCTCCGGGTGGTTGCGGGAGATGGCGGCGGCGATCTTCTGCAAGAGCGTGGTCTTGCCTGCGCGCGGCGGCGCCACGATCAGGCAACGCTGCCCCTTGCCGATCGGGGTCAGGAGGTCGATCACGCGGGTGGAGAGCTCGCCGGGATCGGTCTCCAGGTGGATCTGCTCGAACGGGTCGATCGAGGTCAATTCCGAGAAGTGACGACGGTGAGTGAACTCCTGCGGGGGCATGCCGTTGACCGTGCGGACCTCCACCAGCCGCGGGCCGCCCGGGCCGCTGCCGCGCGGTGGCGCATGGCGGGGGGCGGCCAGTCCCTCGATCTCGCACCCCTCGATCCCCGAGCCGTTGCTGCGCTTCTCGGTCGGCCCCAGACGCGACAGGATCTCGCGCGGCACGAACACGTCGTCGGGGGAAGGGCGGTAGTTGCGTTGCGGCTGCCTCAGGAACCCGGTGCCCTCGCCCAGAACCTCGAGGACGCCGCGGGCCTCGAGCGTCGCGCCGGCCGGCGCCGGACCGGGTGATCCGGTCTCCTCCCCCACGCCGGAGGTCCCCGCGTGGTGCCCCCCGTGCCGCGCGTGACCCTGGCCGCCGCCCTGGTGTCCCGAGGCGTGACCCTGGCCGTGGCCCTGCCGGTGGCGCCATGAGGAGCCGTGGCGCGGGTGGCGCCGGCGCCTCTGCCCCTGACCCTGCGCGCCGGCGTGCCCATGCCCGTGATCGGCGCGCGGAGCGTGCGGAGGAGAGCCGGTCCCTCCCGTCCCGGACGTGACGGCCGGCGGCTGCGCGGACTTCACCCCGTCTCCCGGCGGAGCCTGGTGGCGATGCGGATGTTCCGGGCGGCTGTGCCCGTGGTGGGCAGGCCGGCCGTGACCGTGATGGCGCCTGTCAGTCAAGGGTAAGGCCGTATCCCAAGGAGGGGCAGGAAAGACCCCGATGGCGTGACCCCGTTAGGCTAGCGCGAAAAGGGCCGGCGGGTCAAGAGCGACCGGTCGCCGCGGGTCGCGGGTCGCTGGCCGGAACGGTGGCGGCCCGCTATATTCGTTCGCATGAGCCGACGGGGCCAGGAAGCGGATACGCGGGCGGGCGTCACCCTGGGGGAGGACGAGGAGCAGGGGGAGGGGGCCGCGCCGGCGCCCGCCCGGCCGGCTCCGGTCCGGCCCGGACCGACGCTCCGGAGCCGTTTCCCGCGGCGGCTGCGGGTCCTCGCGGCGCTGGCGGCGCTGGCCGGCTGCGCCGCGCTCGGCATCGACGCCTTCCTGGTGGAACCGGGATGGATCGAAGTCGTACGGTCGATCGAGTTCGTCCCGTCGTTGCGGGCGAGCGCACCCGATCTGCTCCTGGTCCACGTGAGCGACACGCACATCCGCGACCTCGGCCCGCGCGAGCGACGCGCCATCCGGATCGTCAACGCCGCGCAGCCCGATCTCATCGTCATCACGGGGGACATCGTGCACGGCGAGTCCGACCCGCTCGCGGTGGAGGCCTTCCTCGGCTCGCTGCGGGCCCGCTACGGGAAGTTCCTGGTCTGGGGCAACCACGATCACTACAGGAAGACGGTGGAAGGCTGGGCCCCCGGCGCCGTGTCCCGCGCGGGCTTCGTCCTCCTGAACAACGCCAACCGGCGCGTGGACACGCCGGCGGGGCGGATCGACATCGCCGGGATCGACGATCCGGTCACCGGGCATGACAATCTCAAGGCGGCCATGGTCGGGGTGTCGCGCCGCGACTTCTGCATCCTGCTGTCGCACAGTCCCGAGATCGTGCGCAGCATCGGCAACTGGGACATCGACATGGTCCTGGCCGGCCACACGCACGGAGGCCAGGTGCGCCTGCCGTGGCTCGGCGCGATCGTCGTCCCGTTCGGCACGCGTCCCTACGTCGAGGGCTGGTACGACGCTCCGGGCGACGTGCGGGTCCACGTCAACCAGGGTCTCGGCTGGTCGTACCTCCCGGTGCGCTTCCTGTGCCGCCCCCGCCTCGACCTGATCACCCTGCGCGGAGGCCTGCCGGCCGGCACGCGCCCCCGCGCCAGCATCGTCGGCCGAAGCTGATCGCCACCGCCGGCCACGACCGCGCCGATCGGGCGTCGCGATCGGGCGTCACGATCTATTGACACGTGATCGCCTCCATGTTATAGGTTCGAGCGAAATCGCTTTCGATCGTCGATCGTGATCAGAGACACGCACGGCGTCGAAGTCGATCGATTCCGCAACGACGATCGGCAGCAGGCACTATTCATCCCGGGCACGACGTTCGTGGGCTCCCAGGGCCGGATGTCGGCGCAGCCCGGCGCGCAAGCAGTCAGCGAAGTCGACGGGCGCGAGCGCGCCCGTGACACAGCCCCCCGCTGGCAAGACGATCGTCGCAATGGAACGCGGGGAGCTCATCCCACCCGCAAGGCGGGAAAGGAGGTGAGGAGCCATTCCCAAGAAAAAGAAGGCTGCCAAGAAGAAGGGGAAGAAGGGACGTAAGTAAGCTTCTTTTCTCCGTACTGCCTTGCGAGGGGTGACCGTCGTCACCCCTCATTTATTTTGCGGGCCACCGCGCTGCGCCGCCGCCTTTGACAGCCGGCGCGGCGTTTGCCAGAATAGGCGCCCTCTCCGGAGGAGGACGATGAACTCGTCGAGGACCTGGAAGACGGGAGAGCACTGCCGCATCTCCGGCACCTACAGGTGCCTGAACTGCCGCGCTGCGGGCGTCGAGACGATCCGCGAGTTCGAGGCGGGGAAGGTCATCCCGATGTGCGACGTGGGACCGGACAAGGACGCCACCTGGCGGCTCGTCCGCGCCGCGCCCGCCCGGGCCGCTACTTGATCGCGTCCGGACGCGCCGCCCGCCGCTGCGCCTTCATTTTCCGCCTCGCCTCCGCCAGCTCCTTCAGCCTCTCCACCACGACCTTCTCGTAGCCGACCGCGCGCGGCTCGTAATAGCGCCTGCCGCGCAGCCTCTCGGGGAGGCAATCGAGATCGGTGGTGCCCTCCTCGAAATCGTGCGCGTACCGGTAGTCCCTCCCGTAGCCGAGGTCCTTCATCAGCCCGGTCGGCGCGTTGCGGATCGCGAGCGGCACGGGATCGGCGAGCCCGGCTTTCAGGTCTTCCTGGACGCGGCCGTAGGCGACGTACACGGCGTTGCTTTTCGGGGCCGCCGCCAGGTAGGCGGCCGCCTGGGCCAGCGCCAGCGCCCCCTCCGGCATGCCGAGGAAGTGGAACGCCTCCTTCGCGTCGAGGGCGATCGACAGGGCGTGCGGATCCGCGGTGCCGATGTCCTCGGAGGCGAAACGCACCATGCGACGCGCCACGTAGAGCGGGTCCTCGCCGGACTCCAGCATCCTCGCCAGCCAGTAGATGGCGGCGTCGGGGTCGCTGTTCCGAAGCGACTTGTGCAGCGCGGAGATCAGGTTGTAGTGCTCCTCGGCGGCCTTGTCGTAGAGGAGCGGCGCGCGCTGCAGCGCCCGCGCGATCGCCTCCCTCGTCACCGGAGGCGGACCGTCCGCCGCGACGGATCGGGTCCCGGCCAGGATCTCCAGGACGTTCAGGGCCCGCCGCGCGTCGCCTCCGCACAAGGAGGCGAGGTAGAGCAGATCCTCGTCCTGGACGCTCAGGAGCGATGCCGACAGCCCGCGCGGCTCGGCGAGGGCGCGCTTGAGGATCGTCACGATCTCCGCGTCGCCGAGCGGGCGCAGGACGTAGACGGCGCAACGTGAGAGGAGGGCGGCGTTGACCTCGAAGGAGGGGTTCTCGGTCGTGGCGCCGACCAGCACGATGGTGCCCTTCTCGACATAGGGCAGGAAGGCGTCCTGCTGGGCGCGGTTGAAGCGGTGGATCTCATCGACGAAGAGGATCGTGCGCCGGCCCGCGGCCTTGCGGTAGGCCTCCGCCGCGCGCATCACGTCCTTGATCTCCTTGATGCCCGACAGGACGGCGCTGAAGGCGATGAACTGACCAAGCGTGAGGCGCGCGAAGAGCCGGGCGAGGGTGGTCTTGCCCGATCCGGGGGGACCCCACAGGATCATCGAGTGCGCGCGATCGCCCTCGATGGCCTCGCGCAGGGGGCGGCCCGGCCCGATCAGGTCATCCTGCCCGACGATCTCGTCGAGGGTCGTAGGGCGCATGCGGTCGGCCAGGGGTGCGTCGGCGGCGGAGACGCTGTCGTCCGGCGGGTGAGAATCGGGATCGGGTCCGAAGAGATCCATGGCGGCGATGCTATGTCGCGCTCGAAACGGTTGTCAACGGAACCGCGGCGGGATCGGACCCGTACGACCTAGCCGGCGTTCTTCTGCAGCGTGGGGCCCGTCACGGTGCGCTCGGCCACCGGATCGTCCGCGGGCGACTGGCCGAAGCGGTGCAGCTGGCGCACCTTGGAGTTGGCGAGGGTCGTCACGACGGCGTCGTGCACCGCCAGGGCGGCGACCAGCGACTCCCGGGTGTGCTTCTCGAACGTCTTGAGCGCCCGGGCCAGCTCCTGATCGCTCATTTCGCGGTGATCGCGCTGGGTCGTCTCGTTCAAGGTGGCCACCGCCTCGCCGATCAGCTCCAGGGCCTCGGCCAGGACGCGTCGATCTTCGGACGTGAATGATTGCAGTTGGTAGGCGAGCTCGTAGATGTCGGCGGAGAGGCGCTCCATCCCGGTCGCGCCGTTCTCCCAATGGCGGCCGGTGAGGATCCACTCCACCGAGGTGCTGCCGATGCGCGCCAGCTCGAGGAGCCGCTTCACCTCGGGAAGAATGCCGTTCTCGTACTTGTGGACCGCGGGCTGGGTGGCCCCCAGGAGCTCGGCCATTTGCCACTGGCGCAGCCCCTTCGACTTGCGCAATGCCTTGATCCGATCTCCGATGACCGACTTGTCGAGTGGTTCCACGTTCCTCTCCACCTGCCCGCCAGAATGCGCGCCGGGAAAACCGTTCGGGGGATTCCCGGAAAGCCGCGACCTGTCTGAGGTTGGGCGAATTATACGTCGAGGTCCAGGGGCCGGCAATGGATTTGATGGGCCCGACGACATGAGCAGGGCCCGTCGGCCTCGCGGGGCCAGGGCCCACACGGGGCGTGGCATCCGGACGATTTTCTGCGCCCGGGCCACCGGGGTCAGCCAAGCGACCCGGAATCAAGGGCTTAGGGCGTGCTCACGGGCAGCCGCCGAGGCCCTCGGAGCGGGCGGCCGAGAAGGCTCAGTCCGAAGTACGCGCCGACGTCCGGCGTGTTGTGCTCGCGGTCAAGATTCTCGATCAGGGCCCAGTCGAGCGCCAGGTCCCGCGGCAGGCGGTGGCGCAGGCCCACGGCGACCTCCCAGGCGACGCGCCCCAGGTCGCTGCCGGCGCGGAACCGAAAGGGGCCACGAGTGCGCAACGTCTGTACGATCAGGGCGGTGTTGCGGCCGGGGCTGAAGACGTACGTGCCGAAGAGGCTTCGAGAGTCACGCAGCGGCAGATCCGGGGCCAGCCGCCACGCGCCCACGAACGTGTAGGCGTAGCCGGCGTGAAGCGTCGATCGGCCGAGGGACTTGCTCAGCGAGATCGAGGCGGCATAGTCGGTCGAGCCGCTGCCCCGCAGATGCGCCGCCGACCCGGTGGGGAGCTTGAGCGATCCGCCTGCGGCGAGAGCGGGCCGCCCGGAACCCTCCCGCAGCAGAAACGCCCTCCCGTCCAGCGTGATGTCCCCCAGGCCCAATCCGCCCGGCGGATGATCGAAGAAGACCTCCTCCCCGTCACCCACGTAACCCGCGGAGAAACGGTCGCGGGCGAAGCCGGGGCGTCCGCCGTCGGGCAGATTGAGGTGCTCGTGGTAGGCGTCGATGATCGAGTCAAGGAACCCCCGGCCGTGCTCGATGAGCGGGATCTCGATCCCGGCTTCGAAGCGCTTCGCGAGGAGGGCCCGGGCCTCGATGACGGTCCGTAGAGTCTCCCCGTCGAGGACGAAGGCCGTCCGGCCCGGCGTGACCGAGGCGATCGCCTGCAAGAGAGGCAGCGTGACGCGCCCCCCGTAGGTCTGGAAGTCGTCCTGCCGGAGGAACCGTATGAGGTCGTCGGTCGCGGCCAGGGTGTTCTCGTACGCCAGGCCGAAGGCGACGCGCACGCCGCGATCCGCGGGCGGCCGCGCGCTTGCGGGGACCGGGCTCAGGAAGAGCAAGCTGAAGGGGAGCTGGTTGCGGAGGGGGAACGGGTCGTCCAGTTCGGCCGCGGAGGCCCCTCCCGGCAGCCCCGCCCCGACCACGGTCGCAGCCAGGAGGAGGGCGGGAAGGAGGCGGCGAAGGCTCAGGTCCTCTTGCCTCTCTTCGGCGGCCTCTTCGTCGCCCGATCCAGGAAAGTCCGGAGCTGGCGCTGGACCTCCGGGGGCACCTCGTCGCACCGCAGGCTGCGCACGAGGGCGCGCGTTTGCTTCAGGTTCTCGAGGAAATCGACGCAGGGAGGGCAGAGGGCCATGTGGGTCTCGAACGCCCCGGCCTCGTCGCCCGGAAGGTCCCCCTCCAGGTATTCGCTCAGGAGATCGATGATTTCCTTGCAGCTCTTCATCGGCCTCTCGCCGCTCCTTTCCCGCTCTCCGAGAACCGTGCGCGGGGCTTGCGCGTTCCCCACCAGTACTTTTTGATGCGCTCGCGCAGGAAAAGTCTCGCCCGGTGCAGGCGCGATTTGACGGCGGGCACGCTCAGCTTGAGGACCGCGGCCACCTCCTCGTTGCTCAGACCTTCCTGGTCGCGCAGGATGAACACCGTCCTGTACCCGGGCTCGAGGGCCTGGATCGACTCCCGCAGGTAGTGCGACAGCTCCTTGTTCAGCAGGATGCCGGCGGCATCGGGGGACCAGTCGGGAAGGGCCATTACCCGGTGGCCGTCGCCGTCGAACTCGGGGAGGTGCTCGTCGATCGACACCGTCCGGTCGTGACGCTTGCGCCGGCGGATCGTCATCAGGGCGGCGTTGACCGCGATGCGGTAGATCCAGGTCGACAGGCTGGAGGCCTCCTTGAACGACCCGATCTTCTTGTAGACGCTGAGGAAGGTCTCCTGGAGGGCGTCCTGCGCGTCCGCGTCGTTGCGGGTGAGGCCGCGGACGAGGCTGTAGACCTTCTTCTCGTAGCGCCGGAGGACTTCCTCGAAGGCCGACTCGCGTCCGGCCTTGAGCTGCGATACGAGGGCCGTGTCGTCGGCAGCCTGCAGCGTGTCCGCCATTCCGCTCCCCGCAGAGGACAAGGCTGCCGAGGATAGCACACAGGGATGCGCGCCGATTTCTCTTGACCGGCGCGCGCCTGTCCTCTTATAGATGGCGGGGTCATGCACCACATCCTGCAGCTCCTTCTGTTCCTGGCCCTCGTCACCGTGGCTGCGAAGGGGGCCGGCTGGCTCAGCACGCGATGCGGACAGCCGGCCGTCTTCGGCGAGATCTTCGCGGGGCTGCTTCTCGGCCCGAGCCTCCTGGGTCTTCTGCAGTGGCCGATCTTCGCGCCGCACCCGGAGGGGTTCGTCGCCTACCCGGACCTCTCCGGCGTGGTGCAGGACCTCGCCGAGATCGGCGTCATCCTCCTGATGTTCGTCGCCGGGATGGAGACCGACCTGCAGGAGATGCGCCGGGTGGGGAGGGTGGCCTTCTGGGCGGCCCTGGGCGGGGTCCTCCTGCCCCTCGCGGGCGGCGCCGCGGTCGCCCACCGGTTCGGCTACGGCTGGAGCGAAGGCTTCTTCATGGGCGCCGTCCTGACCGCGACCAGCGTCAGCATCTCGGCCCAGACCCTGATGGAGCTGAGACGCCTGCGCTCGCGGGAGGGCAGCACGATCCTCGGCGCCGCCGTCATCGACGACGTCATGGGGATCATGGTGCTGTCGCTGGTGGTGGCCTTCGCCGCCGGCCCGACCGCGGAAGGCGGCGCGCCGGGCGCCGCGGAGACGGCTCAGGCCGCTCTCCCCGGCGGCATTTCGATCCTCTGGACCGTCGCGCGGATGCTCCTGTTCTTCGTGATCGCGTGGGGGCTCGGGCGGCGCCTCCTCCAGCCGATCACGGAGCGCCTCGGCCGCCTGAGGCTGAGCGAGCCGCTCATCGCCGTCGTGGTCGTGGTGGCGTTCCTGTACGCCTGGGCCGCGGAGTTTCTCGGGGGGGTCGCAGCCATCACCGGTTCGTACATGGCCGGTGTCCTGTTCGCCCAGACCCCGTTCAAGCAACGGATCGAGCGCGGCATCCACCCTCTGACCTACGCCTTCTTCGTGCCGGTGTTCCTGATCAACATCGGCCTCCGGGCCGACATCAGGCAGCTCGGCGGCCGGATCCCTCTCACGCTCTCGATCCTCCTGGTGGCGATCCTCGCCAAGGTCGCGGGCTGCGGACTCTTCGCCTGGCTGGCGGGCTTCACGCCCAAGGAGTCGTACCGCGTCGGCGTCGGGATGATCTCGCGCGGGGAGGTGGGTCTCATCGTCGCCGGCTACGGGCTGGTCCACGGGATCATCGCCAACGACGTCTACTCGGCGATGATCCTGATGGTGCTGGTGACCACGATGATCACGCCCGTGTGGCTGCGGGCCGTCTTCCCGCGAGGGGCCGACGAGGAAGGCCCCGGTCATGCCTTCGAGTCGGTCGCCCACCTCGAGCGCGACGAAATCTAGGAGCCCCCCGCCAGGCGGGCGATCGCCTCCTCCTGCGCGCGCAGCGTCGGCTGCATCGAGACCACCCGCCCCTCGGTGTCGAGCAGCACCGAGTACGGGAGGCCGCTCTCGCGCAGGCCGTACAGGCGGCCGATGGGTCCCTTCCGCCCTCCGTCGTGGACCTGCCGTCCCGGGAGCCTCAGATTGTACACGTAGGCCTCGTAGGCCTTGCGATCGTCGTCGAGGCTCACGCCCACGATCTCCAGGCGGCCCGCGTACTGCTCGGCCAGGCGCCGCAGCACCACCGTCTCCGGGCGGCAGGGGGCGCACCAGCTGGCCCAGAAGTCGATCAGCACCGGCTTGCCGCGCAGCGCGCTGAGGGA
>Ga0066710_100000876_pt1 | contig 20473 bp, 15 predicted proteins | sample GraSoiAngelo_159_FD_79666 | JGI IMG/M metagenome (GOLD analysis project Ga0066710, IMG submission 79666) | Grasslands soil microbial communities from the Angelo Coastal Reserve, California, USA - 14_1009_16_40cm | ecosystem: Environmental > Terrestrial > Soil > Grasslands | place: USA...
GCACGGTACGCCGGCCGATGATGTCGGTGTGCCATTTTGGCACACGGCACAGCGGGAATCTGTCAGTTTCTCGTGACTGCTGATCCCACGCGCAGGCGAACCGCGGGTTCAGACCAGCGTGGTTTTGGCGAGCGCGGCGATTCCGTTCACGAGATCCCGGCGCTGGACCGGTTTCGCCATGAACATCTGAAACCCCGCCGCCCGCGCTTCGGCGGCGTTTTCCCGGCGGCTGTGCGCGGTCAATGCGATGGCAGGAACTGTGGTGTGTCGTGCGCGGAGCGATCGGATCAGCGCGTAGCCGTCTTCGTGCGGCATCGCGATGTCCGACACGAGGATCGTCGGATGCCACGTCGCGAGCGTGGCCCGTGCTTCGTCGGCCGATGCGGCCGTCGCAACGCTTGCGCCAGCTTCCTCCAGAATGGCGCGCACGACCATCAAGGTGTCTTCGTCGTCGTCCACGAGCAGCACGCGAATCTGATCGAGGCGCGGCGAGGCGGCATCGAGATCGTCGGCTGCCGAATCGATCTCCGCCTGTGTGTCGCCCTGAACGTCGTAGATCGGTAGCCTCACGGTGAACGTCGCGCCGCGGCCGACACCGGTGCTCACTGCGCGAATCTCGCCACCGTGCAACGCGACCAGGTCGCGGGCGATCGCCAGCCCCAGACCGAGGCCCATCCGCGTACGCGTCGCCGCGCTGTCGGCCTGCCGGAAGCGATCGAACACGTGCGGAAGAAACTCAGCCGCTATACCAATCCCGGTATCGGAGATTGCCAGTTCCAGCATGCGATCGACGGGCTTCACCTCCACCTCGATCCGGCCGCCGGCCGGCGTGAACTTCACGGCGTTCGTCAGCAGATTCGAGACGATTTGCTGCAGCCGGGGCGGATCTCCGAAGACGGGAGGCATCGAGCCATTCAGGTGGCTGTGAATCGTCACGCCTTTGTTTTCGGCATTGGGACGAATGGCTTCGAGCGCCGCGCTTATCGGATCGACGAGGGACGTCGGCCTGCGATTCAATTGCACGCCATCGACGATGATTCTGGAGACGTCCAGTAGATCCTCAATCAGCCGCGATTGGACATTCGCGCTCCGCTCGATCGCCTGGAGCGCCTGGTCGGCATCGGCGCCGCGAAGCTTGCGGGCGCGGAGCAACCATGACCAGCCGAGAATCGCGGTCAGCGGGCTGCGGAGCTCGTGCGACACGGTTGCCAGGAATTCATCTTTGGTCCGGTTGGCCGTCTCCGCTTCGCGGCGCGCTGTCTGTTCCCGGGCGATGAGATCCGACAGCGACGCCGCCATCGTCTGGAAGCCGCGCGCCAACGCGCGCACTTCAGACGGACCAACGATCGGAACGGGCCGATCGAATTCGCCCGCTTCGAGGGCTTTGGCCGAGAGGACGAGGCGCCGGACTGGTGCCGCAATCCACCGGGACGCGAGCAGCGACACCAGCAACCCAATGAGCGCGAACAGAACCGCGCGGGTCGTCAGGTCATTCCACAGCCGCTCCGCCGGCGCGAGCGCTTCGTCGTACGCGACGTGCACGTCCACGCACGCGCCGTCGAAGAAGACGGTCGCCGGCCGATATCCGTGAACCGTTCGTACGCCTCGGTAGTCGAGGTCGATGAACTCCGACGGCCCGTGTGAACAGTGGCCGACCGGCTCGCCGGTCGCCGACATCAGCGGCCTTTCCGGGGCGCCGTAGCGCGGCGGCGTGACGAACTGTCCGCTGCGGTCCATGAGAAACGCTTCGCCGTGTTCGCCCAGACCGGATCGGACGCCGAAGAACAGCACGAATTCGTCGGTCGGAAATTCGATCGTGAGAGACGTGTGGCCTTTGCTGACCCGTACGATGTAATCGAACTCGCGGCCGCGGCGCACGAGCCGCGCCCCGACAGCCGGAACGGCGAGATCGGTCCGTGGCATCGAGCCTGATTGCGCCACTCGACGGGCGCCCTGTTCGAGAACGGCGCCGGCGGCGTGCTCGGTGGCGCGAAATTCTGCCAGCGCCGTTTTCACGCAGGTCACCTCGAAGGCGGTGGTCCCGGACGGACCCAGTTCCCCGCACAGCGACTCCACGCTATCCAGGAATCCTCGCGCACGTTCCTGTCTCGCTTCCACCAGACGCGCAAGGATCTGCTCGAGCTTTTGCGCGGCAACGTGGACGGTCCGCTGCGCCACGCCTTCGAGCGTGTCTTGCGAGCTCCGGTACGCGACAAGGGTCAGGACGGTCGCGGTCCCCAGGACGAGGCCGACGAAGGTCAGCATAAGCTGAGCCGTAAGCGAGATAGATCTCAATCTCATCCGTAGAGTCAATGAAATGTCTGAGGCTGGGGGAGCCGTCTACTAGTTTATCGGTCGACGGCGGCTTTGACGAGTGGAAAAGCTCGCCGGTATCGAGAAAAATGAGGGTGCCAAGCGGGCGTCGGCGCGGCGGTCAGCGTGTAGGCGGTTCCGCAGCCGTTGACGAGCACCCACGGAGCGCAGGAGATGCATTACTGATGGCTGGTATAGTGAGGGGTTCGCTGACGCTGCTGCTCGTCGCGCTGTCGCTCGCTGGTGCGCTGGCGATTGCGGCCGGCGTGTGGTTGATTCGCGGCGGCATCAGCGCGAAGGGGCAGCCGGGCGCGTTCGAAACCGCGGTGGCGCGACGCCTCCGCGCGGCGGCGATTCCAGGCCGCGCGCGTACCCTCGGGAATCCGGTGCAGGCCACGCCGGAGGTGATCAACGCAGGAATGGAGCACTTCGCCGATCACTGCGCCGTGTGCCACGCGAACGACGGCAGCGGCGACACGGAAATGGGCCGCGGCCTCTACCCCAAGGTGCCGGACATGCGGCAGGCCGCGACGCAGTCGCTGTCCGACGGCGAGCTGTTCTACATCATCGAGAACGGCGTCCGCCTGACGGGCATGCCGGCTTGGGGAACGGGAACGCCGGAGGGAACGGACGCGAGCTGGAAGCTGGTGCACTTCATCCGTCATCTGCCGAAGCTGACCGATGCCGAGATCGAGCAGATGAAGTCGCTCAACCCGACGAGTCCCGACGAGTGGCGCGAGGAAGAAGAGATGCGGCGCTTTCTGGAAGGCGGAGCCGAGCCTGAGCAGCAGCCGGCGGCTCACGGCCACAAACATGGAGATTAGGACGATGAAGAAGACAGTGTTCGCGTTGCTGTTCGCCTACGTGCTGGCGCCGCTCGTGTTCGCGCACGAAGGTCACGATCACAAGATCATGGGCACCGTGGCGGCGGTTCACGAGAACACTCTCGAGGTGAAGGGCACCGACGGCAAAACCTCGACGTTCTCCCTCAACGAAAAGACGAAGATCGTCCACGGCACGATGGCGATGAAAGCGGCGGACCTCAAGACCGGCGACCGCGTCGTCGTCACCGCGCAAGGCGGCGGCAAGGCGCCGTTCGTGGCGAAGGAAGTTCGTATAGGCGCTGCGCCCGCGGCCGCGAAACCCGCGGCGAAGAAATAGACCGTTCGCCGGCAGTTGACACGCGTCCGGGCCCACCCGTACGATGGCTCCTTTGTCGGTCGTCGATATCGGATCACGATATCGAACTGCGATTCTTTACGGTCTCTTGATGAACGTCGACCACAAGAATCTCTATGCGGGTCTGATCCGGCTGCACATCCTGCATCATGCGGCGCAGGAGCCAGTGTTCGGCTTCGGCATGATTCACGAGCTGGCGCGCCACGGCTACCGGCTCAGCGCCGGCACGCTGTACCCGGTGCTTCACGGTCTTGAAGCCGGCGGCTACCTGCGATCGCGTGCGCAACTCGTCGACGGCCGCCGGCGTCGAGTCTACCGCGCCACTCCGGCGGGGCGCCGCGCGCTCGCCGAGGCACGCACAAAAGTGAAGGAGCTGTTCGGCGAGATGTTCGAGGACGATTGATGCGCCCGCGACAAAAACCGCTCACGCAGAACCCGCGGAATATGCAGAGGCAGGACTTCCAGCGGGTTCAGCGAGCTCTGCGTGCGACGTGGTTTGCGGCCGTTGTCAGCGTGCTGCCGGTTCGTGTGTGGGCGCAAACCGCGGTGCCCGACCAGCTCACGCTGAAAGATGCCGTGCAGCTGGCGGTCCGGAACTACCCCGCGATCAAGGAACGGCGTGCCCGCGCGCAGGCGGCGGAAGAAGGGATCGACGTCGCGCGGACGGCGTACCTGCCGCGGCTCGATCTCGTCTGGCAGGAGAATCGGGCGACAACGAACAACGTCTTCGGCTTGCTGCTGCCGCAGGCGATCGTGCCGTCTATTTCGGGTCCCGTCCTCGGTACGCGCACGTTCGACAGCGTGTGGGGCAGTGCGGCCGGCGTGATGCTCTCGTGGGACGCCCTCGATTTCGGACAGCGAAAAGCGAATGTCGACGTCGCGCGCGCGCAGACGTCGGTCGCGAAGGCGCAGACCGCGGTGACAGAACTGGACGCCGCGTCGGCCGCCGCCGATGCGTTTCTCACGGTCCTGGCCGCGGACGAATCGGTCCGTGCTGCGCGCGCCAACGTGGATCGTCTGCAGGTGTTCGCCGACAGCGTGCGCACGCTCGTGCAAAACCAGCTGCGTCCGGGTGCGGACGAGTCGCGCACGAACGCGGAGCTGGCGATCGCGAAGAACCAGTTGAGTCAGGCGACGCAGGTCGCCGATCTCGCCCGCGTCTCGCTCGCCGATGCGATCGGCGCGCCGGGCGCGTCGCTGCAGCTGACCGAAGGATCGCTGGCGGCGGTGCCGGACGTCGATGTCGGACGCGTCAATCCGACGTCGCATCCGGCGGCTGTGGCCGAAGAAGCGAACGTGGAGGCCGTCCGGGCGCGCGAGCGTGCGCTCGATCGCGCGTACTATCCGCGCCTCACCCTGCAATCCGCCTTCGCCGGTCGCGGCACCGGCGCCGAGGCTCCCGGCCAGTCATCGTTCGGAAACGGCCTGTGGCTGCGGGTGCCGAACTGGGCGGTCGGCGCGTCGGTGACGTTCCCGGCTTTCGATTTCTTCTCCGTCAGCGCGCGCAAGCGCGTCGAGGTCCAGAACGAGCTGGCGGAGCGCGCGCGGTACGAGCAGACGCTGCAGACGGTCACGACGCAGGAAGCGCGAGCGCGGGCCTTGATGAAGTCGGCGCTCGAGATCGCAGGCAACACCCCGATCGAGCGGCAGGCGGCGACGGAAGCCGAAAGCCGCGCGCGGGCGCGCTATCAAAACGGTTTAGCGAACATCACCGAAGTGGCCGAAGCGCAGCGCCTGCTGGCGCAAGCCGACGCGGATGCCGCGCTCGCCCGCCTGGGCGTGTGGCGCGCGCTCCTCGCCGCGGCGCAGTCGGGTGGCGATCTCGCGCCGTTTCTCGATCGCGCCTCTCGGTAGGAGAACCGTCCATGTGGTTGGTCATGACGGCGATGCGGCGACCGGTCACGATTCTCGTGGCCGTCGTCTCGGTCGCGCTGGCGTCGATCGTGGCGATCCAGCAGATGAAGGTCGACATCTTTCCGAAGCTGGGCGCACCGGCGATCTATGTCGCGCAGCCGTACGGCGGCATGGATCCGTCCCAGATGGAGGGGTTTCTCACCTACTACTACGAGTATCACTTCCTCTACATCACCGGGATCGAGCACGTCGAGTCGAAGAACATCCAGGGCGTCGCGCTGATGAAGCTGGTGTTCCACGGCGACACCGACATGAGCCAGGCGATGGCCGAGGTCATGGGGTACGTGAACCGCGCCCGCGCCTTCATGCCGACAGGCGCGGTGCCGCCGTTCATCATGCGCTACGATGCCGGCAGCGTGCCGGTCGCGCAGCTGATTTTCTCGAGCGCGACGCGCAGCCCCGGCGAGATGCAGGACATCGCATTGAACCGCGTGCGCCCGATCTTCGCGACGCTGCCCGGCGTTTCTGCGCCGCCTCCCTTCGGCGGCAACCAGCGCACGATCGTCGTCCGCGTCGACCCTGAAAAGCTCCGCGAGTACCGGTTGTCACCGGAAGAAGTCATTTTCGCGGTGAATCGGGCGAGCACCGTCGTGCCTTCCGGCAGCGTTCGGACTGGGGATCTCATCCGAATTGCATCGACCAATGCCACCCTCGGCGCCAATATTCAGGAGCTCCTCGATGCGCCGGTTCGAGTCGGCGCCGGGCCGGCCGTGTACCTGCGGGATGTGGGCGTCATCGCCGACAGCACCGACGTCGTGGTCGGCTACGCGCACGTGGACGGCAAGCGGACCGTCTACATTCCGGTGACGAAACGCGCCGACGCCTCCACGCTCGACGTCATCCGAAATGTGCGCGCGGCGCTGCCGGCGATGCGGAACGTCGCGCCCGAAGACGTCAAGATCGAGCTCGCCTTCGATCAGTCGCGCTACGTCGTCAGCGCGCTGAGGGGACTGGTGACCGAAGGGCTGCTCGGCGCGGTGCTGACGGGGCTGATGGTGCTCGTGTTCCTCCGCGATCTGCGCAGCGCGCTCATCGTGATCATCACGATTCCGTTCGCCCTGCTCGCCTCGGTGGTAGGGCTGTGGATCACCGGGCAGACGATCAACATCATGACGCTCGGCGGTCTGGCAGTCGCGGTCGGCGTGCTGGTCGACGAAGCGACCGTCTCGATCGAGAGCATCCACTCGCACCTTGCGTCGGGGTTGTCGCGCGCGCGCGCCGCCGTCGAAGCCTCGCGCCGGACGGCCGGTCCGCGTCTGCTGGCGATGCTCTGTGTTTTGTCCGTCTTCCTGCCGTCGCTGTTCATGACGGGCGTCGGCCGTCAGCTCTTTGTGCCATTGTCGCTGGCGGTCGGCTTCGCGATGCTCTCGTCGTACGTGCTCTCGAGCACGCTGGTGCCCGTGCTCTCCACGTGGATGCTGAGTTCGGCGCACGCCGACAATGCCGGATTTTTCGAGAAGATGCGGGGACGCTACCGCAGCCGGCTCGAAGGCACGCTCGCGTTTCGGTGGTTACTCGTTGCCGTATACCTGCTCGCCGCCGCGCTGATCATCGCCATTCTGCTGCCGCGCATGGGCACCGAAATCTTTCCGCGTGTCGAAAGCCGGCAGCTGCAGGTGCGGTTGCGTGCACCGACCGGGACGCGCGTGGAGCGCACGGAGGTGATGGCCCTCGAAGCGCTGGATGAGATCAAGCAGGAGGTCGGTGCGGACAACGTCGAAATGACGACCGGATTCGTCGGTACGCAGCCACCCGCCTATCCGATCAACACCATTCACCTGTTTACGAGCGGGCAGCACGAGGCCGTAATTGGCATCGCGTTGAAGGCGGACGCGCCGCCTGTGACCGACGCTCTCAAAGAGCGGCTTCGGGCGAAGCTGCAACACGCGCTGCCCAATGTCAGCGTCTCGTTCGAGGCCGCGGACATCATCAGCCAGGTGATGAGCTTCGGATCGCCGACGCCGATCGAGGTCGCCGTGCAGGGGCCGTCTCTGCCCGCGAGCCGCGCGTTCGCCGAAAAGGTGCGCGCGCAGCTGGCGAAGATCGACTCGCTGCGCGATCTGCAGTACGCGCAGCCGCTCGACTATCCCTCGCTGCAGATTCAGATCAACCGCGATCGGGCGGGGCAGTTCGGCGTCACGACCGCCGACGTCGCAAAATCGCTGGTGGCTGCGACCTCGTCCAGCCGCTACACCGACCTGAATTTCTGGCGCGATCCCGGGAGCGGCAACGGATTCCAGATCCAGGTGGAGATCCCGCAGTCGAAAATGGCGTCGATCGAAGACATATCGGACCTGCCTGTGATGGCCCGCAACTCGGCTGGAAGCGGCGTGGCGCGGCCGCTCGTCAGCGATCTCGCGACCGTCGACTACGGCACCACGCCCGGCGAAGTCGACCGCTACAACATGCAGCGGGTCGTCAGCTTCACGGCGAACATCCAGGGGAAGCCACTCGGGCAAGTCGTCGATGACGTGCGGCGGGCGATCGATCGTGCGGGGGACAAGCCGCGCGGCGTCACCGTGTTCAATCGCGGTCAGGTGCCGGCGTTCGAGGAAACGCTCGCGGGATTACGCCGCGGGTTGCTGCTGGCCGTGGTCGTGATTTTTCTGCTGCTTGCCGCGAATTTCGAGTCGCTGCGCCTTGCTGTTGCGGTCATATCTGCCGTACCGGCGGCGGTCTGCGGCGTCCTGGTGATGCTGCTCGTGACAGGAACCACGTTGAACGTGCAGTCGTTCATGGGCGCGATCATGGCAATTGGGATCTCCGTCGCGAATGCCATCCTGCTGGTCGCCTTCGCGGAGAACGCGCGGCGCGACGGCGCGTCGGCGCACGCGGCGGCGGTCGAAGGCGGGAGCGGCCGCTTGCGCGCGATCCTCATGACTGCCACGGCGATGATTGCCGGCATGATCCCGATGGCGCTCGGCACCGGCGATCGTGCACAGGGCGCACCGCTTGGTCGCGCCGTAATCGGCGGGCTCGTCTTCGCCACCCTGGCCACGCTGATCGTGCTGCCGGCCGTTTATTCCCTCCTGCAGGCGCGCGTGCCGACATTCTCGCCCACGTTGGACCCTGACGATCCCACGAGCAAATTCTATGAACCACGGAGATCGGTTGAGTAGCAGAAGCGCAAACATACGAACCACAAAGAACACAAAGGCCACAAAGAAGATCGATCGATGGATTGGCGGTCCTTTGTATTCGTGGTGCTCTTTGTGTTCTTTGTGTGCTTTGTGGTTCATCTTTTTGTCTGCAGCGAGGGTTTCGGCGCAGGCGCCGGTCGACGTGGTTCGCGTCGTCTCCAAAGCGGTCGACCGTCAGGTGAAGCTGCCGGGTGAATTCCAGCCGTACCTCGCCGTTCCGATCTATGCGAAGGTCAGTGGCTTTGTGAAGTCGGTGAACGTCGACCGCGGGAGCGTTGTCAGGCAGGGGCAGGTGCTGGCCACGCTCGAAGCGCCCGAGATGCAGGCGCAGGTCGTCGAAGCGCAGTCGAAAGCGCAGGCGCTCGAACTGCAGCGCGCTGAGGCCGCAGCGAAGCTGGCGAGCGCGCAAAGCACGTACGAGCGATTGAAAGCGGCATCGGCCACGCCCGGCGTCGTTGCCGAAAACGACGTCGTCGTCGCACAGAAGACGATGGAAGCGGCCCAGGCGCTGGTGCGGTCGTACGAGGATTCGATCAAAGCCGCGCAGGCGCAGGTGCAGGCCGTCAAGCAACTGCAGCAGTACCTGACGATCAAGGCACCGTTCGAAGGCATCATCACCGAACGCAATGTGCACCCCGGGGCGTTGGCCGGACCGGGTACGGGCGCGACGCCGCTGCTCAGACTCCATCAGGTGTCGCGACTGCGTCTCGTCGTCGCCGTGCCCGAGGCGCTCGTCGGCGCGATGGTGAAAGGCGCGCGCGTCAGCTTCACCGTTCCCGCGTATCCGGGTGAAACCTTCTACGGCATGCTGAATCTGATCGCGCACGACCTCGACGAGAAAACGCGCACGATGGCCGTGGAGCTCGACGTGAGGAACGCCGACATGCGGCTCGGGGCTGGCATGTATCCCGAAGTGCAATGGCCCGTGCGCCGCCCACAGCCGTCGCTGCTCGTTCCTCCGACGGCGATCGTCGCGACCACCGAGCGCACCTTCGTTATCCGAGTGAGAAACGGCGTCGCGGAGTGGGTGAACGTCGCGCGAGGCGCGCGTGTCGGCGATCTCGTCGAGGTGTTCGGCGCGTTGAAAGACGGCGACGTCATCGTCCGCCGCGGCACCGACGAAATTCGTGAAGGCGCAAAAGTCAACGTGCAGCCGCCGAAAACGAGCTGATCGCCCAAACCACAATATCAGCCACTGAGACACAGAGACACAGAGAAGAAAACACGGCGGTAGGCGTGACGCTGAAGACGCAGCGTGCGACCGGCGGCCGGCGCAGCCGGCCGTGCACGAAACGAAAAAAGCCGCAAAAATGCAAGCGGGACGTGCCGATTGCTTTGCATTTTTGTGGCTTTCTTCGTTCCGTTGCCCGCTTCGCGGGCCGGTCGCACGCCGCTGCGTGTGCCCTCTGTGTGCTTTGTGTCTCCGTTTCCTCTGTGGTTTATGCTTTTGCGATCTCGATGGCAGCGTGACAGCGAAGCAGCGCGTACCGAGAACACCATGATGCGAACGATCCTCCCTGGTGCCGTCGCGGCTCTTCTGCTCATACCGGCGGCTTCCGCACAAGAGCCGCTCGCCCTCGTCCGTTCGATCGAGCTCCCGCGCGTCGAAGGACGAATTGATCATCTGGCGTTCGACACGGCCGGGCAGCGGCTCTTCGTCGCGGCGCTCGGCAACAACACCGTCGAAGTTCTCGATGTCAAGAACGGCACGCATCTCAAGAGCCTGACCGGATTCAGAGAGCCGCAAGGAATCGCCATCGCCCTGGACGCGAAGTTGGTTGCGGTCGCAAACGGGCAGGGCGAAGGCGTTCAGCTGCTCGACGCGAGCGACTTCCATGCGGTGAAGAGCGTCCCGCTTGGCGACGACTCCGACAACGTCCGCTACGACCCGGCCGCCAAACGGTTGTACGCCGGGTATGGCAGCGGCGCCCTCGCCGCGATCGATCCTGGTGACGGGAAGGTGCTCGGCCAGGTCAGGCTGGCTGGTCATCCTGAATCGTTCCAGGTCGAACGGTCGGGATCGCGCATCCTCGTCAACGTGCCGTCGGCAAATCAGATTGCGGTGGTGGACAGGACTGCGATGAAGATCCTCGCGACGTGGCCGGTGGTCGGCGCCGCGGCAAATTATCCTATGGCGCTCGACGAGGCCAATCACCGGTTGTTCGTCGGATGCCGGCGACCAGCGAAAGTGCTGGTGTACGACACGACGACAGGCAAGGCGACCGAATCGTTCGCCATCGTTGGCGACACCGACGATCTCTTCTACGACGCGGCACGACAACGTCTGTACGTCAGCGGCGGGGAAGGTTTCCTCGACGCGTTCCAGTGCAACGATGGGAGCCGGTGCGCCAGGATCGCTCATCTGCAGACAGCTTCGGGATCGCGCACCGCGCTGTACGTCGCGGAGCAGAGCCGTCTCTATCTCGCCGTACCGCACCGCGGCAGCCAGCGGGCCGAGATCCGCGTCTATGAGATGCGCTGATCCGGCGATTCGCCTGATCGGGTTCGCGATCGCAGTTCTCCTCGTCGCTACAACGTCGACAGTCGCTCAGGAACGGCAGCCCTCCGCCGTCATCCTCGACAGCGACATGACTCCTGTTGCCGGGACCACCGATCTGTTGACCCTCCAGCGCGGTCTGAACAGGCTCGAAACGAAGTTGCTGCCGCCCGCGCCATTCCCCGAGACGTCGCGGGTCAAGCGACTGCTTGGCATCGGCTACAGGTTGGGCGTATCGCTGGCGGTCGATCTGCCGCAGGACGATTTCCTGATGGTGTTCGCGCACGAAGTGTACGGCCACGGCGCGCGGCTCCGGGAAATTGGCGCAGGCGGCATCCGTTATGGATTCGATGCGCCGCTTCCATACGGGCCGGGGGGCGCGGTCACCGAGTTCGAAGGCGACCTGCTCGTGACGCGTGCGGACATCCTCGCTGTCGACACCGCCGGCATCGAAGCGCAGAACGTGCTGGCGGACGTCATCGATCGGCAGGCGCTCGTTCGCGGGTCGCTGCCGCATCGTGAAGGCTGGCTGTATCTGCAATCGCGGCTCGACGGGCTTCGATACATCCGCAGCGTCTCGCCAGATTCGCCCGAGGGCCACGACGTCGCCGATTTTCTTCGCGACTTGAACGACGAATGCGCTCCGCCCGCATGCGCGCCGCTCGATCGAAGAACGCTGAAACACCGCGCGCTCCTGATGCTCGCGGAGCCGTTTCTCGCGTATGCCGCGTACGGCGTGGCCGTCTCATACCTCTTTCTGGGGCAGCCGTCGGTCGCGGTGCCGATGATCCCGCTGCCGCACGACGTACGCTATCTGCCGGCGCTCCGGTTCGAAATGACCCCGTACGGGACCGAATGGAGCACCGAACACAACATCGTCGTCGATCGCAGGCTCATGCGAATGTCGCTGGGAGTCGGCGACACGAGGGTTGGGCACGCGTGGGACATCGGGATGTTCGCGACCAATGTCGTGCGGAACGGTCCGATCGCGGCTGACGTCACGGCGGACGTTTGGCGGCAGCCACGGCTCGATGCGTCACCCGATTCCTCCGGACTCGAAACGGGAGGCTTCGCGGCGGCCACGGCACGAGTGCCGCTCGGCATCGCTACGCAGGCGATCGGCCGCATCGGCCTCTACTTTCAGGCCGGCTACAAATCGGATGGGTTCGTGCGCGGAGAACGTCTGCACGCCGGCCCGATCGTCAGGGCGGGGCTGACATTCGACCTGCGGTAGCACGAAAAGGAAACCTGGAGCCTTGTCTGGTCTTACCAGCCGACTCTCACGTGGAACTGCAACGATCGCGCGAAGCCGCCCGTGCCCTGCACCTGACCGAAGTTCGACGTTCCGAAGGTGCTGACCGGTCCGAGGAGCAGTGGGTCGTCGAAGAGATTCAACAGGTCGGCCCGCACCGTGATGATCTTGCCCCCGACCGGCGGCATCTTCTGGATGTTCAGATGCGTCTCCGCCTGGCCGTACGTCCGCACGTTCGGATCCGTAGGCGGCGCATGTGCGAACGAGAAGCCTGGCGCCTGGGTCCAGGCCGCTGGATTCAACAGCCGGATGCAGGCGCACCCCTGATCGTAGTTGTCGTCGGCGCTGCCTGGATTCACCGGATTCACGCCCGGCACGACGTTCGGGCGCTGCGTGCTGCCCAAAAGGTTCGAGTTGTTGACCGACTGCGAGACGTTCACCGGGAACCCGTTCTGATACCGGCCGACGACGGTGAGCGCCCATCCGCCGAGGAGGGCATTCGCGACGCCACCTCCGGATGACACCCAGCGTCTGCCCTGACCGAACGGCAGTTCCATCGTCGCGCTGAGATTCAGGCGATGCGGCACGTCGTTCAACGAGTAACTGTATTCATTCCCGAGATCGTAGTTGTTCTCCGCGTTCCCGAGTCGACTCGCGTAGAAGTTGGACTCCCCGAACTGGTTGTCCATGAGGCGGCTGTGGGTGTAGTTGGCGTTCACGCCCCAGCCATGCTGGAGGCGCTTGTCCCACTTCACCACGAACGCGTTGTAGCGCGCGCGAGCCTGGTTCACGCGGTGGGCCAAGACGTCGGTGAACTGCGGATACGGCCGCAGCAACTGACCGCGGGCGATGGTCGCCGAGCTTCTCAGGTTGCCGAATGCCGCGATGCCGAAGAACGGGTTCGGAACCGATTGCTGCAGCGCCGAGCCCAGCGCGAAGTAGCTCGGATCGAGCTGGTTGATATTGACCGTTGCGTCGGTCGTGCCGCCCATGCTGAGCCGCTCGGATCGGCTGCCGACATAGCCGAAGTTGACGACGTTGCCGCCCGGCAGCTCACGCTGAAAATCGAACGAGTACTGTTGGACGTAGCCGGGTTTCGCGTTCTGGTCGGCGAAGTCGATCACCCCGCCTGCGCCAGTCAGCAGGTCGAGCGCATTCCCCTGCGGCTGCGTGATGCCTGTTGGAAATGGATTGCTCAGCGATCCGGCCGGCGTCAGGCCGCCGTCGTTGCTTGCGAGGAACGTCGTCGACGCCGAATAGCCGCGACTGCCGAGCGCCGCTTCGGTCGTGGCAGGATACTGTGTCGGCGCCCAGAACAATCCCCAGCCGCCGCGGACGACGGTGCGCGGGTTCAGCGACCAGGCGAAGCCGCCGCGCGGCGCCACTTCGTCGTGCAGCGGGTGACCTTGCTGGGTCGGATAGCCGTTCTGGCCCGCATACATCAACCCGCCTTTGAGGCTCAGCCCGGGTACCTGGATGGGGAAAGACGCGTTCGGATCGAATCCGACCGTGAAATGACTGTCGCGCTCCTCGAGCCCGGTCTCGTACTCGTACCGCACGCCGTAATTCAATGTCAGTCCCGAGCTGACTCGGTAATCGTCCTGCACGTAGCCCGCGTAGTAATCGACGTAGAAATGGCCTTGCGTCGCGGCCTGCACGCTTCCGCTCGCGGGATAGCCGAGGAGGAAGCTGGCGAATCCGTCGCCCGCGGCGGTGTTGGCCGTATTCGGATTCGGTCCTTGGGTGAACGCTTGCCCGAAGCTGAACGTCCCCGCCGCGGGCCCATACGAGATGTTCTCGATGCCAATCCGGCGATAGTCGCCGCCGAGCTTCACCGTGTGATGCCCGGCGATCTTCGAAATCGTCGTGTTCACGACCTGCGACGCGTGCGTGACGACGCTCGGTCCGTTGTTGCCCATCGTCGTCGCGCCGCCATAGCCGGTGATCACGATGGCCGGGAACGTGTTGAAGGCGATCGCGCTCACGTAACTCGACGGAAGCCCCAATGACGCCGCATCGAACGCGGGAAAGTTGGTCCCGTTGTCGAAGAACCGGTTGTACCCGTACCGAATCGCAACGACCGTCGTGTTGTTCGGCACCCAGATGTTGTTGACCGCGGCAAAGTTGATCGTTCGTAGCAGCAGACTGCTCCCGGGATCGCCGGCCACGGTTTGGAATTCGCCGAAAAACGCGGAGCCTGGTTCGCGGGTGTGCTGGTGCGCGTACATGCCGGTCGTCGTCCACTTGTCGTTCCAGCGCTGATCGATCTTGATCGTCTGCTCGTTTTGCGGGCCGTCGACCAGCACGGCGTTGCCGCCGAAGGTCTTGCCGGCGGTCGGAAGCGGCATCGTCTTGATGATGGCCGCGGCCACCGGACTGATCCGGTTCAGCGGAATGACGTTGCCGGGGAAGGGATCCCGCACGAGCGCGCCGGTAACCGGATCGGTGCGCGTCGTCAGTGGGTCGTAGATGGTGATTCGGGCGCCCGTCGCGTTCACCGTCTGCGAAAAATCGCCGGCGCGCTCGCGCGCGGTCGGCAGCGTCAGCTGCGCGGCCCGCGTGCTCTTCTGCTGGTAGCCTTCCGTGGTGAACCAGAAGAACATTTTGTCGCGCGTGATCGGGCCGCCGAGCGATCCGCCCCAGTCATCGTAGTACTGCGGCGGCTTGGCGGCGCCTGCCTTCTTCGGAAAATACAGGTTTCCGGTCGCGTACTCGGGCTTGTTGACGAACACGGCGCTGCCGTGCCACGTATTCGACCCCGACTTGGCCGCCGTGTTGAACACGCCCCCGGCCGCGTGTCCCATGTCTGCGTCGTAGGTCTTCACCTGGACCTTGAGGTCCTCGATCGCTTCGATCGACGGCACGATGGTGGGACGGTTGGTGAAATCGGTGATCGGCACCCCTTCGAGGAGGTACCCGTTGCCGCGTCGCGGTCCACCGCCGAGTGAAAGGTACGAGGCGTTCGTCTGGTCCTGATAGCGAACGAACTGCGGATCGCCCGTCTGGATCACGTTGGGTGTGGAGATCGCAAGGTAAAAGGCGTTCCGCCCGAAGATCGGAAGGGTCTCGAGCATCTTCGAATCGAGGGACGCCGCCACCGCAGGGTTCGAGCTCTCGATCAAAGGCGATTCGCCCGTGACGGTGATCGCTTCCTCCAGGGCCCCCACCTGCAGCGTGAAATCCTCGACGATGAACTGCTGCGTTCCGACGCGAAGGCCTTTCCGCTCCTCCGGCTTGAATCCCGTGATGGAGACCTTCAGCGTGTAGGTCGCGGGGAGGACGTTGGCGAACGCGTATTCGCCGACGGCGTTCGTCACCGCCGTCCGGGCGGCGTTGGTTTCCTCGTTGACGAGGATCAGCTCGGCGCCGGGAATGACGCCCTGCGGATCGCGCACCTGGCCGCGGACGCCGCCTTGATACGTCTGGCCCTCGACAGACGACGCGCCCGCCAGCACCAGGATGCCGCCCCAGACGATCAGTAGTCGATGCATGTGCTCCTCCGTCACGATTGGAACGAGAGCGATCGCGCCGCCGGACGAACGCGTGAGACTGTAAGAGGACCGTGATCTTGGAGACGGAGAAGGTTGGCGCCATTCTGGGCGCGTGGGTGCTTGTTGTCAACCGCGGTCGCACGGTTTCCGATTGACTGTCGTGCGGGCGAGGAATACCGTGTGGCAGCTACTCGTTACGAACGACAGGAGGAGCTATGCGAAACGCGCGGTTGGAAATGTCGCGGCGCGGCTTCATCGGCGGAACCATGACGGCGGCTGTCGGCGGTCTGTCTGCCGGCGTGTGGGAGGCCAGGGCGCGCGCGTTCGGCGGGCAGAATCCGCTGCCCGCGCTGGCGCTCGACGCGCTTCAGCCGAGCGGAGCCCTCGATGAGGCGTACTGGTGGAAGGTCCGGAGCCAGTTCAACATCGTCGACGGGCTCACCTTCATGAACAACGGCACGCTGGGACCGATGCCGCGCGTCGTCTTCGAGGCGAACGAGCGGTACATGCGCGAGATCATGGAAAACCCGACCGATGGCGGCCGCGCGGCGGAGATCGACAAGGTTCGCGAGAAGGTGGCCCGGTTCGTCGGGGCTACTGCCGACGAGATCGCGCTGACGCGGAGCACGACCGAAGGCATGAACATCTTCGCCCACGGCTACGACTGGAAGGCCGGCGACGAGGTGGTCTACTGCACGCACGAGCACGGCGGCGGGACCGGCCCGTACAAAAACCTGGCGAAGCGTGTCGGCGTCAAGATCGTCAACGTCGAGATCCCGTCGCCTCCACAGAGCGTCGATCAGATCGTCGGCTTGTACGAGAAGGCGATCACGCCGCGAACCAAAGTGATCATGGTCAGTCACATCACCTACGTGACCGGGCTCGTCACGCCGGTGAAAGATCTCGCCGATCTGGCGCACCGGAAAGGGTTGCTCATCTCCGTGGATGGCGCGCACCCGCTTGGCATGCTCGACCTCGACCTCCACGCCCTCGGCGTCGACCACTATTCGGCCGCCGGACAGAAGTGGATGATGTGCGGCACGGGCACCGGCGTCTGCTACGTCAAGCGCGACGTACAGGATCGCATCTGGGAGCTGATGGGTCCGCCCGCGGAACCCGGGGGCCGCGCCGGTGGCGCGCGCAAATACGAGGAGTTCGGCCAGCGCGATGTGCCGGACGTGCTCGGCATGGGCGCCGCCGTCGATCTGCAGATGGCTGTCGGCAAGAAGAACATCGAGGCGCGCGATCGCGCGCTGAGCACACGGCTCCGCAACGGTCTGAAAGACATCGCCGGTGTGAAGCTCTGGACCTCGAACGACCCGTCGCTGAGCGCGGCGCTCACGCTATTCTCGGTGCGGGACATCCCCATGGCGAACGTGCAGAAGGCGATCATGGATCGCGACCGCATCTACATTCGGACGATGGGCACCGGCAATCTGAATGGATGCCGCGCGGCGACGCACCTCTACAACATGCCGGCCGACGTCGATCGGCTCGTCGCGAGCGTCAAGTTCGTGGCCGAGAACTCGAGCCGTTTCATGTCGACGGCGGGATAACGCGAAGGGCGAGACACCGCCCGTCCCGGTCTACCGCCGGGGACGCCGCTGACCTTGCGGGAGGCCAGCCCAGCCGTATCGCGTCGCGGCAAAGGCCTGTAAACATTGGATAAACGAGAATAGCGCCTTTGGCATCACCCTTGGTCCCATGAGGTAGTGGAGGTGGAACCATGAAGGCGTTTCTCGCAAGCATCCTGACCGTTATCGCGATGGGTGTGCTTGCCATTGCGTACGGCGTGTTGAGCCCGCGCATGGCCGCCGATGCGTACTCGTCCGCGCGCCCGATGCTCGCGAGCGAACGCGTCGGGGTGTCCGACGACGGGACGGCTCTCTACAATTACCCGAACAACGGGATGGCTCGATACGTGTCGAACGGCCCGGTGGCCCGTCCAGCCGTCTACCAGCAGCCGGCGCCTCGTCGATACACGTCGACGACGTCGCGGTCGGTGCGCACCTCGTCGGTCGAAGGAAGCCGCGGTCGTGACTGGAAGAAGACGGCGCTCGTCATCGGCGGATCGACTGCGGCGGCGGCCGGTGTCGGCGGTATCTTCGGCGGCAAGAAGGGCGCGCTGATTGGCGCGGCGATCGGCGGCGGCGCTTCGACGCTCTACGAAGCTACGAAGCGTAACTAAACCGGCGTGGACAGTGAGGACCCGAGGCTGGGGGTCGCGCGGCGATCTCCAGCCTTTTTGTTTGCGCCGACTCTATAATCGTGATCATGCGCACTTCAGCTTTCATCGTCCTGCTCTCAGCCGCTGTTTTTGCCCAGAACACGCCAAGCCTGCAGTTTCGCGGCGATCAAGGGTCCAAGCACGCGACGATTACCGCCGCCCCAGCCGATGCCGGCGGCGTCGTCGGCCGCAAGGTGTCGCTGTTCGTCGATGTCACGCCAAAGCCGGGCATCCACGTATATGCCCCGGGCTCGAACGACTACATTCCGATCAGCCTGAAACTCGAACCGGCTGCCGCAATCAAGCCGGGGAAGCTCACGTACCCCAAGTCCGAGATGATGACGTTCGGAGCCGAGCGCGTGCCGGTGTTTCAGAAGCCGTTCCGTCTGACCCAGGAAGTGACGCTGGACAAGTCAATGAAGCCTGGCACTGCTGTGCCCATCGCCGGCACGGTGCACCTGCAGGCCTGCGACGACAAGGTCTGTTTCCCGCCCGAGACCGTGCCGATCAAATGGAACGTGACCGTCAAGTAGTTGCGACGATCGATCAGAACAACCGTCCGACGAGCGGATAGCCCCAGGCCAGTCCAAGCAGCGTGGACACGAACCCCACCGCGAACGAGATCCCGCGCGCGACGCCCCGATAGCGCGCGGCGCGCGCCAGCGGAAACCCGAGGGCCCCCGATAGCGCTGCCATCCCCACGGTCGATCCCAATCCGAACAGCAGCATGTACGCGAGCCGGGCGGCGGTGGACGGCAGCGTCGCGAGCACGAGCGCGGTCAGCGCGCCGCTGCCCGCGAGGCCGTGAACCGCGCCGACGAGAAGCGGCCGCCGCGCGAGTGTCCACGCACCGATGTGAATGTGCGCGCGGGTGGCGGGATGGATGTGCACGGTGCGGCCATGATGGTGTTCGTGCACCGGACCAGTCGGGCCTTCGCGTGCCGCCAGATAAATCGCGCGCAAGCCGAGCGCGACGAGCATCAATGCGACGCCGAGCTCGAATACGTCGGTCGCGCGAACCGGCATTTCGGCGCGCAGCAGGACGAGCACGGCGCCGACGGCAATCAGCGAACAGGTATGGCCCACGCCCCACCACGCGCCAAGCCACGCCGCCTTGCGCCGATCGCCAGCGTGCGTGACCAGCGTCGACACCGCGGCGAGGTGGTCCGGTTCGAGCGCGTGGCGCATCCCGATGAGCGACCCGAGGCCGGAACTGGTCATGAGTTCGAGGACAGGCATCAACAGTAGCCCGTATTGTATCGAACAGCTACGAAAGCACGAAGACACGAAATACAGAGCACGTTGCAGAATTTCCTCTCCACCACGGAGGACACTGGGGACACGGAGGATAGGTCCTGTTTCTCTTGAGACTCAAACTCCGTGTCCTCCGTGTCCCCTGTGGTGGTTAGGTTGCACTGTGATCTCGCAACGCTGTTTTCGCCGAATCTGCGGCAGATTTCTCTCGTGACACTTCGCACCTCGGAATGGATCGCGTTCGCCTACTTCCTGTATCTCGCGGTCGCCGCGTTGGGCTTCCACCTCGACGGATGGCGGCGGCGGCGCGCTGTCGGTGTCGCGCTGCTCGCCGCCGCATCGGTGCCGTCCATGGGAGGGCCGGCAGCGGCGCAGGTAGTCAGAGACTGGCTGCCGCTCGCCTGGATTCTCGCCGGCTACTGGTTGCCGGCCCTGCTGGTGACGAGGACAAATCAGTCACTTGAACGCGCGCTGCTCGCGCTCGATCGCCGTTGGTTCGGCCGATCGGGCATCGCCGCATTCGTCGAACGCGCACCGCGCGCGGTCATCGAGCTCCTGGAGGTCGCGTACCTGTTCTGCTATCCGCTCGTCCCTGCCGGGTTTGCGGCGCTGTACGCCGCCGGTCTCCGCGACGAAGTCGATCGGTTCTGGACCGCGGTGTTGCTGGCGGTCTTTTCGTGCTACGGCATTCTCCCGTGGCTGCCCACCGAGCCGCCCCGGCGGCTCGAGGAGCGGTCGTCACCGGCCGTGCGTTCGCCGACGAGAGCGCTCAATCTCCGCGTGCTCGATCGCGCGAGCATTCACCTGAACACCTTTCCCAGCGGTCACGCCGCGGCCGCGATCGCAACGGCCCTGGCCGTCAGCGCGCGGATGCCGTGGACTGGGGCGCTGTTCGGAGTCCTCGCGATCGGCATCTCCGTCGGCAGCGTCGTCGGACGGTATCACTACGCCGCGGACGCGATCACCGGTGCGCTCGTGGCCGCGTTCGCCTTTGCGCTGTCGCGGCTCGTATAAAGGCTTGAAGGGAAGCCATGAAACGTTCACCCTAGCCACGACGTTTAGCGGGCATCCAGACACTTCGCGGCGACGTCTCGCTCGGAAAGCGCCTCATTCGACGCGAACCAACTTGAGTGTGAACGGATTGGCGAACGGGCCATTCTGGTTTCGCTGTTGGGTCAACGACAGCGTGTCGCCGTCCAGTTTGTA
>Ga0066710_100000877_pt1 | contig 20472 bp, 18 predicted proteins | sample GraSoiAngelo_159_FD_79666 | JGI IMG/M metagenome (GOLD analysis project Ga0066710, IMG submission 79666) | Grasslands soil microbial communities from the Angelo Coastal Reserve, California, USA - 14_1009_16_40cm | ecosystem: Environmental > Terrestrial > Soil > Grasslands | place: USA...
ATCGCGCTGGGCACGTTCCGGCCGAACTCGGTCGAGGAGCCGCAGTACCACGGCCTGCTGGCCAACGCGCCGGCCGTCATCGGCGACGCGCGGAGCATCGCCAACCGGTTCGACGCCTACAAGGCCGAGCTGCAGCGGCTGGTCAACAACGTCAGCCGGCTGTACGGCACGGTGTCCACGCTGCCGGTGTACCAGCCGGACGCCGGTACCATCCGCGTCCTGCACGTCTCCGACCTGCACCTCAACCCGGCCGCCTGGCCGCTGATCCGCACCGTCGTGCAGCAGTACCACATCAACCTCGTGATCGACACCGGCGACATCAACGACTGGGGTACCCCGATGGAGGCGACGTTCGTCGACTCGATCGGTACCCTCGGCGTCCCCTACGTCTTCATCCGCGGCAACCACGACTCGGCGACCACCGCGGCCGCGGTCGCGAAGCAGCCGAACGCGATCGTGCTGGAGAACTCGGTGCGCGAGGTCGACGGGCTGACCATCGCCGGCATCGGGGATCCCCGGTTCACCCCGGACAAGAGCACCCACGGGCTGGAGGGCGTGCCGGCCCACCAGGAGTCCGACCTGGTCTCCGCGTCCGGGGAGACGCTCGCGAGCACGATCCGGCGGTACCCGGGGAAGGTCGACGTCGCGGCCGTCCACGATCCGGCCAGCGCCGGTGGGCTGGCCGGCTCGGTACCGCTGGTGCTCGCCGGCCACCTGCACCACCGCGAGACCGCCACACTGCGCGGCAGCGGCGACACGTCGACGTTCCTGTTCGTCCAGGGCTCCACCGGCGGGGCCGGTCTGCGCGGCCTGGAGGGCGAGCAGCCGACGCCGCTGGAGATGTCGGTGCTCTACTTCGCCCCGGACGGCCCGCTGCAGGCCTACGACGACATCACGCTCGGCGGCACCGGCCAGGCCGAAGCCTCGATCAACCGACACGTGATCAAGAACAACCTGAACCCGCCGCCGTCGGAGAGCCCGGTGCCGGACACCTCACCCAGCGGATAGCGCACTGCCGCCCCTTCTCCGCCGATCTTGGACTTATGGTGCCCGACTCGCGGAGTCACGTGGCTTTTGTCGGGGACACAACTCCAAGATCGACGCGGAGATCAGCCCGTCAGCCGGGCCAGCACCAGCTCCCGTACCGTCTTCGCGTCCGCCTGGCCCCTGGTGGCCTTCATGACCGCGCCGACGATCACCCCGGCCGCCGCCACCTTGCCGTCGCGTACCTTCGCGGCCACGTCCGGGTTCGCGGCGATCGCCTCGTCCACGGCGGCGCCCAGCGCACCGGTGTCGGACACGACCTCCAGCCCGCGTGCGGCCATCACCTCGGCCGGCGAGCCCTCGCCGGACACCACGCCCTCCAGTACCGTGCGGGCCAGCTTGTCGGTGAGCTTGCCGTCGTCGATCAGCTTCTGCAGCTCGGCCACCTGCGAAGGGGTGGCCAGCGTTCCGAGATCCGCGGCGGTCTCGTTGGCGACCCGGGAAAGCTCGCCGAGCCACCATTTGCGGGCCGCCTCCGGCGTGGTACCCGCGGCGACCGTGGTCTCGATCAGCGCGAGCGCGCCGGCGTTGAGTACCGACTGCATGTCGTGGTCGGACAGCCCCCACGCGGCCTGCAGCCGGTCGCGGCGCGCGCGCGGCGACTCGGGCAGGGCCGCGCGCAGCGTCGCCACCCAGGCAGGGTCCGGCGCCAGCGGCACCAGGTCGGGCTCCGGGAAGTACCGGTAGTCCGTCGCGGTCTCCTTGCTGCGCCCCGGCCGGGTGTCCCCGGTGTCCTCGTGGAAGTGCCGGGTCTCCTGCACGATCCGCCCGCCCTCGTCCAGGAGCGCGGCCTGGCGCAGGATCTCCGACCGTACCGCCCGCTCCACGCTGCGCAGCGAGTTGACGTTCTTGGTCTCGGTGCGGGTACCCCACGGCTCGCCCGGCCGGTTCAGCGAGGTGTTCACGTCGCAGCGCATCGAGCCCTGCTCCATCCGCACATCGGATACACCGAGGCTGCGGACGACCTCGCGCAGCTCGGTGACGTAGGCGCGGGCGACCTGCGGCGCGCGCGCACCGGTACCGGGTACCGGCTTGGTCACGATCTCCACCAGCGGGATGCCGGCCCGGTTGTAGTCGACCAGCGACTCGGTCGCGCCGTGGATCCGGCCGGTGGCACCGCCGAGGTGCAGCGTCTTGCCGGTGTCCTCCTCCAGGTGTACCCGCTCGATGCCCACCCGGACGGTCTGCCCGTCGATCAACACGTCCAGCCAGCCGTCCACGCACAGCGGCTCGTCGTACTGGCTGATCTGGAAGTTCTTCGGCATGTCCGGGTAGAAGTAGTTCTTGCGGGCGAACCGGCACCACGACGCGATCGTGCAGTTCAGCGCCAGACCGATCCGGATCGTGGCCTCGATCGCGGCCCGGTTGGCCACCGGCAGGCTGCCGGGCAGGCCGAGGCAGACCGGACAGACGTGGGTGTTGGGTTCGGCCCCGAACTCCGTCGGGCAGCCGCAGAACATCTTGGTGCGGGTACCCAGCTCGACGTGCGTCTCCAGGCCGATCACCGGTTCGTACCGGGCGGTCGCGTCCTCGTATGACACGGTCATGGTCGACATCTTCTGCTGCTTCCTGGCGTTTCGGCGGGCGGGTCGAAGGGTACTGGCGAAACAAGCTCAGGCCGCCTGATGGGGTGTCGGACGGCGCTGGGGGTGAGGGAGCACAAGGGGACCTGGGGATTCAGGTCCCCTTGTCGCGCGCTCACAATCCCGGGGGAACCGGCGCCGGCACGACCGTCTCCAGCGCGGCGGCCACCCGGTACATGCGGTCGTCGGCCATGGTCGGCGCCATGATCTGCAACCCGACCGGCAGGCCCTCGGACAGGCCGCACGGTACCGATACCGCCGGGCCGCCGTAAAGGTTCGACGGGATCGTGAACAGGTCGGCCAGGTACATCTGGTACGGGTCGGAGGTGCGCGAGCCGATCGGGAACGCCACGAACGGCGTGGTCGGCGCGACCAGCACGTCGACCTGCTCGAAGGCGGCGGTGAAGTCGCGGGTGATCAGGGTACGCACCTTCTGCGCCTGGCCGTAGTAGGCGTCGTAGTAGCCGGCGGACAAGGCATAGGTACCGATCATGATGCGCCGCTTGACCTCGGGCCCGAACCCGGCCTCGCGGGTCAGCGACATGACCTCCTCCAGCGACCGGGTGCCGTCGTCACCGACCCGCAGCCCGTACCGCACCCCGTCGAACCGCGCCAGGTTCGACGAGCACTCGCTGGGGGCGATCAGGTAATACGCCGGCAGCGCGTAGGTGAAGTGCGGGCAGGACACCTCGACCGGCTCGGCGCCGAGCTTCACCAGCGCCTCGATGCCTTCCCGGACGGCCGCGAGCACGCCCGGTTCGGCACCCTCCCCGCCGAACTCGCGGACCACGCCGATCCGCACTCCCGACAGGTCGCCGGTGGCGCCCTGCCGGGCCGCCGCCACGACCGGGGGCACCGGCGCCGGGATCGAGGTGGAGTCGGCCGGGTCATGGCCGGCGATCACCGCGTGCAGCAGCGCCGCGTCCAGCACCGTGCGGGCGCACGGTCCGGGGGTGTCCAGGCTCGACGAGAAGGCCACCAGTCCGTACCGCGAGGTGCCGCCGTAGGTCGGCTTCGCCCCGACGGTACCGGTGACCGCGCCCGGCTGCCGGATCGAGCCGCCGGTGTCGGAGCCGATGGCCAGCGGCGCCTCGTACGCGACCAGGGACGCCGCGCTGCCACCACCGGAGCCGCCCGGGATCCGGGTCAGGTCCCACGGGTTGAACGTCGGCCCGAAGGCGGAGTACTCGGTGGACGAACCCATCGCGAACTCGTCCATGTTCGTCTTGCCGAGGATCACCAGGCCGGCCGCACGCAACCGGGTCACGATCGTGGAGTCGTAGGGCGGCCGCCAGCCTTCCAGGATCTTCGATCCGCAGGTGGTGGGTACCCCCTTGGTGGTGAGCACGTCCTTGACCGCGACCGGTACCCCGGCGAGCGGGCCCAGGGCCGCCCCGTCCGCGCGGCGGGCGTCGACGTCGGCCGCGGCGGCCAGCGCGCCCTCGGCGTCGACGTGCAGGAACGCGTGCACCCGCTGGTCGACCGCGGCGATCCGGTCCAGGTGGGCCCGGGTGACCTCGACCGACGAGACCTCGCCGGCCGCGATCAGCGCGGCCAGCTCGGCGGCCGGCTTGTGGATCAGCTCGCTCACGCTGGGACCTCCCGGTACTCCGCTCACGCCTCCTCCTCCAGGATCCGCGGTACCCGGAAGCGCCCGTCCTGCGGGTCCGGCGCCCCGGCCAGCACGTCCTGCGGGGACAGGCACGGGATGACCACGTCGTCGCGCAGCACGTTGGTCAGCGGTACCGAGTGCGACGTCGGCGGGATGTCGGCGGCGGCCACCTCACCGACCCGGGCGACCGCCTGGAGGATCACGTCGAGCTGGCCGGCGAACGTGTCCAGCTCCTTGTCGGTCACGGCCAGGCGGGACAATCGCGCGAGGTGGGCGACCTCCTCGCGGGAGATGGCGGCCATCGAACGCCCCCTATGTCAGGTTTATCGGCGGTTCCGCGCAGCGTCGCATGCGCGCGGTGACTCCCGGAAGTGTATTTGTCGGCTGTCGCCGGGCGATCGTCCCCCCTTGCCCGGATCTTGGACGCGCGGCCCCCTTGCCGGGGGTACCGGCGTCCAAGATCTCAGGAAACCGCCCGGGCCGCGCCGGCCGCGCGCCGGGACAGCCAGGGCAGCAGCTCGTCGGCGGGCATCGGCCGGCCGTGGTACCAGCCCTGCGCGGCATGGCAGCCGCTGGTCGCGAGCATCCGGTACGTGCACTCGTCCTCCACGCCCTCGGCCACCGCACGCAGCCCGAGCGCCCCGGCCAGCTCGATGATCGACCGGACGATCGCCTCGTCGTCCGGGTCGCCGACCATGCCGGCCACGAACGACCGGTCGATCTTGACTTCGGCCAGCGGCAGCCGGCGCAGGTGCTGCATCGACGAGTACCCGGTGCCGAAGTCGTCCAGCGACAGCGCCACCCCGAGCGCGTCGAGGCGGCGCAGCGTCGCCAGTACCCGCCGCGGGTCGACCATCAGCGCGCCCTCGGTGATCTCCAGCTGCACCTGGTCGGCGCCCACGTCGTGGTACCGCAGCCGGTCCGCGAGCCAGTCGGCCACCTCGGTCGTGAGCAGGTCGCGCACGCTCACGTTGATCGAGGCACGCAGCCGTACCCCGGCCGAAGCCCACCGGCCCAGCTGCGCCACCACGTCGTCGATCACCCGCCGGCTGAGCAGCCGCATCACCGACGAGTACTCGGCGATCCGGATCAACTCCCCCGGATCGACCGGCCCGCGCCGCGGATGGCGCCAGCGCAGCAGCGCCTCGACCCCGATCACCGCGCCGGAGTCGATGTCCACCTGCGGCTGGTAGTGGAACGCGATCTCGTCGCCATCCGGGTCGGCCAGGGCGCGGCGCAGGTCGGCGATCAGGCTCAGCCGGTCCGGCGAGCTGTGGTCCGCGTCGGGCGCGTAGACCGCCACCGCGTCGCCGCGCGACTTGGCGTCGTACATCGCGATCTCCGCGCGCCGCAGCAGCGTGGCCGGATCGGCACCGTGCTGCGGGTACCGTGCCACCCCGACCGCCCCGCTCACGTCCAGCGGCAGCCCGTCGAGTACCACCGGCTCGGCCAGCACCCCGGCCAGCCGGGCCGCCCGCCGCCCCGCGTCCCCGGTCGGGCCGGGGCTGAGCACCGCGAACTCGTCGCCGCCCAGCCGCGCGACGATCTCCCCGGGCAGCGCCGTGTCGCGCAGCCGCCGCCCGACCGCGGCCAGCAGCCGATCGCCCGCCTCGTGGCCGAGGGCGCTGTTGACCCGCCGGAACCGGTCCAGGTCAAGCAGGAACACCGCGAACCGCTGGTGGGTCCGGGTCCGCGCGGCGACCTCGGCCGCGAGCGCGGGCCGGCCGAGCAGTCCGGTCAGCGGATCCAGTCGGAGGTACCGGTCGCGCTGCCCGGCCAGCCGCGCCATCCGCCCCACCGCATACAGGGGTACCAGCACCAGCGGCGCGAGGTATCCGGCCCGCGCGACGAGCACCCCGAGCAGCAGTACCGCCCCGGTCGCCAGCACCTCGTCGGCCGGTCGACGCGATCCGCGGCGCAGCCATCCGGCCACGCCGAGCAGGACGGCATCGACCGCGAAGTACCCCGGCACGGCCGCGAGCGGCCCGAACAGCACCGCCGCGAGCGGCCCGAACAGCACCGCCGCGAGCGGCCCGAACAGCACCGCCGCGAGCGGCCCGAACAGCACCGCCGCGAGCGGCCCGAACAGGTGCGCCGCCACCAGGGCGAGGGCGCACCGGCCGGTGTCGAACGCGGCCCGGTACGGCCGGCGTGCCAACCGCGCCGTGGCCACCGCGACCGCCGCCGCCTGTACCAGTACCGCCGGCCCGATCCCCCAGTTCAGCAGCGCCGCCATCACGAAGCAGACCGCCGGGAACACCGGTACCGCGCCGAACTCGAACGGTCCGGCCGCGCACAGCACGGCCAGGGCCGCCACGAGCCAGAATCCGGCCGGCGCGCGGTGCAGGAACGCGGGCAGGTCGGCGAGGTACGGCGCGCTCACGGTCACCGCCGCGACCCCGACGGCCGCGACGTACCCGAAGAAGGCACCCTCCCGCCCGGTGCTCTGGATCGGACTGCGCATCGATCGGACAACGACGGGCGTTATGTATCGGTAACGCCCACCTTGGCCACCTGCCGGGCTGCCTCCGGCCCTTCGCTCAGCAGGGTGACGAAGCCGGCCTCGTCGAGTACCGGCACCTTCAGCTGCACCGCCTTGTCGTACTTGGACCCCGGCGACTCCCCCACCACCACGAAGTCGGTCTTCTTCGACACGCTGCCGCTCGCCTTGCCGCCCCGGGAGGTGATCGCCTCGGCCGCCTCGTCCCGGGAGTACCCGGTCAGGCTGCCGGTGACCACGACGGTGATCCCCTCCAGCGGCCGCGGACCGGTGTCCGTGCGCTCGTCGGCGGTGCGTACCCCGGCCGCCCGCCACTTCGCCAGCACCTCGCGGTGCCAGTCGACGGTGAACCACTCGGTGAGCGAGGCGGCGATCGTCGGCCCCACCCCGTCGACCGCGGCCAGCTCCTCCTCGGCGGCCGCCTCGATCGCGTCGATGGAGCCGAAGTGCCGGGCGAGCGCCTGGGCCGCGGTCGGCCCGACGTGCCGGATGGACAGCGCGACCAGGATCCGCCACAGCGGCCGGCTCTTCGCCTCCGCCAGGTTGGCCAGCAGCTTGGTGGCGTTGGAGCCGAGGGTGCCGTTCTTGTTGACGAAGAACTCGCTGCGGCGCAGCGCGTCGGCGTCCACCGCGAACAGGTCGCCCTCGTCGTGGATCACCCCGTCGTCGAGCAGCGCCATGCCCGCCTTGTACCCGAGCACCTCGATGTCCAGCGCACCCCGCCCGGCCAGGTGGAACAGCCGCTCGCGCAGCTGCGCCGGGCAGGACCGGCTGTTCGGGCAGCGGATGTCGACGTCGCCCTCCCTGGCCGGCGCCAGCGGCGAACCGCACTCCGGGCAGTGCGTCGGCATCTCGAACGCGCGCTCGGTGCCGTCGCGCTTGTCCACGACCGGCCCGAGGATCTCCGGGATCACGTCGCCGGCCTTGCGTACCACCACCGTGTCGCCGATCAGCACGCCCTTGCGGGCCACCTCGCTGGCGTTGTGCAGGGTGGCGAAGGTGACCGTGGACCCGGCGACCAGTACCGGCTCCAGCTCCGCGTACGGCGTGACCCGGCCGGTGCGCCCCACGTTGACCCGGATGTCGACCAGCCGGGTGTTGACCTCCTCGGGCGGGTACTTGAACGCGATCGCCCAGCGGGGTGCCCGGCTGGTGGAACCGAGCCGGCGCTGGATCGAGATCCGGTCGACCTTGACCACCACGCCGTCGATCTCGTGCTCCAGGTCGTGCCGGTGCTCGGCGAAGTAGTCGATGTAGCCGCGTACCCCGTCCAGGTCGGGTACCACCCGCCAGCGCTCGCTGGTCGGCAGCCCCCAACCCTGCATCAGCTCGTAGGCGTGCGACTGGCTGACCGGCTCGAACCCGCGCCGCGCGCCGATCCCGTGCACCACCAGGTGCAGCGGCCGGGACGCGGTGACCCGCGGATCCTTCTGGCGCAGGCTGCCCGAGGCGGCGTTGCGCGGGTTGGCGAACGGCCGGTCGCCGGCCGCCACCAGGCCCGCGTTGAGCTCGCCGAACGCCTCCAGCGGGAAGTAGATCTCGCCGCGGATCTCGACCAGGTCGGGGATCTCGTCGCCGTGCAGCCGCTCCGGTACCTCGGCGATGGTGCGGACGTTGCCGGTCACGTCCTCGCCGGTGCGGCCGTCGCCCCGGGTCGCCGCCCGGGTCAGCCGGCCGTGCTCGAAGGTGAGGTTGATCGCGACCCCGTCGACCTTCGGCTCGCACAGGTAGGTGACCCCGGCGCCGGCGTCCCGCTCCACCCGCTCCGCCCAGCCGGCCAGGTCGTCGAGGGTGAAGACGTTGTCCAGGCTCATCATCCGCTCGGCGTGCTGCACCGGGGTGAACAGCGTCGACCAGGTGCCGCCGACGCGCTGGGTCGGTGACTCGGGGGTACGCAGCGCCGGGTACTCGTCCTCAAGCGCGGTCAGCTCCCGCATCAGCGCGTCGTACTCGGCATCGGACACCGTCGGCGCGTCGAGAATGTAGTACCGGTACTGGTTGTCGTCGATCTCGGTGCTGAGGGCGGCGTGGCGTTCCCGGGCGGCCGCCGGTGGCTCCGGCCCCGCCGCCGCCTCCTGCGCCGGGGTCACCTCCTGCGCTTCCATACGCAGAACTTAGCTGCTCAGCTTCCGCGCCGTGGCGCCTGACCAGCCAACGCATACCGGCGGCTGGGTCGGACAGCTACGCCTCAAGCAGGCGTTGTGCCGCTTCCTTGGCGACGGTGAACCCGGCCCGGGAGTCGTCGGGCGTCGCGCCGGCCGCGCCGCAGGCGGGTGTGACGACCACCTGCTCCGGCAGGCGTTCGCGGGGCAGCCCGAGCTTGTGCCACAGCTCGGCGACCGTGGCCGCGACCCTGGCCGCCGCCGGCGGGGTACCCACCGCGGGGAACGCGCCGGCGAACAGCCCGAGGCCGGCATCCAGCGCCTCGGCGAGCGGGTCCAGCGCCGGGCCGAGCGACAGGTCCAGGGCGACACCCGCCGCGCCGGCCTCCCGTGCCAGCGCGACGGGCGCGTCGGCGGCGCAGCAGTGCACGACCACGGGTACCCCGACCGCGGAGATCACCTCGCGCAGCGCGTCCCGGGCGGCCGGCTCCTCGACCGTGCGCAGCGTGCTGAAGCCGCTCTCCGTCGGTACCCGCCCGGCCAGCACCGCCGGCAGCGTCGGCTCGTCGAGCTGCAGGAGCGGCGTGGCTCCCGGTACCCTCCGGCGGACCTCGGCGACGTGCGCCGCCAGCCCCTCGGCCAGCGATACGGTCAGCTCGCGGACCGCGCCCGCATCGCGCAGCAGTGCCCCGCCGACCGGCAACTGCAGCGCCGCGGCGAGCGTCCATGGCCCCGCGGCCTGCAGCTTCAGCGGCCCGGTGTACCCGTCGGCCTGGTCGGTCAGCGCGTCGAGATCGCGTTCCCGCAGATCGGCGGTGCGGCGCAGGTCGCGACCCGCGCGGGAGATCGTGCGCCAGCGGCCGGCGTACACGTCGACGGGCAGGTCGACGAGCAGCCCCGCGGTGCGCCCGACCAGGTCGGCGCCCGGCCCGCGGGCCGGCAGCTCGGCCAGGTACGGCAGCGGCAGCTCGCCGAACACGATCCGCAGCGCCTCGACGATGTCGGTACCCGGCAGCGACCCGATGCCGGTCGCCGACCCCGGCGCCCAGGGAAGGCCCACGCCGCCGGGAAGGCTCACGCCACACCGGCCAGGCTGGTCGCGTGGCTGATGGTCGCCGAACCCAGCACGATGTCGCCGTCCGGATCCGGCTGGTACCCGACGATCGCCTGCCCGGCAGCCACCCCGCGGACCGGCCGGGCGAGCTCCGCGACCAGCCGGCCGTCGGACACGGTCACCTGCGCCGGTACCACGGAACCGTGCGCGCGCAACTGGACGTCGACCGACACCGGCGACGGTCCGGTCCACAGTGGACGGTCGCCGTACACGGTCGTGACCTCCAGCGCGGCGGCCGGCCCGACGGTCACCGTGTTGGACACCGGCGTGATCGACAGCACGTACCGCGGCTTCCCGTCCGGCGCCGGCCGGTCCAGCCCGAGCCCCTTGCGCTGGCCGACCGTGTACCCGTAGGCACCGGCGTGCCGGCCGAGTACCTCGCCGGTCGCGCCGTCGACGATGTCACCGGGCTGCTCCCCGAGCCGCGACCGCAGCCAGCCCCGGGTGTCCCCGTCGGCGATGAAGCAGATGTCGTGCGAGTCGGGCTTGTCGGCGACCGCGAGACCGCGGGCCGCCGCCTCGGCGCGTACCTGCGCCTTGGTCGAGTCACCGAGCGGGAAGATCGAATGGGCCAGCTGGTCCGCAGTGAGTACCGCGAGCACGTACGACTGGTCCTTACCCGGGTCGGCACTGCGGCGCAGCCGTCCGTGCGCGTCGCGTCGGGCGTGGTGCCCGGTCACCACCGCGTCGAAGCCCAGCGCCAGCGCCCGGTCCAGTACCGCGGCGAACTTGATCTTCTCATTGCAGCGCACGCACGGATTCGGTGTGCGCCCCGCCGCGTACTCGGCGACGAAGTCGTCCACCACGTCCTCATGGAAGCGCTCCGCCAGATCCCAGACGTAGAACGGGATGCCGATGACGTCGGCCGCCCGGCGGGCGTCGCGGGCGTCCTCCAGCGTGCAGCAGCCACGCGCGCCGGAACGGTACGTCTGCGGGTTGCGCGACAGCGCCAGGTGCACCCCGGTCACGTCGTACCCGGCGTCGGCCGCCCGCGCGGCGGCGACCGCCGAATCGACTCCGCCGGACATGGCGGCCAGTACCCGCATGCGCTCCACCCTATCGTCGGGTGCTCTTTGTCAGCCCGGCGCGGCGGGCCCGCTCGATCGCGCCGGGCAGCGCCGCGACCAACGCGTCGATGTCGGCCTGCGTCGAGGTGTGCCCCAGCGTGAAGCGCAGCGACGAGCGGGCGCGGTCCTCGTCGGCGCCCATCGCGAGCAGGACGTGCGACGGCTGCGCCACCCCCGCCGAGCAGGCCGAACCCGTCGAGCACGCGATCCCGGCCGCGTCCAGGAGCAGCAGCAGCGCGTCGCCCTCGCAGCCGGGGAAGGAGAAGTGCGCGTTGCCGGGCAGCCGGTCGCGCGGGTCGCCGTTGAGCACCGCGTCGGGCGCCGCCGCGCGTACCCGGTCGATCAGCTCGTCGCGCAGCGCACCGACCCGGCAGGCGAACGCCTCCTGCGCCTTGACGCTGATCTCCACGGCGGTCGCGAAGGCCACTATGCCGGGGACGTCGAGGGTGCCGGAGCGCACGTCGCGCTCCTGGCCGCCGCCGTGCAGCAGCGGGGTGCACGGGATGTCGCGGCCGAGCAGCAACGCGCCCACGCCGACCGGACCGCCCAGCTTGTGCCCGGAGACGGTCAGCGCGGCCACCCCGCTGCCGGCGAAGTCGACCGGAAGCTGCCCCACCGCCTGTACCGCATCCGCGTGGTACGGCACCCCGCGCGCGGCGGCGAGCGCCGCCAGCTCCGCCACCGGCTGTACCGTGCCCACCTCGTTGTTGGCCGACATGGCGGTGACGAGCGCCACGTCGTCGTCCAGCACCTCGGCCAGCGCGTCCGGCGCGATCCGCCCGACCTCGTCGACCGGCAGCCAGGACACCGTGGCGCCCTCGTGGGACTCCAGCCAGCCCACCGCGTCGAGGACCGCGTGATGCTCCACCGAACCGGCCACCACCCGGATGCGGGCCGGGTCGGCGGCGCGCCGCGCCCAGAAGACGCCCTTGACCGCCAGGTTGTCGCTCTCGGTGCCGCCAGCCGTGAAGATCACCTCCGAGGGACGCGCGCGGAGGGCCGCGGCCACCTGCTCGCGCGCCTCCTCCACCCGGCGCCGGGCGTGCCGGCCGGCCGCGTGCAACGACGACGCGTTGCCGACCGCCCCGGACGCCGCCAGGTAAGCCTCCAGCGCCTCCGGAAGGATCGGAGTGGTCGCCGCGTGATCGAGGTAGGTCATCGCCGTCAAGCGTAACGACCGGGGACGTCAGTTATCCCGCCGACGCCACTGCCACACTTCCCATGAACACTGATGGTCGCCTATGGCCGGCCGCGGTACTACCCTGCACACGGTGACCACCCGTCGGGTGCTCTACAGCGTGGTATGTGGCGCCGCGCCGGCTGCGCACGTGGACCGGCTGGTCATCGCGGCCCGCGAGCGCGGATGGGCGGTACAGGTGATCGCGACGGCCACCGCCTGCGAGCACTTCGTCGACCTGGCCGCGCTGGAGCGGCTGCTCGGCGAGCCGGTCCGGACCGGGTACCGCCGCGCGGACGAGTCGCGGCCGCCGGCCGACGCGGTCATCGTGGCACCGGCGACCTACAACACGATCAACAAGTGGGCCAACGGCATCAGCGACACCTATGTGCTGAGCCTGCTCGCCGAGCTGACCGGTCTGGGTACCCCCATCGTCGTGCTGCCGTTCGTCAACACCGCGCTGGCCGCCAACCCCGTCTTCACCCGCAGCGTCACCGAGCTGCGCACCTGCGGCGTGACCGTGCTCTTCGGACCGGACGTGGCCGAACCCCACCCGCCGCGTACCGCCGAGACCCGCATCGACGCGTACCCCTGGCAGCTCGCCCTCGACGCACTGGAACCGCCGTCCGGGCAACCCGCGGGCCCCGCCGCCGCGTGATAACGACGACGGGACGAAAGGCGGGCGGGCGCATGAGCGAGCCTCGGCGAGCGAATCAGAGTCGCTGCCCGGCCTGCCATCAGCGACCGCGGGCAACCTCGACGCGGATGCCGGCACATCCAAGGTCGCGCCGGCCACCACGCCGGCCGCGGCCGACCCCGGCAGCACGCGCAACACCAAGGGTCCGGTGCTGCTCAACGCGCTGCTCGGGGTGGTACCCAAGGGCTACACCCCGACCAGCCAGCAGCACCAGGCGCAGTTCGCCGAGCGGGTCGTCACCGTGGACATCTGGGAGTACCAGGCCCAGGTCGTCCTGTCCCGGTCGGACGGTACCGGCGCCGGCCAGCTGATCGCCGAGGTACACACCCCCGGCAACCTCATCACCGGCACGCCCTGCCAGATCACCGAGCAGTTCTGGCGCATGGAGGGCAACTGCGAGGTGATCACGGTCGGTACGGCCCGGGTCGGCGCGGTGACCGAGCCGACCGGTGCCGACCGGCGGCTCGACCAGTGGGCCGGGTACCGGTACCCGGACGGCACGGTCGTCTACCTCGCCCAGGCCCGGCGGGCCGACGACAACAGCGTGCCGTTGCCGGCTCTGCCGTTCGAGGTACCGCAGCTCGCCGCGCTCGCCACCGACAAGCGCTTCGACCTGCGGTAGCGGCTCAGCTTCCAGGCGGCTGGGCCGCCAACCTATCCCAGCGGGCCGTCACGCCCGCTTGCGGATCTCCTCGGCCGCCTGCGGTACCACCTTGAACAGGTCGCCGACCACGCCGAAGTCGGCGAGCTCGAAGATCGGTGCCTCGGCGTCCTTGTTCACCGCGACGATCGTCTTCGATGTCTGCATGCCGGCCCGGTGCTGGATCGCCCCGGAGATGCCCAGCGCGACGTACAGCTGCGGAGACACCGTCTTGCCGGTCTGCCCGACCTGGAACTGGTGCGGGTAGAAGCCGGAGTCGGTGGCCGCCCGGGACGCGCCGACCGCGCCGCCGAGCAGGTCGGCCAGCTCCTCGACGAGCTTGAAGTTCTCCGCGCTGCCCAGGCCGCGGCCGCCGGACACGACGACCGACGCCTCGGTCAGCTCCGGCCGGGAACCCTTCTGCTCGACCACCCGGTCGACGACCTTGACCAGCTTGTCGGCGTCGGACAGCGGCACCTCGACCGGCGAGACCGCGGGCGTGACCGGCGCGGGAACGGGGGCGACGGAGTTGGGTCGCAGGGTCGCCAGCGGCAGCCCGCGGCTCACCTTCGACCTGACGATCGTGGAGCCGGCGAACACCACCTGCGTGGCGGTACCGTCGGCGGCCAGGTCGGACACGTCGGTCAGCAGCCCGTTGTCCAGCTTGACGGCGAGGCGCCCGGCGATCTCCTTGCCCTCCTGGGTGGAGCCGAGCAGCACCGCGGCCGGCGCCACGTCCCCGATCAGCGACGCGAGCACGGTCGCCTTCGGCGCGACGAGGTACCCAGTCAGCTCGTCGGACTGGACGGCGTAGATCTTGGCGGCGCCGTACTCGCCGAGCCGCCCGGTCAACGCCGCCGCACTGCCCGGCGCGCCGAACACGACCGCGGCCGGCTCGCCGAGGGTACGGGCGAGGGTGAGCAGTTCCAGCGTGAGCTTCTTGACCGCGCCACCGGAGTGCTCGACGACAACGAGTACTTCAGCCATCACACGAACCTTTCCGTGGCCAGGAACTCGACGAGCTGCACGCCGCCGTCCCCGGAGTCGGTCACCTTGGTGCCCGCCTGGCGCGGCGGCCGCTTGGTCGACTCGACGACCGTACTGGTCGACCCGGCGAAGCCCACCTCGTCCGGGGAGATGCCCAGGTCGGCCAGGGACAGCGTCTGCACCGGCTTCTTCTTCGCCGCCATGATGCCCTTCAGCGACGGGTACCGCGGCTCGTTGATCGTGTCCCACACCGAGACGATCGCCGGGGTCGCGGCGGTGACCACCTCGTACCCCTCCTCGGTCTGCCGCTCGACGGTGAGCGTGCCGCCGTCGACCGTGAGCTTGCGCGCGCCGGTCAGCGCCGCGATGCCGAGCCGCTCGGCGATCATGTGCGGCATCACCTGTACCCGCCCGTCGGTCGACTCGGCGCCGGCCAGTACCAGGTCCGGGTTGAGCGTGCGCAGTGCCGCGGCGAGCACCTTCGAGGTGGCCACCGCGCAGGAGCCGTGCAGGGCGCCGTCGAGGACGTGGACGGCCTTGTCAGGGCCCATCTGCAGCGCCTTGCGGATCGCCTCGCCCGCCTGTTCCGGGCCCATCGTGAGGACGGTCACCTCGCCGCCGAGCGCCTCCTGGAGCTTGAGCGCCTCCTCGACGGCGTACTCGTCCATCTCGTTGAGCACGTTGTTCGCCGAACTGCGGTCGATGGTCTGGTCGTCGGACCGCAGTTCGCGTTCGGCACCGGAATCCGGTACCTGCTTGACGAGTACCACGATGTTCATCGCGCTTCGACAACCTCCTGATAGGCGGGCGGTAACCGGAGCCTTCCCGTTGCCGCCGGGCGGGTCAACTCGACGGGCCTGTCAGGTTGACCACGCGTAAGGTTACCCGCGAGTAGGTTATTGCGGCGGCGCACCGCCCGTGAAAGATCTCACGATGCCCCGGTACCGTCAGGTGGGTGGCGCACGACCTGACCCGGCTCGGCATCGTGGTGGGCGCGTGCCTGGCCAGCCTGATCGCGGTCCAGCTCCTGCACTGGATCCTGCTGCGGATCGGGCGTCGGGTGCGCTTCTTCCACGATCTGGCCCAGCGCGCCCACCGGCCGTTCCAGGTACTGGCCGTGGCGTACACGCTCGACGTCGGGCTGCGCTCCTCCGGGCTGACCGGCGGCTGGCGCGGACCGGTGATCCACGTGCTCGACCTGGTCGCGATCGGGGCCGGTGCGTGGCTGTTCACCGGGCTGCTGTTCGTCATCGAGGACCTGGCCCTGACCCGGTACCGCACCGACGTCGAGGACAACCAGCAGGCCCGGACGGTACAGACGCAGATCCAGGTGATCCGGCGGATCACCGCGGTCACCGTGGCGGTGTTCGCGGCCGGCGCCATGCTGATGACGTTCCACGAGGCGCGGATCATCGGTACCAGCCTGCTCGCGTCGGCGGGCGTGGCCGCGGCGATCGCCGCCTTCGCCGCCAACGCCCTGCTCAGCAACATGATCGCCGGGTTGCAGATCGCGTTCGGCAAGTCGCTGCGGCTCGACGACGTCGTGGTGATCAACGGCGAGTGGGGCCGGATCGAGGACATCACGCTGACCTACATCGTGCTGCACATCTGGGACGACCGGCGGCTGATCCTGCCCACCTCCTGGTTCACCTCGCATCCGTTCGAGAACTGGACGCGCAGCGAAAGCTCGCTGCTCGGCGCCGTCGAGCTGGACGTCGACTGGGCGGCACCGGTCGACCAGCTACGCGACGAGCTGCGCGCGGTGCTCACCCACACCGAGATGTGGGACGGGCGGGTCAGCGTGCTGCAGGTCACCGACGCGGTGAACGGCAACGTGCACCTGCGCGCCCTGGTCAGCGCGGCGAACGCGCCGACGTTGTGGGACCTGCGCTGCCACGTGCGCGAACAGCTGGTCGCCTGGCTGCGCGACCACCATCCGGAGGCGCTGCCGAAGGTACGCGCCGAGGTGGGCGCCGAGGTGCGGCCGACCGGCGACGGCGGGCCGCCGGCACCGCGCACCGACGTCGACGCACGGGTCTTCGGCGGTGACGCGCAGGGGGTACGCCGGGCCCGCGACTTCACCGGGCCGATTCCACCGGTACCGGCGACGGCGCAGGGACGCGTCCCGGTCGACCAGATCCCGCTCGCGCGGACCGAGCCCGCTACACCGGAGGCGTGAACACGTACGGGACGGTGATCGTGAGCGGGACGAAGCCGAGCCGCTCCAGGATCGGCCGGCTGTCGTCGGAGGCGTCGACCTGCAGGTACCGGTACCCCCGCTGGACCGCGAGCCGGGCGCGGGCGGCGACCAGGGCGCGGTAGATGCCCCGGCGGCGCCACCGCTGCAGCGTCGAGCCGCCCCAGAGCGAGGCGAACTCGGTACCCGTCGTGTACCGCACCCACCCGGCGCTGACGACGGTGTCCTCGGCCGCGTCCTGACCGAATGCCTCGGCGACCAGGATCGTCAGCGCCTGCGGATCAGCGGCCAGCTCCGCTTCGAGCCCGTCGGCCAGCCAGCCGCGCTGGTCGTTCCACACCTCCGACTCCATGGCCGCGATCCGGTCCAGGTCCGCCCGCGTGGTGACCTGCCGCAGGCGTACCCCTTCGGGAAGCGGTACCGTCGCGGCCGTCAGCGGCTCGGCCAGGCCGACCACGACGGTCTCCCGCTCCTCCGGTTCGAAACCGGCCTTGCGCAGCCGGTCCGGCAGGTCGGCCGGCAGGTCGTGGCTGTGCCACTTCCACTCGACCGGTTCGCCACGGGCGGCGAAGATGTCCCGCTGCCGGGCGATGAGCGCGTCCAGCTCGTCGGCGGCCAGGTCGGCCACCGACCGGTACCCGACGAAGCCGCCGCTCCTGCCCATGAACATGCGATGGACGGGGCCGTCGTGTTCCACCCGCCAGCCTTCCGGCACCGGGTCGGGGACCCGGCCGCGCAGTTGCGTGTCGTAGGCCGCGAGCAGCGCGGCGGCGTCGAGTTCGGCCACGGGTCGAGTCAACCACCGCCCGGCCCTGTCGGGATAATGCGATTCGTGATCGGTGCGCTGCGCCGGTGGTTCGACGCGGACGGGCCGCAGGCCGAGGGCACCGCGCCGGACTACCGCTTCTCGCTGGCCAACGAGCGCACCTTCCTCGCCTGGATCCGCACCGCCCTGGCGCTGGTCGGCGGCGGGCTCGCGGTGGCCGGCTTCCTGCCGCCGCTGCGGATACCGCACCTGCGCGAGGTGCTGTCCGTGGCGCTGATGCTGCTCGGTGCGGCGATCGCGGTACGGGCGATCGACCACTGGGCGCGCGCGGAACGGGCGATGCGGCTGGGCCGGCCGCTGCCGGCGTCGCGCTTTCCGGGGGTACTGGCGGTGGCCGTCGCGCTCGGTGCCTTGCTGCTCCTGGTCGCGACCGTGTTGCCGGTGCTCCGATGACCGCCGAGACCGCGCGGGAGCGGACCCGGCTGGCCTGGCGGCGTACCGTCCTCGCCGGTACCGTCGTCGGCCTGCTCTTCCTCCGGCTGGCCGGTCCGGGCGCCGCGCTGGCGGTACCCGCCTGGCTGGTCCTGCTCGCCGTCGCCCACCGCCGCATCGGCGTACTGGGACACGCCCGGACGGAACCGACCGGCCGGAAGTTGGCGCTGGTCGCCCTGGCGGTGACGACCTTGGCGGTGTTCGGAACCGTACTCGCCGTACTACCTTGATGTCATGGGTCGCCTCTTCCCCTTGCTTGCGCTCGCCGACCTGGCGCTGATCGTTGTCGCGTTGATCGACTGCCTGTCGGTCGAGGAGTTCCAGATCCGCGCGCTGCCGCGTGTGGTCTGGGTGTTCCTCATCCTGCTGTTCTCGCCGGTCGGCCCGATCGCCTGGTTCGTCGCCGGGCGTCCGGAACGGGCCACCGCCGGTACCCCGGACGATCCGGTGCTGTACTCCGCGCCCGGCCGCTCGACGGCGCCCGACGACGACCCCGAGTTCCTCGGCCGCATCGCCGCCCGCAAGCGTCAGGAGGACGAGGAGATGCTCCGGCTCTGGGAGGCCGACCTGCGCAAGCGCGAGGAGGAACTGCGCAAGCGCGAGCAGCGCCCCGAAGACGACGACGTCTAGATCTAGACGCGGCTCAGTTCCCGGCCGGTGCCGCCCGCCCCGGCATCGTTGGAGAATGCGGGCGCGATGACGGGGTATGTCGACGAGGCGCCGGACTAGGCGAGGTTCGACGAGCGGGGGTACGCGTCGGCCGGGTCGGTCAACACGTTGACCAGGTACGGCACGCCGGCCGCGAACGCGCGTTCCAGCGCCGGTCCCAGGTCGGCGGCCTTGGCGACCGTCTCCCCGGCGCCGCCCAGCGCCCGGACCACGTCGTCGTACCGCAGCCCCGGTTGCAGGTCGGCGGCCACGTCGTAGCCGTACATGGCGTTCATCGGGTGCTTCTCCAGCCCCCAGATGCCGTTGTTGCCGACCACGATGACGACCGGCAGCCGCTGCCGTACCAGAGACTCGACGTCCATGAGCGAGAAGCCGGACGCGCCGTCGCCCATGAGCACGCACACCTGCCGGTCGGGGTAGGTCAGCCGGGCACCCATGGCGTACCCCATCCCGGTACCCAGGCAACCGTACGGGCCGGGATCCAGCCAGGTACCGGGTACCGCCGGCGCCAGGTACCGGCCGGCGTAGGAGACGAAGTCGCCGCCGTCGCCGATCGTGACCGCGTCGCGGGCCAGTACCCGCCGCAGCTCGCCGTACACCCGGGCCGGCTTGATCGGGTCGGTCTCCGCGGCCATCGCCTCGGCGTCGCGCGCCCGCGCCTTGTCCTCGGCGGCCCGCAGCGTGTCCACCCATTCGGTGTGGTCTTCGCGGTCCCCGCCGTACCCGGCCAGCCCGGACAGGATCGCGCGCAGGTCACCGGCCGGCGCCGCGGCCGGCGTCACATGGCCCGCCTGCTGCGACGGCGCGTCGACGACGTGCACCACCCGGGCGTCGCCGAAGTCGCCGAAGCCGAGCCGGAAGTCCAGCGGGGTACCCACGACCACGACCAGGTCGGCGCCGGACAGCGCGACCCGGCGGGCCTTGGCGAACGCCAGCGGATGCTCCGGCGGCAGCGCGCCGCGGCCCATCCCGTTGGTGAACACCGGTACCCGCAGCGCCTCGGCCGCCTCCCGTAGCGCACCGATGGCGTCGCCGCCGTACACGTCGGAACCGGCCACGATGACCGGCCGCCGGGCCGACGCGATCAGCGTGGCGGCCCGGACGACCTCTGCCGGGTCGGGCTCAACCAGCGGGATCTCCGGCTCGGCCACCTCCCCCGTACCCGCGCCGAAGAGCACTTCGAGCGGGAAGTCCAGAAACACCGGCCCCCGGTGCGCGGTGAGCGCGGCCGTCGCCGCCGCGGTGACCGCGGCCGTGATCCCGTCGGTGTCGGACACCGTCGCCGCGTGCTTGGTCACCGGCGCGACCAGCGGCACGTGGTCCAGCTCCTGCAGGCTGCCCGAACCCCAGCGGAACGCCGGCGCCCGGCCGCCCAGCACCACGACCGGCGCGGCGTTGAAGTATGCGCTGGTGAGGCCGGAGATGCCGTTGGTGATACCGGGGCCGGCGGTCAGCACCGCGACGCCCGGCCGGCGCTGCAGCTTCGCCACCGCCTCCGCCGCGAACACCGCCGACTGCTCGTGCCGCACGTCGACGATCCGCACACCGGCCTGGTGGGCGGCGTCGTAGATCGGGAAAACGTGTCCGCCGGAGAGCGTGAACAGCTCGGAGACCCCGAACGCCCGCAGCGCTTCGAGCGCGAGCTGCCCGCCGTGGCCGGTGACTGTCGAAGGCATGCCGGCAGCCTACTGGACAGTAACCTCGCTCACCATGTCAGGTTCAGCGGCCAGGCCGGGGTGCCTTCCGCGAAGTGGAAGGCGAGGTACGCGGTGACGACCGGTACCGCGATCAGGGTCGCCACGATGATCGCCAGGCGCAGCGAGCG
>Ga0066710_100000878_pt1 | contig 20465 bp, 21 predicted proteins | sample GraSoiAngelo_159_FD_79666 | JGI IMG/M metagenome (GOLD analysis project Ga0066710, IMG submission 79666) | Grasslands soil microbial communities from the Angelo Coastal Reserve, California, USA - 14_1009_16_40cm | ecosystem: Environmental > Terrestrial > Soil > Grasslands | place: USA...
CGCCCCTCGATCTCGCTTCGTCGCCCTGGGGCCTCGACGGGCCCCCCATGCCCCCCATTACTCGGAGACGCCCCGGCACAGCCGGGGCGCCCCTCGATCTCGCTTCGTCGCCCTGGGGCCCTCGACGGGCCCCCTATGCCCCCCATCGCTGGAGACGCCCGGCGCAGCCGGAGCACCCCCCGATCTCGCTTCATCGACATGGGGGCCCCGACCGGCCCCCAATCTCCCAACGTTCGGAGCGCCCCGGCAAAGCCGTGGCGCTTCTCTGCCCCCGCCCTTTCCGCTCTCGCGCGCTGCTAGGTCGTATACGCCGAGAATCGGACTGTCGTGGCGCGGGCCCTGTAATCGGTCTTGACGTTGACGACGGCCGGCTTGCCCGACGTCCAGGCGCGCTCGAGCGCAGGCCGGATCTCGTGCGGCTTCTCGACGAACTCGCCGTGCCCACCGAAATCCTCAGCGACCTTGTCGTAGCGGGTATAGCCGAGACTGCGCCCGGGCTTGTCCTGCTTGGGGTCCGCGGTCCAGCCTCCGTTGTTGCTGATCACGACCAGGACAGGGATCCGGTGGCGCACCGCCGTGTCGAACTCCATCGCGTTGATGCCGTAGGATCCGTCGCCGTGCAAGACCACGACCTGCTTGTCCGGGCACGCGACCTTCGCGCCGACGCCGAACGGCAGCCCCACGCCCATGCACCCGAAGGGGCCGGAGTTCAGCCGGTGTCCAGCGGTGAAGGTCGGGATCGACTGGCGACCGAAATTGAGGATCTCCTGACCGTCCACGACGAGGATCGCGTCACGACGCAGGAAATCGCGAACCTCCTTGCAGAGCCGGAGCGGATGGATCGGCACTTCGTCGGAGCTCATGGCCTTCTCCGACTCGAGAGCCTTCTCGGAATCGAGGCTTTTCAGCTTCCCGACCCACGCGCGATAGCGCCCCTTGTCGAGCTTGCCTCGCGCCTCGTTCGTCAGCTGCTGGAGAACGGCGCGGGCGTCGCCGAAGATCGGAACGTCCGCGGGGCGGTTGTGACCGAGCTCGGTCGGATCGACGTCGACCTGGATGACCTTCAGGTCCGCGGCGAAGCGCGGCGCGCGCCCGAACTGGATGACGTAGTTGAAGCGGGTACCGACGTTGAGGATGACGTCCGCCTCCGCGAAAGCCTTGGCGCGGGCAAAGAGAAACGCGAGCTCGTGGTCCTCCGGGACGGACCCGCGCGAGATCGGCGTCGTGTAAAAGGGAATCCCTGCCGTGTCGACGAAGGTCTGCAGGGCGGACGCGGCGTCCGACCACCACACGCCACTTCCGGCGATGATCAACGGCCGCTCGGCCCGCGCCAGGAGGGCCACCGCCTCCGTGATCGCCGCGGGGTCGCCGTGAGCGCGGGGCGCGGGCTTCCACTGCGCCGGCATCGTGACGGACGACTCGTCGACGACCTCGCCCAGGATGTCGCCGGGAAGGTCCAGAAACACGGGTCCGGGTCGGCCGGATGTCGCCTGGCGGAAGGCTGTGGCCACGACGTCGGGAATGCGCTTGGCGTCGAGGATGCGGGTGGCCCACTTGGTGATCGGCTTGAACAGCGAGAGCTGATCGACTTCCTGGAAGGCGTCCATCCCGAAATAGACGCGCGGGCTCGCGCCGCCGACGGCGACCAGCGGGGCGGCGTCGATGAACGCGTTGGCGACGCCGGTCGCCATATTGATCGTTCCCGGCCCGGAGGAGGCCATGCACACGCCCGGACGCCGCGTCAGTCGGCTGTACGCGTGCGCCATCATCGAGGCGCCCTGCTCGTGGCGGCTGTCGATGGCCCGCACGCCGAGCTTGATGCAGGCGCTCTCGGTCTCGAGCATTGGCCCGCCCATGAGGTAGAAGAGCGTGTCCATGCCCTGCGCCTTGAGCGACTTTGCCAGGAGCTCCGAACCAGTGATCGATCCCATCCGCGCTCCCTCCCTGTGTAGCAACCGGTGCGTCAGAAGATACCCGAATTCCCGCGCCCTGTCTCGGCTGTCCGGCGGCGGGCGTCGAGGACCGGGAGGTGGCCGGTCGGCCGATTCGGTGCCACACTGGGGCCGTGTTCCGCGTGATTGGAACCGCGCGGGTCGGCACCGGGACGGCCGCGGTCTTGCTCTCGGCCCTCCTGGCGGGCGCTCTCGGCCAGGCCGCGGAAATCTACACGCGGGAGACCCTGGATCGCGACTTCAAGGTGGAGTGGTCGAAGGCCGGGCGGAATCTCAACGGCTACGTCTACAACTCCTCGAACCGGCGCGCCGCGCGCATGCAGCTGCTCGTCGAAGGCCTCGACGCTTCCGGCCAGGTCGTCGCCAAAACGACGACGTGGGTTCGCGACGTCCCACCGAACAACCGCGCGTTCTTCGAGGTCGCGGTGCCGAACGCGCCGTCCTATCGGGTCTCGGTGCTCTCCTTCGACTGGGTCGAGGACCGCCTGGATCGTCGCAAGGACTGGTAGCTACACCGCGGGCTCGCCGGCCGTCACCGCGATGCACTGGCCGGAGAGGTTCTTCGCCACATCGCTACACAGGTACACCGCGAGCGAGGCGATGTCCTCGGCGGTCGACATGCGCTTGAGCGGCGACCGCTCGACCAACCTCCGGCGCTCCTCTTCGACCGACACCCCCTTCACCTGGGCCTGCCCGGCGATGACGCGATCGATCCGATCGCCCGCCACCGCGCCGGGGGCGATCGCGTTGACCCGGATGTTGTGCGGCGCCAGCTCGAGGGCCAGACCGTACGTCATGCCGACCTGCCCGGCCTTGGCCGAGCAGTAGCCGATGCGATAGGCGAGCCCGCGGCGTCCGGCCACGGAAGAGATGTTCACGATCGCGCCACCGCCCGCCTTCATCATCTGGGGTACCGCGAACCGCGTGCACATGTACGAGCTGGTGAGGCACGAGTTGATGGTGTAGAACCAATCCTCGACCGTGTAGTCCTGCACCGGCTTGGTGGGGCCGCCGTCGCCGGCGTTGTTCACGAGGGTGTCGAGCTTGCCGAAGGCCTTCAGCCCCGCGTCCACGGTGCGCCGGACGTCGGCCTCGACGGTGGCGTCACCGACGACGGCGAGCGCGCGACCGCCGTCGCCCTTCACGAGCGCGGTCGTCTCCTCGACGAGGTCCCCAGACCTCGCCACGCAGATCACGGCGGCACCCTCGCGAGCGAACATGCGGCTCATCACGCGCCCGACACCCATGCTGGCGCCGGTGATGAGCGCGACCTTGCCTTCGAGCTGTCCCATGGTCCTTCCTCCCGCGGGGCTGTGCCGAGCGTTCAGCTGACGGTGCCGCGCACCGCGTCCAGGAACTGGTCGCCGGTGAACGGCTTGTAGAGGAGCCGCGCCCCGGCGTCGCGGAGGGCCGTATCCACCTCCTCGCCGACGGGGCGCGCCGTGAGGAAGATGAAGCGACGGCCGACCGCGGCGCCGAGAGCCTCGGCCTGGCGCAGGAGCTCGAGCCAGTCGACGCCGTCCAGATTGAAGTCGGCGACTACGAGGTCGATGCCCTCGCGGAGCTGCTGGCGCGCCTCATCGGCGCGGGCCACGGTCAGGGCCGTGCAGCCCGTGGGCTCGAGGTGCTCGAGCAGGATCTTCTGCACCGACTGGTCGTGCTCCACGATGAGGATGCGTTTCCCTGCAAGCGCGAGCGGCTGACCGCCGGCTTCGGAGCGGACACCGGCGGCGGCGGTGCCGACGGGGAGATCGATGGTGAAGGTCGCGCCGCGGCCAGGCGGGCTGTCCACGGTGATCTGGCCCCCGTGCTCGCGGATGATCCCGTAGGAGATGCTGAGCCCGAGGCCGGTGCCCGCCGAGCCCTTGGTGGTCACGAACGGGTCGAAGATCTTCGGCAGCACCTCGGGCGGGATCCCCGGGCCGGTGTCCTCCACCGAGATCCGGACGCGATCCGGGCCGAGGGCCCGGGTGGCGACCTTCAACCGGCGCTCCGCCGGCAGCTCGGCCATCGCCTGCTTGGCGTTCGTCACGAGGTTGACGAGCACCTGCTGGAGCTGGTGGCCGTCGGCCCAGACCGGAGGCAGATCGGCGGCCATGTCCCGGTCCACCTTCACGTTCTCGAGCCGGAGGTCGGCGGCGGTGAGCGCCAGCACCTTCTCGATGAGATCGTCCAGCGTGACGTGGCGCCGCTCGAGCGGCATCTGGCGCCCGAAGGTCAGCAGGCCCCGCACGATGTGGCGGGACGCGTCGGTCGACTCCCGGATCATCTGGACGTATTCCTTGAGATCCTCGGGCGCCTGCTGCTCGAGGATGTCGCTCACGCCCACGAGCACGGTGAGCGGATTGTTCAGCTCGTGGGCGACGCCAGCGACGAGCTCACCGAGCGCGGAGAGCTTCGCGGCCTGGATCATCTGCTGCTGGGCGAGCGTCAGGCGGAGCTTCTGGTCTTCGACCACCTCCTGGAGACGCTGCGCCGCCTGCTGGGCCTCCTCGAAGAGGCGCGCGTTGTCGACCGCGTACGCGGTGTAGGTGGCGAGCGCGTTGAGGAACTGCAGGTCGGTCTGGCTGAAGACGCCGGCGGTGCCGGCGATCTCCTTCTTGGCGAGGTTGACCACGCCGACGATCCGCTCGGAGACCCGGAGCGGCATGCAGATGAAGGAGCCACCGCCGTAGCGTGGGTCGTTCACCTTACCGAATCGCGGGTCCTTCTCGATGTCCTCCACGACGACGGCTTCGCCCATCTCGACGACCCGTCCAGCGATGCCCTCGCCGACCTTCACCTCCACCGGCCCGCGACCGGGCTCCTGGAGACCGCGCCCGACCGCGACGCGCAGGGTCTGGCGCTCGCGGTCGAGCAGCATGATCGACCCGATGCTCGCGCTCACTGCACGCATCGTGCGCTCGAGGACGTGCGAGAGGAGGTCCTCGATGCGCGGAATACGGGCGGCCATCTCGACCATGTCGTTGAGGGCGCCGAGCTTGAAGACGAGGTCCTCGAGGCGTTCGGTCGAGGCGCGCAGCTCGACGAGCATTCGCCCGAACGCCTGCGCGATCTCGCCGATCTCGCTCACCTGCCCGAGTCCCGGCACCGCCGCCGACGCCCCCTGGGCCTTCGGCGGCTGGACAGCCGGCACCGCGCCGGGCGTGGCGGCCGTGGCCGATGCGGGTGGCGCCATCACGACCTGCCCGAGGGCGCGGCCCAGCTCGGCGACACGCGAGGTGAGCCGCCGGAACAGGACGTAGCCGAGGAGCGCGATGATCAGGGCGAGGAAGATGCCGAGCTGGGCTTCTGTCGACTCCAGCAGCCCGAAGCGCCACATGAAGTAGACGAGGATCAGCAGGGGCAGAATAGCGGTCAGCGCGAAGATCGTGCTCGCCGCCTCGCGCAGCCTCACGGGATGCTCACCACCTTTCGATCGTCGATGACGGGGTCAAGACCGAGCGTTCCGCTCTTTTTCCTAGTGTGATCGGGGCCGCCGCATTGTCAAAGCAGAAAAGGCACGGCGGCCCGGCGCGGGCCGGCGGGCACGGGATGCGCTCGGAATCCTAGCGAAAAGCCTGAATGAGCTCCTCGAGGGCCACCATCTGCCCGCCCCGTGTCGAGGACGCCACCGCGATGAGCGCTCGGACGCCGGTCGCGAGCCACGCCTCGACGCCCTCGCGAACCTCGGCGGCGCTGCCGAAGAGCGTGACGTCCCGGAGCCAGCGATCGGACATGAGCTCGGGGACGCGTTGGGTCTCCCCGCGCGCGAGGGCCTGGCGGATCGCGACCATCTCTTCCTCGTAGCCCGCCTCGATCCAATAGTTCTGGTAGTTCGGCAGGCGCACGTAGGACGTGAGGGTCCGGCGCATGACCGCGGCCGCCGCGGCGCGGTCGTCGTCGATGCAGGTCGGCACCATGTTGCCGATGAAGAACGCGGCGTCGCTCCGCGCGGACGCCGGCAGATGGCGGAGCGAGCTCGCCATGTGCGAGCGCGCGCCGTTCGCCCACACGGCTCCCTGCGCGATCTCGCCCGCCAGCTCGACCATGCGGCGGCGGAGCGTCGCGAGCACGATCGGCGGAAGGCCGCCGACCTGCGGCGCCAGCGCGCCCACGTCGGCGACGAACCTCCGGACGTCCTCGAGGGGCTTGCCCGTCCGCAGCCCGAGGCGCTCGTGGATCGGACCGTGACTCACGCCGATCCCGAACTTGAACCTCCCGTTCGACAGCTCGTGGATGACCGCCGCGGTCTGCGCGTACTCGAAGGGGTGGCGCGTGTAGATGTTCGCGATACTGGTCCCGAACGGGATATCCCTCGTCGAGAGCGCCAGCGCCTCGCAGAGCGCCAGACCGTCGCCGGGGCTCGGGCAGTAGAGACCGGTAAACCCCTCGCGCTCGAGCCGTTGGGCCATCTCGAGCGTCGCGCGGCGCCGCCCGGCCACCGCGACGAGGCCGACCGCCGGTTTCGTGGCCATCCGGCGAAGTATAATCTGCCACACCAGGGACGGCGGTGCGCGACTCTAAAAGGAGACCCCCATGAAGATCCACCGGCTCTACGCGGACAAGAATGGCGAGTCGCATTTCCAGGACGTCGAGGTCGAGTACGCGGAGTCGACCCGCGCCGGGCGACTGTCCAAGCGGCTTCCCGCCACCGGCATCATCTTCCGCGAGGTCCAGCCCGACTATGACCTCGACTGGCACCCGGCGCCGCGGCGGCAGTACATCATCAACCTCGACGCCGGCGTCCAGATCACTGCGAGCGACGGCGAGGCGCGCCGCATCGGCGCCGGCGAAGTCATCCTGGTGGAGGACACGCACGGCAAGGGACACCTTTCCAAGGCCATCGAGGGTAAGATCCGCAACTGCATCTTCGTCACGCTGGAGTAGCGAGGACCGTCAGTCGCCGGACGCGCCCCGTGCCGGCAGGGCGCGGCGGGTCGCCAGATCGCAAAGGAGCGGGCCCAGTCTGTCGGGGGCGTGCCGCACCACCGGGCCCGGCTCGAGCAGATCGGCGCGGACGATCACCGGAGACCCGCCGGCCGGCTCGAAGTCGGCGCCCACGGGTATCGCACCTTGCGCCGCGTATCGACCGAGAACTCCGGGCGGGATCAGCGCGGAATGGACCACGACGTAGTCGAGCGCGTCCGGCGGCAGCCCGTGGGCCGCGAGCGCCACGAGGTGCTCGGCGATTCCATACCCATCGGTCTCGCCCGGCTCGGTCATCGCGTTGCACACGAAGATCCGGACGGCGCTCGAGCTCGTGATCGCCTCGATCACGCCCGGCACGACGAGCGCCGCGAGGACGCTCGTGTAGAGACTGCCCGGCCCCAGGATCATCGCGTCGGCGTCGCGTAACGCCTCGAGCACGCTGGACGGCGCAGCCGCGCCGGCGGGATCGATCCGGACACGCTTGATGGCCGCGCCGCCGCGGGGGATCTCGGATTCGCCGCGGACGGACCGACCGTCCACGAGGTCGGCCACCAGATGAACACGCTCCGTGGTCGAGGGCAGAACGTGATCGTCGACGCCGAGCAGATCAGCCGCCAGTCGGATCGCCGTCAACTCGTCGGGCGCGACCATATCGAGCGCGGCCAGCAGAAGATTCCCCACCGGGTGCTGAGCGCCGCCGCGATCGAACCGATACTGGAGCGCGGCGGTGACCTCGGGCGCCACCCGCGCCAGCGCCACCAGGCAGTTGCGGATGTCCCCGGGCGGGAGCACGCCGTACTCCTGGCGCAGAGCGCCCGAGCTACCGCCGTCGTCGGCCGCCGTCACGATCGCGGTGATCCGGCTGCTCGCGGGGAGGTGGCGGCGCAGGCCGGAGAGGACGACCGGCAGTCCGGTGCCGCCCCCCATGGCGACGACCATCACGCGGCTCGGGACCCGCCGAAGCGCTCGCTCAAGGAAACAGGAGCTCGCTGACCGACTGCACGAAGCTCGGCACGGCCGTCTGGAACCACAGCGCGATGGCCACGGCGGCGCTCGCGACGGCGAGCGCGAGAGATCCGAGATCCGACCGAGTGAGCTCCCGCGCCCGCGAGACACCAGGGACGTGGACCGTGCGCCGCGGCCTCGTGCCTTCCTCCAGGTACTCGACCGCCCGATCGACGGTCGACCGCTCGATCCGGCGCTGGTTGTCGGCGTAGCCGAAGAGAAGGCAATGATCGGCGATGGTGTTGACGAGTCGCGGAACACCCCCAGCGAATTTCGTCAACCGGTCGACGGCCGGGTCGGTGAACAACGCCATGTCCCGCGCGCCGGCGACCCGCAGTCGGTTCCGGAGATACTGACGGACCTCGACCGGCGTCAGCGGGGAGAGCTGGCAGCGCAGCGCGACCCGCTGGCTGAGCTGCCGCAATTCGGGAAGGGCGAGCCTCGCCCTGAGCTCCGGCTGCCCGACCAGCAAGATCTGCAGGACCTTGCTCGTCGGCGTCTCGAAGTTCGAGAGCAGTCGGATTTGCTCCAGCGTCGCGGGGTCGAGGTTCTGCGCCTCATCGAGAATGAGGACCGTATTGTGGCCGGCCCGCTGGCGCTCGATGAGGAAGTTGTTGAACGTGATGAGTCGACGCGCCCGCGACGTCGCGCCGTCGGCGATCCCCAGGTCCGCCTGGGCGCATTCGAGGATGCCGTCGAACGTCAGGGTGGAATTGAAGACGAACGCGACCGCGGTCTGTCCGTCGAGCCGCTGCCGAAGGGCGTTCAGCAGCGTCGTCTTTCCCGTGCCGACCCGGCCCGTCAGGAGAATGAAGCCCTTCCGCTCCTGGACGCCGTACTGGAGCTGGGCCAGCGCCTCCCGGTGACCGGGGCACATGTAGAGAAATCTGGGATCCGGAGTCGGGTTGAAGGGCTTCTCGGTGAGTCCGTAAAAGGTCAGGTACATAGACTTTCAGAGACAAGTCTAGCGACGGCGCGGCGTCAGAAAATAGGGGAACCTCCGCAAATCGGAGCCGGGAAATCCCTGACGCTCCGCGAGCGGATCCAGTCAGCTGGTCAGGGCTGGATCAATCCACGGCGAACGGCATAACGGACCAGCCCGGCGGTCTCGTGAATGTCGGTCTTCTTCATGATCCGCGTCCGGTGGGATTCCGCGGTCTTGAAGCTGATCCCCAGGAGCCGGGCGATCTCCTTCGTCGACTTACCCTCCGCGACAAGCTGCAGCACCTCGCGTTCGCGGGACGTCAGCGGATCGGGCGGCATCTCCGACTTCGCCAGATAAGCTTCGACGACCGCCTGCGAGATGCCGGGGCTCAGGTACATCATGCCTCGCAGCACTTCGTGGATCGCGCGCACGAGGTCCGCCGACGCCTGGGTCTTGACGACGTATCCTTTGATGCCCGCCCGCACCGCCTCGAGGACATAGTGGTCGTCCGTGTGCATGGTGAGCAGGATCGCCTTGGCGGCTGGACAGGCGCGGAGGATTTCCCGGGCCGCATCGATGCCGTTCAGGAGCGGCATCGAGAAGTCCAGCACGACGACGTCCGGACAGCGTTCACGGGCCGCGCGGAGCGCTTCGTGGCCGTCCGTGGCTTCGGCGACGACGGCGAAGCCTTCCCGCTCCAGCAGGGCTTTCAAGCCCTGCCGGACGATCGCGTGGTCATCCGCGAGGAGAATCCGATTCGGCACTGTCGGCCTCCACAGGTACGGTGATGATCAGCTGCGTGCCGCCTCGTGACGTCGCGACGATGTCCAGCGTCCCGCTCACCGCGTACAGACGCTCCTGAATGCCGGTGAGCCCGAGACCCCGGCCCCGCCGCGCCAGCTCGGCGGGCATGTCGAACCCGACCCCGTCGTCCCGGACGGCGCAGATCAGGGCGAGACCTCGGCGCATGAAGGTGATGGTCACGCGGGTCGCCTGCGCGTGCTTCGTCACGTTGGTCAGCGCCTCCTGGACGATGCGGTACAGCGCGGTCTCGGTCGGCGCGGACAGGCGCCTGCCCGGAGACCCGTCGATCACGATCTGGAGCCCGGTGCGGCGCGAGACGCCGTCGGCGAGGAACTCGAGGGCGGGCAGGAGACCGAGATCGTCGAGGATCGTTGGACGCAGCTCGTGGGACAGGTGTCGCAGCTGCTCTTCGATCTTGACGAGGAGCGCCCGGACGTTGTCGAGTCGCTGCGCGCCGTGGGCCGGCAGGTCCCGGGCGATCTCGGCCAGCCCGATGTGGACGGAGGCGAGCAACTGCCCCGCTTCGTCGTGGAGCGCGTGGGCGATCCGCTTGACCTCCTCCTCCAGCGCCTCGTTCAGGTGCCGCAGCGCCTCCTCGGCGCGCTTGCGATCGGTGATGTCGCGCGCCACGCACAGCACGCCGACGATCCGCGCGTCCTGCACGAGCGCGGTCGCGACGAACTCTCCGGGGATCGTCACGCCGGACTTCGCGCCGATCCCCAGCTCGAACACCGGGGGCATCTTGCCCTCGAGGGCGCTCCGGTGGAGCTCGGCGGCCCGCGGGCGATCGTCCGGTTGCACCAGGAGCAGAAAGTCCCTGCCGATCCACTCGGTGCGGGACCAGCCCGTGACGGTCTCGAAGACGGGGTTGACCGATCTGATTCGCGCGTCGGGCGAGAGGGTGAAGATGATGTCGCGCGCAGTATCCACCACGCTCCGGTAGCGCTCCTCGGATTCGCGCAGGGCCGCGTTGACCTCCTGGCTCCGGCGGTGTGACATCTCGAACGGCAAGAGACTCTCGACGACGAACCGGCCGACCGCTCGGAGCGTGCGCGAAGCCTCCTCGCGGTTCCACGTCCTTTTCATGAGCGACTTCACCAGGACACGGTGCTGGATCGCCGCCAGGTCGTGCACACCGAGACCCTGAGCGAGCGCCTGCCGACCCAGGTCGTAGGCTTCCTGCAGCGCCGCCTCACCTCGCCCGGCCAGATAGTCCCGCAGCGCGAGCGTATACCGCTGCGTGAGAACGCGGAGCTCTCGGTTCACGGCGCGAGCCCCACGTAACGCGCCACGAGGACGAGCGCGTCGTCGGTCTGCTTGCCCCAGCGCCCGAGGATATAGTCGGCCAGCGCCTGGGCGGGATCCCGCTGGGGGAGGACTTCGTTGAGGAAATCGCCGCCGACACCGTCGGTCGCGAAGATCAGTGTGTCGCCGCGCACGACCGGGACGATCGCGGCGGCGAGCGCCGGGAGATGCACGCCCACGACACCGCCCCGCAACAGGAGCAGCTCCCGCCGTGGGTTCATCGTCGGCTGCGCGCGCAGCAGGAGGCCTTCCACGTTGCCCACGCCGAGCCACATCATCGTCTCGTCGCGCGCGGCGAACGCGGCCGCGCTGACCACCGCGCCCCGCGATCCGGTCAGGCTCCGGTGGCAGGCCCGTATCAGCGGAATGACGGGCTCGTGCGCGTGACGCTCGAGCGACCTCACAGCCATCTTCGCGGCATCCGCGGCCTCGGCGCCGTGCCCCAGGCCATCGACGACGGCGACGAGCACGCCGTCCGGCGTCCCCATCGCGAGGTAGCGGTCGCCGGACTCGGTCTGGCCGGGCCGCGCCCGCTCGGCGACGGCCCACTCGATCGGACCGGTCCTCACCGCTTCCATCGCCGGACCGTCACCGTCGTCCCCTTGCCGAAGTCGGAGATGATTTCGAACTCGTCCATCAGTCGCCGGGTGCCCGGCAGGCCCAGACCGAGACCTCCCGAGGTCGAGTACCCGTCCTGCATGGCCAGCGTGACGTCGGGGATTCCCGGCCCCTCGTCGACGGCCACGACCTCGACTCCGCGTTTGCCGTTTTCGTCGACGCGGCGCACGATGATCTCGCCGCGCGCGGCGTAGCGGACGATGTTCCGCGCCAGCTCCGAGATGGCGGTGGCGACGACCGCCAGATCGGTGGAGAGAAGCCCGCACTGTGTCGCCAACTCCCGTCCCTTCTGGCGGGCGGTGACGATGTCGGCGTCACGGTCAATGGGCACGCGCACTTCATCAGCGATGAGTGCGGACCTCATGTTCGGGGCCCTTTCCCTTGCGGTCAAGGTACGCGAGGCCCTCTTCCAGGTCCAGCGAGGTGGCGATTCCCTCGAGCGACAGCCCCAATTTGACCATGGAGAACGCCACCTCCGGTTGGATCCCTACGATGACGGTCTCCGCCCCGCGGAGCCTGATCATGTGGGCGACGTCGCGGAGGGTACGAGTCGCGAACGAATCGATCACGTCGAGCGCGGTGACATCGACGATGACTCCTCGGGCCCGGACCTTGCTGACCGACACGACCAGCGTGTCACGGAGTTGCTTGAGGTCCTCGTCGGTGAGCGCCGACTGCACCGTCGCGATCAGATAGGCGCCCTGCTTGAGGATCGGAACCTGCACGGTCCCCTCGCGCCGCTACGCGGAATGCGCGGCCGACTGTTCCTGCGTCAGAACGACCTTGTAGCCGAGATGGCGCTCGGCCTCTTCGATGCCGCCCTGGAGGTCGCCGACCGTGTTCATCTTGCCCAGGTCCACCCCGATATTAACAAGGGTCTGGGCGATCTCGGGCGACAGTCCGGTGACGATCACGTTAGCGCCGAGGAGGCGCGCGGCCTCGACGGTCTGCACGAGATGGTTCGCCACCGGCGAGTCGATGTACGGCACACCGGTGATGTCCAGGACGACGACCTTGGCGCGGTTGGTCCGGATCCCGCGCAGCAGCTGTTCGGTCAGCTGGCGGGTGCGCTGGGGATCGATGACGCCGATGATCGGCAGGATGAGCAACCGCTCCCGGACCTGCAGGACCGGGGTCGACAGCTCGCGGATCGCCTCCTGCTGCTCGCGGATGATACGCTCGCGCTCCTGAACGAATCCGACGGCGACCGTGCCCGCGATGCGGTTGGCGGCGGGCTCGTAGGCGTCGAGGATCCGGTTCAGCTTGTTGAAGTCCTCGCGATACTTCGCGAACAGCGAGCGTGCGAGCACGTCGCGGAGCAAGAGCACGATCCCGACGACCTCGTGGGTCTCGACGCCTCGCGGAATGATGCGTTCCGAGAGGTTGCGGGCGTAGGCTTGCAGGGCCTCGTACGTTCCGGTTTCGAGGGCCTCGACGTAGTTGTCGTACACGGACGTCGCCTCGGCGAAGATCTCTTCCTTCGTCATCGCCGTCAGCAGCTTGGCCTCGGTGATGAGCCGCGCCCACTCTTCACGGAGTTGGGCGCGTTGCTGTCTGAGGTGCGCCACCAGCTCGCGCAGTCGCGAGGCGATGGTTTCCAGACGAGTCTCCATAGCTGTCGCAAGCTCCTGAGTGTTCGCCATGCGGGCACCTCCAGCCCTGCCGATCGAAGTGGCTAATACGTCGACTAGCAGGACTTTAGGTGACCTCGACAGCCGATCACATCAGGTATTTACCTGAGGCAATGACAGGCGGATCCCGGAGGTCTGATGTTGCCGATCAGGAAGAACGAGGAATTACGAGGCCTTACGCTCGAGGGTGCTCGCCATGCTCGCCCGTACCGTCGACCGTCTCGCCTCGGCGAGCACCACGAGTACATGCTCATCGCAGATGCCATGCGTGATGGCCTTCACGTCCCGAGGTTCCTTTTCGCCGATCACCGCCGCTCGTCCCAGGCGTTGGCACCACGCACACACAACAGTCATGTACTCCTCCTTCAGCGACCTTGCGTCACTGTAGGCGTCGTGTAAGCCCCGCTACCATCGGGCCTTTCCCTGAAGCGCCTGGTGGAAATCCCCCACATTCGGCATGGCGCCGCCGCCGCCAGGCTTGCGCGGGGCGACCGGCAGGGGTATTGATGGGCGGCGGCCCCCAGGTGTCGGCGGTGGCCCCCTGGACATGAGAAAGCTCGACGGCAAGGTCGTGATCGTGACTGGCGCCTCGCGCGGGATCGGGGCCGAGATCGCGCGACTCTTCGCCGCCGAGGGCGGGCGGGTGATCTGCGCCGCGCGCACGCTGCGGGAGGGCGAGCATCCGCTCGCGGGCTCGCTCGAGACCACGGTAGCGGCGATCCGCGCAGACGGCGGCGAGGCGCGCGCGCTCACCGCCAACATCGCCGAGCCCGCCGAGTGCGAGAAGCTGATTCGCACCGCGCGCGAGACCTACGGGCCCGTCGACGTCCTCGTGAACAATGCGGCGCTGACGTACTACCTACCTACCAAGGACTTTCCGCTCAACCGGTGGATGCGCTCGTGGGCCGTGAACTTTCACGCGCCATTCATCCTCAGCCAGCTGGCGCTCGCCGAGATGATCCCGCGGCGCTCGGGCGCGATCGTCAACATCTCGTCGGGGGCCGCGATCGGTCCGGGGCGGGGCCCGTACCCGGATCCGGCGCTCGGCGCCCGCGGCGGGACCTGCTACGGCGCCGAGAAGGCGGCCCTCGAGCGGTTCACCCAGGGCCTTGCCTCCGAGGTCTACCAGCATGGCATCTCGGTGACGTGCGTCTCGCCGTCGCAGATCGTCCCGACGCCGGGCACCGTCTACCATCGCCTCGTGAAGAGCATGGACGATCCGCGCGGTGAGCCGCCGGTGCTCATGGCGAAGGCGGCGCTCTTGCTCGCGACCGAGCCGCTCGAGAAGATCACCGGCCGGGTGACTTACAGCCAGCAGATTCTCAAGGAGTTCGGCTGGATCAACGAGGCGCGAGGCCGGGGCGTCGAGACGCGGGGGAGCGGCTACTCGGAGACGTGAGATCCCTGCGCTTCATTGACCGGACGGCGCCCGCCGGACTACTCTCGGCTCATCGCCGCGGCGTATCGTCTCTCCCGCGCAGTAACGTCGGACGGAGGGGGCATGGACTGGCAAAAGGAGCTGGATGAGCTGAGACGCCGTGAGGAGCTCGCCGCGCAGCTGGGAGGGCCCGAGCGCGTGAAGCGCCAGCACGACGGCGGGCGGCTGACGATCCTCGAGCGGGTCGCCAAGCTCGCCGACCCCGGGAGCTTCCACGAAATCGGCAAGATCGCCGGCAGCGCGCGGTACGACGCGAAGAACGACCTCGTCGCCTTCACGCCCTCGAACTTCGTGTTCGGTCGCGCCGGGATCGACGGGCGTCCGGTCGTGATCGGAGGCGACGATTTCACCGTGCGCGGCGGCTCGGCCGACGCGACCATCAAGGGCAAGCACAACCAGTGCGAGCGGATGGCCCACGACCTGCGGCTGCCGCTGATCCGGCTCGTCGAGGGCTCGGGAGGTGGCGGGTCGGTGAAGACGATCGAGACGACGGGCCGCGCCAACGTGCCGGGCGTCGACGGCTGGGAGTGGGTCGTCAACAACATGGCCACAATCCCGCGCGTGGCGCTCGGCCTCGGCTCGGTCGCGGGCCTCGGCGCCGCCCACCTCGCCGCCGCGCACTACTCGGTCATGGTGAAGGATATCTCCGCGCTCTTCGTCGCCGGCCCGCCGGTGGTCGAGCGCCTCGGCCAGAAGCTCACCAAGAACGAGCTCGGAGGCTGGGACATCCAGCTCAAGGCCGGCGCCGTCGACGACGCCGTGGATAGCGAGGAGGAGGCCTTCGCGCGCACCCGGCGCTTTCTCTCGTACTTCCCGTCGTCGATCGACGACGTGCCGCCGCGTGGCCCGCGCGGCGACGATCCGCAGCGCCGCGATCCCTGGCTTTTCGAGGCGATCCCCCACGACCTGCGAAAGCCCTACAAGATGCGGCGCATCGTCGAGTCGGTCGTCGACCAGGGGTCGTTCTTCGAGGTCGCGCCGCTCTACGGCCGCTCGGTCACCACGGGCTACGCGCGGCTCGACGGCTGGCCGGTGGCGCTGATGGCGAGCGATCCATACTTCTACGGCGGCGCCTGGCCGGCGGACACCTGCCAGAAGGTCGAGCGCTTCCTCGACATCGCGCAGACCTTCCACCTACCGGTGGTCTACCTGGTGGACTGCCCCGGCTTCCTCATCGGGCTCGACGCGGAGAAAAGCGGGACGATCAAGCAGGGCGTGCGCGCGATGGCAGCGATGTGGCAGACCACGATTCCGTGGTGCGCCGTGATCGTGCGGAACTCGTTCGGTGTCGCCGGCGCCGCCCATCGGAACCAGAGCCGCTACTGCATGCGCTACGCGTGGCCCTCGGGTCGCTGGGGCTCCTTGCCGCTCGAGGGCGGGATCGAGGCCGCCTACCGCGCCGATCTCGACGCGGCGGCGGACCGGAAGGCGAAGATGGCGGAGATCGAGGAGCGGCTGAACAAGCTCCGCTCGCCCTTCCGCTCGGCCGAGACCTTCTGGATCGAGGAGATCGTCGACCCGCGCGACACGCGGCCGCTCCTCTGCGAGTTCGCCAACCTCACCGCGCCGCTCAGGCGGCCGGGGCCGTCGACCTTCGGCATGCGCGGCTAGGCGGTTCGGGGCAGCACGATGGCCGACACCAAGCGCAAGCCGCATACGCTCACTTCCGAGTTCACGCGCATCCTCTGCATCTCGGCGCACCCGGACGACAACGAGTTCACGATCGCCGGGAGCGTCGGCCGCTGGGCTCGCGAAGGAAGGGACGTGGTGTTCTGTCTGGTCACGACCGGTGGCGCCGGCACCAACGAGCACACCCCGGACAACACGGGGCTCTTGCCGATCCGCGAGCGCGAGTCCTGGGACGCGGCGAAGATCCTCGGCGTCAAGGACCTCGTCTTCCTCGGCTATCAGGACGGCGTCGTCGAGCCGACTCTCGCGCTACGGCGCGACCTGACGCGCGTGATCCGCCGTGTCCGGCCTCACGTTGTGGTGTGCGGCGACCCGACGATGCGCTGGTACGGCAACGAGTACTTGAACCACCCGGACCACCGCGCGGTCGCCAGCGCGGCGCTCGACGCGGTCTTCCCGTCCTCGGAGACGCGCGTGATCTTCCCCGAGCTCCTGGCGGAAGGTCTCGAGCCGCACAAGGTGAAGGAGGTCTTCATCAGCGGCGCGATCCCGCCCGACACCTACATCGACATCGGCGACACGCTCGCGCTCAAGTGCGCGGCGCTCAAGGCGCACGTCTCGCAGGTGGGCAAGGGCGAGTGGGTCGACGACCTCTTGCGCGCGTGGGCGCTCCGCGACGGCAAGGAGGTGGGCGTCGACCACGCCGAGGCCTTCAAGCGGATGGCGCTCTGGCGGGGTGACAGCTAGACGACCGGCAGGGTCTCGCGTGGCCGGCGCTATCGGGACACGACGATCTTGTGGCGCTGGGTGCCGAGGCCTGTAATGCCCATCTCGACCACGTCGCCCGGCTGCAGGTATCGCGGCGGCTTCGCGCCGTGGCCCACACCCGCCGGCGTGCCCGTCGAGATGACGTCGCCGGCGCGCAGGGACATGAAGCGGCTCACGTAGGCGATCAGCGCCGCGACCGAGAAGATCATCTTCGCGGTGTTCCCGTCCTGCCGGCGCTCGCCGTTGACCGTCGTCCAGAGCGCCAGGGTCTGCGGGTCGCCGGCCTCATCGGCCGTGACGAGCCACGGGCCCGTGGGGCCGAACGTGTCGGCGCTCTTGCCCTTGGTCGTCGTCCCGCCGTGCTCCATCTGGAACTCGCGCTCGGAGACGTCGTTCACCAGGCAGTAGCCGGCGACGTAGCGGAGCGCCTCGGCCTCCTCGACGTAGCGGGCGTCGCGTCCCACCACGACGCCGAGCTCCACTTCGTAGTCGAGCTTCACCGCGCCCCGCGGACGCACGATGGGATCGTCGGGGCCGCAGACCGCGCTCGGCGCCTTGATGAACAGGGTCGGCTCTTTCGGGAGCGCCATGCCGACCTCGGCCGCGTGGTCGGTGTAGTTGAGCCCGATGCAGACCATCTTGCCCATGCCCGCCAGCGGGCAGCCGAGCCGCGGGCGGCCGCGCACGACCGGCAGCCGCGCGAGATTGACGGCACGGAGCTTCCGGAGTGCCGCGGGCGCGAGCGCTGCCGGCGTCACATCCTTGATCACGCGTCCGAGGTCGCGGAGCTTGCCCTCCGCGTCGATTGCGCCGGGACGCTCGGCGCCGGGTCGACCGTACCGTACAAGCTTCATGTCACACGCCTCTCAGGCGTAACGGACGCCGATGATCTCGGCGACGAGCGCGGGACGCTCCTGGCCCTCGATCTCGACCGTCATCTCGGACGTCACGCGCACGCCGTTGCCCGACACCTCCTCGGCGTTGACGATCCGCTGGCGGACGCGGATGCGCGAGCCCGCCTGGACGGGAGCGATGAAACGGATCTTGTTCGAGCCGTAGTTGATGCCGCGGCTTCGCTTGGTGACCTCGAGCAGCGTGGCGGCCATTCGCGGCACCAGCGACAAGGTCAGATACCCGTGCGCGATCGTCTTGCCCCCGGGCATCTCGCGCTTCGCCCGCTCGACGTCGACGTGGATCCACTGATGGTCGCCCGTCGCGTCCGCGAACTTGTCGATCGTCGGCTGATCGACGGTGATCCACTCCGAGGGTCCGAGCTCACGGCCGACGAGCGGCAAAAGGTCCTTCGGGTACTCCACCTTGAGCGTGGTGGCCATCTCTCCCTCCTGGAATCAGGCGCTAGGGCGCGGGGGCACGGCCCAGGCCATCTCGCGGGCGTGGCGCGCCTCGAACTCGCGGATCTGCGACTCGAAGCCGAGCGTCAGCGCGATCTCGTCCCGGCCGGTGAGGAGCATCTCCTTGCGGAACGCGTCGACGTCGAAGCGGTGCCGAGCGCCGTCGGGCGCCGTCACCGTCTGCGTCTCGAGATCGACCGTGAGCGTGGCGCCCGGCCGTTCGTGGAGCTGGCGCCGCAGGCCGGCGGTGACGTCGCCCGGCAGGATGACCGGCAGCAGGCCGTTCTTGAAGCAGTTCTGATGGAAGATGTCGCCCAGGCTCGGCGCCAGCACCGCGCGCACACCGTAGGCGGCGAGCGCCCACACCGCCGCCTCGCGCGAGGAGCCGCAGCCGAAGTTCTCGGCCGCCACGACGATCTGCGCCCCGCGGTACGGCGGCTGGTTCAGGACGAACTCCGGCCGCTCCGTGCCGTCGGCGGCGAAGCGCACGTCGTGAAAGAGAAAGCTCGAGTACTCCGGCACGTTCTTGTCTTTGCGCAGGAAGCGCGCGGGAATCACGCGATCGGTGTCGACGTTCGGCAGGTCGATCGGCGCCGCGACGGCGGTGACGCGCGTGAAGGGCGGCATCCTACGCCGTCAGCGTGCGGACGTCGGTGAGGCGGCCCGTCACGGCGGCCGCCGCCGCCATCGCGGGCGACATGAGATGCGTGCGTGCGCCCTTGCCCTGGCGTCCCTCGAAGTTCCGGTTCGATGTGGACGCCACGCGCTCGCCCTCGCACGCGGTCTCGCCGTTCATGCCGACGCACATCGAGCAGCCGGCCTCGCGCCACTCGAAGCCCGCGTCGACGAAGACGCGGTCGAGTCCCTCGGCCTCGGCCGCGCGCTTGATCAGCCCCGAGCCCGGCACGATCCACGCGGGCACGACCGCGCGGCGCCCCTGCGCGACGCGCGCCGCCGCGCGCAGGTCGTCCAGCCGGCTGTTGGTGCACGAGCCGATGAACACGCGGTCGACCGGGATCTCGGCGAGCGGCGTGCCCGGGCGGAGCCCCATGTAGGCGAGCGCGCGCGCCATGCTCTCGCGACGCCCGGGGTCGCCGGCGGCCGCGGGATCCGGCACGCGGCCGGTGATGGGCAACGCATCTTGAGGGCTCGTGCCCCAGGTGACGGTCGGCGCGATGTCGCCGGCGGCCAGCTCGACCTCGCGATCGAACGCGGCGCCTGCATCGCTCCCCAACGCCCTCCAGGAATCGAGCGCCCGGCTCCAGGCCTCGCCCCTGGGCGCCCAGGGCCGGGCCTCGAGGTACGCGACGGTCGTCTCGTCCGGCGCGATCATGCCGGCGCGCGCGCCCGCCTCGATTGACATGTTGCAGACGGTCATACGCTCGTCCATGGACATGCCGCGGATCGTCGATCCGGCGTACTCGATCGCGTGCCTGACGCCGCCCCCGGCGCCGATCTTCGCGATGATCGCGAGGATCACGTCCTTGGCGTTGACGCCGGGGCCCAGCCGGCCTTCGACGGAGATCCGCATGGTCAGCGGCTTCTTCTGCCAGAGCGTCTGCGTCGCCAGCACGTGCTCGACCTCGCTCGAGCCGATGCCGAACGCGAGCGCGCCGAAGGCCCCGTGCGTGGCGGTGTGCGAGTCGCCACAGACCAGCGTGATGCCGGGGACCGTCGGCCCCTGCTCGGGGCCGATGACGTGCACGATCCCCCGACGGGGATCGCCCACGCCGAAGTAGACGATGCCCTGGTCCGTCGTGTGGCGCCCGAGCGAGTCCACCATGGCGCGCACCTCGGCGTCGGCCGTCGGTGTTCCCGGCGAGGTCTGGACGTAGTGATCCGCCGTCGCGAAGCTGAGGTCGGGGCGGCGCACGCGCCGGCCGCTCTTCGCGAGCCGGCCGAAGGCGGCGGTCGTGCCCTCGTGCAGCAGGTGGCGGTCGATATAGAGGAGGACGTGCCCGCCCGGGCCCTTGGCCACCACGTGCCGGGCCCAGATCTTGTCGAACATGGTTCGCGGTGTGGACACGGCCTTCGTCGGTCTCCCGCGCGGAAGATTACTCGGTGCTGCCAATCACCTCAACAACAAATCGCCCATTCGTCGGCTCTCGCCCGGGGCAGCCAGGCGAG
>Ga0066710_100000879_pt1 | contig 20460 bp, 14 predicted proteins | sample GraSoiAngelo_159_FD_79666 | JGI IMG/M metagenome (GOLD analysis project Ga0066710, IMG submission 79666) | Grasslands soil microbial communities from the Angelo Coastal Reserve, California, USA - 14_1009_16_40cm | ecosystem: Environmental > Terrestrial > Soil > Grasslands | place: USA...
CGCCTTCATCGCGATGTCGGCCTTGATGCGGCCGTGGTGGTCCCAGTCGCGGTGGTAGAGCTGGATGAAGCGCACCCCGCGCTCGGCCAGGCGCCGGGCGAGCAGGCAGTTGGCGGCGAAGGAGCCGTCCATGCGCTCGACGCCATAGGAGTCGAGGACCCCCCGCGGCTCGCCTGAGAAGTCGGTGAGGCTGGGGATGCTCGCCTGCATCCGGAACGCCATCTCGTACTGGCTGAGGCGGCCCGACACCTCGGGGTCGTCCACCCAGTCGGACTGGCTCTTCGTGAGGGCCGCCACCGCGTCGATCACGTCGCGCTGCTGCTCCCGGGTGACGCCGTCGGGGTCGCGGAGGTACAGCACCGCGTCCCCCGTCGAGCGGAAGTGCACGCCCTGGAAGCGGCTGGGGAGGAAGCCGCTGTGCCACTGCCGGGCGGCGATGGGCTGCATCTGGCCCCCCCGCCCCTGCGAGGTGAGGACGACGAAGCCCGGCAGGTCCTCGGCATCGGCGCCGATCCCGTACCAGATCCAGGAGCCCGCCGAGGGCCTCCCCGAGATCTGGGTGCCGGTGTTCATGAACGTGTGGGCCGGGTCGTGGTTGATCTGCTCGGTCTGCAGCGAGCGCACGATGCAGATCTCGTCGGCGATGGAGCCGATGTGCGGCAGCAGCACCGAGATCTCCTGCCCCGACCGGCCCCAGCGCTGGAACGGGTGCTGGGGTCCGAAGCAGCGCAGCTTCTGCCCCTGGAGCTGGGCGATCGGCTGGCCCTTGGTGAAGGACTCGGGCATGGGCTTCTCATTCATCTCCGCCAGCTTCGGCTTGTAGTCGAACAGCTCCAGGTGCGAGGGGCCGCCGGCCTGGTAGAGGTGGATGACCCGCTTGGCCCGCGGCGGAAAGTCCGGGCTGGGGAGCACGCCGCGCCAGCGGTCGGTCGCGGCCCAGAGCCGCTGCGGGTCGACGAGGGCCGTCAGGGCCAGCGCGCCCAGACCTGTCCCCGATCGGCCGAGGAACGCGCGGCGCGTGAAGCGCCGCCGCATCGCCCGGACGTCGTCGGTCAGGATCTCCATGGGGCCTCCGCTTCTCATGGCCGTGTGATCACCTCCGGCAGGTTGAGGATCACTCGCGCGACCGAGGTCCAGGCGGCCAGCTCCACGACGTCGAGGTCGCGCGGCACCGGGGCGAGGCCGGCGCCGACGAGCCGGACCGCGGAGCGCGGATCGGCGCGGTACTGGGTCCCGTGCTGCCGGAGGAGGTCGTCGAGGATGCGGGCTTCCTCCTCCCGCGGCGCCCGGGTCAGCGCGCGTTCGTAGGCCCAGCGCAGCCGGTCCTCGAAACTCGTTCCGACCTCCCGAAGGGCCCGCTCCGCGAAGACGCGCGCGGCCTCCACGTAGGTTGGATCGTTCAGGAGCACCAGGGCCTGCTGCGGCACGTTCGCGCGGGTGCGCTCGGCCACGCACTCCTCGCGCGAGGGCGCATCGAAGGCGACCAGGCTCGGCTGGGGGAACGTGCGCTGCCACCAGGTGTAGATCCCGCGGCGGTACTGGTCCTCGCCGGTCGAGTCGTCCCACTCCCGGGGCGGGAAGTTGAGGTAGGCCCAGTAGCCCCGGGGCTGGTAGGGATGTACGCTCGGGCCGCCCATCTTGCTCGAGAGCAGTCCGCTGACGGCCAGGGCGTTGTCGCGCACCATCTCGGCGTCGAGCCGGAAGCGGACCTGGCGGGCGTAGAGCCGGTTGTAGGGATCGCGCTCGACCAGCTCGGGCGACGCCCGCGACGCCTGCCGGTACGCGGCGGACGTGACGAGCGTCCTCACCAGGCGCTTGACGTCCCAGCCGCTCTCGACGAACTCGAGCGCCAGCCAGTCGAGCAGCTCCGGATGGGTCGGCCATTCCCCCTGCGAGCCGAGGTCTTCGAGCGTCTTCGACAGGCCCTGGCCGAAGAACAGCTTCCACTGCCGGTTCACGAAGACGCGAGCGGTCAGCGGGTTGTCGGGAGAGGTCAGCCAGCGGGCGAGGTCGAGCCGCGTCGCCCGCCGTCCGCCGGTGTCCATCTGGGTCAGGAAGCGTGGGACGGCAGGTGCCACGACCTCGCCGGACTCGTCCAGCCAGTTCCCGCGCGGCAGGATGCGCACGGGCTCGGGCTCCTGGCGTGTCGTGACGAACGACTGCGGCATGTCCTTGACGAGGTCCGCCTTCCGCAGCTCGGCGGCGCGGAGCGCGGTGCGGACCGAGGCCAGCTCGGGAGCGACCTGCCGGTAGAACTTCGTCAGGGACTCCTGCTGCTCCTTCGTGCGGCTCGACCTCTCCTTCGCCGCGATCTCGAGGAGGTCCTTCGTGATCTCGGGTCCCGGCCGGGTCAGGACGGGGCAGGGGTCGGTGGTGGCCGACAGCCGGAATCGCCCGAGCGTCCGCAGCCCCCCCGCGTCCTGGTGGATCACGGCGGTGAGTGTGGTCTCTTCGCCCTCCGAATGCGGCGCGCTCCGCTCCGCGCGTTCCGTCATCGAGCGCACCGCGGCAGGATCAACCTGCCGCCGTGCGGCTGAGGAGACGCTCTGCTGCGCGCGCCGAGCGCCGTCGCCGCCCACGGGCTCGGCCGCCTCCACGACCAGGCGGTGGTCGAGGCCGTCGGCGGTGAGGAGGGCCCAGCCGCCGGCGGAGGTGCGCCCGTCGATGGCCGCCCCCGGGCTGAACCGCGCGCCCGGCCCCGCGATGGGGGTCGACGCGGTCGCATTGCGGAGCGGGATCTTTCGACCGGAGGCGTCCAGGATCACGAGCTCGGATACGACGAAGCCGCCATCGGGGTCGCGACCCGGCCCGCCCTTCGGCAGCTCCTCGAAGGTCCGTGCCTCGAGCCGGAAGGCGGTCATGCCCTTGAGCGCGCTCTTGAAGGTGACGGTATAGGTGTCGCGGGGTGGCTTCGGCCCGGAGGCCGTGGTGGCGATGATCGAGAAGTCGTTGCCCTGGATGAGCACCCGGGTGCCGTTGGCGGAGGACGCCTCCACGGGCTCGAGCACCGTCCAGCCATACACGCGCTTGCCGGAGAGCGTCTTCTCCCAAAGCTCCTGGGCGGCCTCGCGCTCCGGAGTGCTCGTCTCCAGCTCCTTGCCGAGCCGCGCGACCTCGGCCTCCACCGCCTCGAGCCGGGGGCGCTGGCTCTCGTCGGGAAGGTAGTCCGGCTCGCGGCGCCCCACGGGCTTCTCCTTCACGTCAGCGAAGAACGCTTCGAAGCCATAGAAGTCCCTGGCCAGGTAGGGATCGAACTTGTGGTCGTGGCACTGGGCGCAGCCGAGCGTAGCGGCCATCCAGACAGTCGAGGCGTTCCGCACGCGGTCGGCGAGGTAGATGGCCCGGTATTCCTTGGGCTGCGCCCCTCCCTCCTCGGTCGTCTGCAGGAGCCGGTTGTAACCGGAGGCAATCCGCTGCTCCATCGACGGATCCGGCAGCAGGTCGCCCGCGAGCTGCACGGTGGTGAACTGGTCGAAGGGAAGGTTCCGGTTGAAGGCGCCGATGACGTAGTCGCGATAGCGCCAGACCGGGCGGGGGTTGTCGCTGTGATAGCCGACGCTGTCGGCGTAGCGCACGAGGTCGAGCCAGTGGGCGGCCATGCGCTCGCCGAACCGCGGCGAGGCGAGCAGCCGGTCCACCTGGCGCTCGTAGGCGCCCGGCGCCGGGTCGGCGAGGAACGCTCGGAGTTGCTCCGCCGTCGGCGGCAGGCCGGTGAGGTCGAAGCTGAGCCGCCGCAGCAGCTCGCGCGGCTCGGCCTCGGGGGAGGGCGAGAGGCCCTGCTTCTCGATGCCGGCGAGGACGAAGGCGTCGACCGGGTTCTTCGGCCAGTCGGCGCGCTTCACCGCCGGCAGCGGCGGCCGGGCGGGCCGGATGTACGACCAGTGCGGCTCCCACTCCGCACCCTGCTCGATCCAGCGGCGGAGCGTCTCGATCTGCGCCGCGCTGAGGCGGCCCTTTCCGCTCGAGACGTGGGGCATCCGCCTCTTCTCGTCCGGGTCCGTGATGCGACGGAACAGCTCGCTCCTCTCGGGGCTGCCCGGGACGATCGCGACCTGGCGCGAGGGAAGCGGCGCCTTCGCGACCTCCTCGCGGTCGAGCCGCAGGCCCCTCTGAAGGCTGTTCCGGTCGGGGCCGTGGCAGGCGTAGCAGTTGTCGGCCAGGATCGGTCGCACGTCCCTGTTGAAGGAGACGAGCGGACCGTCGGCCCGAACGCCGGCCGTGTGGGCGGCCATCGGCCGCGGCGCGGCGGAGGGTCGCCCCGCGTCCGGCGCCATCCGGACCACCAGTCCGTCTGGCCAGGGGACGCCCTCGTCGATCCAGCGCACCAGGGTCCCGATCTGGCCTGGTGTGAGCGGGTCGGCACGCTGCGGCATCCGCTCGTCCGGATCTTTCGACAAGAGCCGCTCGTAGAGCAGGCTGCCTTTCCCGTCGCCACGCACGACGGCCCCGCCGGAGTCGCCGCCCTCGAGCAAGCCGTCCCGCGTGTCGAGACGGAGACCGCCCTCCGCGCGTGCCGCGCGGTGGCAGCGCACGCAGGAGACGGCCAGGATGGGCTGGACGTCTCGGGTGAAGTCGAGCGGGGTGGCGGGCGCCGCGGCGGACGGCGGCCGCGCCGATGCCAGCGTACCTCCCATCCCTGCCACCACGATGGCGGCGCCGGCGGATGCCAGGACCCGGCGATTCCTCATTCTCATTTCGAGACTACTGCGTCCTGAATCTAACCCAAAACAAGGCCAGCGGGGCGGGTACACCGGCCATGGGCCGGGTTCGATGGTCTCTCGAATGGTCGCTGGCCAAGGGGAGCTCGCGGGCGCAGCAGTTCGCCCGAGGGCACGGCCCGTTCCGGGTCGATCGAGCGCAGGCTCGCCTGGCTCGAGGCAAACGCCCAGTCCAGCATGACGTCCAAGCCGCATTTCGCACGGAGAGGCATCAGGTGCGTCCGCGCTCTGCGAAGACGAGAAGGAGGATCGAGGACAGCCCGAGGCCGCCGCAGGCGACGAAGGCCACCTTCAGCCCGAACGCTTGGGTCAGGCCGCCGATCAGGATCGGGCCCAGCATGTCCCCCAGCTCCTTGAACGAGCCCGCCACGCCGAGCGCCGAGGCGGTGCGACCCTGCGCTGCGAGCCGGCTCACCATGGCGTCGCTGTTCGTCCAGACGGTCCCCACTCCGAGGCCGCCCGCGATGCATACGGCCACCAGCGACACGCCGGTCGTGAAAGGGACCAGCAGGACACCGAGGGAAGAGAGCACGAGGCCGGCCGACATCACCCTCGCGGCATTCAAGCGGTCGGCGAGCACCCCCGCCAGCGGCTGGACGAGCAGGTAGGACGCCGTCGCCGAGGCGACGAACAGGCCGTTGGACAACTGGTCATAGCCGAGCGCGTGGACGTACACCGGAAGGAAGCCGAAGAGGATCCCGACCAGGAACATGTTGACGACGATGATCGCGTACCAGGGACGCAACGCGCGATCCTGCACGGCCTCGACGAGAACGCCGATCGTCAGCGCGTCGTCGTCCGCATCCAGCTCGTGTGCCCGACTGGCTCGCGGCAGGCCCAGGCACAGGACGAAGGCGCCGACGCCGACGGCGAAGCAGGCCAGGAAGATCATGGAGAAGCTCGACGCCCAGACGATCGCTCCCCCGATCACGGGGCTCAGCACGTAGCCCGCGCCCTTGATCGCGTTGTACACGCCGAATGCGCGGGCCCGGCCGTCCGGAAAGTAATCGGCGACCAGGGCCGCCGACGCGATCGAGAGCGCGGCCGCTCCTACTCCCTGCAAGAACCGGACGATGAGCAGCAGCCCTGGAGGAAGAAACAGGAAGCTGAGCGAGGCCATGGAGAAGGTCGCGATGCCGGCGAGCATCGTCGCCTTCAGCCCGCGGCGGTCGGCCACGAAGCCGAAGAGAGGCTTGGCGCCCAGCTCCGCGACGTCGTAGACGGCGATCAACAGGCCGATCATGAAGGCGCCCGCCCCTACCTGCTTCGCATAGACCGGCAGGTTGACGGCGACGACGTGGGCGCCGAAGGACGTGACGAACGCCACGAGCCCGAGGATGACGAGCTGGAGGCTTCGATTGCGAATGGGCATGAGAGGGGCGCGTGGCGCGACGGGAGGCTTCGGCCAGGCTACCGGCCGGTGACTTCCCGCAGCACGCGCAGGAAGTTGCCGCCCAGGATCTTCCTCACTTCGCTTTCGGAGTACCCGCGCCTGAGGAGGGCCGCAGTGAGGTCGGGCATCTTCGACACGTCCTCCAGCCCGGCCGGCACGGAGTTGATGCCGTCGAAGTCACTGCCGATGCCGACATGGTCGACACCTGCGATCTTCACCGCATGGTCGATGTGCTCCACGGCGTCCTGCAAGGTCGCTGAGGCCGGTCTCATCTGAGTGTACTCCTTGACGTAGTCGGCGGCCGCGAACTCGTCGAGGGCCCGCCCGGCCAGCGCCGGCTCGGTCGCCACCGCCTCGCCGATCCTCCGGCGGAGGGCCTCGGCATCCCCCTGGTTGAGGAAGCCCGCTCCGAAGTTGATGCCGACCACGCCGCCGTTGCTGGCCAGGGCCCGGATCATGTCGTCGCTCATGTTCCGCGGCACGTCGGAGAGGGCGCGGCAGCTCGAGTGGGACGCGATGACCGGCTTCGTCGTGACGGCCAGCGTGTCGTAGAAGGTCTTGTCGGACACGTGGGAGATGTCGACGATCATGCCGAGGCGGTTCATCTCCCGGACCACCTGGCGCCCGAAGTCGGTCAGGCCGTTGTGCTGCGGGCGGTCGGTGGAGGCGTCCGCCCAGTTGTTGTTCCGGAAGTGCGTCAGCGTCATCGAGCGGAGGCCGAGCCGGTGATAGACGCGCAGCACCGCCAGGTCGTCGGCGATCTGGTGCCCGCCCTCCAGCGTGAGGACCGCAGCGACCTTGCCGGCCCCGGCGATGCGCTCCACGTCGGCCGCGGTCGTGGCCAGCTCGATCTGGTCGGGATGGGCATCGAGCATCGCCTGCATCGCGTCCCGCAGCTGCAGCGTCCGCCGGACGGCCTCGGAGCCCTTGTAGTAGGTCGGGACCCAGAGGGCGAAGAAGGGCGCGACCATCCCTGCTTCCTTCAGCCGCGGGAGGTCGACGTGTCCCCTCGGCAGGCGGCGCGAGATGTCCTCCTGGCCGTTCAGGACGCGCTGCAACGTGTCGATGTGGCTGTCGATGCCGATGAGGCTGGCGTGGATCCGGCGGGCGCGCGCCGGCTCGTCCTCGGCGGCGACCACGGAGGCGAGGACCAGCGCCGCGGCCGTGAGGGCGGGTCGGGGCACGGGCCAGGCTAGCACAGCTCTCCTGCACCGGCCCTGTCGCTCTGCCATTCGGCAACGGCCCGAGACGGGCCGTGCTGTGGCACACTTGGCCATCATGAAGCGTGACCGCAGGGCGTTTCTCAAGGGGGCCGGCGTCGCCGTCTCGGCCGGCCTGATCGCTCCTTCGGCGCTGGGCGCATCCGGCTCGAGCCCTTCCTCGGGCAGCCGCACACCCAGGGACATGCCGCTCGGCAAGACCTTCGCCACCCTCCGCCGCGGCGGCGAGCTGAGCCTCGGGATCAAGACCGAGCGCGGAATCCTCGACGTGCGGAAGGCGGAGGGCATCTTCAAGCAAGAGGCACCGACCACGATCGAGGAGGTCTTCCGGCACGGTGGCGGCGGCCCGCTCGAGCGGCTGCTCCAGAAGGCGGAGATCAGCAAATCGGACGGGCTCTTCCTGGACGACCGCGAGGTCGAGTTCGGGCCCTGCGTGACCGCTCCCGAGAAGATCATCTGCGTCGGCCTGAACTACCGGAAGCACGCGGCCGAGACCGGAAACCCGGTGCCCAAGCTGCCCATCCTCTTCAACAAGTACAACACCGCGCTCAACGCGCACCGCGGAGTGATCAACGTCTCGCAGGAGGCCGCCGAGCAGTTCGACTACGAGGTGGAGCTGGTGATCGTCATGGGCCGCCTCGCGCGCAACGTGAGCGAGGCCGGCGCGCTCTCGTATGTCTTCGGCTACTCCACCGGCAACGACTTCACTGCGCGCGACCTGCAGCGGGTGTCGAGCCAATGGATGCTCGGCAAGAGCCTCGACGGCTTCGCCCCGATCGGCCCCTACCTCGTCACCGCCGACCAGGTTCCGGACCCCAACAACCTGAAGATCGAGTGCCGCGTGAACGGCGAGGTGCGCCAGTCCTCGAACACCTCCGACATGGTCTTCAACTGCGCGAGCCTGGTCAGCTACATCTCGAAGCACTTCACGCTCAAGCCGGGCGACATCATCTTCACCGGCACGCCGGAGGGCGTGATCGCGGGCTATCCGAAGGAGCGGCAGGTCTGGCTCAAGGCCGGTGACCGGCTCACGTCGACGATCGAGAAGCGCGGCGAGCTGCAGTTCAGCCTGGCCTGATCCCCGGTGATCCGCGCCCGGCTGATCGTCGACGAGCTGCGCCGGCACGGGGTCACCGACGTCGTGGGCCTGCCCGACAACGCCTCGAAGATTCTTTTGGAGCTGCTCGGCGCCGAGCCGGGGATCCGGCCCCTCACGGTCACCCGCGAGGGCGAGGCCTTCGCGATCGCGTCCGGCCTGTGGGTCGGCGGGCGGGCGCCGGTCGTGCTCGTCCAGAACACCGGCCTGCTGGAGTCGGGCGACGCGCTGCGCGGCACCGCGATGCGGATGCGGGTGCCTCTCGTCTGCCTGGTCATGGTCCGGGGTCACGGCCTCCTGGCCGCGCGCGGGCTTCAGCCGCCGCCGGCGAAGCTCGATGCCGGCTTGCTCAGCCGGTCCGACGTGGACTCGGTCGCTTTGCTCACGGAGCCGACGCTGCGGGCCTGGAGCGTGCCGTGGGAGGTCATGGCCAACGATGCCGACGTGCCGAGGATAGGCGCCGCGTTTCGGCGCGCGCGGGAGCTGGAGCAGCCGGTGGCGGTCCTGATCGCGGGGGAGACGTCGTGAGTCTGACGAAGGAAGAGGTGCTGCGGCCGCTCGCCCGCCGGCGCGGCGACGCGGTCGTCGTGACGACGATGGCCGCGGTCCGCCCCTGGGGGCAGCTCTCGAGCAGCGCGCTCGACTTCGCCTCCGCCGACAGCGCAATGGGGCACGCGGCCGACTTCGCCCTCGGCCTCGCGCTCGCGCAGCCGCACCGGAAGGTGATCTGCCTCAACGGCGACGGCTCGATGCTGATGAGTCTGGGGACGCTGGTGACGATCGTGGCCTCCGGCGCCACGAACCTCGTGCTCTTCGTGCTCCAGAACGAGAGGTACGAGCTGACCGGCAACCAGCTGGTGCCCGGCGCCGGGCAGGTCGACTTCGCCGGGCTGGCCCGCGCGGCCGGCTTCCCGCATGTCCACAGCTTCCAGGAGGCCGCCGCCTACGAAGGGGCCCTGCCGGCGATCCTCGAGAGCGCCGGTCCGGTGTGCGTCGCGCTCAAGGTCGAGACGGGGACGTCGGGGCCGCTCGACCGCGGCCCCGCCGAGCCCGAAGCCTACCTGCGTCCCTCCCTCGCCGAGTCTGCGCACGCGCTCCGGCGAGCCCTGGCTGGCCGTGGATCGCATTGACAGGAGGTTGCTCATGGTCGCAGCCATTCTTGCGGGACTGCTGCTCGCTGCCGCGGCCGCGTCGGCAGCGGATGAGGCCTCCAGACCCACGTGGGTGTCGCTCTCGGGCACCGGCCTGCTCTCGCTTCCCGACACGTCCACGCTCGAGCGGGGGCGCTACAACCTCGCCTTCACCTTCGACAACCAGGACCGCGACCCCCTGAAGCTGGACGTCCTCGACCTCTCCGCGGCCTGGGTCGCCGGCCTCGGACCGCGGCTGGAGACCTACGGCCACGCGGTCCTCAGCCGGGCGGTGGCCGTCTCGCCCCGGACGACGCTCTTTCCTTCTCCCATCGACCTCGTCGTCCCCGAGGGTCAGCCGGTGCCGCAGCGTCCCTACTACCCCCTCTATACGCCGTTCCCGTACGTGAACCGCACCGGAAAGAGCCAGCTCGGCCTGTTCCAGCCTGGCGACGCGGTCGCCGGCCTCAAGGAGGCGCTGCGCGAGCCGTCGGGCGCGCGCCCGGGCTTGGCGGCCAGCGCCGAGCTGAAGGTCCCGCTGGCGTGGGGTCTGGCGGACCTGCAATCCGGCTCCGGGACGGGGACGGTCGACGAGCGCGTACGGCTCACGGCCGAGTGGAGGAGCGGCGGCCGCTCGGTCGTCGTCTCGACGGCCTACACGCACCGGGGACGCGCTCCCTGGGGCGATCGCCTGATCGTCTTCGATCCTTCCGGGCCTGCGGCGGTCACGGACCTGCCGCTCAGGCTCGCCAACGACCTGGGCCTGGGGATCGGCGCTCGCCAGCGGCTCGGCTCGAGAGTGGCCGCGGTCGCGGAGGTGACGAAGGTCGTGGAGGTGGGAGGCCACACGCGGGCGTATCGAGAGCCGGGGCCGCTGGACATCGCCGCCGGCGCCCAGCTTCGATGGCGAGGAGCGGCGGTGACCGCCGGCCTGCGCTACCACGCCAACTCCGTTCCGGGGATGATACAGTACCCATCGCCGCTCGGCGGCCTGGCCGACCTTAGCCGGGTCGCGGACGACGACCTGGCGCCCTACCTGCGCGCGATCGGCGCGTCGGGCGCCCTGCCCTTCCTGCGGCATCGCGGGCAGACCGCGCTCGCCCTTCCGGCCGCCGGCCCTCCTCTGCCCTCGGAGGCGCGCATCCTGCCCGCCGATTTCACGGTCACGGCCCACGACCAGCTCGCCTACGTCCTCGTTTGCGGCTGGACGTTCGGCAAGCCGGCCAAGCGCTAGGCGGCGCGTTCGGAGGGTGGCTCGGGCTCCGAGCCCTGGCCCGCTTCCAGGATGGCCCGCCGCGTGTCGGTGAGGATGAGCAGCGCGCCCCCGCTCACGAACAGGGCGATGAGCGACAGGAGCGCCTGGCGATAGGAATTGGTCGCGCTCACCACCACGCCGAAGATGAACGGACCGACCCACGACGTGCCGCTGTTGGCGATCTCGTAGAGGGCGAAGAAGGCGGCCTCGCGGCGGCGGGGGATCATGCACGAGAAGAGGGACCGGGACAGCGCCTGGGACCCGCCCAGGACGAGCGCGATTACGACCGCCATGCCCCACGCCTGGGCCTGGGTCTGGAGCAGGCGATAAGCGTAGACGACCACCCCCGACCAGATGACGAGCGAGAGCACGAGCGCCTTCTTGGCCCCCATGACGGCCGCGATGCGCTCGAAGACGAGCGCTCCGGCGAAGGCGACGAACTGGACCATCAGGAACAGGCCCAGGACGAACGCCTGGTTCACCTCCAGGCCGCGGGCCACGAACAGCTCCTGGGACAGGAACACGGAGGACATCGCGATGACGGTCTGGATGCCGTCGTTGTAGAGGAGGTACGCCACGAGGAAGCTCCGGGTGCGGCGCAGCCGGCCCAGCTCGCGAAGCGTCGCCTTCAGCTCCGAGACGCCCAGGCTCACGTAGCTGCGGCCGGCCGGAAGCTGCCGGGCCGGCCTCCGCGTCGCCAGCCGGCGGAACGTGATCACCGAGAAGCCGCCCCACCAGAGGCCGCCCGAGAGCAGCGACACGCGCACCGCCAGGTCCATGGTCAGGCCGAGGTCCTTGGCGAAGCGCATGAAGACGAGGTTGGCCGCGAGGAGCAGGCCCCCGCCCAGGTAACCGAACGCGAAGCCTCGGCTCGAGACCCGGTCCCGCTGGTCCGCGGAGGCGATCTCGGGCAGGAACGCGTTGTAGAGGACGTCCGTGCCGCCGAAGCTGAGGTTGGCGGCGATGAAGAGCAGCCCTCCCCACCGGAAGTCCAGCCCCGCCCCCACGAAAAACAGGAGGCAGGTGGCCCCGGCGCCGACGACGCAGGTGAGGGCCAGCAGGCGCTTCTTGAGGCTGGAGTAGTCGGCGATGGCGCCGAGGACCGGGAGCAGGAACAACTGCAGGAACACGGAAATCGAGACGCAGTAGGGGAAGAACGACTTGGCGGTGATGAAGGCGATGGGAGCGAAGACGCGTCCGTTCTCGCCGACCGCGCGCTGGGCCAGCAGGGTCAAGTACGGGCCGAGCAGCACCGTGGCCACGGTGGTGATGAAGCCGTGGAAGGCCCAGGCGTACATCATCCAGCCGAAGATCTCGCGCCGGTCGTCGATGGGCGGGCCGGGCGGGGCGCCTTCGCCCTGAGGTGACGTCATGGCCTGCTCCGCTACGAGTGGCGGTGCCGGTCGGGAAGGCCGAAGCGCTCGGCCGTGGCGCCCTCGAAGTCGAACTCGATCACCACGGCGGGACTCCTCCCCACCACCCATGCGTCATGCCCGGGCTCGATGAGCACCGCCTGGGGAGCGACGATGTCGAAGCGGCAGCCATCCGGGTACTCCCCGCGGACGTGGCCGCGGGCCAGGAACCCCACGTGAGCGTGCATGCACAGCGCCGTGCCCACCCGCGGCTTCATGTTCCTGGACCACCGGAACCCCGGCGGGTAGACGGCGCGCTTGACGCGGCCGCTCCCGGCGCGGAAGACGTCCAGGCGCACGCCCGCGACCTCCTGGTGCGTGACGCCCTTGATGACGATGGGCCCGAGCAGCCGGTCCTTCGCGGGAACGGCCGCTCTCTTTCGCCGTCGGGAGATGCGCTTCTTCATCAATACACCGTCCTTTTCTGGGCCTTCTGCTTCGTGGCCAGGCTGAACTTGGCCTCGACCGCCGCGCCGTCCGCGATGCGCGCCGCCAGGTACTCGCCCACCGCCGGCCCGTGCTTGAAGCCGTGGCCCGACCCGCCGCCGGCCAGCCAGACGTCGTCGAAGTCGGGGTGGCGATCGATCAGGAAGTCCCCGTTCGAGGTGTTCTCGTACTGGCAGACCTCGCTCGCGACGAGCGGCGCGTCCTGGAGGGCGGGGAAGCGGCGAGAGACGAACTCCCGGACGCGCGCCAGGCCCTCGGCGGTCACCACCCGCTCGCCCGCGTCGGGATCGAACGGCGGCCCGTGGCGGTCGGGGGCGACCTTGAAGCCCTTGCTCTCGATGTCGGGCAGGCCGTAGATCTCCTCGCCGAAGTCCGCCCAGACCGGCATCGCGGGCGGCGCGAAGCGCGCGTCACCCGGCGGCGGGCCGAAGTAGAAGACCTCCTGCCGGGTGGGGAAGATCCGCTCGCCGAGAAGGTCGGGGAAGACCTTGGGCAGCCAGGGGCCGCAGGCGAAGACGAAGGCGCCCGCGCTGACCGTGCCCCCGTTGCCGGTCGAGACCGACCCGAGGCGTCCCTGGCCGCGCGGAGGCGCGACCGCGGCCGTCCGCACCTCGACCCCTTCCCGGACCGCCCGCCGAGCGACCGCCTGCACGGCCCGCCGGGCCAGGAGCGCGCCGCTCCCGGGCTCGTGGATGGCCCAGGTGACGGGGCCGAAGGCGATCTGCGGCCAGCGCGACTCGAGCTCGGCGCGTCCGAGCCTCTCGTGGCGGATGCCGAGGCGCTGCAGCGTCGCCAGCGTGTCGAGGGTGAGGCGGTCCTCGCCGCGCGCCATCCAGAGGACTCCCGTCTCGTGGAAGAGCTTCTCGCCGCTCGCCTCGGCCAGCTCCTTCCACAGGGCGAGCGAGCGCTGTGACCACCGGGTGTAGAGCTCGTCCGCGCCGTAGCCCATGCGGATGACGCGCGTCTCGCCACCCGAGCTGGCCCGGCTGCTGGCCGGGCCGTAGGCGTCGGCGAGGAGGACGCGGCGCCCGGCGCGGCGCAGGTGCCAGGCGGTCCAGGCCCCGAAGGCGCCCGCGCCGATCACCGCCACGTCGTAGCCGCGCGCGGAGGCTCCGGCCGGCGCCGGGCGCGTGAGCGCGGGCGCCAGCCCCGCCGCCACGGCACCCGCCCCCGCGGTCCTGATGAACTGGCGCCGGCCGGTCCTCATCGCTTCTCCTCCTGCTCGATGAACCAGTCCACGTGGCGCTCGAGGGTCGTCATCGGCATCGCGCCGCTGCCGAGCACCGCCTCGTGGAATCGCCTGACGTCGAAGCGCGATCCGAGCGCGGAGCGGGCCTTCTCGCGCAGCCGGTAGATCTCGAGCGCGCCCATCTTGTAGGCCAGGGCCTGGCCGGGGATGTCGCACGAATAGCGCAGCGATTCGGTGGCGATCTGGGTGTCGGTCTCCATGAGGTTCTCGCGCATGAAGTCGATCGCCTTCGCCCGCGGCCAGCCGAGCGCGTTCATCCCGGTGTCGACCACCAGCCGCACGGTGACGAACATCTCCATCCCCAGCCGGCCGTAGAGGTCGTACGGGTCGGCATACATCCCCATCTCGCCGGCCAGGCCGGAAGCGTACTCGCCCCAACCCTCCGTGTACGCGGTATCGAAGGTCTCGCGGCGGAAGGGCGGGATCGCCTCGTTCTCGCTGGCGAGGTTGATCTGGAAGTGGTGTCCGGGCACCAGCTCGTGATAGACGAGGGCGGCCGCGTTCAGCAGCGAGCGGTCGGAGAGTCGGGAGCCGTTGAAGTAGTAGGTGCCGACGGGATCGGCGGCGGTCGGGGGGTTGTAATAGCCGAAGGTCTGGCCCGGCTCGAGCTGGGGCTCGAGCCGCTTCACGCCATAGGGGGCCCGGGGCCGGCGCAGGAAGAACGCGTCCACCTTCGGCTCGATCCGCCGCACGTGCCCCATGAGCCTCTCGCCGATCTCCTCCGGGGTTCGGGGAAAGAAGCGCGGGTCCTGCTTCAGGCGCTGCTTGAACTCCGCCTTCGTGCCCGTGAAGCCGAGGCCGTCGCGGACCTTCTTCATCTCGGCGTCGATGAGCGCCACCCGCTCCAACCCGATGCGGTGGACCTGGGCCGGGGTCACCTCCATCGTCGTGTGCCAGCCGACGAGCCACGCGTAGTATTCGGGGCCGCCGGGATACTGGCCGAGCCCCACCGCTTCGGGGGCCAGCCGGCGGTACTCGCCGCCGAGCCAGTCGACGAGAGACCGGACCGCCGGGTCCACCTCCGACTCGATGACGCTTCCGACCCGTTCCCGGAACGCCTTCGCGGCTTCCGCCGACAGCGCGCCCAGGCGCTCGGGCGCCACCGCGTACGGGCTCGTGCGAGCGTCTCCGACGAGTGTGCCCAGGAATGGCAGGACGACGTCCAGCTCGTCGCGAGGAATGCGGATGCCCCGGCCGGCCTGGCCTTCGAGCTGGGCGCGGAGAGCGCCGAAGAACGCCGATAGCTGGCGGAGCAGCGCCCGGTAGCGCTCGGCGGCGGCCTCGTCCCGGATCGCGAACGTGGTGAAGGCGCGGTTGACGAAGGCGATCGGCGAGGCGTATGGCGTCACGCCGAAGCCGAGCCAGTGGAAGCGGGGACCGTCGACCAACGCGCCGAGCTGCCGGCGCAGGATGTCCAGCGAGAGCGTCTCCTCGTGGCTCAGCTCGGCGGGATGGACGGGCGCCAGGCGAGCGAGCAGGCCGGCCGTGAAGCGGGCGTCGCTCTCCTGCTTGGCGAGCGACACGTCGGGCAGCCGCTCGATGGGCAGGCCGAACTTCAGCCGCAGGTAGAGGCTGTCGCGCTTCAGGAACTCCGCGTACGCGTCGCCGACCTCCCCGACGGTCTGCGAGGAGGGCGAGCGCGCAGGGCCGCCCGCCGCCGCGGCTCCCGCGAGCACGACGACGACGAGGACGCCAGCGAGCCTCGTCATCGCCGCGAGTCGGCTCCCGGCTTGACGACCCGGCCGTCCTTCATCACGAAGCTGACGCTCTCGAGCGCGGTCACGTCGGCCAGGGGATCGCCGGGCACGGCGACGATGTCGGCGCGCTTGCCGGCCTCCACGGTCCCGAGGTCCTTGTCGATCCCGAGGACGCGGGCGGCGTTGATCGTCGCCGTCCGGATGGCGGCCATGGGCGAGAGGCCCAGCCGGACCATGCGCGCGAACTCGCGGTTGGCGGTCTCGTGGGGGAAGATCGTGTCGGAGCCGAAGGCGATCGTGACCCCGGAAGCGAACGCCGCCCGCAGGCAGCGGTCGCGCTCGGCCTGGAGGGACTTCGCCTTGGCGATCCGGTCGGCGGGGATGCCGCGCCGCTCGCCTTCCTCGATGATGTAGTCGAGCACGTAGATCGTCGGCACCAGCGGGACGTTGCGCTCCTTCATCATCGCGATCGCCTCGTCGTCGATGAGCGCCCCGTGCTCGATCCCGTCGACCCCGGCCCGCAGCGCGGCCTTCAGCCCGCCGGCGCCGATGGCATGGACGGTCACCTTGCGGCCCTGCCGGTGCGCCTCGTCCACCGCCGCGCGGAACTCCTCGTCGGTGAAGGACTGCGCGCGCGGGTCGTCGGCGGCCGACATGACGCCACCGGTCGCGGCCAGCTTGATCCAGTCGGCGCCGTGCTTGATCTCCTCGCGCACCGCCTTGCGCATGGCGTCCGGGCCGTCCACCACGACGTTGGGGACCTGGAGGGCGAGATCGGCGGCCAGGTCGTTGAAGTCGCCGTGGCCGCCGGTGGACGAGATCATGTGGGGGGCGACGAACAGCCGCGGCCCTTCGAAGTCGCCGCGGGCGATCGCGTCCCGGACCTCGATCGGCGAGTAGTAGAGGTCCTCGTCGCCGGGGTCGCGCAGCGTCGTGAAGCCGTTCTGCAGCCGGACCTGGGCGTTGCGCAGCCCTTCGAGCGCCTTGCGGGCGCTGGACTTGCGCATCGAGTCGGCCAGCACGTCGCCGGGGTTGATGAGGATATGGGCGTGCAGGTCCATGAAGCCGGGCAGACAGGTGGCGCCCGCGAGGTCGATCACCCGGGCGCCGGGCGGCGCGGCCACGCCCTTGCGGACGGCGGCGATTCGGCCGCCCGCGACCTGGACGTCGACCGCCGCCGACGCCTCATCGGCCCGGCCGTCGATGAGCCGGCCGCATCGGACGACCGTGGCCGGCTGGGCGCCGGCGGCCGAGGCGCCGGCCGCCAGGCCGAGGCCGATCCAAAGGCTGGTCAACGTCCTCATCGGTATCCCTCCCTGCCCGTCCCGAGCGCCTCGGCGACGCCCACGTGCTGGTCGGCGCCGCCGTAGTAGAAGAGCCAGCGCGGGCCCTCCCGCACGAGCCCCTCCACGAAGACGACGTTCGGCACCCGTCCGGCGGTTTCCCAGGGACGCTGCGGCTCGAAGAGCGGATCGTCGGAGCGCGCTCGCACGCGGGTGGGGTCGTTGCCGTCGAAAAGCGCCCAGCCCGTGCGATAGACGAGGCGGTCGTCGGCGCCGTTGTAGACGAGGAGGATCCCGTCGCACGTCATCACCGGCGGCGGCCCCGGCTCCACGACCCGCGAGTCGAAGCGCCCCGGCCGGCGGCCGAGGACGGGCGCGTCGAGGGCTTCCGTCCAGTGGAGGAGGTCGGACGAGTATGCGATCCCCATCTGATCGGAGCCGGCTGCCGCGTCGGCCATGTAATACATCCAGTAACGGCCGTTCACCCGCTCGGCCAGTATCGCTCCCGACTTCGTCCACTTGACGTTCCACCGTCCGGTATTGGCCGGCATGATCACGCCGTGCCGTGTCCAGCGCCTGAGGTCGGGGGAGGTGGCGAGGGCGAGCTGGGCGTCCTTGCCGTCGTAGGCCGTGTAGGTCAGGTAGAAGGTCGGCCCGACCTTGATCACGCGCGGGTCCTCGACGCCCCCTCCGCGCTCGTAATCCGCCTCCGGTCCGAGCACCGGCTCGCGCTCTCGTGAGAAGTGGACGCCGTCGCGGCTGCTGGCCATTCCCAGGCGCGAGGTTCCCTTCGCATCCTGGGCGCGGTACAGCATCACGTACTCGGCCCCCTCCTTGACGACCGCGGGGTTGAAGACCGCGGCCGCCTCGAAGCCGCTGCCGCGCGGAGCGAGGATCGGCGCACCGTCGTTGCGGCGGACCCACGGCCCGAACGGCGGTCGATAGGAAGGCGCCGCCATCACGACGAGCGACGCGAGGGCCGCGACGGCGGCCAGCCCGGCGCCGAGAGCGGTCCTCCAAGAGCCTCGCGTCCTCGGCGGCGTGTACGCCATCAATGCGTCCTCGCGGGAATGGATCCCGCTTCGGACGCCCGGGAGACGCCGCCTGCGGGTCTCATCGATCCTCGCGTCCTCGGCGGCGTGTACGTCATCAATGCATCCTCGCGGGAATGGATCGCTTCGGACGCCCGGGAGACGCCGCCTGCGGGTCTCATCGATTCTCGCGTCCTCGGCGGCGTGCATGTCATCAATGCGTCCTCGCGGGAATGGATCCCGCTTCGGACGCCCGGGAGACGCCGCCTGCGGGTCTCACGGGCGGGATTATACGGGCCCTGTGCTACTGTCACCGGTCCGTGGGGGCCTCATCGAGGCACGGGCCGGCGAGCGAATGGCCGGCCATCGCCGCGGCCCTGGTCCTGAGCGCACTCACGGCGGTGCTCGCTCGTCCGCCCCGGGACGTGAGCTTCGCGGTCGGCGAGTACCACGCCGGCTTCCTGCGCGGCGACTGGTCGCGTCCGGTAGGCACGGCGCGTACTTTGAGCCTTCCGGGTGGTCTCTCCCTGCCGCTCACCGCGCGGCGCGGGCCGTTACGGCTCGACCTCCACGGCCAGGCGCCCATGCGCGCCGCGCTGGCCGTCTTCGTAGCCGGCCGGCCGGTGGGGCAGGCGCTGCTGCCACCGCACCGATGGGGCGAGGCGAGCTTCGAGATCCCCCCGGAGCTGCTCGGCCAGGGCGGCCTCGACCTGAGCTTCGCCCTCCGGCCCGTGGCCCTCACCCGCGGCGCGTCGGAAGAGGAGCCGGCCCTCGCCGTGGACATCGTCCACGTCTCGGCCGCCGGAGGCCTGGCGCTCACGCTGCCCGCCGTGCTGCTGTTGGCGGCCGTCCCCGCGGCCTTCGTGCTGCTGGCGCGGCTCGCGGGAGCGGGGACCGCCTGGGCGATCGTCTCGGGAGCGCTCGGCGGCCTGGCGGTCGTCGTGCTCGCTCGGCGGACGCCTCTCCCGCTGCTCCTCGCCGTCCCCCGACTGGGCACCGCCGCCCTTCTGGCCGGCCTGCTGGCGCTCGCCGTGCTTCCCCGGGCCCCGATGACCAGCCGCGAGCGGGCCGGCCTCGCGGCACTGGTCGTGCTCGGCGTGCTCGCCCACGGCTCGCTGGCGTTCCTGCCGAGCGCGGGCTCGCAGAACCTGGAGATCTACGTCCACCGCGCGCTCGACCTCGGCACCGTGTCCTGGGATTACGCGAGCCTGCTGCGCTACGGCTCGCAGCTCCCCACACCCACCCAGCCCTACGGCGCGGCGACCTACGCATTGGGCGAGCGCACGCTGGTGCCGTACTCGCCGCTGCCCAGCGTCTTCTACTACCTGCTCCACCGGGCCGGCCTCGACCTCTACTGGGCGATGAGCGTCCTGAACGTGGTCCTCGCGATGCTGGTGGCGCCGTGGCTGTGGCTGGTGGCGGCAAGGCTCTGGGACACGCGGACGGCCTGGCTGGCCACGCCCCTCTACGCGCTGGACCTGGCGGTGTGGCACCACGTCGGCCGCGTCCACGCGCCAGCGGCCTTCGGCGGAGCGATGGCGACCTCCGCCCTCCTCTACCTCGCCCTCCGGGTGCGCGAGCTGGACAGCAGGAAGCAGGTCGTGCTCGCGGGCCTGGTCCTGGCGGTGGCCGTCCTCGGCTACTCCAGCAGCGCCGTCCTGTTCGGCTTGACGGGCCTCGTGCTCCTCGCTCTCGCGACCTTCGACGCCCGCGCGCTGACCCCCGCGGCCCGCCGCGGCCTGGTCGCGGCGCTGATCGTGGCCGGAGCGCTTTCCGGCATCCTCTATTACTTCCACTACGCGCCGGGGCTCCTGACCGGCGTGCCGTCGCTCGAGGCGGAGCCGGATCTCGTCGGCGTGAAGACCTTCTTCATCTTCCACAACGAGTCGCGGCAGAACCTGCGGGTCTGGCTGGGCGGCTACTGGATCCTGCTCCTGGTGGGGCTGCTCGCTTCTCCCTTCGCGCTGCGCCGCGCGGCAGCCTGGGCGCGGCCCGTGCTCGTCTCCTGGCTGGCGGCGTGGGCCCTCGTCATGCTCCTCAAGGAGCCGTTCCTCTTCCCCAAGCTGCTCCGCTGGGCCAAGGAGGACCAGTTCCTCTCGCCGCTGCTCTGCCTCTTCGTGAGCGCCGCGGTCCGGGCCCTGCCGCGCCCCTGGATGCGGTGGACGGCCGCCGCCTTCGCATTGACCGGGGCGCTGTGGATGGCGGCCAGCGACTTCCTCCTGAACGCGTCCGGGAAAGTCGTCCTGTGATAATCTGACTTGTCCAGAGAGTGGGTCGGGCGATCGCCGCGGCCGACGTCACGGCCGGGGAGGAAAGTCCGGACTCCAAGGGCAGTGTGCTGGCTAACGGCCAGCGGGGGCGACCCCAGGGAAAGTGCCACAGAAAACATACCGCCGAACTCCCGCGAGGGGGTGGCAAGGGTGAAAAGGTGCGGTAAGAGCGCACCGCCGGCGTGGTGACACGACGGGCAGGGCAAACCCCACACGGAGCAAGGCCAAATAGGGGGGCGTTCGAGGCTGGCCCGGCTGA
>Ga0066710_100000880_pt1 | contig 20455 bp, 6 predicted proteins | sample GraSoiAngelo_159_FD_79666 | JGI IMG/M metagenome (GOLD analysis project Ga0066710, IMG submission 79666) | Grasslands soil microbial communities from the Angelo Coastal Reserve, California, USA - 14_1009_16_40cm | ecosystem: Environmental > Terrestrial > Soil > Grasslands | place: USA...
AATAATACCCGGCGCTGGACCGTTCCCATACCTGAGTTCAATCATTACCAACATTCAAGACGCGACGACCGTTAACGATCCACCGCCACCGACCAATTGCTATGCTGGCGAGATCGCCCGCAGCGTCTGGTATCGTTTTGCGCCCACCCAGAGCGGGCTTTACACCGTCACCCTCAAGTTCACGGCGACGACCTTGCAAGACACCTTGTTGGGCATTTACACGTCCGCTGGAGGGTGCGGAGGGCCTTTCGTGCAATACGCCTGCAATGATGACAGTGGAACGCTTCAATCTGCGATCACTACCAATTTCAACGCGGGGAGTACCTACTATGTTGTGGTATGGAACACGATCACGAATTTGCCGCCAGAGGGACAGCGGAGTGTGCAGTTGAAGGTCCAAAAGGTTCTGCCGGCTCCGAACGACCTTTGTTCGGGCGCAGAAGTGATTCCGTCGGCCGGACCGTTCCCCTATCGGACGGCAACCACTGACACGTACCTGGCGAGCACGAACAACGATCCGCCGGGCCCGCTTTGTGGCACCTCTGATACGAGTCCGCAACGCAGTGTTTGGTATAAGTTTCGGCCGACAGTCGGCGGCAATTACATCATCGCCACCTGCGCCGATACGACAGCGACTAAGATATACAACACGATGCTGGGCGTATACCAAAGCAGCGGCGGCTGCAGTGGCACGTTGACCCCGCTCCGCTGTAACCCAGGATATTGCGGCAATTTGGCGGCTGTCATCATGAACCTTTTTCCGGACACGGATTATTATTTCGTGGTGTGGGACCTGGCATCAAAAGGTGACCCGACGCCACTGCCGGGTGAAACCGACGCACAGTTGTTCATCGATCAGCAAGGTCCGCCGACCGTTGTGACAGTGGGATACAGCAACGCGGTGCCGACGAGCGTTCAATTGAACGGCGAAGCCAATCCGAAAGGGTCATTGACGCGTGGCTATTTTGAATGGGGAACCACGCCGAGCTACGGCAATGTGACCGCCAATTCCACCCTCGGGACAGGTATCGTGCCGTTTGCGTATTCTCGTGTGGTTTCCGGGCCGCCACCTGGCACGACCATCTATTATCGGGCCGCGGCTGTGAATTTCTTCGGCACGATTTACGGGGAAGGGAAGAGTGTAAGGCTGCCTTTGGCTTTAACAGCGACACGCGAAGGCAATACTTTGCGACTACATTTTAGTGCTGCGGAGGAGTACACCTACGTAATTGAGGCTTCCGAAGACTTGCAGCATTGGACGACACTGGGGCCAGCCACACCGGTAGACGTAGACCAGTTTGATTACGTAGACCAGGGCCCATTAAACCTCCGGCAACGATTTTACCGAATAAAACTTTGATGAGAATTACGTAGGCCCGTTGGCAGGACGGCGATTCACGGACGCGCCGCGTCGGCATCGGGCCTTTTCAGTTGAGAGAGACAGTCTAATGACAGAGCAGAGCCGCGCAGCCAGGGGACAGTCCGTTCGCAAGCGCGTTATTGGGTTGGCGTGGCGGGCATTCATTTTTGCGGTGGGTTGTTTTGGAGGATTCAACTCAGAGGCGGCGGTCGATTTGGTGCTCGCCGGGACCGATTCGCCCGACCCGGTCGTGACCTTGAGCAACGTAACTTACACCCTCACGGTCACCAACGTTGGAAGCATAACCGCAACCAACGTCGCGATCACGAATGTTCTCTCCAGCCGCGCCACCTTTATTTCCGTGACGACCACGCGAGGATCATGCGCGAACGTGTCCGGCGTCGTGCGCTGCGATTGGGGCAACGTGACTAACGCGACTGGCGGTCGCGTTACGATCGTCGCTCGCGCCAACGGGCCGGCGATCATTACCAACGTTGCGTCCTGCGCGGCGAGCGAGGTGGACGCTAATCCATCAAACAATTCACTGACGCTCACGACAACGGTGGTGAATCGGCGTACATTCGGCAAAACTGATTTCATTCAGGTAGATGATGTTGTCGCCAACGCTGCTCTGCCTTATCCGTCCACGGTCACGGTATCCGGGTTGACGGCGGCGGTTTACAAGGTGACATGCACGTTGAGCAACGTGACCCATAGCGGCCCGGATGATCTGGACATTTTACTGGTGGGGCCAAACGGCGGGTACCTGATGCTGATGTCGGACGGGCCGATCACTCCGGGAATGACTGACGTCACGATCACGTTCGATGATGCGGCAACGCAATACATACCTGATACCAATGCGATCACGACCGGGAGCTATAGACCGGCGAACTACGGCAGCATTCCGGACATGATGCCGGCGCCTGCGCCCGAAGGCCCGCACTTTCTCGGCTTCACACCTTTGTCGATCTTTAACGGAATCAATCCCAATGGCGATTGGAGGCTATTCGTTTACGACGATGAACCGGAAGCAGGCGGTTGGATCGATGGTTGGAGTGTAACGATTTCGACTTTGGACCCTATGGCCGACCTGAGCGTGAGCGCTACTGATTCGCCTGATCCGGCAATCCCTGGAGCGACCATTACTTATACCGTTAAGATTACGAATGCAGGGCCGGTGGATGCTACGGGAGCAAGGCTCACGAACCAGGTGCCCGCAGGGCTGCAAGTGATCTCATACAACATTTCGCGCGGAAGTTGCACGAATCAATCGGGCATCATTCGCTGCGACATAGGAACGCTCGCCTCCGGGGGGAGCGAGCAACTCGTCGTGCAGGCGCGCGCGAGCAACGGTGGCAACTACAGCACGCGAGTCGATGTCGCGTCCGATCAGTACGATCCCCAGCCGGCGAACAACACGACGCTGCAAGCGACCGTGGTGGACCCGCGGGTCGATGTTGGTGTGGACGTGACAAGTTCGCGCACGCCGGCGTTGTTGGAGCAGCCGCTCATTTACACGTTGGCAGTCACGAACATGGGCCCGGATGGTGTCACGGGCGTGCAGGTGGTTGACCGGCTTCCGCCGGGCGTGTTCCTCGTTAATTTCTCAGCGTCGCAGGGGTCCTGCAGCAACCAGGCGGGAGTGGTGACCTGCAATCTCGGAACTCTCGCCAGCCAGGGCCGCGCCACTGTTTTTCTGACCTGCCGCCCAACCATACTTGGGCCGATTACAAACGTCGTGTCTGCCACCAGTGACCAAGTCGATAGCAATTCAGCAAATAATTTTGCCCAGAACATCAACTCGGTCGATCCGGCGGCCGACGTGCAGTTGAGCATCACGGACGCACCGGACCCGGTGCTGATCACGCAACCGCTCACCTATTCAATTTCGGTGACTAATCGCGGTCCGAGCGCGGCCACCAACGTGCTCGTTTCGGACACGTTGCCCGGAAGCCTGCGTCTGGTGTCGCTGCAGACGACGCGTGGCGTCTGCACGAATGATGGCAATTTAGTTACCTGCGCGATTGGTGACTTGCAGCCGGGTGAGCGCGCGATAGTGACGGTTGTTGCGACCCCGACCAGCGTAGGAACTGTCGCGAATATAGCATCGGTGAGCACACAGAGCACCGATCCGAATCCCGTGAACAATACGGCCACCGCAAGCACGCCGGTGCTGCCAGCCGCCGACATTTCTGTAACAAAAATGAGTGATCGGTCCGTGATTTGGGAAGGCGACCGGCTGATTTATAGTTTGGTGATATCCAACAGCGGCCCAAGCATCGCCACCGGCGCTCGCCTGTCGGACGCGCTTCCACTAGGCGTGAGCTTCAATTCCGCGACAACAACTGCGGGATCGTGCTCGTTTCAAGGTGGATTGGTGACCTGTTCATTCGGTGACCTGGCGATAGGCGGATCGGTGGCAGTTTCGATTGTGGGTACGGCGGGAACGCCTGGAGTCATAACTAATAGCGCCAACGCGATTGCGAACGAGCAGGATCTTAGCCCTGGCAATAATGTGGCGGTGGCGGTCACAACTGTGATCCCGAAAACCGTGAGCCGGATCGATCCGACCACGGTGATCCTGCCCGACGTGGGAACCGCTTCGACGTATCCATTGACCATCAATGTTTCGGGAATGACAGCGGCAGTGCAGCGAGTCCGCGTTACCCTCTTGGGTCTAAGTCATACATACCCGGACGATCTGGATGTGCTGCTGGTCGGGCCGGGCGGCCAGACTGTGGTGGTGATGTCGGACGCCGGCGGCAGCGCGCCGGTTACAAACCTTAATCTTACCCTGGACGATTTGGCATCAGCGCCGTTGCCGGATGCTGGCCCGTTGACCGGCTCCCTTTATCGTCCCGTGGATTACGATGTTGTAGTCAACGAATTCCCGGCGCCGGCGCCCCCAGGACCGTACGCAGCCAGCTTTGATGTGTTTACCGGGACTGATCCGAACGGAACGTGGCAATTGTACGTTGTGGATGACCAATCCAAGGACCAAGGCGCCTTCGCCGGCGGCTGGCGGTTGGATATTTGGGCGCGCGACCCGCTCGCAGATCTGGCCGTGAGCAGCCGCGTCGAACCGAATCTCGTCGCAGTCGGGAGTAATGTGACGGTCAGAGTCGCCGTTTCAAACAATGGACCGGCCACAGCTAGCGCGGTGGTGCTGACGAATGCATACGGACTCGATCTGGCATTCGTTTCCGCCGTGGCGAGCCAGGGCAGTTGCACAAATGACAGTGGATTGGTGCAGTGTTTTCTAGGGGAGTTAGCGTCCGGCAGTTCTGCTTTGGTGGACCTCTCGTTTATGGTCCTTAACCACGGAACGTTGTCCAATTCCGTAGGAGTAACTGCCAGTAGCGTGGACATCACGAGATCGAACAATGTCAGCACGGCCTCGTTTGTTGCTGAGAATCCCGCTGGGATCGTGAAGCAGCCGCGAGATCGGTTCGCGCCGTTGGGATCGACGGCCACATTCACCGTCCTTGCTGGCGGTGATCCGCCACTGAGCTACCAGTGGTACTATAACAGCGCCGCCATTCCGGGCGCCACCACCGCCAGTCTGACAATCAATGATGTGCAGGCCGCAAAGCTCGGCGATTATCAGGTGCAGGTAAGCAACCGCGTCGGGTCCGTTTTTAGCAGGGCAGCGCGGCTTAATTTGCCGCGGCCGCCTGCGATCGACAGCATCCCGGATCAATCTATGGACGAGGACACAGTTTTAATCGTCCCGTTGCCCATTTCAGATCCCGATGACCCGTTGGAAACATTCCAACTGTCGGCTACGTGTGATGATACGAATCTCATCCCAATCACCAACTTATTGTTCATTGTTAGTGGCACGAATTACGCCTTGAGGATTACGCCAGGGACTAACCAATTCGGCACGAACATCATACGACTCACTGCGACCGACACAGCGGGCCTGAGCGCAAGCCAATCATTTACGCTCGGGGTGCATTCGGTCAATGATTACCCACAGTTTATTGTGCCTGTAGGTGACCAGGTCCTGCACGAAGACGAAGTGATCCAGGTTCCATTTGTGATCGGAGACGTTGAAACTCCGGCGGAGTTGTTAGTAATCGGAGGGAAAACTTACAACCCGGCATTAGTTTTGGGCGTCGGAATATCTGGAACTGGAAGTAATCATGTTCTGACGATTGCGAGCCTCGGAAATACCTTTGGCACTGCTTTGATCGAACTTCGGGTCCGAGACCAGGCGGGAGTGCGAACGACGAACTTATTTACCGTGACGGTGCTGCCGGTGGAAGACCCGCCATCAATTTCACCCATCGATGATGCCAAAATTGCCGAGGACAGCGAATTAAACGTGAATTTTTTTGTAGACGATCCGGAAACGGCAGCAAGCAATCTACTGGTAAGCGCTGAATCCTCGAACTTGGCTCTTTTCAGAAATGACGCCTTTACGTTTACAGGAACTGGAACTTCCCGAATGCTCAATGCCCGCCCCGTGACGAACGCAAATGGAGCAAGCCGCATTACGGTTTTCGTGCGGGACGAGGCAGGGCTGGTCGCCAGTAATTCCTTTTTGGTGACGGTTGATCCTGTGAATGACCCGCCGTTTATTTCCGAAATTCCCCCGATCGAGATCTCGATCAACCAAACCAGCAGCCCAATATCATTCACGGTAACTGATTTGGAGTCGCCGCCGGACAGCTTGACGTTGACGGCGATATCTACAAACACCGTTCTGGCGCCTGTCTCTGGCGTTCAGTTTGACGGTAGCGGAAGCAATCGCACGGTGCGCATCACTCCTGGGACGGGACAGTTCGGATGGATGGTGTTGCGCGTGCGCGCGGCAGACCCTGATGGCGGCATCACCACGCGCGATTTTGAATTGTTTGTACAGCAAACCAACGGTCCGCCGGTCATTTTTCAGCAGCCCGCAGCTCTGTCGGTTGTGCCAGGGACGCCGGTGATATTGCGAGTGATCGCAACAGGTCCAGGGCTGACGTATCGCTGGCAGCGCGACGGACAGAGCGTGCCCGGGCAAACCAATGCAACTCTAAACATCACCTTGGCAGCGCCCGCGGATCGCGGTGAGTATCGCGTGATGGTAATTAATTCTGAAGGGACCACTACCAGCGCGCCTGCGCAATTGAACGTGCTCGAAGGGACGAGAATCCTTGGCCTTCGTCGAGCTGGCAGCTCTACCGTGGAATTGACCTTTGGAACGATAGCCAAACAGCGATATTTTGTGGAATTTCAGAATATTCTCGGAACTGCCTGGACGGCGCTGCCCTCAGTCGTTGGGACAGGTGGGGTGATGACGATCGTCGACCCCGCCGCAGGGTCAAACAGCCGCTTCTATCGAGTGCGCATCGAATAATTTTACAATTTTGCGGGTTTGACTTTGCCGTACTGATTTGGTGAGATAATAAGCAGTTGCAATACCCTGAAGCGCACGTTTGAAGCACGCATTTTCTCTATTGATTGACTGCCGTTTCTAACATTGGCACATTTATGAAGAGCCCTGAAAAATGGCTTAGGATCGGCTTGGTTCTCGGAAGTCTGGTGATGACGGCCATGGCTGCCCTGGCCCAAACCGGATCGGCGGTAAAAAGCACACCCATCGATCTGGCCGAAGCAGCGGGACAATCCAAAGCCGCAGGCACGCTCGGAAATTTTCGACCGAAGCACCAACGGTTCCAAAAAAATCAGCACAACCTGCCGGTCGACAGGACCGCGCAGGCGGCTCCGCGCACAGCGATGGTCACCGCCCAGAGTATCGACGCGGTGGAACCGCAAACGCTCTCGGATCCATCTCCTCCGCCGTCCTTTAGCTTCCCGGCGTTGGCGGATAACGGCCAGGTGGCGCCGCCAGATACATTTGGCGCGGTTGGGCCAACTCACCTGGTGGTTGCCTGCGCCAGCCAAATGCGCATTTCGGACCGAGTTGGGAACCCAATCTCAACGATCTCACAAGAGCAATTTTGGGTGGGCGTGGGCACGAACATCTTCGACACGCGCGTGGTATACGACCCGTACGGGCAGCGGTTTATAATGACCGCAGCAGCCGACCCCGGCGGACCCAGCCCGCGGCTTTGCATCGCAGTCTCCTCAAACAGTAATCCGACTTTGACATGGTATCGCTGGTCGGAGCGGGTGGATGCGGTGAATCCCGTCTACGCGGATTCGCCAACGTTGGGCTTCAATAAAACCTGGATCGTGGTGCAGGCCAATATGTACAATAAGAGCACCTCCCAGTTTTTCCGTTCAGAGGTATATGCGTACAACAAGGCGAATCTGTACGCCAACGGAACCGGCCAGCGCACGAAGTTGTTTTTTGATGCGACGCTGGGCGACTCTCAGGTACCTGCAACAATGTACGACTCGACGAATGCGGTCGTTTATTTCGTGGAGAACTGGAATGGCCGTGTCGACGTATTCGGTGACGGGACTTTGTTTTCGGGTTACCTGCGGCTGTTCAGCCTTTCCGGCGGGATCGGTTCGGAGCGGCTGAACCTCACGAATAGTTTTGGGGAGCCGATCTTTGTCGAAGTTCAGGGTTCCACCTGGGCGGAAACCGCCACCAACGATCTGGACATCCTTCCACAATTGGATAGCACCAATAAAATCTACGCAGGCGATTCGAGGATTCAAAATGTGCACTTTCGCGACGGATTATTATATGCCGCCCAAACGGTGTTTCTTCCGAGCACCGCGCCGACGCGAGCGGCGGTCCAATGGTGGGCCATCACCGCTGGTAGTGGCGATATCAGGCACTTCGGGCGCGTGCAAGACACAGGCGGCACAAACATGTTTGCCTATCCTGCGATTGCGGCCAACAGATATCACGACGTCGTGCTAGGTTATTCTCGCTTCTCCTCGAACGAGTACCCGAGCGTGGCCTATTCTTTTCGACAGGAAACCGATGCCACGGATGAATTGCGTGGACAAGTGTTGTTGAAAGCAGGCGAAGCGTCCTACTACGTGCCTGTTTTTGGCCAGAACCGGTGGGGCGATTGGAGTGCTACTACTGTAGACCCGGTAAATGATGTGGACCTGTGGACGATCCAGGAGTATGCCGCGCCCCGCTCGCAAGCCGGTGGCTCGCGCTGGGGAACATGGTGGGGCCGCGTGTCGCCGCCGGTCGATCTGGCCGCCACTATGACCGGCACGCCTGATCGTGTCCCGGCAGGCGCGCAAATTACTTACAGTATCACTATCAGTAACAAACAGGACGAGATTCTCAGTGGTCTTCGCCTGCAAGACATCCTGCCGCCAAGCGTGAGTTTTGTATCCGCGACGCCGAGCAAAGGAAGCTGCGGAGTCACGAATGGGGTGGTGAGCTGCTCTTTCGGGCCAGTCGTCGAATTCGAAGCCGTCAGGGTCAGTATGACCGTGAATGCGATAACGCCCGGCTTTGCGACTAACAGCATCCTGGCATATGCCAACGGCCCGGATTTTGACACTTCGGACAACACCCCGGTAGTTGTGACTGAAATTGTTAATTCAGCCGACTTGCAGGTCTTGGGGTCAGACAGTCCGGACCCAGTAACGCTCGGCAATAGCTTGACTTACAGCATTACAGTCTCGAATCGCGGTCCTGCGGCGGCTGCGGGCGTGATTGTTACCAGCACTGTGCCTGCCGCGTTGACCATCGGGACGATTACCGCCAGTCAGGGTATATGGGACATCAATGGCAACGTTATCACATTCACAATGGGTTCTATTAACCTCCGAGCGACAGCATCCATCAGTATCTCTTGCACCGCCAATAGCGCTGGCCCGATCACAAACCAGGTGCGTGTAACTGCGAACAGCTTCGACAGCGCCCCGGCAAACAATACGGTGAACATTGCCGGCAGCGTCAACGCGCCGCCGGTGATCAATCCGGTCGACCCGCAGACGATTAATGAAGATGTCCCGACCGCGATTCCAGTGACCGTGTCGGACGCTGAAACTCCTGCGGCAAACCTGGTACTCACCGCTACGTCATCCAATCCAGCTTTGATTCCGAGCGCGAACATTGTGCCCGGCGGCTCCGGGCAGAATCGTACGTTGACCATCACCTCAGCGGCCAATCAGTTCGGCTCGAATACGACTACGATCATCATGACCCTCACCGACGGGGGTGGTGCGTCAACGACCTCCAGCTTCCCAATCAATGTGGCGGCGGTGAATGACGCGCCAACTATTTCAAACATTCCGAATCCGCCGGCAATCGATGAAGATGCGTTCACGACGGTGAACTTCACGATCGGCGACATCGATAGTCCGATCAGCTCTCTCATCCTCTCGGCCAATTCGTCGAACCCAACACTACTGCCGGTCGCGAACATCACCTTCAGCCCCAGTGGCAGCTCGCGCACGGCTACCCTGGTGCCGGCCACGAATCGCTTCGGCACGGTGACGGTCACAATCATCGTCAGCGACGGCAGCCTGAGTTCGAGCGACTCCTTCGTGCTGACCGTAAACCCAGTGAATGACCCGCCCACAATTTCATCCATTGAGCCTCAAACGACTGCGGAAGATACTCCTACACCCACGATTGCCTTCACGGTGAACGATCCGGAAACTCCAGCCACGAATTTAACCGTCACCGCTTCGTCGAGCGATATAACGATTGTCCCAAACGCCAATATTGGTTTGGCGAATCTGGGCACGAACCGGACCGTACGCGTGACTCCAGCGGCCAATCAAAACGGACTGGTGACAATCACGGTGAGGGTGAGTGACGGCACGAATTCGCAGAGCACAAGTTTTGATCTCACGATTACTCCGGTGAACGATCGGCCAACGCTGGCTCAGCCGGCGACCGTTACTACTAGCGAAGATGCAGGGGTGATCAGCGTCCCACTGACGGGGATCAGTTCTGGTGCGACGAACGAATCCCAAACCTTAACGGTGCGGGCGTCCACCAGCACGCCAGACCTTGTGGAAAATCTGCAAGTCAACTACACAAGCGCGAACCCAACCGGCACACTGACCTTCAATCTGGTCACAAACGCGAATGGAACTGCGTTCATTGATATCACGGTGAGCGACGGCGTCGTGGCCGACGACTTTACTCGCCAATTGCAGATAATTATCAACGCGATCAATGATCCCCCTACGATTGATGAAATCGCAGATATCAACGTGCCGGAGGATAGCGGACCACGCTCGATCACGCTGACGGGAATAGCCACCGGCCCGCCAAATGAAGCGAGTCAGATCCTCACGATTACTGCCAGTTCGGGCGCCCCGGGCATCGTACCGGACCCGCAGATTGGCTACACTCCGGGTGCCACCACCGCGACGCTGACGTTCACGCCGGTCGCCAATGCGAACGGCAGCGCCATGATCACCGTCACCCTCAATGACGGCCGGCCTTTGAACCCGACAACCACAAGGACGTTCCAGATCACGGTGGACTCAGTGAATGATATGCCCACCATTTCGGCCATTGCAGATCGAAGGATCAACGAAGATACATCCACGGGACTAATTGCATTTTCTTTCAGGGACGTGGAACCGGGGCCGTTGACGGTCGCGGCGTTCTCTTTGAATCAGTCGCTGGTGCCGGACGCAAACCTTGTGATCAGTCCCGCTACAGGCACGAATCGCAACCTGACCATCACGCCGTCGCCCAATGAGTTTGGCACTGCGGTTATTACCGTGCGGGTATCGGATGGTGATGGAGGTTCGACAAACACGACGTTCCTGCTGACCGTCGATCCCGTCAATGATCCGCCGACGCTCGCCATAATTCCGAATCCGACAGCGATAGACGAAGATGCGGGACCGCAAACAATAAACCTTTCCGGCATCGCGCCAGGGCCGTCCAACGAGGCCACACAGCAGGTCAGGATCACGGCTACCTCCGGTAATCCGGCAATCGTGCCCGATCCAACAGTGAACTACACCTTCCCGAGCACGACAGGGTCACTGACCTATGTGCCCGCGGCCAATGCTACCGGCTCGGTCGTCATCACGGTTACCGTGGATGACGGGCAAGCGTCCAACAACCGGACGACGCGGACCTTTACCGTGCAAATCAACTCTGTCAACGACCTACCCACGATCACCGGCGATTTTGATGACAAGTTCGCAGACGAGGATATGCCGATTAGCGTCACGTTCACTATCGGGGATGTGGAAACACCGGCAGGGAGCCTGACTTTGATTGGTTCGTCATCGAATCCGGAACTCGTCGACGACTCGGACATTGTGTTCAGCGGCACCGGGGCGAACCGGACCGTCACCGTGCGGCCTTTGACCAATGAAGTCGGAACCGCCTTCATCACCATCTCTGTTATAGATGCGAATGGTGGAGAAACAGATGCTGGATTTGTTTTGTTCGTCAATGAGGTGAACGATCCGCCAATGATCTCCACCATCGCGCCGCAAACGATCTCGGAAGATACCTCCACTGCCACGTTGTCCTTTTGGATGGACGACGTGGACAACGCAGTTGCGGATCTTTCGGTGACCGCGCGCTCCTCAAATCAGCAAATCGTGCCGGATGCGAACATTGTCCTCGGCGGAAGCGGCACGAATCGTAATGTGCGTGTCACGCCCGCGCCGGATGCCAATGGCAGCGTGACAATTTTTCTGACCGCGTCTGACGGCAATAGTAACCGGATTTCCCAGTTTACCCTGACGATAAATCCGGTTAACGATCCGCCTATTTTAGGGAACATCCCGACTCAGAACATCCCGGAGGACGCCGGCCTTCAAGAATTGACGCTCACTGTTGGTCCCGGGGCAGGGAACGAAACCAACGATGTGCTGACGGTCACCGCGATCTCCAGTTTGCCCTCGTTGATCCCAAATCCGATCGGAACAAATGTCAGCGGCGTGTGGAAACTGCGGTTTACTCCGGCGGCGAACGCCAGCGGCAGCGCGATTATCACCGTAACGGTCAATGATGGTCGCTCGCAGAATGCGACGAATTCGAAAAGCTTCACGGTGAATGTGCAACCGATGAACGATCTCCCAACGTTAAATCCGATTGCGAATGTGAACATAAACGAAGATGCGCCGCAGCAAAACATAACGCTCAGCGGCATCACTGCGGGCGGCGCAGAAAGCCAGACGCTCACTGTCAACGCGACTTCCAGCAATCCGAACCTCATAAATCCGGCCGTCTCCTATACAAACGGCAATTCCACCGCTGTCCTGCGATTCATAGTTCCGGGAAATTCGACCGGCTCTGCCTCTATAACGGTGCAGGTTTCCGATGGCGTGGATACGACAAACCAAACATTTCTCGTAACCATCAACCCGGTCAATGAAGCGCCGGTGTTTCTGACTACGATTGGAAACCTGACCACCCCAGAAGACACTCCGATCTCAGCGCAGTTCACGGTGGCCGACGAGGAAACCTATGCCGCACGCCTGACCCTGACCGCCACCTCTAGCGTTACGACTGTGGTCACAAATACCAATATTGTGTTCGACGGAAGCGACGCGAATCGCTGGATCACTATATCCCCTGTAACAAACGCGTCGGGCACGACGCGCATCACAGTCATCGCCACTGACGGAACCAACAGCTCGACCATGAGCTTCAACCTGACGGTGAACGCGGTAAACGATCCTCCGATGCTAAACCCACTGCCCAATCTGGCCCTTACGCAGAATCCCGCGAATCAGACGATCACTCTCACCGGGATCACGAGTGGTCCGTCCAACGAATCCGGTCAGACAAACTCGATTCGTGTTACTTCCAGTAATACTTCACTGGTGCCTGCGCCGACCAGCGTGAGTTACGCCAGTCCAAGTCTGACCGGCTCATTTATCTTGAATCCTGATAACAACAGCACGGGCTCTGCCGTTATCACCGTGACCGTCTCCGATAACGGCACGCCCATCAATCGTCTCAGTCAGACTTCTACTATCTATATCCGCCCGTCTGGCAACTCGCTCCCCACCCTCACCGGCTTGAGCAATCGGACGACGCTAGAAGACACGCCGATCACGATTCCGTTTACGATTGGCGATGCCACCACGGCGGCAACGAACCTGATCGTTGGCGCAACCTCATCCAACCCCGACCTGGCGCCGACGAATGCCATTGCATTCGGCGGGACTGACGCTAATCGTTCAATAACAATTACGCCGCTGCCGAATCGCACCGGCAGTTCGAGCATAACCGTTTGGGTGCTCGATACCGAATACGGATACACTGCCAGCAACTTCGTCCTGCAAGTCACCGCCGCAAACGACAACCCGGTGATTTCTTCGATTCCGCCGCAAACGATCGATGCTCGCACGAACCTCCCGCCCGTGGCGTTCACGGTGAGCGACGTGGAAACGCCTGCGCAGAATCTCACCGTGGCGGCGACTTCATCGAACCAGGGCCTGCTGCCGAATAGCAGCATAATCGTCGGGGGCGCGGGCACCAATCGCTCGATTATGGCTTACCCTGTTCCGGGACAGAGCGGGTCGGCCACGATCACGGTCACGGTCACGGACGGCAACGCGGCATCCGCAAGCACCGCCTTCCTGCTGATCGTCCGTGCACCAGAACCTCCTACGCTGGCGATTCGACGTGCAGACCCGAACGTGGAACTCCGCTGGCCCGCTGACGCCGGCGTTTTCACAATCCAGGGTCGGGATCAGATCAATACCGGCAACTGGAGTGATATCAACGCAACTCCAATCGTGAGTGGAACCAACTACGTCGTCCCGCAGCCCATCGCCGGACCGTACAAATTCTTCCGCCTGCGATTCTGATGGTCAGCGCACGCGCTCGATCTTCATGCTGGCAATCTCATTAACGCCGAGCTCGAGCAAGGCGGCGTTTTGATAAAGCTCAAAGTGATTCGTGGGCGAACGCATGCGCGCGGCGCGCCTTTGCCAATCCAACTCCTGCATTGAGAGTGTATCCAGGGCCAGTGGGTCCTTGCTCAAGCGCAATTCATTGAGGGCGATCGAGTAATGCAATAAGCCCTGTTCCTCCCCCTGATACTGGCAGATCAGAGCATCGACGATGCTTAGCACCACTTTATCGCCAAGCGACTCAAGAGCGTAGATTTCAGGGACCGCGGTGGCCATGTGCTGCGGATCGGCTTCAAAGCGAGCCGTATTATCCACGCTGCCCATGGCGAGTCCGTACAGGTTCCCGCAAACGCCAGCGCTGTTGTGGTTCAGCAACGGCGTGATTTGAATGATCTTGGTAATCCGGCGGCTGACCAGCTTTGAAAGATACGATTTGCGGCCGGCGCCGGGGTCCTTGTTGCCGAACTCAAGGTCACCATACAGGAGGTTTCCTACCAGCGGCGCCTCGTAATAATTCGTCGAGTCCCAACCTGCCTCGGCCGCTCCTTCGACGCTCACGCCATAACGCGGCACGAAATCAAAAAACCCGGCGCGCCGCAGATCCGAGCGATGCTTGTCCCAGACCACGATGTTGCTGGCGTGAAAGCCCGCAGTAAAGAGACCTTCGATCACGGCCGCGACCAGCGCGGGGCGGGTGCCGCAATGGCTGCCGGGCGCGGAATAAACTTTTAGTCCGATGAGATCTCTCGGCGTCGCAAGCTGGCGCCACGCATCAGTGGCGTTTGTGGTGAGCAGCAGTTTTGAAATTCCGCGATCCACCATGTCGCGAACGATTTCCATGCGCGGCTGGAAGGCATCAGTGGCACTCTCGTTCTCGACAATGACGACGCGATTGGTGGGGACGGCGGGCGAAGGACTGGACGATATGCCGGCGCTCGCGAGGGAGACCGCAACTATCGGTGCGCCGAGCAGCGCGGCGGGCATGCAGCGCAAGCAATAAATGAGCGCAAAAACTTTGGCGTTTCTTGACACGTCCAGCACCGAATGCTACCACGAGCATGAATGTCGGTCATTCGAAAACCTGCGGTCATTCTCCGATCCGTTTGCGCCACCCTCGGGGCCATCATATTCGTGGGTTGCTCTGATCCGGGATCTCGCGCTTTGCTGACGGGCGAAAAGCTGATCCAGCAACGGCAGTATACGAAGGCTATTGTCCAATTGGAGACGGCCACGCGCCTGTTGCCTAAGAACGCCCAGGCTTGGAACCATCTCGGGCTGGCCCTGCATTACCAGAACCAGTTCCAACAGGCGCAGCAGGTCTATCGGCAGGCGCTCGCGATCGACCATAATCTCGCCTCGGCGCGATTCAATCTGGGCAACCTTTTCCTGGAGCACAGCGATTTGCCTGCGGCAGTCGATCAATTCACCAGCTACACGCTCTTGCAACCGCGGTCGCTGGAAGGCTGGCTCAAGCTGGCTTCGACGCAATTGCAAACGAAGCGCTACGACGCGGCCGAACGCAGCTTCAAGGCGGCGCTCGAACTGCAGCCTTCATCCTGCGAGGCCTTGAATGGCCTGGGCAATGTGGCCTTTTATCGCCGCCGGCTGCAGGACGCATTGAATTATTTCAACCGCGCGCTGGCGCTCGACACGAATTATGCGCCGGCGGTCCTGAACGTTGCTGTGCTGGCGCACCAGTCATTGAACAATCGGCAGCAGGCGCTGCGTGGATACCGCAACTACATGGCACTGGCCCCGAATGCACCAAACCTGGAGGGAGTCAAAGCGGCCGCCAGTCAGCTCGAGGCGGAACTCGCGCCGCCGCCGACCGTGCTGCCCAACCGTCCGCAAGTGGCTGCCATCAAAACGAATCCGCCCGCTCCCGCTGCGCGGTTGCCCTCGCCCGCGCCGACTTCGGCGTCGCCCGTTTTGGTGCAGCGGCCGGCAACCGTTCCCATCGTGCCTTCGAAACCCGTTTTCGCGCAAGCGGTGCAGACGAACAAAGCCACGCAAGCGCCGCCCAAAATGACGCTCGCACAGACCGAAGTCGAAGTGACCAAATTGCCGGATGAGCTGGTGATACGACCGGTGCAGGACCTGGGCCCGAATGCGCGCGGAGGCGACTCCGGGACGAACCTTCTGCAGCAAGCGGGCGCGAACGCCGCCGGATTCACTGGGAGCGATGGTTCGCGCGCCGACAAGCGAGGATTGCTGGCGCGGCTGAATCCATTCAACGGAAAGCCGAGAACGGCTGCCGCGGATGGCGGCCCGAAATACACATACATTTCACCTACGAGACCGAATCCTGGAAACCGGAAAGAGGCGGAGACGTATTTTGCGGCCGCCGTGAGCGCGCAGCGGGCGGGCCAAGTCCGGGCCGCCTTTGCGGGATACAAGAAAGCGGTGGACGCGGACCCGGCATATTTCGAGGCGCATTACAATCGCGGGCTGGCCGCCTATCAGTTGGGAAGCTGGCAAGAGTCATTGCGCGCCTACGAGTATGCGCTGGCACTGAGGCCGGACTCGATTGATGCGCGCTACAACTTCGCGCTGTCGCTCAAAGCCGCGAATTATCTGGAGGATTCCGCGCAGCAACTGACGGAAATTTTGCGCGAACGTCCCGACGAAAGCCGCGCGCACTTCTCCCTCGGCAGCCTCTACGCCTACAAGTTCAACCAGCCCGAGCTCGCGCGGCAACACTTCAACAAGGTGCTCGAATACGACCCGCAGAATCCGCAGGCGTCCGAAATCCGCTTTTGGCTCGCAAGCCATCCTTAGCGAGACCACCCAACGCCTTCTTCCGAATGCAAAAGCCGGCAAGCCCTTAGCGCTTAGCGCGACGTGTCGAGTTCGGCCAATCTATTGGCGGCGGATTCCCATTCGGCGCTGAGGCGGTGAAGATCATCGGTGACTTGCGTGAGCTCGCGGTTTAACTGCATCACCACGCCGGACTTCTCGTAAGTGTCCGGCTTTTCCATTTCGGCGGTGAGTTCGGTCTGGCGCTGCTCGAGTTGGTGGATGCGCTTCTCCAAGGCCGTGACCACATTTTGCTGTTCGCGGCGTTGGCGCGCCAGGGCCTGGCGTTGCTCGGCTTCGACGCGCTTTTGTTCCTTTTTGGGATTGGCTGTGGGACGCGCCGCAGCGGCCTTCACCGGCGCGGCGGCGGGCGTGGAAGTTTTATCAACGTAATATTGGTAGTCGCCGGGATAGGTGGTGAGTTTGCCGGCATTGACGTGCACCACGCGATTCGCAAGCGCGCGAATGAAGTAAACGTCGTGGCTGATGAAAATGAACGTGCCTTCGAATTGGTCGAGCGCATCGATCAGCGCGTCGATGCTGGCCATGTCAAGGTGCGTGGTGGGCTCGTCCATTAACAGGAGGTTCGGCGGATCGAGCAGCAGCTTCACAAGGGCCAGCCGGCTCTTTTCGCCGCCGCTGAGGACGCGCACCTTCTTGAATATGTCATCGCCCTGAAAAAGGAATGAGCCAAGGACAGTTCGGACGAATTGCTCGGTGACGCGTTGCGGGGTGTCGAGCGCTTCTTCGAACACGGTGCGATCGGAATTCAGTGTCTCAACGCGATATTGCGCATAGTAGCCGCACTTGGCCTTGTAACCGAGTTTGCGTTCGCCACGCTGCACGGGCAACACCCCAGCGAGCAGCTTCAGCAGCGTCGATTTACCCGCGCCGTTCGGGCCCACGAGCACGATGCGCTGCCCGCGCTCGACTTCGAAGTTCATGCCGCGATAGACCACGTTCGAGCCATACGCATGATCGATATTCTCAAGGGTGATCACTTTTAAACCGCTGCGTTCCGGTTGCGGGAAAGTGAAATTGATTTCTTTCGTGTCGTTCACCGGCGCTTCGACTTTTTCCATGCGGTCGATCTGCTTGAGTTTGCTCTGCGCCTGCGAGGCCTTGGTGTTCTTCGCGCCGAAGCGTTCAACGAATCGCGTTAGCCTGCCGATCTCGCGCTGCTGGTTTTTGTAGGCGGCCAGCAGGTTCGATTCGTTCGCCGCGCGCTGAGTGAGGTAATCCTCGAAGTTACCGCGGTAGCGGATCAGCTTCTGGAAACGAATCTCGACGATGCTGTCGACCAGCGCGTTGAGGAATTCGCGGTCATGTGAAATCAGCAGAATCGCGCCGGGATATTCCTTGAGGTAATTCTGGAACCAAAGGAGCGATTCGAGGTCGAGATGATTGGTCGGCTCGTCGAGCATCAGCAGGTCCGGCTGCTGCACGAGCAGCCGCGCGAGATGTGCGCGCATCACCCAGCCGCCGCTGAGCTGGCTGGCGGGACGATCGAAGTCGCTTTGGCGGAAACTCAGGCCGGCAAGGATTTTTTTGGCGCGCGATTCCAACTGGAACCCGCCCAGCTCGTCGAACCTTGCGTGCACGTCCTCATCGTGATCGTGCTGGCCGTCCTTCAATAACTTTTGCAAACGGACGATCTCGGGCGAAACGGCGCTGGCCAGTTCGAGCACCGTTTCGCTCCCGACCGGCGCGGTTTCCTGGGGCAAGTGGCCGATGGTGACGTTCCGTTCGGCAACGATTTCACCCTTGTCTGGCTCCTGTTCGCGGAGGATCATCGAGAATAGGGTGGATTTGCCCGCGCCATTCGGCCCGACGAGGCCGATGCGATCGCGGCGATTCACCACCAGCGACGCATCCGAGAACAACGTGCGCCCGCCAAAAGATTTGCTCACTTCGGAGATGCTGACCATTCGACAGCCTCCATTCTGCGATAAATGCGGGGGATTTCAAGTGGTGGCGGTGAATAACTCGTGAACAACAAAAAACAACTTTTGCTCGGCAGTCACTGGGACCATAGTGACTATGCTTGAACGCATGACAGAAGAAAGAGTGCTTTGTTTCCCGCGGAAACTGCTGGAGGACTTGGGCGTGTTTCAAGGCCTGAGCCTTGACGTGGACAAATATCTGCCGGTGGTTACCTCTTCTTCGCAGCTCGTCTACCGCAACCGGAGCGAGGCCGAGCAGGACAAGCGCTACAAGCAACTTATTCCCTACGTCCTTTTGATCTGCAACGGCAGGATTCTGCGGTACCGCCGCGGCAAGGGTGGCCAGGAAACGCGCCTGCACGGACTGTATTCGGTGGGAATTGGTGGACACATCTCAGATCAGGACGACAGCCTTTTTGCCAAAGACATCGGCTACCACGAAGGCATGCGGCGCGAAATCATGGAGGAGGTAGCGGTCGGGGAAGTGAACGACGAGGCGGTCGCGGTGATCAACGACGACAGCACCGAAGTCGGCTACGTCCATTTCGGTGTCGTGCATATTACGCAGGTCCCGAATGAGACGGTCGTCGGCCGCCGCAGCGGCATTCTTGGACCGGAGTTTACTCCAATCACGGATGCTATAAAAAACGCGCCCGGCTACGAATCATGGTCCCGCCTGTGCCTGGAAAATTTGGAAGTGCTGTTATCTAAGGCGGGGTGCGCGACTGGTTAGACGGTAAGTGCCGATTAGAGCGCGCGCACATCGAAAACTCCTGTGAGTACCTGGCCGCCAGTGCGCACCTGGACCCACAATCGATAATTGCCCGGGCGGGGAAACGCATAGGGGAAAGACACTTCGTTCATAGCAACGGAGCTGGCGGAAGAAGCAGGCCCCATTCTCTCGCCTGACGTTCCCAGTTCGCGGCGTGAGAGCATTTCCTGCGCGGCCATCGAGATCGTGCCGACGGGGTGGAGATGCGTAAAAACGGCTCCATCGGACCGGCGCACGACGGCGTGACCAAGCATCCCCATGTACGGTTGCAAAGTCGCCGGCCCGCCTTCGCGATCGAGCACGCCGAAACGCAGGGAGGTTTCATGATTCGCGATCAGTTTCTCAGAGTTTTCGAAAATCATCGTCTTGCCGCCCATCAACTGACTGACTCTCCCTTGAGAGCGAGGCAGACCGATATGCCACGAGTCATCCGCGTCCAACGCAAACGGCTGCGCCTCGTTTGTCATGGACGGTGCGACGGACAAACAAAGGACCTCGTTGAGCATCTTTGAATCGCTCATGAGTTGGGGTGCGGAACCTGCCGTGCCAGGCAGGGACAGGTTGGCGACGAGCGTTTCGCTCAATCCGTTCTCGTGCGTGACCTCAGCATAGAGTTGGTACATGCCAGAGGGGAGCGAAGGAAGGACACTTTCAAAATTGCTTGCGTCGCGGCGCACTGGATGCAAATGAGCGAACGCATTCAGGTCCGGTTCGCGCAACAGGAAGAGATGCATCAGTTTGCCGTGGTCAGCAACCAGCGTGTCCCAGCCGCTCGCGCCGGTTTGGTGGGGCGCCCGTCCTCGCGAGGCGTCGGGTGCCGGAGCGAGGTGCAGCAGGCGTAGAGCGCCG
>Ga0066710_100000881_pt1 | contig 20451 bp, 18 predicted proteins | sample GraSoiAngelo_159_FD_79666 | JGI IMG/M metagenome (GOLD analysis project Ga0066710, IMG submission 79666) | Grasslands soil microbial communities from the Angelo Coastal Reserve, California, USA - 14_1009_16_40cm | ecosystem: Environmental > Terrestrial > Soil > Grasslands | place: USA...
AGTTGCTGGCATCGGCAAGAAAAATGAAGCAGGGCACGCGTGTACATTTTCACGCAGGGACGGCGGAGACGATCGCCGAAGTTTTTTTTCACGGGCAGAAAGAATTGCAGCCGGGCAGAAGTGCCTTCGCAAATCTGAAATTGCAAGATGAGATTCTGGTGCTGCCCGGCGACCGCTTCATCCTGCGGCAATTCTCGCCGGTGGTGACGATTGGTGGCGGCGTGGTTTTAGATCCGCTGGCGCGGCGCCCCATGCTACGCGATACCCATCGAGTCGCATTTCTCGAAACGCTCGAACGAAGCAATCGGGAAGAAGTCCTTGCAACGATGACCGAGCGGGCGCTCTTCGGTCTGGGGTACGAAGAAGTTGTTGCGCACACAACGTGGATAGATAACGAAATCCACGGCGCTGCGGAAAAACTCTCCGCGGCGGGGCGCGTGAAAACCGTGTCCGCGGAACCGCTAGTGCTGGTCTCCCAGAAGGTATTCGAGGACGTTCGGAAGAAAACCCTCGAGAAAGTCGAGAAATTTCAAAAAGAAAATCCGCTTCTGCCGGGAATCCTGCGGGAAGACTTGCGCGCCAGTCTCGGCAGGCGTGTGCGAGCCGAGACCTTTCGCGCCGCGCTGGAGGAACTGGTAACACAGAAAAAGCTGGATTCACCGGGCGAGTTGGTCAAGAAAGCAGGCTCGGAAATCGCACTGCAACCCGAAGAGGCGAAGGCCAAAGATCAAATTGAAGCTGCTTTTGCGTCAGCTGGCCTGGCGGTGCCGTCGGTGAAAGAAGTGCTGGCAAAGCTTGCCGTGGAAACGAAGAGATCGGAAAAATTGCTGCACATCCTGCTGCGCGAAAAAAACCTGATTCGCGTGTCGCCGGAACTGATTTTTCACCGGCAGGCGCTCTCCGATTTGAGAGAGCAACTCACGTCTTACAAGAAGGCCAAAGGTGGGCGGATTTCCGTGCCTGTTTTCAAGGAGCTGACCGGGATTACCCGGAAGTACGCGATCCCCCTGCTCGAATACCTGGACCGCGAACGGGTGACGCGCCGGGAAGGCGACGAGCGTGTTATCCTATAGGTGCACGCTGCAGACAATACTTGTGGCGCGAGTAGCGCTGAGTTAGGGTTACAGTCAACGTATTCGGTGCGGGAGCGCGGGAGGAGTTTATGTTTGAAAGTCCAGTTCATTGGATGATTGTGGCGATTGTGATTCTGATTCTGTTTGGCGGCCGAAAAATTCCGGAAGTGATGCGCGGGCTGGGAGAAGGCATTCGTAACTTCAAGGAAGGCATGTCAGGCAGTTCGCACACGCCGGCACCGCCGGCACAGACACCGGCTCCGCCGCAAGCGGAGAAGCCCGCCGAAGAAAAGAAGTAGCGTCGAGGGCGGAAAAAATTCACTTGCGATGGGGATTCGGGCGGCCTGTGTGCCGCCCTTTTTGTTTTAGTGAACGACGACAAACTCCGGGAAAAGCAGGTGCCGCGTTGCTACGCAGGAATTGTGCCCAAAGAGTAGCGGAAAACACCTGTCCAAGAGGCAAAACCTGTCCCATCGACCAGTAGCATCGACGGTCTTTTGCGCGCAGCATCGGGTATCACAGGGGACCCGGGATTCACGATTTTCGACATAACGATCAGGAGAAAAAAATGAAATTCACTTGGATGAAGTGGAGCGCCCTGCCTGTTGCGGTGCTGCTCGCGGGCAGCGTAGCCATGGCGCAGGATCAGTCTTCTTCGGGCTCGCAGTCTTCGTCATCGCAGAGCGGAAGCTCCGCGACACCTGCGCCGGCAGAAAAGCCCAATCCGGTTGTGGAGCAGCGCAAGGAGAATCAGCAGGACCGCATCGCCAACGGCGTGAAGAGCGGCCAATTGACCGCGGGCGAAACGGCCAAGCTGGAAAAGAAAGAAGCGGCCATCAACAAGGAAACAGCGGCGGACCGCGCGGCCAACGGCGGCAAGCTGACGGCGGCGGAGAAGAAGCAGGTCAACCGGCAGCAGAATCAGTTGTCCAAGCAGATCTACACTGACAAGCACAATGCCAACACCGCGCACTACGGCAACAACAAGGTGGGGCAGCGCCGTGAAAATCAGCAGGACCGCATCGCCAACGGCGTGAAGAGCGGCCAATTGACCGCCGGCGAAACGGCCAAGCTCGAAAATCAGCAGAAGGGCATCAACAAGGAAGTTGCCGCGGACCGCAAGGCCAATGGCGGCAAGCTCAACGCGAGCGAAAAGAAACAAACCAACAAAGAACAGAACGCCGCTTCCAAGAACATCTACCACAAGAAGCACAACGCCAAGACACAGTCGCAGGCTGAACCGAAGCCGTAAGTTTCCTCCTCCCCCCTGAAGCAACAGAGGCGCCCCGACTTTTGGTCGGGGCGCTTCTGTTTTCAGTGGACAGTAATCAGTGGTCAGTTCTCAGTCTGTGACGCGGAACGCTCCGCACGACCGAGCTAAGGCATGTTGCGGATAAGGAAAGGAGACCCCCCACACCCCCATGATATCGGAAAGAGTGCGCAACGAATTGATTCCAAAAGAGTTGCATGGCGCCCGTGGCGCAAAAGAGTGTGCAATTGCTTGAAAACAAAAGGGATAGATGGAAAACACGCGGGGACATCCGAAGGTCTGACCTCCCAGCGTGGAAGAAGCGCAACATCCCCTCACCCCCCCCGGTATTTTGTAAGTGCAGATTGTAAAGAACTTAGCTTTTCTGTAAGTCGTTTAGAATCAACATTTGCGAGATGTCTGATAAGTGTTAATTCTAAACGACTTAGAAGGAAACATAATACCTGCGCAGGTTGCCGTGCTACAGGGTTTTGCATTCTGCTCGAGCCGAAACTCGGGCGAACATCGCCGTCGCTCAGGCTCAAGGAGTCCCCCACAAATAAAAAAGCGGCAGCAGGGCTGCCGCACAGAGTTTTCTACAAAACCAAGTATACCATAGGGCGTTAGAGAGTCAAGGAAAATCTGATGGAGGATGGCGTGACTAGCCCGTTTCCGTTCGCTCGGTAACCCTCAAGGCTTTCCCTTCGTATCTTCAGTGTAAAGGCCCCACGGTGCTCAGCGAGCATCCAGGTGGGCCCTCTACGGATTTGGTAGAGTAGAAAGCATCCCCGTGCCCATGCTGGCCGTCCGCGACAACCTTGCCCAGTGCGTGAGCGCCATGCGCGCCCACAAGCTACGGGCCTCGCTGACCATGCTGGGGCTGACGATGGGTGTGGCCACGCTCATCACAGTGATGACCATCGTGCAAGGCGCCAATCTCTATGTGGAAAACAAGATCGCCAATCTGGGCACCAACGTGTTTCAGATGGCGCGCACGCCGTTTGCGGTGACGGACTTCAACATCATCATCAAGGCGCTGAAGTACAAGAAGATCGAACTGGACGACGTGCGCGCCGTCGCGGAAGGATGCCCGGCTTGCGGAGAAGTGGGCGCCACGGCCAGCGCCTCCGTAAAGGCAAGATACGGCGATAAAGAGTCAACGGACGTGAACTTTTACGGTCAAACGCCGAACATGGCGAATATTGACACGAGGACCGTGGAGTTCGGCCGGTACTTCACGTCGTGGGAAGCCGATCATCGCACGAACGTCTGCCTGATCGGCGACACGATGGTGCAGAGGCTCTTTCCCGGAGTGGATCCCATCGGCAAAAGCATTCGCGTCGGCAACGATGAGTTCATGGTCATCGGCATCATGGAAAAGGTCGGCAGCGTGTTGGGCCAAGACCAAGACAACTTCGTGATTGTGCCGCTCCCCGTGTTTCTGAGCATCCAGGGGATTCACACCAGCCTGACGATCAACGTCAAGACCAGCACCGGGAATTTTGAGAAGGCGCAGGATCAGGCGCAGCTTACCCTGCGGGCGCGGCGGCACCTGAGCGGGAAAATGGAGAATGACTTTTTCATTGGCACCAAGGACAACTACATGGCGTTGTGGCGAAGCATCAGCTCGGCGTTTTTCGGCGTGTTCATCCTGGTCAGCGCGATTTCGGTGATCATTGGCGGCATCGTGATCATGAACGTGATGCTGGTGAGCGTGACGCTGCGGCGGAGGGAGATCGGCGTGCGCCGGGCCATGGGCGCCACGCAGGGTGACATCTTGAAGCAGTTCATCACGGAGAGTTTCATGCAGTGCATTGCAGGCGGAATTGCCGGCATCGGGCTGGGGTTCCTGGTAGCGCTGGTCTTGCGCACGTACACGCCCTTCCCGGCGTCGGTGCGGACCTGGGTGGCGGTGATGGGCGTCATCATGAGCTCCGCGGTGGGGTTATTTTTCGGAATTTACCCGGCGCTGCGCGCGGCGCGGCTCGATCCGGTGGTTGCGTTGAGGTCAGACTAATGGTCCTCATGACCCTGGCGCAAGCGCGCGAAAATTTCCTGGCAGCCATGGAGACGCTGCGCTCGTCGAAGGTGCGATCAGCGCTGACCGTGCTGGGAATCGTCATCGGCGTCTCCTCGGTGATTTCCATGGCGGCGATCATTCAAGGGCTGAACAGTTTCATTCAGGACCGCGTGGAGTCGCTGGGCTCGCGCACCTACTTCCTGACGCGTTTTCCACCGGGGACGGACCCTTCGCGCATGCCGGAGCGCATCCGGGTACGCCGATACCTGGAATACAACTACGCGGAGGCCATCCGGTCGGCGGCTCCCGATGTCGAGAATGTGACCACGGTGGGGACGCGCGGTTTCTTCTTTGGAGACTCCAACCTGATCACGTACGGGGATCACAGTGTCGAGAAGGTGATCGTGCGCGGCGCGGAGCCGGAGTACACGACGGCGCTGCCGCTCTTCACCATCGCGCGGGGGCGCTTCATCAGCGCGTTTGACGAAGAGCACGCGCGCCCAGTGGTGGTGCTGGGGGCCGCGATCAGCGAATCGCTTTTCCCCAACAGCGACCCGATCGGAAAGACCGTGCGCATCAACGGCGGTGCGTACGAAGTCATCGGAGTGTTCGAGCACGATCAGGGTTTGTTTCTTGGCCCGGGCGTGGATATTTTCACCATCATCCCGCTGAGCAACTTCAGGAAAAATTATCCTGAGGCCAAAGAACTGATCCTGCTTTTCACCGTCCCCCAGAGCGTGAACGTGGAAACCGCGCAAGGCGAAGTGATTCAAGCCATGCGGCGGCTGCGGCGCATCCCTACGGGCAAAGAAAATGATTTTGAGCTGAGCTCGCCGGATTTTCTCAGCAATCTGTGGAACCAGCTTACGGGGGCACTGGTGATTCTCACCACGGTGATCAGTTCAATCGGGCTGCTGGTGGGCGGCATCGGGGTGATGAACATCATGCTCATTTCCGTGACCGAGCGCACGCAGGAGATTGGAGTGCGCAAAGCGATCGGCGCGCGCCGCGCGGACGTGCGGCTGCAATTCCTGCTGGAAGCGGTGGTTCTCACGCTGGTCGGGGGGACGATTGGCATTTTAATCGGAGCCGTGGTTTCCACCCTCGTCCGCACGCTGGTGCCTTCGATTCCGGCAACACTCTCCTATCTGTGGGTATCGATTGGCTTTGCGATCTCCGTGAGCGTGGGGCTGTTCTTCGGGTACTACCCCGCGAATCTGGCGGCCAATCTCGATCCCATCGATTGCTTGCGATACGAATAGGGTCTCCGCGATGGTGTGGTCTTTGTGAACTTCTAAAAGCAGATTCCTCGCTTCGCTCGGAATGACACCCCCTATAATTTTCGCGCAGGAATTTGATCAGGCGTTAAAACCGATGGCGAGGACTAGTCTTCGGACCAGCCGAACTCGGTGAGAGCGTGCTGGAGGCGGGCGAGAGGCAAGCCCACGACGTTGAAGTAGCAACCTTCGATACGCGGGATGAAGCGCCCGGCGCGGCCCTGGATGGCGTAGGCGCCGGCTTTGTCATGTGCTTCGCCGGTCGCGAGATACTGGGTGATTTCTTCGGCGGAAAGCGTGGCGAAGTGCACCAGAGTGGACTCGACAAAGGTGATGCGTTCGGCGTCAGGAAGACGGATCAGAGCCACACCGGTGACGACAGAGTGCGTGCGGCCGGAAAGTTTTTCCAGCATGCGGCGCGCGTCGTCGGAAGAGCGCGGCTTGCCAAAGATGTAGCCGTCGAGGGTGACCTCGGTATCCGCCGCGATGACGATGGCCGGGCCCACAGCGCGGGCAGCGACGAGGTCAGCTTTCGCATTGGCAAGGCGCTGCACGAGGTCTTGCGGAGACTCCCCCGGGTAAGGCGTTTCGTCGATGGCGGAAGAGAGCATCGTGAAATGGAAGCCCGCGTCGCGCAGAATTTCGGCGCGGCGGGCCGAAGCGGAAGCGAGAATCAGCTTCATGAGGTTCCGGAGGGGAAGAATACTACAGCAGGAGAGCGGTGACAGCCTGTGCGATGGGCCGGTGGGACAGACGCACGATTCAGGCAGAAGACGCTGGCTTGCCGTAAGGCCGCTGGCAGGCTTCGCAGATGACTGCGTACTGTTTGTTCAGATACTTGCAATTCGCACAGGACCACATGCCGTCCGGTTTTGTGTAGCCGCGGCCAAGAAGGAAGCGCGCGCAAAAAGCGAGAACAGCAACCCAGGCAATCGCCGAAACGAAGAACCAGAGCTGCGCGTTCTCTTTAACCCCCTTGGGATCTGCCCCGAAGCCTACAGCCATGAGAGTGACGAGGAAGGGCACAAGAAAATAGCCGGTCACGGTAAGGGTTCCCCAAAGCCAGGGTCTGCCTCCGCGGCCGCGGGCGAAGCCGGCGATCCCCGCAGTGGCTGCAATGAGAAGCGCAATTTCGAACATACCTGCCTGCAAATGACGGCTAGATGACCACAGATTCCTGATATTCGCCGAAGAGGCGGCGGAGGACGTCGGAGATTTCGCCAACGGTAGCGTAAGCTTCGACCGCGGCGAGGATGGCGGGGAGGAGATTTTCGGTGGTGGCGGCGCGGCGCTGGAGCTCGGCGAGGGCGGCCTGCGTTTTAGCGGAGTCACGTTTCGCGCGAAGAGCGTTCAAGCGGGCGATTTGCGAGCGCTCGATTTCTTCATCGATCCGCAGAGTAGGAATTTGCCGCTCTTCATCGGCAACGAAGTCGTTCACGCCAACGACGATTTGGTCTTTTTTCTCGACAGCGCGCTGAAATTCGTAAGCCGCTTTCTGGATTTCGCCCTGGACAAAGCCGGATTCGATGGCGCGCAACATCTCTCCCGTGGCATCAATTTTTGCGATGTATTCTTCCGCGCCTTTTTCGATTTCGTTGGTGAGATGCTCAATGGCGTAGGAGCCGGCGACAGGGTCGACGGTGTTGGTGACGCCGGTTTCATGCGCGAGGATCTGCTGGGTGCGGAGAGCGATCAGGGCGGAGTCTTCGGTGGGCAATGCGAGAGCTTCGTCGAGCGAATTTGTGTGCAAGGATTGGCAGCCGCCAAGAACGGCAGCGAGAGCTTGAATCGCGACCCGGACGATGTTGTTCTCCGGCTGCTGCGCAGTGAGGGAAGAGCCGGCAGTTTGCGCGTGGAAGCGCAGCAAGAGCGAGCGCGGGTCTTTGGCGTGGAAACGGTCGCGCATGATTTTGGTCCACAGACGGCGGGCGGCGCGGTATTTGGCGATTTCTTCGAGCAGGTCGTTGTGGGCGTTAAAGAAAAACGAGAGTTGCGGAGCGAATTCGTCGACGCTGAGGCCGGCGTCCAGCGCGGCCTGGACGTAGGCGATCCCGTTGGCAAGCGTGAAGGCCACTTCCTGCACGGCAGTCGAGCCGGCCTCGCGGATGTGATACCCGGAGATAGAGATGGTGTTCCATTTGGGAAGATGTTCGCGACACCAGGAGAAAATGTCGGTGACGATACGCATCGCGGGACGCACGGGGTAAATGTAGGTACCGCGGGCGATGTATTCCTTGAGGACATCGTTTTGCACGGTGCCGGAAAGTTTTTGCAGGCTGGCGCCTTGTTTTTTCGCCACGGCGACGTAGAGGCAGAGAAGAATGGCGGCGGTGGCGTTGATGGTCATCGAGGTAGAAACTTTTTCGAGCGGGATGCCGTCGAAGAGCGTCTCCATGTCTTCCGACGAATCGATGGCCACGCCGACTTTGCCGACTTCGCCGAGTGCGAGCGGATGGTCGGAGTCCAGGCCGATTTGCGTGGGAAGATCAAACGCGACGGAAAGGCCGGCCTGCCCTTTGCTCAGGAGATAGCGGTAGCGCCGGTTGGATTCGACGGCGGTGCCGAAGCCGGCATACTGGCGCATGGTCCAGAAGCGGCCACGGTACATGGTGGGATAAATGCCGCGCGTGTAAGGAAATTCGCCGGGATAGCCGAGGGTATCGTCAGGATTCCAGTTGTGGAGATTTTCCCGCGTGTAAAGGCGGTTGATGGGAAGGCCGGAGAGCGTGGTGAAAACTTTCTTGCGCTCGGCGGACGCGGCGGATTTGGTTTTGGTTTCCGACATTTTACGAAATGCGAAAATCGAAGCCCGAAAAATGGCGCACGGCGTCCTCGCTATATCCTGCGCGCACGGCGAAACGAAGTGACCGCAAAAAACACAAATAACAGAGCCATGCTAACAGCGATGCCGATGAGCCAGCGGGCCACGTCACGCGTCCACGCTCGAAACGCCGCATTGAACCAGGCCAGCGCGAGAATGGCAAAAAGCGCGCCTACAAGCTCGTGAAAAAGCTGCCGGAGCACGCGCCAGAGACGCCGAAAACCACTTTGCTGCTGGGACGCGCTGGCGGCGCTGGCTGTGGTGGACATAGGAGCATCTTAACGCAAAACCTGCAGGCCGACAGGCACGGTGACGCAATGTCCCTGAACTTTGGCCCCGGCAAACGCGAACCGACGCCCTATGGACGGATTGGAGACAACGGCGCGAAGGTCTCTTGTATCAAACTATTTGTGGGCCTAAAATGACGGAAGTAGTACGGGAGAACCGGCCTTGCAACTCGACGATCACCTGAAGAACCTGCTCCGTGAATTGGGACACGCGATCAACGACACGGTGTCCGAGTCCGACCGCATTACCGGCGCGATTGCCGGAGTGCGCGCGCACGGCTACGATATTGTGCTCAAACTGGACGCCACCATCGGACTGGCAAAACGCGATGGCGCAATGGCAGAGGACGCCAAGCTGACTACACAAGACCGGCGCTTCCTGGAGTCGTTGCGGATTCAGGTGGACCAGGAATCGCTGACAGAAGAGAATGACAGGAAGCCGGTGGCGCGGCTGCCGATGACACCCCAGGACGTGCGGTTTCTGAAGTCGCTGCGGATTGCCACGGACGACAACGAGTGAAGCATTTCGCAAAAGTCGCCGGGCTCGGGCTGCCAGTGATGCTCCTCGCGGCAGGTGTTTTGTCTCCGCGCGCTGGAGCCCAAGTACCCGTAGTGGTGCCCATCGTTGTGGATACCGCAGTGCCGATTGTGGTGAATGCGATAAAGCCAAAACCGAAGCCGAACGGAGTCGTGAAATTCGAAGGCTTAGTGCTGAACTCGAACACGGCGCAAATCACCGCACGCGCCAAGGGAAACGACATGACCATCCAAACGTTCTCCCTTTCCCCGGAAGCGTCGGCGAAGATGCAGCAGATTGTGGACAAGGGCGGCTACCAATACGGCGACAAAGTAACGATTTATTACGACCCAGCCACGATGCGGGCAATTAAGTTCAAAGGGAAACCCTCGAAGCCGATCTGATTCGCGAGGCGGCCCCATGCTTCGCCTCCCTGCGGTTGCCGGACGTTTTTATCCTTCCACTCCCAAGGAACTCACTGCCCTCGTTCGCGAGTATTCGCGGCCTGACGCGCATTATCCGGCAACTCCGGTGAGAGCTTGTCTGACGCCTCATGCGGGATATATGTATTCGGGCCACGTGGCGGGCGCCGTGCTCGCGCGCGTCGAGCTGCCACAGAAGATCATCATTCTGGGTGTGCGGCACTATCCTCGGGGTGAGGAGGCAGCCATTCTTTCGAGCGGGGCATGGCGGACGCCACTCGGAGACGCGCCCATTGACGAGGCGTTGGCGGAAGCATTGCAAGAAGCGTGTCCGCTGCTGCGCGAAGACAGCGTGGCGCACAGCGGGGAACATTCGCTCGAAGTTCAGGTGCCGTTTTTGCAGGTGCTCGCCCCGGGATTCACGTTCGTGCCGATCGCGCTGGGAACGGTGCGATTCGAATCGCTCGTGAGCGTCGGCCAAGCCATAGGGCGCGTGCTTGCGAATTCAAAAGAAAGCGTAGTGCTTCTAACCACTTCCGATTTGAATCATTACGAAGATGACGCGACCACGCGGACCAAGGATCAGAAAGCCATCGATCAGTTGCTGGCCCTGGATCCCCGCGGGCTGTACGACACCTGCCGCAACGAAGAGATCTCCATGTGCGGGTTGGGCCCCGCGGTAGCGATGCTCACCGCGCTCAATGCACTGGGCGTGAAGAAAGCAGAACTGGTGAAATATGCGACGTCCGCCGACGTCTCCGGCGATCGCGACCAGGTGGTCGGCTACGCCGGAATGATTTTCTCCTGAAAGGGCGATCGGCTTCCTCTCAAAAATAGCAGCGGCCCCCGACTCGGGGCCGCTTCAGAATAGACATTTAGCTGGTTCAGTGCGGGCGGCCGCCGGATGCGTGGGGTGCTGGTGCCGGAGCAGATGTGCTACGTCCCGAACTGCCGGTGCTCGAAGAGCCCGAGGACCGGGACCCGCTCCAAGTGCTGTGAGAGCCGGAAGAGTTTGCGCTCCCGCGCTCTCCACCGTAGTAGTGCGGCGCCGGAGGCGGCACGGTATTGCGCGGCGGCGGAGTTGTTGAATTGCGGGCGGTCGTAGCTGGGATCCCAGCCGTTGCATTGCGGGCACTCGCGTTCGCGGCCGCTGCCGTCCTTTCACTCGCAGCGACACTTTCTTTTTCGCTGAGAATGGCCGAACTCGAACCGCTGTTCGCATTCACAAAACGATGTTCTTTCGGGTCGTAGGCGATGGAAGAATCCCGATTCGTGGAGACGACACGCGTTCCAGCGCTGCCTTGAAGTACCGTTCTCGAAACGCGAACCGGGGGTGCCGTGGAGGCCAGGCTGCTGCTGAACGCTTCCTTGGGCGCGGACTTCAACGTTTCCCATTTTTGCCCTGGCGCACCCGGGATCACCTGCTCGTTAACACCCTTCGATCCAGCGGGAGAGAAAACGCCGCGCTCCAGATTCAGCGGAGTCTTGCCCTTGGCATCCAACGGATGCATCGGCACGATGCCGACGTTCCCTTTGTTGCGAACAAAAACAGCCGTTACAGGATGATAGATCGGCCGCGGCGGATGAACGACGGGCGGGAGGCGCCTTACAGGAACGCGCGGGTTGAATCCAAATAGCAAAGGTGGACTATAAAACCATCCGCCGCAACCGGAGTCAAAGAGCCAGCCACCGTAATGATAGGGAGCCCAGCCCCACGGTTGGAAGCTGACCCAGGTCCAGCCGAAGGTGGGATCCAGAACCCATTGCCCATCCGTGAAGGGTGACCAACCGTAGCCAGCTCCAAATGGTCTCCAGCCGTACCCATATCCGCCGCAGTCAAACCAGGAGCCATAGGAATAGAGGCTGCCAAAGCCCGGGGCGTAGGAAGGCGAATTGGTGTACTGCATCGCTGCGGTCGTTGCCGTGGAAACCGTATCAATGCGCCCGGAAACCCAGCGATCAAATTCATCCACCTCGGGAAGGCGGCCAACGCTCACAGAGGATTCGTCACCGGCCTTCATGGAAAGCGACTGGCCTTTTTCGAGGAACGTGGTCTGGTCTTTGTGCAGAACGGTGAGACGGCCGCTTAGGTCTTCGACGGTGCTGCCATCTTCATAATTGTCCAGGCGGAATGTCACGCGGCGGTTGGCTTCCACGGTGAAATCGCCACCGGTCACGCTGAAGTAGTCGCCGCTCGCAGGGTTTACGTAAAAGGAAGCGCTTCCCTGGAAGAGAACCAGGCGCGTAGTCAGCGCGCCATCGTTGAGCGAGAGGTCATAAAACTGAAGCACGGTGTTTTCTTTTAGGAAAGCCACGGCGCCATTTTCGAATTCGACTTCCGCGCGGCCGTTGTCCGTGGCCAGAACATATCCCTGGCGGATGGGCAGGTTTAATGAGGCAGTCTCCCAGACGGCGCTCGAATCGGCCAGCGGGTCCCCATGCGTTTTTGCCGCAAAGCGCACATCGCCCGTGACCAGGCTTAGCCGGATGATGCGGGCATGGCTGGAATCCGCGGCGGCGGACGGCACGCCAACAATCAGGGCCAGCAAAAGAACGATCAAAACCAAAGGAATCAGTTTGCGGGGAAACATAGAACACCCCCTTATCGAGGAAGCTGCCTAAACCGTTAGACGGCCAGGAAGCAGGCCAGGTTGCACGTAAGTCGCCTTCAGCCATGGTCTCGCCTGGAGTAGTCGGCGTCAAGGGACTCAAGGATTGGGAGAAGTGAGGATCACGAATACCGTCCGAATCGAGCTCACTTTCCAAAAAAGGCCAAATGCGAACTATCAAAATTTCTGATGTCTGGTTCCTTGACACTCTGAAAGTGAAACGCTAGCTTCAGGAGGGGGAATATCGGCGTCGTCCGCGTTGTGTCCCGAGGTCCGTCGTCCTTTCCGGAAAAGGGCGTTTTCGAACGCATCCGGAGTTTGCTCACAACTGCGGGGCAGTGGAGTCCTATATTGGGGGGTGTTTATGCGAAGCACTTACAGATTCTTCGCCTTGATGTTGCTGATCGGTGCGTTGGCTGGCTCGCCTGCTTATGGTCAGGGTGGCGCCACTGGCGCGATCAGCGGAAGCGTCGTCGATACCAGCGGCGGGTCGGTGGCTGGCGCGGATGTGCAGATCATTGATACGCGCACGGAAGTGGTTGTGCGGAAACTGCCGACGGGTTCGGACGGCTCGTTTGTTGTGACCTTGCTGCCGCCCGGCACCTATTCCGTCGTGGTGAACAAGTCGGGATTCTCCCAGGCAAAAGCCGACGGCATTGAAGTGCGCGTCACGGAGACTACCAAGGTCACGATTACCTTGAAGCCGGGTTCGGTGAGCGAAAAAGTGGAGATCTCGGCGCAAGTGACAACCGTGGAGACGACCAACGCTACCACCGGCCAGTCTCTCGGCACGGAAACGGTTCGCGAGTTGCCGCTGGCAACGCAAAACTATCAGCAGTTGCTGACGCTTTCCGCTGGCGCGCAGAGCGAACTGAATGCCGCGGCGCAACTCGGTCGCGGCAGCGTGAAGCTGTTCGTGAATGGACAACGCGAGGACAACAATAACTTCCTGATCGAGGGTATCAGCGCCACGGACTACAACGTGGCGCAGGCGACCTATGTGCCCCTCCCCAATCCGGATGTCATCCAGGAGTTCAAAGTCCAAACTTCGCTCTATGACGCCAGCCAGGGGCGCAATGGGGGCGGCAACGTCAACGCGATTTTGAAATCCGGGACGAATAAGCTACACGGGGACGCATACGAGTTTTTCCGCAATGATGTGCTGAATGCCAACGAATTCTTTCTCAACAGGCAAGGACAGTCTCGCCCCGTGGTCAAGCAGAATATCTTTGGTGGGAGCCTCGGGGGGCCCGTGGGTAGGGAGAAGTTTGGCTTTTTCTTCGTGAACTATCAAGGGACCCGGCAGCGGAGCGGACTCTCCCCAGGGACATTTATCAGTACGAACATTCCTTTCATCCCGGCAGCGGACCGTGCTTCGCCGGCAACACTTGCAACTGACTGCAATGTTCCGAGCATCGATCCTGTTATAGCGGCGTTGCTGAACTTCAAAAGCGATCAGTTCGGGGGCAGTGGGGGAGGCTACCTTTTTCCAGCACCGACGAACGTTCCGGCAGGCGCCGCGCTCTGCGATCCTGCGAATCCAATACCGTTTGTGATCAGCCGCCCGGGAAAATATACCGATGACCAATTCACCAGCAACTGGGACCGTGAATTCCGCGGCGGGACTGATAAGCTATCGGCACGGTTCTTCTTTTCCGATTCGGAAAGCTTCCTTCCTTTTGGTGGTGGTGACTTGCAGGAATCACTGGGCAGCACGCTGACAAGCAGCGTCAGTTCCACGGCCCTTAACTTCCCGTTTGACACTCCAGTGCGTGCGCGCTTCTTCAACGTCTCGGAAACGCACCTTTTTTCCCCAACTCTCGTGAACGATTTCCGATTCGGCTTTGTACACATCAACGATCAACTGAATAACATCGATCCGATTACAGTCAGCGACGTCAATATCGATCGTCCGACCAACAAAGTAACCTCTTCCATCTACAAGTTTGTTTTGAATAGCTCAGGCTTCGAGATTGGGCCCGCGCCTTTTGCCAATCAGTCCCAAAACCAAAACAACTACAGCCTTGTCGACACGGTCAGCTGGGTCAGAGGCAAGCACGTCTTTCGCTTCGGCGGTGAATATACGCGCGTTAACCTGGACAAGCTGTTCCCGCAAGTATTCAATGGCGAGTTGTTCTTCTTCAATACGTTCGCTGGCGGTCCCATCGGTTCGCCCACGACCGATTTTCAAAATTTCCTGCTAGGCGCTCCGCAAGGCAGCTTTGGCGCTGGCGGCGTCTTCAATCATGAGTATCACAACAACAACTTCGCCGTTTTCGCCCAAGACGATTGGAAGATCCGTCAGGACCTTACTGTCAACCTCGGCTTGCGGGCAGAAATGTTCGGCGCCTTCTACGACAATCTGTGCCACATTGGGAATCTCGATCCTGCTCTCGCTGCAGCCGGCCAGTTTCCTTATATCTATCCGTCTTGCGTCAGCAAGCTGAAGCTCACTGGCCTCTCAGGCACGGCCAACGGCAGCACGACCAGCAACAAATATTCCACCGGCCTGGGCCCGCGCATCGGTCTCGCCTATGATCTCCTGGGCAAGCACACCACAACTGTTCGCGCGGGCTACGGCATTTACTTCGTCCGCGAAGATGTGGGCACTGTGGACCAACTCTCGTTCCAAGCGCCCTTCCTGCCCGTGGCGTTTGGGGGCGGACCGCCAAACTGCTTGGGGTTGTTCTTTTCTCTAACGCCGCCGCCCGCAACCGGTCCTTTGAGCGGATGTCCGAATCCCAATCCGAATGGCTTGCCGCAAGCAGGCACGCTAGACCCAACTTTTGTGCCGTGCCTCGCCGTCTTCCAAGGATTCCCTACGCTCCCAGGTTCGTCCGTGAGTGACACGACCCAGGCCGCCATCTACACACCGGCGTCTGGTAGCGCCTGTCCCGGACCGCTGCTTTCCACCAACATCTTTGGGCTGCAAGTGCCGCGGCACTTTGTGGTCCCTAACACGCAGCAATGGAATCTCACCATACAGCGAGCGCTTGGCAAACAGTGGGTCCTCGAAGTCGGTTATGTCGGCACTCACGCCGTGCACCTCCGCGAGACTCGAGATAGCCTGGACTCCCGAAATGCGACGCTGGCAAACCCGGTCAAGATTGATGGCCCGCTTTGCAATCCCAACCCTTGTGTGATCACGACCAACACCCTGGCGAACGCCGTGGCTCGGTCCAGAGTCCAGGGCATCAACGGCTGGGCGGGCTTCCAGCTATTCGCCAACGATGCCTATTCGCATTACCACTCTTTGCAAACTACACTCTCGCGCCGTTGGAATGCAGGCTACTTCCAGGCTGCCTACACGTTCTCCAAATCGACCGATGCAACCTCCACCGGCAACACGGCATTTAATGTCGCCTTCAACGACGAATCCTCACTGGTAGGATCCCGCGGGGTTTCCGATTTCGACCGTACCCATCGTTTCGCCGTCAGCTATCGGTATGAATTGCCGTTCCACAAAGACGCCGAAGGGTGGAAACGCGTGGCGCTTGCGGGCTGGGCCATCAGTGGCATTACCATCTTTCAGTCCGGGACGCCTTTTTCCGTGTTCGACTCCGCAGGCGGAACCGCTTTCATCCTACCCGGCACAACTACCACGCTGACCGCCAGCTTGGCTCCTGGGGCCACGCTAGGCAGCGCGGTCACGAGCGGAGACATTCACAAGCGCATCGACGGCTATTTGAATCTTGCGGCATTCACGAACGCGCCCCTCTTGTATCCTTTCGATCCGGCCAACCCTGCCACGACCTGTGACCCACAGAACAATCCTAACTTCTGCGGCACTGGTTTCGGGAACCTGGGCCGCAATAACTTCCGAGGGCCGCACCAGCAGAACTGGGACTTTTCGCTCATCAAGAATTTCAAGCTGACGGAGCGGCAAGCCCTGCGCTTTACCACCGACTTTTTCAACCTGTGGAACCACGCCAATTTCGGCAACCCTGGTGTGACCGATGTCGAGAATCCAGGTGCCTTCGGTAAGATTGTCTCTACGGTCGGAACGCCACGGCTGATTCAATTCTCGCTGCGCTACGCGTTCTAGGCAGGCGCCAAATTGTCTTTCGGCCGAGAGGCGCAAAAGGCTGCACCCTTTGGCTTTTCCTTTAGAATCGGAATGCGGGGGCCGATCGGAGAAAAACTGTCACTTCGTTCGCGGCCAGCCACGGAGTGGTACCATCTTCGCGGAATTGCGCCGATGACACGCATTGCATCACGCGTTTCACAATTGCATGGCGAAGGCGCGCTGGCTGTGTATTCCCGCGCCAAAGAACTCGAGCGCGCCGGCCGCTCCATCATTCATCTCGAGCTCGGCGAGCCCGATTTTCATCCTGCCGCGCCGGTCGTGGATGCGCTGCGCAATGCCGTGGCCGCGGGCCTGGACCGTTACTGCTCCACGCAAGGCGTTCCGGCGTTGCGCGAAGCCATAGCGGATTATTTGAGGCGCACGCGCCGCCTCGACGTTGCGGCTGAGCAAGTCCTGGTGGCGCCAGGCTGCAAGATGGCGCTGTCGCTGGCGATGATGGCGCTGATCGAGCCGGGCGATGAAGTGCTTTACCCCGATCCGGGCTTTCCCATCTATCCTTCGTTCACACGCGGCTTGGGCGCGACGGCCGTGCCCTTCGGTTTGGATGAGAAAAATCAATTTCAGCCCGACGTCGACGAAATCGGCGCAAAGATCACACCGCGCACCCGCGTCCTCATTTTCAATTCTCCCAATAATCCGACCGGCACGGTATTCAGCGCCGCCGCGCTCGAAAAACTTGCCGCGCTGGCGCAAAAGCATGACTTGTGGATTCTCTCCGATGAAATCTACGCGCGCATTCTTTTTGAAGGCCAATACCAATCCATCCGGTCGCTGCCTGGCATGGCCGAGCGGACCATAATCATTGACGGCTTTTCGAAGAGTTTTGCCATGACCGGTTGGAGGCTGGGTTACGCTGTCGCCCCGCTGCACGTCGTCGAGGCCATGGACCTGCTGGTGCTGAACACGTTTACCTGCGCCGCAGAGTTTACGCAGGTCGCAGCCATCGAAGCTCTGCGCGATTCCACCAGCGCCGTCGAGGCCATGGTCGAGGAGTACCGCAAGCGGCGGGCTCTCTTCGTCGCCGGGCTGAATCGCATTTCCGGTTTTCGCTGCCAGCCGCCGCAAGGCGCTTTCTACGCGTGGGTGAACACCGAAGAAACCGGACTTTCTGCCGAAGACGTACAGAAAATATTGCTGGAAGAAGCGGGCGTCGCGGGAATCGCTGGCGCGGCGTTTGGTCCCGGCGGCAAGAATTATCTGCGCTTCTCGCTGGTCAGCGCGCAGAACTTGCTCGAAGAAGCGCTCGAACGCCTGCAGCGCGTGTCGCTTCACTGGCGCGCGGCCGTTTCCCGGCGATGAACCATTTCCAAAAGGATCGCTAAAATGAAACGTTTGATTCGCTTCGGCGTGGCCTTGTTCGTGACGTTGGCCGCGACGCTGACGGCGCATTCCCAGGCCAAGCCGTTTCCTAGTAGCGACGTCCAGAAAATCCACGAACGTCTTCTCGCGCAAATCGACCGCATCCCGATCTACGACAATCATTCCCACGCCACGTTTCCCGACGATTCCGACATGGACGCGATGGCCGCTCCGCCCGACGAAAGTTCCGTACTGCGCTTGCGCGACGACAACCCGGAGTTCGTGGCCGGCGCGAAGGCGCTCTTCGGTTATCCCTATGACGATTTCAAGCCGGAGCACGCCAAGTGGCTCATCGAAAAAAAGAAAGCCGCCGAAGCTTCGGGCAGCACCGCGCATTGGGACAGCGTTCTGGACAAGTTGAACATCGAAACGTGCCTCGCCAACCGCGTGGCCCTGGCGCCGTATCTCAATCCCAAGCGCTTTCACTGGGTCTTCTTTGTCGATTCGTTCCTGTTTCCTTTCGACAATCGCGACCAGAGCGGCAAGAACGGCGACATGGCCGTGTACATCCCGCTCCAGGAAAAAGCGCTGAAGCGTTACATGAAGCAAGAAGGCGTGAGCGGATTGCCCGCCGACCTTGCCGGTTACGAGAATTTTGTGCGCCAAACCCTCGCCGACAACCAGAAGAAAGGCGGCGTGGCCATGAAATTCGAGGCCGCCTACTTCCGCTCGCTCTACTTCCGCGATCCCCCGCGCGACAAAGCCGAAGCCATCTACGCCAAATACCACAGGGGCGGCGTGCCTTCCGATGAGGACTACCGCACGTTTCAGGATTACATCTTCCGCGCGCTGATCGACCAAGCCGGAAAATTGAAACTTCCCGTCCATTTCCATAGCGCCGTGGGCATCGGCGATTCCTTCAGCCTGCGCAACGGCAACCCGCTGAATCTCGAAAACGTGCTGCGCGACCCGCGGTATAGCAAAGTAAAATTCGTGCTGATCCATGGCGGCTATCCGTACACGCTGGACATGATCTGGCTGACGGCCGCGAAAAACGTGTACACCGATTCGTCGCTGGTGGGTTACTACGTGTACCCTTCCGAATTGAAAAACATCCTCAAGCAGTGGATTTCGCTTTTTCCTGAAAGAATGATGTTCGGCTCGGACGCGTTTCCTTTTAACGACGCCGTCGGCGCGGAAGAAACGTTCTGGCTGGCGGCGCGCTCCGCCCGCACGGCAGTGGCCGCTGCGCTTGCCGAGCTCGTCGCCGAAGGCGCGTTCACGGAAGCGAAAGCACTCCAGCTCGCGCGGATGTACCTGCACGACAACGCCGCCAAGCTGTATGGAGAGATGAAATGAGCACCTCGATGGAAGCGAAGCACATCGCGTGGAAAAACGTGGAACGCGAGCAGCTCAATCCGCTGATCGACCGCGAAATGGTAGTAGGCAACAAAATCATGCTGGCCCGCGTGCTGATGAAGAAGGGCGCGCACGTGCCCATGCATCAGCACCACAACGAGCAGGTCACCTACATTCTGGAAGGCGCGCTGAAGTTCGCCATCGACGGCAAAGAGATCGTGGTGCGCGCCGGCGAAGTCCTGTGCATCCCCTCGACCATGCCGCACGAAGCCTGGGCCCTCGAAGATACCGTAGACCTCGACGTTTTCGATCCGCCGCGGGAAGACTGGCTCAATAAGACGGACAACTACCTGCGCCACGGCCGTTAGCGCGCAGGCAAGAACCCCGACCTCGAGATCATCGTGTGACGGAATGCCGTGTGCGCGCTTCCGGATGCGAAAGAGCGTAGACAAAAGGCCCGGTGTTGTTTACCGTAGCGGTGTGGCTGATTCCATGCGTGGGGCCAGCCCTCTGAGGGGAGCATCATGAAGAGGCTATGGGCACCGGCATTTTTGCTGCTGGGGAGTGTGTGCGTGGCGCAGGCGCAGGTGAGCGCGCCAGCGCTGCAGGCCAATACGGGAAACGCCGCGCCGGAGTTCGCGGCGACTTCGGCGGCGAAGGCCACGCTGCTGGATTCACTGGCGGTGGCCGATTCGCTCGCGCAGCCGGGCGCAAGAGCGGCGCACGCGTTTGCGGCTCCCACACTGACCACGGCGCTGCCGGCGGAGCCCGCGGCTGCGGATCCGGCGACGCCATCGCCGAAACCGAAGTTTATTTACGGCGGACGCGATGACTACCGGTGGCAGTTGAGCCTGGCCGCTACGTGGGTTCGCTTCCGGTCGTCGGTGTTCAACGCCAGCGCGGTGGGATTGAAGACTACGGTTACGTATTTCACGAACGATTGGTTCGGAATCGAAGGCAGCTTTACCGGGGCCTTTGCGCCTGCGTATGCGAACGGACAGATTGTGAAGCTGGGACTTTATGGCGGCGGCCCCAAGATTGCTTGGCGGCAGAAGCGTTGGGAGCCCTGGATACACGGGATTTTTGGCGGCGCGCATGAACAGCCACAAACCGCTGCGGGAAGCCGCAACGCCTACTCGATCCAGCTTGGCGGCGGAGGGGATTACCGGTGGAACCCGCGCATTTCATTCCGGCTGGAAGGCGACTATGTGCGTACCGGGTTCTTCCATCAATCGCAGAACAGCTTCCAGTTGGCGGGCGGAATCGTGTTCCACTTCTAGAAGCGCTCCACTTCTAGAAGGGGGCGTTTGAGGGGGCGCGCAGAACGGTTCCGTAGAAAACGCCCTTTCCTCCGCGAAGATTGCGTCCGTAAGAAAAAACGGCGGTGACGCTGCCAAGGATGCGGACTTTGCATTGCAAGCCGGAATCCCA
>Ga0066710_100000882_pt1 | contig 20447 bp, 21 predicted proteins | sample GraSoiAngelo_159_FD_79666 | JGI IMG/M metagenome (GOLD analysis project Ga0066710, IMG submission 79666) | Grasslands soil microbial communities from the Angelo Coastal Reserve, California, USA - 14_1009_16_40cm | ecosystem: Environmental > Terrestrial > Soil > Grasslands | place: USA...
ATCGACGGCGAGCGCAATAATTTGCGGATTGTCGGGATTGATCCAGATGGTGTGATAATCGTAGGCTCCCGGCGCTCCCTTGATGGCGGTGAAATTAGGACCGCCGTCGTTGGAACGATAGGTGGAAATGTTGGCGATATAAATCGTGTCCTTGTTTTTCGGATCGACACGCACACAGGCAAAGTCGTCACCACGCCCCCACAGGCGGTTGTCTGTATTTATGCGCTGCCAACTCTCACCGGCATCATCCGAGCGATAGAGGCCCCCGAGTTTGGGAGAATCCACCAGCGCGTAGATTCGGCTGGAATCGTTCGGCGCAATCCCTAATCCGATGCGTCCCAATCCGTCAGCCCACGTTGGCAATCCTTTGGTTAATTGGCGCCAGGTGGTGCCACCATCTGTAGATTTATTGAGTCCGCTTCCCGGCCCGCTGTAACCGCCGCCGGTCGTCCAGGGCGGACGCCGCGAGGCCCACATATCTGCATAAATAATTTGCGGGTTGGATGGATCGAAAGCTAAATCAATCGCACCCGTATTTTCGTCCTTGTACAAAACCTTTTGCCAGGTGAGCCCGCCATCGGTAGAGCGGAAGACTCCTCGCTCAGCATTCGGACCGTAAGGATGGCCGAGAACCGCAACCAACACGCGGTTGGGATCATGCGGGTCGACAAGGATGGCCGCGATTTGCTGTCCGTCGCGCAGACCAAGGTGTTGCCAGGAGCGACCACCATCGCTGGACTTGTAAATACCGTCGCCGGTGGAAAGATCGGGACGCCGTAGTCCTTCCCCACTGCCCACGTAAATGATTTCAGGATTGGACGGCGCAATGGCCAATGCTCCCACCGAACCGGTGGGCTGATCGTCGAAGATTGGGTTCCAGGTGCGTCCGTAATCGGTGGTCTTCCACACCCCGCCGTTGTTTGGCGCCATGTAGAAAACGTTGGGCTGTCCGGGCACACCGCTGATCGCAACCCCGCGCCCGCCACGAAAGGGCCCGATTAACCGCCAATGCAATTCTTGAAACAGTTTGGCATCAAATTGCTGGCAGAATCCGCACGCGACAAAACTGAACGCAAATAATAGATTGCACAAAACGACACGGCGAATAGAGATCACTTGCGCCTCCTGACGAGGAGGTAAGGATAAATCAAGAATGTGAGTCTTTGCTTTGGAAAGCTATTTAACTGCTTAGCCTTGGGTGCGATCCAGGAATTCCTCGTGCCAGGCCATCTGGATTGCTTCCAGCTTGCCCTCGTTGGACTTTTTGGGATCATCCTTGAACTCGGGCAACTCAGTAACGTAGCGATGTAGATCGGTGAAGCGCACGTTCAGAGGATCGAGTTCGGAGTGCTTCTCGGAAAGCAGAATTCCAATATCTTCGGCATCATCCCAAGTGAGTTCTTTCGGCATAGTTTCTTCGCGCCTCGATGTGCTTTAGTGCTCCTCGGACACATAGTTCCGGTTCCACGCTGGAATTTCAACTACAACTTTTCCTGGCTTTTTGATGGTGACCTGACAGCCAAGGCGAGAATTCAATTGCAAATCGGCGGCCATGTCAAGGCGATCCGCTTCATCGTCGTCCATCTCCGAAAGATTTTCCGCTCCTTCTTTCACCCAGATGTGACAGGTGGTACAGGCACAGTTGCCGCCGCAAGCATGATCCAGCGTGACCCCATAATTCAGCGCGACATCCAGAAGCGACTGCTCTTTTCCATGATCTTTGTAAGGTAGTTTGCCGTTTTCAAATTGGACGGTCTTCCCTTCGGGAAGGAAGGTCACTTGGACCATATTTTCTCCAGGCGCTTCCACCGTTGCAGTGCCGCTGCCTTGCGATTTCTCGTCTGCCATGACTGCTCCTATGTAGCTCCTGCTACTCGAAGTCTGCCTTCGCTACGGGATGACCTGTTTCCGGCGACTCACCCATATCCACCTGCTCCATGGTTTTTCCCTTGAGGGCGGTGGTGACTGCCGTATCCATCATCAATTCCGCCAGTCGCATGGTGCCCTGATTCAAGGCATCAATCGCCCTTCGGATCTTCTGGTAATCGTCTTGCGGCTTCACTTCTTGCAGAGCTTTTTCCAGTTTGGCGATCTGCTTTCTTTCACCATTCGCAAGCTGGCCCCAAGCCGGACTCTTCTTACTTTTTTCCAGCGCTGACAGGATTGTTTCCGCTTCGTTGCGGGCCTCGATCACCTGGCGCTGCCTGAAGTCCTCTTCGGCGGAGTCGAAACTTTCAAGAATCATGCTCTCGACCTGCTCGTCGGTGAGTCCATAGCTGGGTTGCACATCGATCTCGGCTTCTTTCCCGCTACGTTGTTCGCGCGCGGAAACGTGCAGAATGCCATTGGCATCGATGAGAAACTTAACTTCGATGCGAGGCAATCCGGCCGGCATGGGAGGAATCCCCTTCAAATCAAAACGTGCCAGTGAGCGGCAATCCTTCGCCAATTCCCGCTCGCCTTGCAGGACATGGACAGCGACATTCACCTGGCCATCGATTTGGGTGGTGTAGTGTTGCGTGGAGGAAGCCGGAACGGTCGAGTTACGTAGGATGATCTTATCGGTCACTCCACCTGCGACCTCGATGCCCAAGGATAAGGGCGTAACGTCCAGAAGAAGCATGTTCTGCGTAACTTCAGAACCTCCGGACAAAATGTGCGCCTGAACCGCGGCGCCCACAGCCACCACTTCGTCCGGATTCAGATCCGTATGCGGTTCACGCCGGAACATCTCCCTCACTAGCGCGCGCACAGTAGGAATGCGGGTCGAACCGCCTACCAGCACCACTTCTTCAATCTGTTTCGGTGTCACCCCGGCATCCTTCATAGCCTGTTTGCAGGGCGCGATAGTGCGATCCAGAATCGGCCGAATCAAATCCTCGAACTGCTGGCGCGTAATCTCGCGCTGATAGCGCTTTCCGCCCGGCAACTCAATATCCAGTTTGGCCGAAGGCTGAGATGACAGAGCAATCTTGGTCTCGATTACGGCTTTGCGGATTGTCTGGACGATCTCGCCGTTTCGTCGAACGTCCAGACCCAGATCACCCTGGATGTCGTCGAGGGCAATCGTGATCAGCAAGTTGTCAATATCATCGCCGCCTAGGTGGGTATCACCGTTGGTTGCCATCACTTCGAAAATCCCGTCGTGCAACTTGAGAATTGAGATATCGAAGGTGCCGCCACCCAGGTCGTACACTGCTAGGATGCCGTTTTGCTTCTGGTCAAGGCCATAGGCCAGGGAAGCTGCGGTCGGTTCATTCACCAGGCGCAATACTTCCAGTCCGGCGATGCGCCCCGCATCTTTCGTGGCTTGCCGTTGCGCGTCGTTGAAGTACGCCGGGACGGTAATGACCGCCTGGGTGACAGGCGCAGCAAAAAACCTTTCAGCATTGCGCTTAAGCTGGCGCAGGATAAAGGCCGAAATCTCAGGAGGAGTAAAAGTCTTATCACCGAGTTTGATCCGAAGGACTTCTCCGGGTTGGAGATCTTCTGCCAAACGAAACGGAAATAGCTTCAGCTCTTCCCGGATGTCTTCAATACCGCGCCCCATCAAGCGTTTGATCGAATAGACCGCTCGCTCTGGAGTTTCGATGAGATATTTTCGGGCGGCATTGCCTACTATGATCTGGTCGTTCTCGTCCAAAGCAACTACGGAAGGAACCAGATTAAGCCCATCATCGCCCGAAATAACGACAGGGACGTCCCCTTGCATGAAGGCCACCAAAGAATTGGTGGTGCCCAGATCGATCCCGACAATGCGGTGGTTAGACATGGAAAACTAGTTTTCTACGCCGAAATCTGCAATCTAAAATCTGCAATCTAAAATCGCGTTTCAGCTTCCAAGTGCTTCGTTCACGTCCCGAACCAAGTTCCTGATGTAGTTCCGCCGATTTAGCACATCCACCATCTTGTCCCGCACCTGGCGCCGTTTTTCTTCCTGGTCGACGTCAACAACCCGGTCCCATTGATCCCAATACTGTTTCAATTCCTGGGTAAGCACCTCGAACTTCTTCTCAAATTCTGTTTTGTGGGCTTGGAGTTCACGTATCAGTGCCGGATCATCCTCCCCCATCTTCCGGTTCATGCGCAGTTCTTCCAGTTGCATGTTGAGCTCGAACACTTCTTCCAGCAGATCTGGAGGCACAACTTGTTTCTTAATCTCGCCCGAGTCGCGGGCCGTTTCGGTCGCCTTCTTTGACTGCTCTTCCAGTTCAACGCCTTCCAGCCCTAGCAAGTATTCTGTCCGTTTGATCGGGTCTTTCAAAGTGCGGTAGGCATCATTCAGCAGGGAACTCTGCTCCAAACTCCATTCCTGCTCCCGCTTGCTGGTCTGCCCGTATAAATCAGGATGAAGTTTTCGGCTGAGTTGATAAAATTCACGCTGCAAATGAGTGACGTCAATGTTCAACTTTCTCGGCAGCCCGAAGAAAGTGAAACAGTCAACTGATTGTGGCGGCTGTACCTTGCCGCAGGCGCTACAGAACTGAGCCGCCCGCGGCGCGCCACACGACCAGCAAGCCCTCTCGCCAGTTTCAGCCAGCGAACTTACGGTTTTGGATTCGGCGGCCATAAACACATTCCCCGCGCACTTCTGTCAATGCGGAAGGTAAAGGGATGCCGTGGTGACCCCGGGGGTGAACACCTAACCGGAGAACGAGGTGCCGCACCCGCAGGACTTCGACGCGTTCGGATTTACAAACACGAAGCCCTGTTGCATGAGTGTTTCCTGATAATCCAGAGTCATGCCGTGCAGATAAATAAAAGATTTGGGATCGACAAACACCCTGACATCCGAAAACTGAAAGATGCGGTCGCGTTCGCGCGGCTGAGTGTCAAAGCGAATGTTATAGCTCAGTCCTGAGCACCCTCCGCCCTGCACTCCGAGCCGCAAACCACCCTGCTCGGGCGAAATGCCTTCCTTGAGCATGGCCGAACGAATCCGGGTTAAGGCTTTGTCGGTAACTAAAACGCCTTTCGCCGGAGCCGGGGATGAAACTGGTTTAGTCGCCTGTTCCGTCATCGTGGCCATAAGGGGACGCCTTCAGCTTCGTGCTTCCACAGTTTCCGGCTTGGGAGTCTCGCGCTTTTTCTTCCAGTCGTGTATAGCGGCCCGGATCGCGTCTTCCGCCAGCACCGAACAGTGAATCTTGACCGGAGGCAAAGACAGTTCCTTCACGATGTCGGTGTTCTTGATCTGCAACGCCTCATCGACGGTCTTGCCCTTTACCCATTCCGTCGCCAACGAAGACGACGCGATGGCGGAGCCGCAGCCGAAAGTCTTGAACTTCGCGTCTTCAATGACGCTGGTCTCCGGGTTGACCTTGATCTGCAGCTTCATTACGTCGCCGCACTCGGGAGCGCCGACCAGGCCAGTACCCACGTCCGTACTGCCCTTGTCCATCGAGCCCACGTTGCGCGGGTGGGAATAATGATCTAGAACCTTGTCGCTATATGACATTTTTTCTCTCCAATTGAACGAAAATTATCTCGCTCTACTCTGCCGCCCACTTCACTTGCTTCAAGTCGACGCCTTCTTTTGCCATCTCATACAGCGGAGAAAGCTCACGTAGCCGCTGAACCGTTTCTACAACACGGTCGGCCACATAGTCGATTTCTGCCTCAGTATTGAAGCGGCCGATGCCGAATCGAATAGAACTGTGCGCCAAGTCATCGCCAGTCCCCAAAGCCTTGAGCACGTACGACGGCTCTAGTGTTGCTGATGTGCACGCGGAACCACTCGACACCGCTATGTCATTGATACCCATCAAGAGCGACTCGCCTTCCACATACGCGAAGCTGATGTTCAGATTCCCCGGCAGCCGATGCTCCATGGAGCCGTTGATATAAACCTCATCCAACCGGCCCATGATGTTATCTCGCAACCGATTGCGCATTCCCGCCAGGTGGCAGCTTTCCTTCGGCATATCTTCCATACAAATCAAACATGCTTTGCCCAACCCTACAATTCCGGGGACATTCAATGTTCCAGAGCGCATGCCGCGCTCGTGACCGCCACCGTCGATAATGGCGGAAATCTGAACTCGCGGATTTTTGCGCCGCACGTAGAGCGCGCCCACACCCTTCGGACCGTACATTTTGTGAGCTGAGATCGACATGACGTCGATATTTTGCTTGTTCACGTCCACTGGAACCTTGCCCACCGCCTGGGTGGCATCGCTGTGGAAGATCACTCCACGCTCGCGACATAATTTCCCGATTTCAGCGACGGGTTGTAGCACGCCAATCTCGTTATTGGCTGCCATAATGGTGACCAAGATAGTTTTGTCGTCGATCGCACGCTTCAAATCATCGAGATCAACCAGCCCATCTTTCTGAACCGGCAGATAAGTCACGCGATAGCCATACTTCTCCAGTCGCTTACAGGTATCGAGGACAGCCTTGTGCTCGGTGACCGCAGTGATGATGTGGTTGCCCTTTTCCTTGTACATTTCGGCCACGCCCTTGATGGCCAAGTTGTCGCTCTCAGTCGCGCCCGAAGTGAAGATGATTTCCTTGGTGGTGGCGCCAACCAGTTTTGCGACTCGTTCGCGCGCTGTTTCTACGCCTTCCTCGCCCGCCCATCCAAATGAATGGTTGCGGCTGGCCGCGTTGCCAAACTTTTCCATGAAATATGGCAGCATCTCCTCCAAGACCCGAGGATCCAGGGGCGTGGTGGCGTGGTTATCCATATAAATGGGCAGCTTGACCCCGTTGGCGGCAACCTGCTGCTCTTGCGGCATCGTCCTTACATCCGTGCTCATAATTGCTCTCCTACCTCGTAATCAGCCCTGGCTTGTTTATCTAATCGTCACCAGTTCTACCTGGGTCTTGGCCTGAACATCTTCGGGCGAGGCCGGATCTTCTTTCATCTCTGAGATCTTGATGCGCCGCAGTACGCCCTCGATGCTGTCATTCACCCGGCGCAGGGGCTCCCGAATGGTGCATCGATCGGTTTGGTCGCACTCACCGCGAACCGTAACGCAGGAAGTGATGAACAACGGCCCGTCGATCGCCCTGATCACCTCGAATGCGGTAATGCTTGCCGGATCGCGCGCCAAAGTGTAACCACCGTTTGTTCCATGCTGAGAGTGCAGCAAGCCGGCTTTCACCAGGCGCTGTAGAATCTTCGCCAGCGCCTCCTGCGGTATTCCGTAGGCTTCAGCGACGTCCTTGGCGCTGCACGCGCCGTTTTGCGCGTGCTCAGCCAGATGCTTCATCGCCATTAAGCCGTAATCCGCCCTCTTGGTCAGTTTTAGCATTTACCTAAATCCGACTGTTTTAGTCGGATATAGCTATTCTAGAGACCGAGGCTGGCAAATGCAAGTAGCCGCAGCCAACGGAGGAAAATTGGGTCTCAAATGTAACTATTTACAGCTAAACAGCTTACGGGTTTTGTAGAGAATCGGCCGAGGGCAGGAAAGGGTCCCCCTGAGCGACTCGGAAGTGCTGTACGAGCAGAGCATCGTTGAAGTATTGAGCGTCCAGATGCCCTGTGGCCCGAAGAATGAATGTGGGACTTGACAACTAAATCAGCCGTTTTACAATACCGGACAAATTCCGGCAAAATTCGTTCTGGCCCGCTCGGGCCGGAAAACAGCCCGGATTTATGAATCCAATCCCGCCGTCCCCATTCCCCGAGAAGAGAAGTGACATGCCAGAATGTAAGCATCCGCGTGTGCAAATCGTGGCCCGTGAAGAAGACACCGAATTCGTTGAGTGCCTCGAATGCCGAGAGATCTTCGAAGCCAGCGAATTCAAAGATATGACCATCGAAGAGACCAAACTTACGAACGAATCCTGATTCCTTTCCCTTCTGGTAACAATTTGGCAAACCCTACGCGATACGTGTGTTCTGAACCAGTGGGCAGTAACGAACGTAACCTTGGTTCCGGGCTTTCAACTTGGTGGGGCATTGACGCTCTGTTAGTGTCGGCCCGGGGAAGCTAGTTCGCGGAGAAGGCAATGCCACGTGTGGCTCTGGTTGTAGACGACTCAATGCTGATCCGGCACACGGTATGCCGATTTCTGGAAGAACGCGGCTTTTCTGTAGAATCCGCCTCCAACGGGGAGGAGGCCTTAGAAACTCTTAAAAGGATTCGTCCTGACATCATCATTACGGATATGCAAATGCCTAAGATGAATGGCGGCGAGTTCATTACCGCTCTCAAGAGCCAACCTGCCACGGCGAACATCCCCGTCGTGATCGTAGCCGGACGCCAGAGTGGCTTCGACGAAAGCGAAAAGCGCGCTCAGTTCGCTATTTTTAAAGATATTGATATTGAAACTCAGCTCGCCAAAGCGCTTGAAACCCTCTTGAGTTCGCCTGCCGTCAAGGGGCAGGCCTCAGGCAAGTAAGCGTTGTTAGCGGTTGAGCCTTTGTCTTTATCCTTGGCCAAGTGCCATCCCTGATTCGGCGGAAAAATCCATCGCCGCGAACTCTCTTGCCAGGAACTTGGGATAGGCTGCAGCCGCAATCATCGCCGCGTTGTCGGTCGAAAGCGGCCGAGAAGGAAAGTACACGGTCAGACCTTCCTCTCCCGCGTCCCGCTCGAAGCTTTGTCGAAGTTCATTATTGGCTGCAACGCCTCCGGTAACGAACAAGGTTGCTGCGTCATAGGCCCTGGCAGCCACCAGAGTCTTGCCAACCAAATCCGTCACCATCGCATGCTGAAATGATGCGATCAAATCCAGCGTCGGCTGGTCACAATAGTTCAAGTAGTCCTCGAGCTTGGGCTTGGCGATTGCCGCCAAGCTTTTTTGGCGAGCTGCAATGGAAGCTTGCATCTTGTGGGTTTCAACATAGCGCAAGACGGCGGTTTTAATCCCGCTGTATGAGAAATCAAAACGCGGCAAAACTCCCTCGGACGACTGTGACTTTCGATCCCGATGTTTGATCTGAGAAGGCGTAAATTGTACCGCCCTCGGATTCCCATGACTGGAAAGCCGGTCAATGATTGGTCCGCCCGGATATCCTAGGCCGAGCAGCTTGGCAACTTTATCGAAGGCTTCGCCAGCAGCGTCATCGCGCGTCTGACCAATGTTTTCATACGACCAACTGTTTCCTCGCGACTCGGTCCGGTAGAGATGGGTATGACCGCCGGACACCACTAGCGCCAAGACCGGAAAATTAATCTCGTAATTGCCCTTTTGACGCTCCTCCAGCAGCACAGCGTGAACGTGGCCTTCGAGGTGATTGACCGCGATCAAAGGCTTTTCCAGCGCGAACGCCAGCGCCTTGGCGTAGCTGATGCCGACCAGAAGTGCTCCCGCCAGGCCGGGACCCTGCGTCACGGCCAGCGCGTCGATGGAATTGTAGGTCTGTCCCGCATCGTTAAGCGCCTTGCGGACGACCGGAATGATCGCTCGAAGATGCTCCCTCGAAGCCAATTCTGGCACCACGCCGCCATAGGGCTGATGAGTTGCAATCTGTGAGAACACGACGTTCGAGGCGATCTTTTCTCCACTGCACACCACTGCTGCGGCAGTCTCATCGCAGGAGCTCTCGATGCCCAGGATGTAGGTGTCGGCCATTAACAATATATTATCTGTTACGAGAGCCGGGTGACTGACGGGCCTTGCTGAAAGAATTTGCCATTTCGATCGTCCGAAGCCTGCAAGAAGCAGGTTATCAAGCCTATCTCGTGGGCGGATGTGTACGGGACGTGATCCTCGGCCTCGAAAGTGCTGACTACGATGTGGCCACCGACGCTACGCCGGATCAGGTCATGCGAATCTTCCCTGAAACATACGCCGTCGGGGCGAAATTTGGCGTCGTGCTGGTGCCCTCATCTTCTACCCGCGCAAACGAGAATGAAGTAGTCGAGGTAGCCACGTTTCGCAGTGACATCGGATTCAGTGACGGCCGGCATCCTGATCAGGTCCGTTACAGCAAGGATCCTCGGGAAGATGTCGAGCGCCGCGACTTCACTATGAATGGTCTGCTCCTTGACCCGATCAAGGACGAAGTCCTCGACTTCGTCGGTGGACGCAAAGATTTGGATGCGGGCATCATCCGCGCCATCGGCGAGCCCGAGCGTCGCTTTGCCGAAGACAAGCTTCGTATGCTGCGTGCGGTTCGCTTTGCAGCGCGCTTTGGCTACACCATTGAGCCGGTAACTTTTGCAGCCATTCAGAAACTAGCCCCGCAGATTCATCAAGTCAGCCGCGAGCGTGTGCGTGACGAACTCACCAAAATGTTGACCGAAGGTCATGCGCGAAACGCTTTTTTGCTGCTGGATCAGACCGGTCTGCTGCGCGAGGTCTTGCCCGAAATTTCAGCCATGAAGGGGATTGAACAGCCACCACAGTTTCATCCTGAAGGCGACGTTTTCGTGCATACGCTGCTCTTGCTCGACAAACTGCCGCAGCCTTGTCCGCCGACTCTGGCATGGGGCGCGTTATTACATGATGTGGGCAAGCCTGCGACTTTTCGCGTTGCGCCAGACCGCATTCGCTTTGACGGGCACGTGGTCGTCGGAGTAAAGATGGCGGAAGAAATCTGCCGACGCCTGCGCTTCTCCAATGACGATGCCAACCAAATCCTCGCGCTGGTTGGAAATCACATGCGTTTTGCGCAAGCACAACAGATGAACGAATCCACGTTAAAGAAGTTCATGCGGATGCCTCGCTTCGAAGAGCATCTGGAACTGCATCGCATGGACTGCCAGGCGAGTCATGGTGATTTGACATCCTTCACCTTTGTACGCGAAAAGATGGCGGCGATGCCGGCGGAAGTTATGAGGCCTGCTCCTTTGATTACCGGCGACGATTTGATCGATGCCGGCTACTCACCTGGTCCTCAGTTCAAAAAGATTCTCGCTGCAATTGAAGACGGACAACTCGAGGGCCGCTTGCGCGACCGGAATGCAGCCATGGAATTCGTGCGCCAGCAGTTTCCTACGGCGTAGGATCGCAGGACTCACTGGTAGTGCTAAAATCGAAATTTCTTTACGCGATAAGTAAAGGTTGAAGATGAACCGGCCGATGGAGCACGCGGCAGCAGGTCTGGAAAAAATAGTGGCCAATGCGTTGCGCCGGGTTCCTGCAAACGACGCGCCTCTACTCGCCTGGCCGCTGGCTTGCGGACATGCTGTCGGCGAGAGAACACGGGCGATGGATTTCGCGCAGGGCATTCTGCGTGTAGAGGTCCCGGACGCGAGTTGGCGGACCGAGTTAAAGGCGCTCGCACCGCAATACGTCGCTGTCATCAACCGTTACGTCAGCGAGAACGTCAAGCGGATTGAGTTTGTCATTGCGGGCAAAGCCGCGGGCGAGGGCGCCCGCGCCACACGAGCATGAAAGTTACTGCAAAAGACGTAAGCTACGTGGCTGACCTGGCAAACCTGGAATTGAATGAAGAAGAACGCCAGCGCATGGTACGCGATCTTAACTCCATCTTGGATTACATCGATCTTCTGAATGAGCTGGATACTTCATCCGTGCAACCGATGGCGCAAGTCTCGGACCAATACGCTGTAGATCAATTGGAACAGCACAGCCATCGTTTTGCTTACGCCATGCGAGAAGATATCAAAGAAGGGTTGCGGAAGTCGCTTCCTCACGACGTGGCGCTGCAGAATACTCCGGAGTCGGACGGAACCTTCTTCAAGGTGCCGAAGGTCATTGAAAGATAGAGAGACAGATAGCTGCCAACCTGCGAATTCCGCTTGAATCTAAACTCACTCACGATCGATGCAGCCCGCTCCGCCGTGCAGGATCGCAAGGTTACGGCTAGTGCATTAGCCGAGGCGTTCTACGCCAAGATTCAAAAAGATGATCCGCAAATAGGAGCTTACCTGATCTTGTCCGGGGAACGCGCGCTGGAGCAAGCAGGTCGCATCGACCAGTTGGCCACCCGCGGGGAGACGTTGCCTCCACTAGGCGGCGTGCCAATCGGAATCAAGGACGTGCTCTCGACCCGCGGAGTACGCACCACGGCGGGGTCGAAGATCCTGGGCAATTATGTTCCTTCGTATGATTGCACCGCGGTGTCACGCCTGGAAGCAGCGGGAGCAATACTCCTCGGCAAACTCAATTGCGACGAGTTTGCCATGGGTTCGTCGAACGAGAACTCAGCGTGGCATCCTGTGCGCAACCCTCGCGATCCAACGCGCGTCCCCGGGGGTTCCTCAGGCGGATCAGCGGCTGCAGTAGCAGCGGACCTGGCAGTTGCCACGCTTGGCTCAGATACCGGAGGTTCCATCCGCCAACCGGCTTCATTCTGCGGCGTCGTCGGACTGATGCCCACCTACGGCCGCGTCTCGCGTTACGGGCTGGTCGCGTTTGCCTCATCGCTCGATCATATTGGCCCACTCACGAAAACGGTGAAGGACGCAGCTATCGTGCTTCGAACCATCGCTGGCCGTGATCCGATGGATTCCACTTCCGCTGATCTTCCAGTGCCGGACTATGTTGCAGAACTTCAGAAGCCAGTTCAGGGATTGAAGATCGGCGTGGCAAAAGAGTATCTGGGAGAAGGACTTGACCCAGAAGTGCGCAACGCGGTGGAAGCTGCCATCCAGAAGTTAGAGAAACTGGGATGCAAAATCGTAGAAATTTCGCTTCCCCACACCAAGTACGCCATTCCGACGTACTACATCATCGCCACTGCCGAGGCTTCGTCGAACCTGGCTCGCTTCGACGGCGTGCGCTATGGTTATCGCGCCCGCGATGCGCGTACCCTCTCGGAAATGTACCGGCGAACTCGAGATGAGGGTTTCGGCGCTGAAGTGAAACGCCGCATCATGCTGGGAACCTACGCCCTAAGCGCCGGATATTACGATGCCTACTATCTAAAAGCGCAGAAGGTGCGCACCCTGATTACTAGAGACTTCGAACAAGCGTTTAACAAAGTGGACGCGATCGTGACTCCAACCTGCCCTACCCCGGCGTTCAAGCTGGGAGAGAAAGCCGGAGATCCCCTAGCCATGTACCTCGCGGACATTTATACAGTGACGGCCGACCTCGCAGGCATTCCTGGTATTTCCGTCCCATGCGGTCAGACCAGAGACAAGTTACCCGTCGGATTGCAAATCCTGGGCCGTCACTTTGACGAAGCGACCATTCTCCGTGTTGCTCATGCGTATGAGCAAGCCGCGACTCCAAGCGCTTAAATCGACGCTTCTATTTTTTTTTCCACCGCACGCCGTCTTTAGTGTTCTCCACCACGATTCCAGCCGCCAATAATTCGGCTCGAATGGCATCGGAAGACTGAAAATTTCGCGAGCGGCGTGCCCGTTCCATCTCGGCGATCTTCTGTTCGATTCCAGCGTCGGACAGTCGTTGTGCGTCCACGGTCTTGAGAAGCGTGCTGCTCACATCTTTCTCCCGATTTTCGGAGCGGGCCCAGTCCAGAATCTGTTTCATCTTCCCGGTTTCATCATCTTGCAGCACAGCGAAAATCTGGTCGAACTTTTCGAGGACATCGAGCAGTACTACGGCATCGTCCTTCTTAAACTGTCCCGCATCGATTGCAGCATTGGCCTTTCGCACCATGTCGAATATCGCAGCCTGGGCCTGCGCCGTATTAAGGTCGTCTTCCATCCCGGCCTGGAGGCGCTGCAATGTCTCCTGCGCAAGGCCAGCCGTACTTTCGGTCGTTCCCGGCGGAAATTGTCCAGTGCACAGTCGCGACTGGAAATTTCTCAGGCGCTCCACAGACACGGCCGCCTGCTTCAACCCGTCGAACGTGAAGTTGAGCTGATTACGATACGGAACCGACGCTAACAAAAAGCGGATGGAAGACGGCTTGTGCCCTTTCAGCACCAGATCTCGTAGATTAAAGAAGTTGCCCAGGCTCTTGGACATTTTCTCCCCTTCCACCAGCAGGAAGCGCGCATGAAACCAGAAGCGAACGAATGGCTTGCCCGTCAATGCCTCGGATTGCGCGATCTCGTTCTCGTGATGAGGAAATATGAGATCTTCGCCTCCGGCGTGTAGATCGAAGGTTTCGCCCAACTCTTCCATAGACATGACCGAGCATTCGATATGCCAGCCCGGGCGTCCTCGACCGATCGTAGTTTCCCAGAAAGCCTCGCCGGGCTTGGGCGCCTTCCAGAGGGCAAAGTCGCGCGCGTTATCTTTGTCGTAGTCGTCCACATCGACCCGCGCTCCGTCTTCCATTCCGGCAAAATCTTTCTTGGACAGCTTCCCGTAACCGGGGAACATTGCGATGCGGAAATAATAGGATCCATCTTCAGCACGATAAGCAAAACCCTTCTTCTGAAGGTCCGCGACAGACTGGGCCATCTCCGGAATATGCTCAGTCGCGCGAACCAGTATCGGCTGTTCAATATTCAGCGTCGCGGCATCTTCCAGGAAGGCCTTCTCATACTTTGCTGTGTATTGTTGAACGCTGAGACCGGCCTGCGCCGCGTTATGGATGATTTTGTCATCCACGTCGGTGATGTTCATCACGTGACGAACTGCGTATCCGCTCTGGCGCAAAAACCGCCGCAACACGTCCACCGCCACAAAGGTTCGGAAATTGCCGATGTGCCCGTAGTCGTAAACCGTGGGACCGCACGCATACATGCGAACCTCATTGTTGTGCATTGACTTGAACTCTTCCACTTTGCCGGACAACGTGTTGTAAAGGCGTAACGCCATGGCTTAATTAAGATTGCGGACAGAATCTCTGATTGTAGGAGGGCGAAAGAAACAGGGTCAAATCGCGCCGCCGGCTGACGTGGACACCGGCTGGTGATTGCCCCGAAGCCGTTTTCCGACAAACAACACATAGTGCAAACCGGAGATGATGGTGAACGCAAAGGTTGCCCGCAAAAAGGTAAGCCGGGCGATCCACACCCAGCGTGAAGGATCCACTTCGAACAGCAACACAAAAAAAACTGCTGCCACCTGAGCGAAGGTGTTGGCCTTGCCAAAGATGCTTGGCCGGAAATCACGCAGCCCGGCAATGGCATAGAGGACCGCGCTGGCACACAAGATAGAGATGTCGCGGCTGAAGACTAGCACGGTAAATTTCCACGCGATTTTATGCAGAATCGAAAGCACCAGGAACATGGTGCTCAGCAGAAGCTTGTCGGCGATGGGATCGAGGTATTGGCCCAGCGTGGTTTGCTGTTTCAGAGTGCGCGCGAGCAGGCCATCGAGGCCATCACTAAGTCCTGCCAGCACAAACAGGGCGAGTGCCCAGGAATAATGACCGCCGACAAGATTAATAACAATGAAAGGCAGAAACATCATGCGCAACAGCGTGAGTTGGTTCGGAGCAGTTAGCAGTTGGGAGAGCTTCACTGCCGCTCCTCCGCCGCATGGCGGTGCGCGAACACGGCAACTGGGTCCAGGCCTGTCTTGGCAGTAAAGCGCTGGGAGAGCGAAGAAATGTTGCCATCGGGTAGATCCAGTTCCATTCGCTCCATGCGGTGTGTGGGAAAGAAGACTACTCCGGGTGAAACCGGTTCGCCGTCCTTCACCATCGAGACCAGATCCTCAAATGAAGCCAGCTCGATCCCACATAGAGACACACCTTCAGGACTCAGCGAAAGCAACACTCCCCAGAATTTTTCCCGCGGGTTGCCCAGCGTGAGCACCACCATGGTTCGAGGTTGGAATGGATTTTCGACTCGAACTAACGACGCGTCGCGTTCACCGAGATTCTTCACAAAGCGATTGTCGCCGGAGAAGACTGAGCTTTGCAACTAGAGTCGGGAACATCAGCAAGGATATGGCTTGGAATGACCGCGATCTTGTTGTCCAGCCGAAAACTTCCTGTCTTGCCATCGCTAGATTTCAGAGTGACACACCCCTCTTCCAGGGAATGAAATCATTTTGCGCCAGCAACTCCGCTTTAGTGCGAATCTCTCCGCTACCCACCTTAAGAGCAAAGTTAAGGATGGCCTCGCCGGTCTCCTCGATGGTTGCCTCACCGGCGATGATGGCGCCAGTGTCGATATCGATGATGTCAGGCATGCGCTCGGCTAATGAGGAATTCGAAGATATTTTGATCACGGGAGCGATCGGATTACCGGTCGGAGTCCCCAAACCCGTGGTGAACAGAACCAAGTTCGCGCCGGCAGCCACCTGGGCAGTTACGCATTCGACGTCATTTCCGGGAGTACACAACAAGTTCAATCCAGGTTCGGTCGCATATTCGGGATAGTCGAGCACCGAGGTCACGGGAGAAGTGCCGCCCTTCTTCGCGGCACCTGCCGACTTCATCGCGTCGGTGACCAAGCCATCGCGGATATTCCCGGGCGACGGATTCATCTCGAAACCGGAGCGGACCGCTTTGGCGCGGGCCGCGTAATCTCGCATCAATGCAACGAAGCGGTCAGACACTTCCTTTTTCACGCAACGGTTGATGAGTTCCTGTTCCACGCCGCAGAGCTCGGGAAATTCGGAAAGAATTCCTCTACCACCGAGAGCTGCAATCAGATCAGCCGCATGCCCAATCGCAGGATTAGCAGAAATACCCGAGAACCCATCAGATCCGCCACATTTCAGACCAACGCACAGGTGAGAAATCGATGCTGGCTGCCGTTCGGCCTTATTAGCGTCTACCATTCCGATGAAAGTCTCTCGAATCGCCTGAGAAATCATCGCGGACTCCGAAGGACTCTGCTGTTGTTCGAAAATGAACAAGGGTTTGGCGAAATTGGAATCGCGATGCGCCAGCTCTTCGCGGAGAATTGCGACTTGAGCGTTTTGGCAACCCAGGCTGAGCACCGTGGCGCCGGCCACGTTCGGGTGATGTAAGTAGCCACTCAGCAATCCGCACAGATTCTTGGCATCCTCGCGGGTCCCACCGCATCCGCCTTCGTGGGTGAGGAACTTGATTCCGTCGACATTGGCAAACAGCTTTGGCAGACCTGCCGTGGAAGTCTTGTCTGCAAACGTGTGATTCTCGATATCGGCGGTTCTGCGCTCGCGGTATAGTCTGGCCAACTCCGCCACCTGTCGGCGATAAATCTGAGGCGCAGCGAAACCCAGTTCTTCTTCAAAGGCCTGTTTCAGAACCGCAAGGTTTCTGTTTTCGCAAAAGACAAGCGGAAGAACCACCCAGTAATTCCGCGTGCCTACCTGACCGTCGGGCCGGTGAAATCCGAGGAACGTCCTTTGTTGCCATTTCGAGACCTCGGGAGGACTCCACTGACAGGGTTCGCGGTCGTCGCCAAAGGACGCGACTTCGTGGCGGATATTACGAGTGGTGATCACTTCTCCCTGGCGGATGGCTGTGACCGCCTTTCCGACCAGAACTCCGTACATAAAAATCGGATCGCCCGCCGCGAAGTCGCGGAGGGCAAACTTATGCTTAGCCGGCACGTCAGTGAACAGGACACATCGCTGGCCGTCGAAGCTCACCGCATGACCCTTGGTCAAATCGATTAGCGCGATCAGGACATTGTCTTTCGGATCGAGTTGCAGAACGGTGTTTCGCATTACATCCATGCCCGGGGTCGATGAAGCGAAGAGTGCTTCAAATATGCGTTACAAAGCATACGCAGCTTACGATGGCAATTGGGCTGACCGTGCTACGTCCAGAGTGACGCGCTGCTTCTGCCGATAGGCTAAATTGGCCATGTGCGCCGCGATGGCCGAGCGGTATCCGATATCAACCGAAGCATTTGGGGTCTTGCGACTGCGCATGCAGTCAATCCAGTTGGCCATATGGTTCTGATCTGGACTTTTTGCGGTGAGCACTGACCCGTGCGCCCGATTCGCCTTCTCGGGAAAGTAACGAGTGCTTTCTTCAGAGGTGTCGCGGACCATATCGTTGGCTCCTGCGACATGCTCGATCGTGCCGTCGCTTCCCAGGAAATGCTCGCCCAACCCATAACGGCTATTGCTGAAAGTGGACTGCCAGGTAACCAGTGTATCGTTGGAGAAATCCAGTGTGACCGCAATCGTGTCCGGCACTTCACGGCCATCTTTTTCCGAGAATACTCCGCCTGACGTGTACGCTGCGCTGGGCAAGGGCAGATCGAGTGCCGTCATGATCCAGGCAATCTGGTGGACCATGTTTTCAGTGACATTGCCGCCGGAAAACTCCCAGAATAATCGCCAGTTGATGAACTTGTAGGGATCGAACGGGCGTTCCTGACGTCCATTGAGAAATGCGGTCCAGTTGACATTTTGCGACGTACAGTCCGCAGGCACAGGCCGCACCCATTGGCCTTTTCCATGAGGCGTGTTGCGGCTCATCCATGATTCGACTTGGGTGACCTTGCCCACCAGACCGTCACTAATCCATTTTTTTGCGTCGGCTAATGCGCCGGAACTTTCATGCTGCAATCCGATCTGGACTACTCGATCGGATTTCTTTGCCGCGTCCAGGCATTGATCGGCCTCGGGAATGGACCAAGTCATAGTTTTCTCGGCATACAGGTCTTTGCCGGCGGCAAGCGTGTCCATGAAGTGCCGCGCGTGAGTGTGCAAGGGGCTGGCAACAATGACGCCGTCAATATCCTTCATATCAAGCAAGCGGCGATGATCGTCCAGTGTCTGAATACTCGGCGCCGCTTTCTTTGCTTCTTCGCGACGACGACTGTAGATATCGGCGATTGCTACCAGTTGAACATCGCGCAGTTCTAGAACTTGATTCAACAATTCCTGCCCGCGCCCACCCACACCAATCATCGCGACGCGCACGCGATCATTCGCACCGAGTACCCGCGCCGGGGGATAGGCCAGCAAAGCCGCCGTGCCCAAAACGCCCCGTTTTACAAAATCACGCCGTCTCTTCTTCGCCATTTCATGCGCCTCGCATGGTTAAGTCGTGATTCGGTTCAGCCCGAGTGCGTATTTTGTCTTGATCTAGCATCCCGAAGATATTGCGATACAACACGAGCGAAATCTGGGAATGCGATTTCGGGCTCCTCAAGGTCAGGATGCCAAACTTTCTCCCATTCGAATGAGTAATAGCCCTTGTAGCCGATTTTCACCAGTGCCTGGACTTGCTGTTTCACCGGAACCTGCCCACGACCTGTGAGTACATAGTGAACATCGTTACCTTCTTTACGAGAATCCTTCAGGTGGGTGTGGTGAATATATTTCCCAAGCTGACCAACGGTAAACGAGGGGTCTTCTTTGCCGTCGACATAAGTGTGATGTGCGTCCCAAAGCAGGCCAACGTGCTTCGAATGGGCTTCTTCCAGAATGGCGCGTAAAGTCGGTGAATCGGTAAAGTCGCCGTGCGATTCGATCAGAACTGTGACATGTTTTGGACCGGCATAATCGCCAAGCTGACGCAACGATTTCGCGACGTTTTGCAGGGCTTGATCTCGCGGGCCGACAATTTTGTTTCCGAAAACGCGCACGTAAGGAACTCCAAGCGCGTGTGCCAGATCAATGAACCGGCGGGCATCGGCCAATTGCTCCTCGTGCTTCTTAGCATCGGTCTCGTGCATATTGGCCGAGCTACTCACGCATGAAATATGTAGGCCATGAGCGGCAACTTCTTTCTTCGATTCGGCGATACGTCCGGGGCTGAACTCCGGACGCGCAGGCAGATCCATCGTTCCTTGCAATCCGCGCAGCTCGACGGATGCGAAACCATTCTGCTGCGCAAAATTGAGAATCTTGGTCCAGTCCCAGCCCGGACAGCCAAGAGTCGAAAAGCCGATCGGCAAAGGTTTACTTGCGGCTGCCGAGGCATAAATGGGCAACGCCGCCGCGAAGACGGCTGAATTCTGGATGAACTGACGTCGAGTTAATTGGGTCATGACCAATCACCAGTTCCACATAGTCCCGTCGAGCTTGCGGTTCACCGGCAAATAAGCGCGCTCATAAGGAAACTTGGCCGCTAACTTCTCGTCAAAATCTACTCCGTGCCCCGGTTTATCTCCGGGATACAAATAGCCGCTCTTGAAATCATACGTATGGGGGAAGACTTCGTCCGTTTCTTTGGTATGCCGCATGTACTCCTGAATTCCAAAATTGCTGACAGAAATGTCGAAGTGCAAGGCCGCACCCATAGTCACCGGCGACAGATCGGTTGCGCCATGGCTTCCAGTGCGCACGTAATACATGTCTGCAAAAGCTGCAATTTTCTTCAGCGGAGTGATTCCGCCACCCCGGACCACGGTCATCCGCAAATAATCGATCAACTGCTCGGTGATTAGAAGATTGGAATCCCACACTGTGTCGAAGATCTCACCGACGGCTAGCGGCGTCGTGGTGTGTTGGCGAATAATGCGAAATCCCTGCTGCAATTCCGCTGCTACGGGATCCTCCAGCCAGAAAAGATGATACGGTTCCAGTTCCTTGCCCAGTCGGGCGGCCTCGATTGGGGTCAACCGATGATGCGAGTCGTGCAGCAGGTGGATTTCGTCCCCATACTTTGCCCGCAAGGCTTTGAACAATTTCGGGACCTGCATTAAGTACTTCTCTGTCGACCACACATTTTCAGAGGGCAAACCTTTCGCAGCCGGCTCGTAGAACATCTTGTCGTCGGACACGCCATAAGTCGTGGGCAGCCCAGGTACGCC
>Ga0066710_100000884_pt1 | contig 20440 bp, 15 predicted proteins | sample GraSoiAngelo_159_FD_79666 | JGI IMG/M metagenome (GOLD analysis project Ga0066710, IMG submission 79666) | Grasslands soil microbial communities from the Angelo Coastal Reserve, California, USA - 14_1009_16_40cm | ecosystem: Environmental > Terrestrial > Soil > Grasslands | place: USA...
AACCTGGTGGTGGGGGAGCGGGCCGATGCCGACGTGGTACGTGAAGGCGCGGCGGCGGCGGTGGTGGAGGCCGAGTTCGATCTGAACGGCGAGGCGGCGGCCCGGGTGGGGGCGCTCATGGCCGAGTGGGGCCTCGACTTCGACGGCGCCACGGTGATCGTGCGACGCGAGGCGCAGGCGAATGGGCGTGGGCGCGCCAGCGTCAACCAATCGCCGGTGACCCTCGCGGCGCTCAAGCGCCTGGGCGAGATCGTGGCCGATCTCCACGGCCAGCACGAGCACCAGAGCTTGCTCAAGCCCGAGGCGGGCCTGCTGGTGCTGGATCGGCTGGCCGGGCTCGAGGAGCAACGCCAGCTCTACTGCGTATCGCTCGCGGCGTGGCGCGAGGCGCGGGCCGACCTCGAGCGGCTGGAAGCTTCGCTCGCCACCTTCGCCGAGCGCTCCGAGTACCTCCGCCACGCGGCGCATCAGATCGACCAGGCGAGGCTCGCCGACGATGAGCTGGAAACGCTCGAGCGCGACGCGGCGCGCCTCGCGCACGCCGACCGCCTGCGCGCGCTAGCGTCGCAGGCGCTCGAGGGACTCTCCGAGTCCGAGACCTCGGCCGGCGCCTCGCTGGCCTCGGCGCTCCATGCGCTCGAGCAGGCGGCGCGCCTCGATCCGAGCCTGGCCGACGGCCTGCCGCCGCTGCATGAAGCCGGAATCGCGATGGCCGAGGCGGCGCGCACCCTCACCGACTACGTGAACCAACTCGAGGTGGACCCTTCGCAGCTGGACGCGATCGAGGCCCGGCGCGACTCGATCCACCGCTTGACGCGCACGTACCGCCGCAACGTGTCGGAGCTGCAGGCCTGGCGGACCGAGCTCGAGCGCGAGCTGGCGGCGGGCGACGACGCCGCGGGCGCCCGCGAGCGAGCGGGCGCCCGGTTGATGCGTGCCGAGGCCGAGTGCTTGCAACAGGCGCGCTCTCTCGGCGCGCAACGGGCTGCAGCCGCAGCCACTTGGGGGACCCGCCTCACGCGTGAGCTCAAGCCGCTCGGCTTCGCCTCGGCGCGGCTGGCCTTCGACGTCGCCCGGCCGCGCGAGGACGCTCGCGGCTTCGGCCCCTTGGGCCTCGACGCGGTAACGATACGCTTCACCGCCAACGCGGGCGAGCCGCCGAAGCCACTCGCCAAGATCGCCTCGGGAGGAGAGCTTTCTCGGGTCATGCTCGCCCTCAAGGCCGCGCTGGAAGCCAAAGACCGCGTTGATCTTCTGGTGTTCGACGAGGTAGATTCCGGAATCGGAGGCGCGGTGGCCCAGGCGGTGGGAGAGCGCCTGCGCCTCCTCGCGCGCCACCGCCAGATCCTGTGCGTGACCCACCTACCGATGATCGCCGCACTCGCCGACCACCACCTGAGCGTGACCAAGGAGATCGTGGGCGCGCGAACGCTGGCGCGGTTCGGTCCGGTCGACGGCGAAGCGCGCGTCGCGGAGCTGGCACGCATGCTCGCCGGAACCCGCGCGAGCGAAACCACACGCCGGCAGGCGCGCGAGCTGCTGGCCGCCGCTCCATCGGACCGATGATCGTCCCGTCCCGCTCGGAGTTTCGCTCGCTCGCCCGCGGCGGTCGCCTGGTGCCGGTCTACCGCGAGGTGTTCGCCGACCACGACACGCCGGTTTCGGCGTTCCGCAAGATCGATGACAGGCCCTACTCGTTCCTGCTCGAGAGGATGGAAGGAGGCGAGAAGTGGGGGCGCTACTCGCTGCTCGGCAGCCGTCCGTCCCAGGTGTTCATCGCCCGCGGCGAGCGATGCGAGATCCACCGGGGCGGCGTCGTGCAACCGCTCGCGCGCCATCCGCTCGAAGAGCTGGCCGAGCTGCTGCGCGGGCACCAGGCGGTCGCGCTGCCGGGGCTGCCGCGCTTCTGCGGTGGGGCGGTCGGCTACTTGAGCTACGACGTGGCGCGCTGGTTCGAGCGCTTGCCGGCACGCGGGCGCGACGACCTCGGGCTGCCGGATGCGATGTTCCTGTTCGGTGACGTGGTGAGCGTGTTCGACAACCTCAGGCATACCTTGAAGGTGGTGACCCACGAGCGCGGCGGGAGCGACCCCGATGCCGCGTACGCCCGGGCCGTCCAGCGGATCGAAGCCGAGGTGGAACGTCTCGGCCGTCCGCTCGCCTGGCAGGAAGCGAGCCCAGCCTCCGGTCTCGCGGAAGCCACCTCGACCGCGACCCGCGAGCAGTACCTCGAGGCAGTCGACCATGCCAAGGAACGCATCCGCGCCGGCGACATCTTCCAGGTGGTCCTGAGCCACCGCATGAGCGCGCCGGTGAGCCGCCCGGCCTTCGAGGCCTACCGGGCGCTGCGGGTGACGAACCCGTCGCCTTACATGTACTTTCTCAAGCTCGGCTCGCTCGCGCTGGTCGGCTCGTCGCCCGAAGTGTTGGTGCGACGCACCGACAGCACCGTCGAGGTGCGCCCGATCGCGGGCACCAGGCCGCGCGGCCGCACCCCCGAGGAGGACCGTGCGCTGGAAGGGGAACTCAAGGCGAGCGAAAAGGAACGCGCCGAGCACGTGATGCTGGTGGACCTGGGACGCAACGATGTCGGCCGGGTGGCCGAGTACGGGTCGGTGGAGACCAACGAATACATGGCGGTCGAGCGCTATTCGCAGGTCATGCACTTGGTGTCGAACGTGCGCGGGCGCCTGCTGCCGCGGCTGGAGCCGCTCGACATCGTGCGCGCCTGCTTCCCCGCGGGCACCGTTTCGGGGGCGCCCAAGGTGCGGGCGATGGAGATCATCGACGATCTCGAGCCGGTGCGACGAGGCGTGTACGCCGGGGCGGTGGGGCACTTCGATTACCACGGAAACCTCGACCTGTGCATCGCGATCCGCACGCTGGTGTACGCGGATGGCCGCGCGCACTGGGGAGTGGGCGCGGGCGTGGTGGCCGACTCGGAGCCCGAGCGCGAATGGCAGGAGACGTTGAGCAAGGGGCGCGCCCTGTGGCTGGCGGTGCAGCGCGCCGAGCAGGGGCAGACGTGATCGCGGTTCTCGACAACTACGACTCGTTCACCTACAACCTGGTCCAGTGCCTGGGAAGCTTGGGGGCCGAGATCGAGGTGTTCCGCAACGACGCGATCACCGCCGACGCGCTCGCGGCCAAGCCGCTCGAAGGGCTGGTGATCTCGCCGGGGCCGGGCGAGCCGCGTGATGCCGGAATCTCGGAGGCCGCGATCCGCAAGCTCGGGGGACGGGTGCCGGTGCTGGGCGTGTGCCTCGGTCATCAAGCGCTGGGCGAAGTCTACGGCGCCCGCGTCGTACGCGCCGGCCGTCTGATGCACGGCAAGACCAGCCCGATTCTCCACAAGGGGCGCGGGCTCTTCGCGGGCCTCGACAACCCCTTCGAGGCCACGCGCTACCACTCGCTGATCGTCGAGCGCGAATCGCTGCCCGAGACTCTCCAGCTCACGGCCTGGACTCCGGAGGGCGAGATCATGGGGCTCAAGCATCGCGACCACGAGACCTGGGGCGTCCAGTTCCACCCCGAGTCGGTGCTGACGCGCGTTGGCCCCAAGCTGATGGAGAACTTCCTGGTGCTGTGCCGCCAGCACCGCGAGGCCGCGCGATGATCCGCACCGCGATTGCACACGTGGTCGAGCGCCAACCCCTGTCCCGGGAGCAGGCGTGCGCGGCGATGGACCAAGTGCTGGCCGGCGAGGCCACTCCGGCTCAAATCGCAGGCCTGGTGGTGGCGCTGCGCATGAAGGGGGAAATGCCTGAGGAGATCGCCGGGATGGCCGAGGCGATGCGGCGCCGGGTGCCGCCGATCCGCACCCGGCGCCAGCCGCTGCTCGACACCTGTGGTACCGGCGGCGACAACGCCGGCACGTTCAACATCTCGACCACGGTGGCGATCGTCACGGCAGCCTGCGGCGTGGCGGTGGCGAAGCATGGCAACCGCGCGGTGTCGAGCCGCACCGGCAGCGCCGACGTGTTGGAGTCGCTCGGGGTGTCCATCGACCTCACCCCCGAGGACGCGGCGCGCTCGCTCGACGCTCTCGGGATCACCTTCCTCTTCGCTCCGCATTTCCACGCCGCGCTCCAACACGCCGCGGCCCCCCGGCGCGAGCTGGGCGTGCGCACCGTGTTCAACATCCTCGGCCCGTTGACCAACCCGGCCGGCGCCACGCGGCAGCTGCTCGGCGTGTACGCCGATTCGCTGGTGCGGCCGATGGCCGAGGTGCTGCAGCGTCTGGGGAGCGAGCGTGCCTGGGTGGTGCATGGCCGCGACGGGCTCGACGAGCTCACGCTGTTCGCGGACAGCCATGTCGCCGAGCTTGCCCATGGAACGATTCGCGAGTTCGACGTGAACCCCAAGCGGCTCGGCCTCGGGGGGAGCGACCGCGCCGGCATCGGCGGGGGCGCGGCGGCCGAGAACGCCGCCCGCATCCGAGCGATCCTTTCGGGCGAAGCCGGCGCCGGACGCGACATCGTGGCTCTCAACGCGGCGGCCGCGCTGCTCGTCGCAGGGGTGGCGAAGGACTTGGAAGATGGGCTGAGCCGTGCACGGCGTGCGATCGACAGCGGCGAGGCGGCCGCGAAGCTCGCGGATCTGGCGGCGTTCCGGGGATAGCATGGCGGCCCCACCCTTGGACTTCCTGACGCGCATCGCTGGCGACCGTAGGCGGCGCATCGCGGAGCTGGCCGCACGCACGCCGGGGCACGTGCTGCGCGCGCGCCTGGGGCCGGCGCCGCCGGACGGGCGCCTCGAGCGGGCGCTGCGTCGTGCCCCGCGCACGGCGCCGCTCAAGTTGCTGTGCGAGATCAAGCGCGCCTCGCCCTCCAAGGGCATCCTGCGCGCGGATCTGGATCCGGTGGCGATCGCGCGCGCCTACGAAGCAGGCGGCGCGGCCGCGATCTCGATCGTCACCGAGCCCGATCACTTCCAAGGGGAGCTCACGTGGGTGGACGCGGTGCGGGCGGCCGTGTCGCTGCCGATCCTGGTCAAGGACTTCGTGCTCGACTCGTATCAACTGCTCGACGCGGCCACGCGCGGGGCCGACGGCGTGCTGCTCCTGGCGGCGCTGCTGTCGGAGGTCCAGACCCAGCGCCTGATCACCGAGGCGCGCCTGCTCGGGCTCGACTGCCTGGTCGAGGTCCACGACCCGGACGAGCTCAAGCGGTCGCTGCGCGCAGGCGCCACGCTGGTGGGCATCAATCACCGTGACCTCCGCACCTTCGAGCTGGACCCGGAGTTATCGCTGCGGCTGCTGCCCGAGGTTCCGCCGCTGGTCTGCGCGGTCGCCGAGAGCGGCATCTCCACCGCCTCGGACCTCGAGCGCCTGCGCTCGACCCGCTGCGACGCCGTGCTGATGGGGGAGGTGTTCATGACGAGCCCCGACCCCGGGGCCGTCCTGCGCACGCTCTCGGCCGCCGCCCGAGGCTGACGTGGATCCGGCGGCTAAGAGCCGGCGCACCGTGGTCAAGGTGTGCGGCTTGACCCGGCTCGAGGACGCCCGCGCGGCACGCGACGCCGGGGCCGACTGGCTGGGCTTCGTGCTCACGGGAGATACCGCGCGCCGCGTCGAGCCCGAGCGGGTGGCCGCGATCGCGGCGTCGCTGCCCGGGGCGACGATCGTGGCGGTGCTCGTATCGCCCACGCCCGAGGAGGCGGCGACCCTCGCGCGGCAGGCGCGGGCCGACCGCGTGCAGCTCCATCGGGTCGATCCGCTCGCCTGGCCCACGGACTTCCCGCTGCCGGTGACGATGGCGGTCGGGGTCGAGCGCGATGGCTCGCTGCGCGAGACACTGCCGCCGCTCGGGCCCCTCGTCCTGTTGGATGCCGCGCACTCTGCGCTCGCGGGCGGCACCGGAGAGCGCCTGCCGTGGGAGACCGCGCGCGTCGTGGCGGCCACCCGCGAAGTGCTGCTCGCCGGTGGGCTCGACGATGCGTGCGTGGGGGAGGCTCTCTCCGAGGTGCGACCATTCGGCGTCGACGCTTCGTCGCGGCTCGAAGTGGCTCCTGGGATCAAGGATCCGCACAAGGTGCGGCGCTTCGTCGCTGCCGTGCGGCGCTGGGAGGACGAGCACCGTGACGGCGCCTGAGGTGCGTTCCTCGCCCGACGCAACCGGGCACTTCGGGCCCTACGGGGGGCGCTTCGTGCCCGAGACCCTGGTGCACGCCCTGGACCAGTTGGCGGCGGAGTACGCGCGCGCGCGCTCGGACCCCGCCTTCGCATCGGACCTGGAGCAAGCCCTGCGCGACTTCGCCGGCCGTCCGTCGCCGCTCGTGTTCGCGCCGCAGTTCTCCAAGGCCGCGCACACCCGCGTGTTCCTCAAGCGCGAGGACCTGCTGCACACCGGCGCCCACAAGATCAACAACACGATCGGCCAATGCCTGCTGGCGCGTCGCATGGGCAAGCCGCGCGTGATCGCCGAAACCGGCGCAGGCCAGCACGGCGTGGCCACCGCGGCGGCCGCGGCACGCTGCGGGCTCACCTGCACGATCTACATGGGGGTCGAGGATGCGCGCCGCCAGCATCTGAACGTCCAACGCATGCAGCTGCTCGGCGCCGAGGTGCGCGAGGTGGAGTCGGGAAGCCGTACCCTCAAGGACGCGATCAACGAGGCGCTGCGCGACTGGGTGACGCGCGTCGACGACACCCACTACGTGCTGGGCTCGGTGCTCGGGCCTCACCCTTTTCCCACCCTGGTTCGTGACTTCCAGCGCGTGATCGGGGTCGAGGCGCGCGCGCAATTCGCCGGCACCGTGGGAGGGCTCGCCGACGTGCTGGTGGCGTGCGTGGGCGGCGGCAGCAACGCGATCGGCCTGTTCCATGCGTTCCTCGACGAGCCGTCGGTGCGCAAGGTGGGAGTCGAAGCCGGGGGGCTCGGCATCGCTTCCGGGCGACACGCCAGCCGCACGGCCGAGCCGACCGTGGGGGTGCTCCATGGCACCCGTACTCTGGTACTCCAAGACGAGCGCGGAATGATCCGCGAGACCCATTCCGTCTCGGCCGGCCTCGACTATCCCGCGCTCGGGCCCGAGCATGCCTGGCTGCGCGATCAAGGGATGGTCGAGTACACGCACGCAACCGACGCCGAGGCGCTCGATGCGTTCGAGGCCCTGTCACGGCTCGAGGGGATCCTGCCGGCGCTCGAGACCGCGCACGCGCTGGCTTGGGTGCTGCGCGAAGGCAAGACGCTCGGACGCGAGAGGAACGTCGTCGTCGGTCTCTCGGGTCGCGGCGACAAGGACGTGGAGGAGGTGCTGCGGGTGCGCCGGGCGGGGCGCTCGTGATTCGGGCTCCCTGGCGCGGCCCGGGAAGGATGGCGGGAGTCCGTCGCGCACTCGTTCTTGCCGCCTTCCGTGACGCTCGCCGCGCCCTGTGCTATAAACGCGGGTCGCCTGCGCCCGTAGCTCAATTGGATAGAGCGTTAGCCTCCGGAGCTAAAGGTTACAGGTTCGATTCCTGTCGGGCGCACCACCGTCTCCTGCCTCCCTGGCCTTGCCGGCCAGGGGTTCGCGATGGGTGAGCCCCATGGCCCATCCGGTCGCTTCGCTCCCCACGCGGCGCGCGAGCTGGGCGGCATGTTCGACCAGGTGTCGGACCGCTACGACCTCCTGAACCAATGGATGTCGTTGGGACGAGATCGCGCGTGGCGCCGCGTTTTGGCGCGCGCCATCCCCGAAGATGCGCACGCGGTGCTCGACCTGTGTACTGGCAGCGGTGCTTCACTCGCGGGCCTGCGCCGCCCAGGGCGCCTGGTGCTGGGCGTGGACGTCAGCTTCGCCATGCTCGAGCTCGCCGCCGCACACCAGCGCCCGCGCGGCTGGGCGGCGCGCCTTTTGTGCGCGGATGGCTTCCGCCTGCCGTTTCGCGACTCCTCTCTCGACGCCGTCACGATTGCCTTCGGAGCGCGCAACCTGCGTCCGCTGGGCGACGCATTGGCCGAGATCGGGCGCGTGCTTCGCGCGGGCGGCGCCCTGGCGGTGCTCGAGGCCACCGCCCCTGCCGGCGGGCCGATGGCCCGGTTCCACGCGCTCTATCTCAGGCGCGTCGTTCCATTCTTGGGAAGGCTGTCGCGCGATCCCTCGGCGTATGCGTACCTGAGCCGCTCGATCTTCGAGTTCGGCGCCGGTCCACAGTTCGAGCGGGAGCTCGCTCACGCGGGCTTCGTGCTCCTCGATCGTCGCGTGTTCCTGCTCGGGGCGGCCCGGCTGTGGGTCGCCCGGCGCGGCCGGGCTGCCGGTCAAATTGCGTCCGTTGCCCCACCGGCCGTGCAGGACGCACGGCCGGGCGCCCGAGCTCCGCGGCCCCTCAAGACAGGGGAAGGGGAGGTGGCGCAAGAATGGCGTCTGTGGAGCCGGGCTCAGGCTGGGCTCTCATTCATTCTGGCGCTGGCGCTGGCCTACGGATCTTGGCTCTTCGCCAAGTCGTCCGACGCCATGCCATTGGCTTCGTGGCTGCGACACGTGGGGTGGGCGCTCGGCGGACTCGCCGCGGTGGCATTCGCGGTCCGGGCCGCGCTTCTCAGCCTGCGTGGGGACGAGCCACCTCGGGGGTCGTAACCCCAAGCGGCCCCTGGCATACGGGTTGCGTGTACCAAGCGCGGATTTCCGCCCACCATCCGGGGAACCTCGCATGGCAATCCTGTCTCGAGAGCGCGCGCTGGAGTCCTTGCTCGACCTTTCCGGCCCGGCCGTGGCCCGTACTCGGCCCGAGCTGATCGGCACCGCGCTACGCTTCGCATCGCGACTGGTCGATGCGGCCGGAGCCGCCGCGCTGATCCAACGCGGCCGCCAGCTCCATCGCTTCCTGTTGCAGCGCGACATGCTGCACCCGGAGGAGACCGAGCGTGGGGTGGAAGGGCACGAGGGCCTCTCGGCCTTCCTGAGGCGTGGCCAGCCGCTCATGATCGCCGAGGCGGAGACCGACGAGCGCATCGGACCCACCGACCGTTTCCCCGGACTCGCGGGGCCCGCCCTGATCGTGCCGCTACGGCTCAAGGAAGGCGAGGCCGGCCATCTCGGCGCCTACCGGCAGCGCGGAGCGCCCGAGTTCATCGCCGAGGACATGCGGGTCATGACGCTGCTCGGCGCTTGGACCGCGATGGCGCTCGAGAACCTGCGCCTCGCCGAAAGCGTCGAGCGACTCGCGGTCACGGACGACCTGACGCAGGTCTACAACTTTCGCTTCCTCAAGGCCGCGTTGCGGCGCGAGATCAAGCGCGCGAGTCGGTTCAAGCAAGACCTGTCGATCATCATGATCGACGTCGACAATCTGAAGGGGTACAACGACAGGCACGGGCATCTGCGCGGCAGCTTCCTGCTGCGCGAGATCGCCCGCGTGCTCGCCGCCCAGGTGCGCTCGTGGGATCTCGTGGCCAAGTACGGAGGCGACGAGTTCACGATCATCCTGCCCCAGACCGGCGAGAGTGGAGCGTTTGCTGCGGCCGAGCGGCTGCGCGCCGCGGTTGCCGATCAGACGTTCCCGCTCGCCGCGAAGGGGGAAATCACGATCAGCCTGGGCGTGGCAAGCTTCCCATCCACCGAGGACTCGGCGAGCGGTTTGCTCGAGGTGGCCGACCGCGCGCTTTACGTGGCCAAGCAGCGAGGGCGGAACCGCGTGGAGCCGGTGGGCCGCGTGGCGGCGTGATCGGCGGCCGTGGTCGCGAACGCCTCCGCGCGGGCCGCGGGCCGCGGTTGACCGGCCCCGAATCGGCTGATAGAGTTCGTTTTGCCCGGGCGCGGCGCGCGTCCGGGTTCATTGTTGTGGTCGGCAACGAGGAGATGGCGCGTGACGGAGCCGTTGGGTCTCGGGGTGGTCGGGACCGGCGATTGGGGCGCAAACCTGGTGCGCAACTTCGCCTCGCTGCGGGACGCGCGCCTGATGGCGCTCTGCGATACGGACCGCGAGCGGCTTTCGCAGGCCGCGGCGCGGTTTCCGCAGGCGCGCGCGACGACGCGGATCGAAGATCTGCTGGCCGCGGCGGACGTCCAGGCGGTGGTCGTCGCCGCCTCGGCGGCACAGCACTACGCGCTGGTCAAGGCCGCACTGGAAGCCGGCAAGGACGTGTTCGTCGAGAAGCCGCTCGCCCTACGCGTGGATCACGCCGAGGAGCTGGTGCGGATCGCGCGCGACTCGCGTCGCATCCTCATGGTGGGGCACTTGCTGCTGTACCACCCCGGCGTGCGCGCCCTCAAGGAGATGGTGCAGCGCGGCGATCTCGGCGACCTCTACTACATCTACTCGCAGCGCGTGAACCTGGGCAAGGTGCGCAAGGACGAGAACGCGCTGTGGAGCTTCGCGCCGCACGATCTCTCGGTGATCCTCCATCTGTTCGAGGCGGAGCCGGTCGACGTCGCGGCCCGCGGCTCGGCGTACCTCCAGGGCAACGTCGAGGACGTGGTGTTCCTCCATCTTCGCTTCGCGGACGGTCGGATGGCCCACGTGCACGTCTCGTGGCTCGATCCCCACAAGCTCCGCAAGTTCACCGTGGTGGGAAGCCGCAAGATGGTCGTGTTCGACGACATGGAAGCGAGCGAGAAGATCAAGGTGTACGACAAGGGCGTGGACCGCGGCGGACAAATCGTGAGCTACGGCGACGCCCTCACGGTGCGCAGTGGGGACATCCTGATACCTCGGATCTCGTTGCAGGAGCCGCTGCGCCTCGAGTGCCAGCACTTCGTGGACCGGGTGCGCGACCGCGCCGCACCGCTCACCGGCGGCGCGAACGGCTTGGCGGTCGTGAAGGTGTTGGCAGCCGCCCAGGCGTCGCTCGAATCCGGCGGCGTCCCGGTCCCGCTCGTCCAGCCCGCGAGGGTGGGATGACCCTCTCTTCGATCCATCCGACCGCCGTCCTGGGTGAAGGCACCACCGTGGGCGAAGCCTGCGTGGTCGGCGAAAACGTGCGCGTCGGCGCCGGCTGTCGCATCGGGCATGGTGTGGTGCTCCACCCGGACACCCGGATCGGCAACCAGGTGCGGATCGACGACCACTCGAGCCTCGGCAAGCGGCCGATGCGCGCCGCCAACTCGGCGGTAACGCGCGACCAGGAGCTGCCGCCGCTCGCGCTCGGTGATCTCGGCATCGTGGGCAGCGGCGTGGTGCTCTACCGCGGGGCGTCGATCGCCGAGAAGGTGCTGCTCGCGGACCTGTGCACGGTGCGCGAACAGGTCACGATCGGACGCGGCACCATCGTCGGCCGGGGCGTCACGATCGAGAACGCGTGCACGATCGGCCGCTATTGCAAGCTCGAAAGCGAGTGTTACATCACCGCCTACTCGACCCTCGAGGATCGCGTGTTCATCGCCCCCGGCGTCGTGACATCGAACGACAACTTCGTCGGCCGCACGGCCGAGCGATTCAAGCATTTCAAGGGCGTGACGGTGCGGCGCGGTGGCCGGGTCGGAGCCGGAGCGGTGTTGCTCCCCGGTGTGACGGTGGGCGAGGACGGACTCGTGGCGGCCGGATCGGTCGTGACCCGGGACGTTCCCGCGCGCACCGTGGTGATGGGGCAGCCGGCCCGCCCGCTGCGCGCGGTTCCCGCGGAGCAGCTGCTCGAGAACCAAGGCTGGACGGACGCGTAAACGGGGGAGCGGGCGATGCCGGTGAAGACCGCGATGTCGGTGCCGTTGCTGGATCTCAGGGCCCAGTACGCGGACATCAAGGCCGAGCTGGATCAGGCGGTGCACCGGGTGCTCGAGAGCACGCGGTTCATCGGGGGGCCCGAAGTGGCCGGGCTCGAGGAGGAGGTGGCCCGCTACTGCCGCTCGGCGCACGCGATCGGATGCGCGTCGGGCACCGATGCGTTGCTGCTGGCATTGCGGGTGCTCGACATCGGGCCCGGGGACGAAGTGGTGACGAGCGCGTTCTCGTTCTTCGCCAGCGCCGGAACCATCGCCAACGTCGGCGCGCGGCCGGTATTCGTCGACATCGACCCGCGCGCCTTCAATCTCGACCCGCACCGCCTGGAGGCCGCGATCACGCCGGCAACCAAGGCAGTGATGCCGGTCCATCTGTTCGGCCAGTGCTGCGACCTCACCGCGGTCCAGGCGGTGTGCGACAAGCATCAGCTGTGGCTGATCGAGGACGCGGCGCAGGCGATCGGCTCGGAGTGGGAGGGACGGCGGGCCGGCTCGGTCGGCGACTTCGGCTGCTTCTCGTTCTTCCCTTCCAAGAACCTCGGCGGCGCGGGAGATGGCGGCATGGTGACCGCGAACGACGCGGCGCGCGCCGAGCGATTGCGACTGTTGCGCGAGCATGGCTCGAAGCCCAAGTACCACCACGCGATAATCGGGACCAATTCGCGGCTCGACGCGATCCAGGCGGCGATCCTTCGCGTCAAGCTGCGCCACCTCGACCGCTGGAGCGAGGCGCGGGCGCGCAATGCCGCCCTCTACGACCGCCTGTTCGAGGGCGCCCATCTGGTCCGGCCCTACCACGATCCGCGCACCCGTCACATTTACAACCAGTACGTGATCCGTGTACGCGATCGCGACGGCCTGCGCGCGCACCTGACCGAGCGCGGCATCGCCAGCGAAATCTACTACCCGGTGCCGTTGCACCTGCAGGAGTGCTTTGCGCCGCTCGGCTACCGTGCCGGCGACATGCGCGAGTCCGAAGAGGCTGCCCGCGAGGTGCTGGCGCTGCCGATCTACCCCGAGCTGACGGAGGAGCAGATCCGTTACGTCGCGGCCGCCGTGCGCGACTTCACGGACCCGGTGTAGACAATCGACCCGAGACGGTCGCGGCGCCGCACCCCCGCCCGGTGCGGCCCGCGCCCCCGAGCGACTCAGCCCGTCCGGCCCAAGCCCCTATCGGCCGGCGCCCGAGAAGTGGAACGATGAGCCAATCGCACCGCGAAGAGGTGCGCGACCTGCTGCGCCGCATCGACGACGTGCGGGGCCTCTCCGAGTCGTCGCAGCGTGGCCCGATCGACCCCGGTGACCCGTCGGATTGGATGCGCACCACGGCGGAGCTGGTCGACGAGCTCGAGCGCAGCCATCGCCGGTTGATCGAGACCAACGTGCAGCTGGTTTCGCTGCGCGAGGTGGCGAGCAGCATGGTGACCGCCACCGACGCCAGTGAGACCACGCGCACGGTGACCCGGTATCTGGCGCGCGCCTTCGGCTTCGGGGATGCATTCTTGCTCTTGGTCGATCGCGAGCGAGGCACGCTCGCGGGCACTTGGACCCACGGCGTGGGGGAGGGGGAGCGCACCTTCCGGCTCGAGCTACCGCTGCTCGGAGACCGAGGCGGGGTGACGCGCTCGCTGTGGCTCAACCGCACCGTCCTGCTGCGGGATCCGGAACGCCATCCCTCGCTGCTGTTGCCCGACGGCCACGCCTTGCACGACGTGCTGGGAGGGATCGGATCCATCGCCTGTGTGCCGCTGCAGCGCAGCTACTCGGGGCTCCCCGAGCCCCATGAGCTGTGTGGGGCACGGTGCATCCTGGGGGATGTATCGCTGCTGGCGCCGCCCCCGGGGGCGGCCGCCGAGGGCTGGGCGGTCGATCGCGACGAGCGCCAGGGGAACTGCCTTGCCTGCGAGTTCATGCCGATCCTGGGCGTGATCGGCATGGCGCGACCTTCGACCGACGTCTCGCTCGGCCCGGCGGATGTGACGCTGCTCGAGTCGATCGCCCATTCGGTGGCGCCGATCGTCGAGAACGCTCGGCTCTACTACGAGCTGCGCCGTAGCGAACGCTTCCGCCTGCACGTGCTCGACAGCATGGCGAGCGCGCTGGTGGTGGTGAGCATGAAGGGCGAGATTCTCACCTTCAATCGCGCCGCCCAGGAGCTGCTCGGCTTTCGCGAAGCCGAGGTGTTGGGCAAGCCGTTCGGCATCCTGTGTGGATCGGAAGCCGAGACGTTGCTGCGCGGCACGCTCGAGCGCGGCCGTGAGGTATTGCGCGAGGAGACCTTGCTCCACACCAAGGACGGAGCTCCGATCCCGGTCGGGCTCACGACCTCACTGCTCCGCAACGAGCGCCGCAGCGTGTACGGCGCGATCGCCACCTTCGTCGACTTGACGCCGCTCAAACGAGCCGAGGAGCACGCGCGGTCGCAGGATCGGCTCGCCGCGCTGGGCCGCTTCACCTCGAGCGTGGCCCACGAGATCCGCAACCCGCTCACCGGAATCGCCGCCGGCGTCCAGTATCTGGCGCGGTCGATCGCGGACGACGCGCCGCAGGCCGAGAACTTGGAGTTCATTTTGAGCGAGATCCGGCGCCTCGACTCGATCGTCCAGGACCTGTTCGACATCACCCACCCGCGCCAGCTGCAGGCCCGCGCCGCGCCGATCGAGGACGCGGCGCGGCGCGCGCTCCAGTCGCTCGAGGCGGTGCTCGCGGAGCGCGGCGTCACCGCCGCGGTCGAGGTGGCGCCGATGACGCCCGCCGTGCCCTATGACTCGGACCAGATCCAACAAGTGTTCATCAACCTGGTCAAGAACGCGGCCGAGGCCTCGCGGCCGGGTACGACGATTCGCATCACCGTCTTACCGGACGGCCGTCGCGGCCGTCGTGGCCGCGGCGGTGGAGTCGTGGCTCGGGTGCGCGACCAGGGCTGCGGCATCGACCCCGAGCACCAAAAGACCATCTTCGAGCCCTTCTTCACCACCAAGCCGGGAGGCACCGGGCTCGGCCTCTACATCTGCCACGACATCGTCAAACGACACGGAGGAACGCTCACCGTGCAAAGCGAACCAGGACGCGGCACGACCTTCAGCCTGGAGCTGCCGCTCGAATCCAATGGAGGGACGTCATGAGCAAGGCCAACATCCTGGTGGTGGACGACCAGGACTCGATCCGGCACTTCGTGAGCAAGGCGCTCGAGGACGAAGGCTACCAGGTGCAGACGATCGCCTCGGTCCGAGAGGCGCGGCAAGCGCTCGAGAAGGACATGCCGGACCTGGCGCTGCTCGATCTCAAGCTCCCGGACGGGACCGGGCTCGAGCTGCTGCGAGAGATCAAGCGTGTGCAGCCGGAGGTGGCGGTGATTCTCATGACCGCCTTCGGCGAGCTCGAGACGGCGGTGGAGGCGATGAGCGCCGGGGCGTTCTGGTTCGTCAAGAAGCCGTTCCAGAACGAGGAGCTGATCGCCCTGGTGCAACGTGGGCTCGAGTCACAGAAGCTGTGGATCGAGCTGCGCCGCCTGCGCCATCAGGCGTTCGCCGACGAGGACTTCCTGCACTCGTCGAGCCCCAGCATGCAGGAGGCCTACGCGATCGCCGAGCAGGTGGCGCGCGGCGACACCACCAGCGTGCTGATCGAGGGCGAGAGCGGCACCGGTAAGGAGTATTTCGCCAACCTCATCCACCGCATGAGCTCGCGACACGACAAGCCCTTCGTCGAGATCAACTGCGCGGCGATCCCGCGCGAGCTGCTCGAGAGCGAGCTGTTCGGGCACGAGAAGGGCGCGTTCACCGACGCGCGGATGCAGAAGCTCGGCCTGATGGAGCTGGCGAACGGCGGCACGCTGTTCCTGGACGAGATCGGGGAGATGAGCCCGATGCTTCAGGTCAAGCTGTTGCGGGTGCTGGAGCGTCGCACCTTCAAGCGCGTGGGGGGGACCAAGGACATCACCGTCAACCTGCGCGTCATCTCGGCCACCAACCAGGATCTCGAGCGCATGGTGAAGGAGGGAGGATTCCGCGAGGACCTCTACTACCGCCTCAAAGTGGTGCCGCTGTGGGTCCCGCCGCTGCGCGACCGTAGGGACGACATCCTGCCGCTGGCGCGGCTCTTCATGGAGCGCTTCTCGAAACAGTTCAAGAAGCCGTTTCGCGACATCGCGCCCACCGCCGCGCGCGTCCTGCTCGAGTATCCGTGGCCCGGCAACATCCGCGAGCTGCGCAACCTGTTCGAGCGCACGGTGCTGCTCGAGAACGGGGAGTTGCTCGAGCCGCACCACCTCAAGCTGTCCTCGCGCGCGCGCGCGGCCGCCGAGCCAACGCCCGGCCAGCGCATCGACGAATACCTCACCACGCCCGTTCCCGAGGTCGGGATCCCGTTCGAGACGCTGGTCGAGAATCTCGAGCGCGCCTTGATTCTCAAGGTGTCGTATGCTACCAACTGGAATCAGAGTCGCACTGCCGAGCTGCTCCAGCTCAAGCGCGACAAGCTGCGCTACCGCATGAAACTGTTTCAGCTCGAGCCGGAGTCCCCGAACGCACACGATCGCACGCAGGCGGCTTAGCCCGCGGTCCAGGGCCGCCGCTCTCGTCGTGGCGGCCCTCGCGGCTTCGTGTGGCTACACCACCAGCCCCGCACTCCTTCCCACCCATCTCAAGACGATCGCCATCCCGGTATTCGAGAATCAGACGACCGAGTACACGCTCGAGCAGGACGTCACGAATGCCGTGATCGCCCGCTTCGTCACCGACAACCACTTGAGGGTGGTCGGCGAGCGATCGGCCAACGCGGTGCTGCGCGGCAAGGTGGTGCTCTACCGCAACACCGTGTTCGGCTTCTCCACCGGCACGTCCGCCGAGGAGTATCGCGTGACGGTGGGGGTAGCGGTGACGCTCAAGGACCAGGTGAAGAACCGCGAGTTGTGGAGCGACGAGAATCTGGTCAAGACGGCCAACTACTTCGTCGTCGACGTGCCCGGGCAACGGGCTCGAACGGAGATCGATGGACGCAAAGAGGCCATCGAAAAGATCGCGGACGAAATCATCAGCCGTACCGTCGAAGGCTGGTAGCGGCGCGACGCGGCTGACCGCGCGCGAGCTGCTCGCCTGGATCGACCGTGAGGTGCCGGCCACCCTCTACCTGGAGGGGCCGGAGGAGTCGATCAAGGCCGCCCTGCTGGTGGAGCTACGTCACCGGTGGGCGGAAGGTTGCCCCGAGGCCCCGGCCGCGCGCGTGTTTCGCGCCGCGGAGTCGGGAGTGGACGAGATCCTGGCGACCTTCCACGGCGCCTCGCTGTTCACGCCGCGCGAACTCTCGATCGTGCTCGACGTCGAGGACCTGGGCCGTAGCGAGCGCAAGGTCGCCGCTCTCGCCGAAGGGCTGGCCCGTCCGGCGGGCAGCTCGTCGCTGGTGCTGGTCGAGCGGGCCTCCGAGGCGCCACGGAAATCGCTCGAGCCGCTTCGGACCGCCTGCCAGGTGATCACGTCGGCAACACCGCCCACGCGCCGCGACTTGTTCGCGTGGGGAGAGCGGCGCGCGGCCCGCGAGCGGGTCGCCGTCGAACGCGCCGTGCTCGAGCAACTGGTCGACGCCTGCGAGGGCGACCCGGCCGTGTTCTTCAACGAGCTGGAGAAGCTCTTCACATGGGTGGGGGCCGGGGGCCGGATCACCGAACCCGATCTCGCGGCTTCGCTTCGTCCGGTGGCGGGCGCCGACCTGGCCGAGTACTTGGCGGCGGTGGCCCTGGGGCAGCCGGCGCTGGCGGCCCAGCGTTTGGGCCGCGTGCTCGCGGCCGGGGCGAGCGAGGGGACGCTGCTGTTCGCGCTTTCGAACCTGGTGGGAGGAGCTCTCGGCGGTTGGGCGCGCCATCGCGAAGCGAGCGACGCATTGCGCCGTCGCGCCTCGCCGCGTGATCTCGCCCGTATGCTGGACGCTCTCTATCGGGCCGAGGCGGCCTGGAAGCGGGGGAGAGCCGACTCGGTGGCGGTACTCGAGCAGGCCACGCGCGTCGCCGCCTCGCCACCTCCGCGGAGGGAGAACGTGGCGCGCCCGGCGGCGACGTGACGCGGGCCCACGGAGCGAGCCGGCACCCCGTCGCGCCTCGACACGATGGGCGCCGATGCGGTTTCCTACTGATCTCTCCTGATTCTTCGCTCCCCGACTGACTCTTCGCTCCCCGCGAAACGTTCGAAGAAACCCCGCGCCCAACACGGTGGGTCCGTCTCGATCACGGACCGCGGCGCGAGCACACGCAGAGCGTCGGCCCGACCGGGAGGTCGGGCGCAATGCCACGCCGGCAATGAATTCCTGCACGACTCGAGGCCGGCGCGCGGCCAGGGAGGCCAATGTACTCACGATGGGGGCGCTCCACGGCCGGAGCGAGCCTTGCTGTTGGGCTCGTGGCTCGTGCGAGCCGATTTGCCGGCCGCGCATGTATCCCGCGCCGCATCGAGGTCCTCATGTCGAGAATCCGCATGGGATTGCTTTTCGCGATGCCCTTGGTCGTCTTGGCCCGATCCTCGGGCGCGGTCGGATCCGTGCCCACCATCACGGGCTCGCCGCTCGAGGTTCAGAGCTTCCTTTCGAACAGAGGCCAGGTCCACGGTCCGGCTCGCTTCTACGCCGTCGGCCACGGCTCGGCGGTGTTCTTCGAGCCCACCAGCGTTTTGCTCCGCACCGGGAACTCGTTGGGCGCCGTGTTGCGCGTCGACTTCCCCGCGGCTCCGGCTCGTCCGAGGCTCCAGGCGCTGGAGCCCGAAGCCTCGCGTGTCAACGTCTTCGTGGGGAATGACGAGACTCGCTGGAGCAGCGGGGCTCAGGCCTATCGAGAGGTGCGCTATTCCGGCGTAGCTCCAGGCGCAGACCTGGTCTATCGCGTTCAAGCGGGGCATCTCGAGTACGATCTGGTGCTGGCTCCGGGCGCGGACCTGTCGCACGCGGTGCTGCGCTACCGAGGCGCGCGGAGCCTCTCGATCGGACGGGACGGACGGCTGGCGATCCAGACGGCGGCCGGCACCATCGCCGAGGCGGCCCCCGTGCTCTACCAGGAACGCTCCGACGGGCGCGTGTCCGTGGCCGGAGGCTATCGCATCGTCTCGAGGCAGGAGATCGGGTTCTGGGCGGCGGCCTACGATCGAAGCCGTCCGCTCGTGGTGGATCCAGGCATGATGTGGTCCACCTTCCTCGGTGGCACCGGAGCGGATTGCCAGGTGGCGGTGACCACGAACTCGAGCGGGGAGTCCTTCCTGGTCGGCTACGCGTCTTCGGCCGACTATCCCACGACGGCCGGTGCGTATCAGGGAACCAAACACGCCGACGACGATGTGATCGTCACCAAGTTGCGCAGCGACGGATCGATGGTGTGGTCGACCTACCTCGGCGGTTCGGCCTGGGACGCCGGCCGCGCCGTGGCGGTGGACGGCAATGGCAACGTGTACATCACGGGAGAGACACTCTCGAACGACTTCCCCGTCACCACGGGTGCATTCCGAACCCAGATCGGGATGAGCGGGACCTACGATGCGTTCGTGACCAAGCTCGGGCCCGACGGCGACATGCTGGCCTACTCGACCTACCTGGGTGGCCTGAGCGACGACAAGGGCACGGCGATCGCGGTGAATTCGGCTGGCCAGGCGACGGTCGGCGGCAGCACGGGCTCGACGGACTTCCCGACCACCTCGGGCGTCGTCAAGTTCTCGCGCACGCCCGGGCTCCTCGACGGGTCGGACGGATTCGTCACCAAGCTCAACGCGACCGGTACCGGGCTCGTCTACTCCACCTACCTGGGCTCCAACAGCGGCACCGAGCAGGTGCGAGCACTGGTCCTCGACGGGAACGATGAGCCCACGATCACGGGGCCCACCGCCTCGCCTGACTTCCCCACCACATCCAACGCCCTCAGTAGAACGCTCAAGGGAGTCAAGGACGCGTTCGTGACCCGACTGAACTCGACCGGCTCCACCTACATCTTCTCCACCATGCTCGGCGGGGGGGGAGTTGACGACGGATACGGGGTGGGGGTCGACGGAAACGGAAACACGTACGCCGTGGGCGCTACGACCTCCACCGACTTCCCCGTCTCCAGCGGGGCTTTCCAGACGACGTGGGGGGGCGACTCCAACGTCTACGACGGCTACATCGTCGAGATCTCTCCCAGCGGCGGTTTGGTCTACGGCAGCTACCTCGGCGGAAGCGGGAGCGACGTCGCCTACGGGGCGTCGGTTCGGTCCGATGGGACCGTGTGCGTCACCGGCGTCTGCACCTCGACCAACTTTCCCGTCACTTCCGGCGCTGTCTCGAGCAGCTTCGCCGGCGGGCCGGCGGATGGCTTCGTCGGTGCTGTGGCGCCCGGCGGTTCACGCCTCCTCTACTCCTCTTACATTGGCTCGAGCGGGAACGATCAGGCTCTGGGGATCGCGCTTAGCTCGAACGGCACGGCCATCGTGGCAGGCTACACGGACGGGGCGAACTTCCCGACCAGCTCGTCAGCCTATGACCGCACTCAGAGCGGCGGCTACGACGCGTTCGTCACCGAGATTGACACGGGAATGGGGACCATGACGGCAGTGGGCGCCCCCCCGTCTCAACTCGAGTTCTTGGGCCCGAGTCCGAATCCATTCGAGTCCCGAACGGCCGGATCGGTCACCTTGACGCGGGCGGCGCGCCTCACCATCCAGATCCTGGACCTTCAAGGCCGTCTGGTCCGCCGGCTGGCGGACGAGGTGCGCGAGGCGGGGCTCCAGGCTTGGACCTGGGACGGGCAGGACGAGTTCGGTCGGGCCGTGCCGGCGGGGACGTACCTTCTCGACGTCGT
>Ga0066710_100000885_pt1 | contig 20427 bp, 14 predicted proteins | sample GraSoiAngelo_159_FD_79666 | JGI IMG/M metagenome (GOLD analysis project Ga0066710, IMG submission 79666) | Grasslands soil microbial communities from the Angelo Coastal Reserve, California, USA - 14_1009_16_40cm | ecosystem: Environmental > Terrestrial > Soil > Grasslands | place: USA...
GAAAAAGTTTCTGCGATCCCAGGGCGCAGATTCGTTCGGAATGTATGCCGCCTGACCTGGGAAGTATCCACGGGCCCCCTCGACCCGAAGAGACGGCGTCGGTCTTTGGTCTTTTTGGTTAATACTGACCGTAAGGCCAGTAGACTCCTCGTAATTGACCTGACTAAATTAGTCTGTAGTCCAGATTCGTTACCTAAGGATCCCCCATGAACCTCGGATTTGCGAAAGAGACTGCCAAGGGCACAACCGAGCTCGATCCCATGGCTGAGTTCAGGGAAGGTATTGAGCTTCTCAAGAACGAATACCCCCAAAAGGCACTGGTAAGATTGCGCCGGGCGTTCGAATGCGACAAGCATAACCCCTACTACCTCTCGTTTCTGGGATTGTCGATCGCTCGCGCCCAACGGAATTGGGAACAAGCGGGAGAGCTTTGCGAGATAGCGGTTCAGCTGAGACCCACAGAGATCCAGTTCCACCTGAATCTAGGAGAGGTGTATGCATTGGCGGGGCGACGCGAGAAGGCGTTGGATAAGTTTGACGACGCTCTGGAATTATTCGGCGAAGATGCTCGCCTAAGGCAGGCCCGCAGCAAAGTGGAGAAGCGCCGCAATCCCCTGGTGCCTTTTATCGGGCGCGAGCATTTCTTGAATCGCCAACTGGGCAGATTGAGGCATCGCACACTGAAACGACTGGGAATAAACGGCAGTTGAGATGTTTCGCTGGTTCAGATCAGATGTTCGAGCAGGTCTCCGCGCCAACAGCCACTCTTGTTTGATCGCTCCACGGTGAATTTTGGAAATTGTATCCTCCCCGCATTCCGTTCGGTGAACAGAAAAAGCAAAGAAGCCGAGGGCCCGCGGCCGGTTTTCATGTTTGTGCCCGGAAGAGTCATCTCGGGTTTGGGGTGATCTGCGTCAGAAGCCTTCGAGGAGCCAGGCGTTGGAGCTGCCGCTGGCCTCCCAGATGGCGAGATGGCGGCCGTCGGGAGAGGGGATGGCCCAGCCGAGATCTTTTTCGGATTCCTCGAGGACCGGTCTGGCTTTGCCACGCAAGTCCACATTCAAGAGTGTCGGGACGCCGGTTGGCGACGAAGCCACAACCCAAAGACTGCGGCCATCGGCAGCCCAGTCAAGGCACGCGATTCCGGTCCAGGACTGCAAGGTGAGAATCCGGTCCTTCCGACTGGCGACGGAAAAAAGCCGAATGTCAGCGAGCCCCGGAATGAGGTGCTTCTTAGCCAAAGCGAGAGTCGAGCCGTCGGGTGAGAGCGTCCAATTTTGCAAATACCCTTCGGAGTCTTCAATCCGGGTAAGCGGTTCTTTTTCCCCCGTAACGGGATCAAAGGTGAAGAAGCAAGATGATCTGAGGTGTATTCGCTGCAGACACAAAGCGTGGAGGGGGAACGGGCGCACTGGAAATTATTGATGCCTGGCTCCGCCAAAATCATTCGAGGCGTGCCACCAGCAACCGGAACGCGCATGAGCTGCACTCGGCGGTCCGCGTCGCCTGGGATGGGGCTGAGAGCGTAAAGAATCTCGGGGCTGTCGGGGTTCAATCGGGCAAGTATGACCGGCTGATCGCCGTCGACAAGCAGATCGGGAGCTGGCTGATCAATGGCTTGCTTGAAGCGATGGAAAATGCCATCGCGATCGGAAGTGAAAATCACGGATTTGCCGACGGGCGTCCAGGTATAGGGATAATTGCTGCGTTCATCGAGGCTGAGGGGCCGCAGCGGACTCAAGTGGCGGCCGGCCTGTTGGACCTCGGAAATGTACACGACAGGAGCTTCGGCCCAGCGGAGGAAGATCAGACGTTTGCCGTCGGCAGAAACACTGGCGCGCATTTTGCCGCCGGGACCGCTGGTGAGGCGGACGGGCCGACCCCAAGATTGATTGCCATGCCCGACTTTGATGGCCCAAAGATTGGAGTCGTTCTGGTTGGGCGGGAGTTCGCTGAGGGAAATAAAATCAGGCGTCCATCGCAAGCCCACGCAAGAGCACCGCGGAGACGGTCTGTGGTGAGAAGGGAACTGCTCTTGCCGCTGACGAGATCGCCGCGAACAAAAGCAATCTGGGTGCCGTCGGGCGAGACGGCGCCGAGGGCGGCCGCATCCATGAGCTTGCGGGGCGAGCCACCGAAGACCGAAACGCTCCACGAGCCGCAGCCGGCGGAATGCGCCAACGTTTCATGGAACGCCCCCGCGGGAAAGATCCCGGTCCCTTTGCCGTCAGTTGGTTTCCCTAGGCAGTCACGTCCTGGCGACGCGCGTGGCATCACTTGGGGAGAAGCCCAGCCTGTGGGAAGGCGAGGAATTGGCCAGCGCCAGCAAAGGGGCACTTTTCTTCTCAGGGAGCGAATCCCGGCAAATGAAGAAAAGGCTGGCAATGAAGGCCAGCACCCGTAAGGAAGCCCTGCGAACCGCAGCGGACCAAGTGGGAGATTGAACGGGTCAGTTTTTCCTGGAGCCTGCGACGACGGGTGTGCCAGAGCCTTCCCTGAGAGTGTGAATGGCGCCGACGGGAAGGCTGCCGAATTCTTCGAGGAGGCCGCTGGGCCAACGGACCCGGATTCCATCGATTTTGGCGGCGCCGAGGCCGAAGTGGACGCGTATGTCGTTGTTGGAAATGTAGCTGGAGCCGCTGCGGACTTCGTCGACGAGAGTGCGCGCGCCGGTTTTCACGGTGATCTTTGCCCCAATGCCATCGCGATTGGACCTGACACCAACCGCATGGAAGGCGATCCAGTGATTGCCGTTGCGGACGTCATTGACGAGAAGAGACGGAAGAGCATTCATGTTGCTCACAACCGCGGACATGCGGCCGTCATTCCATAAATCGCCCACGGCCAGCCCGCGCGAAGAACTTACCGCCGTGATGCCCGGCCCGGCGGCGGCGGAGATATCGGCGAAAGTTCCGTTGCCATTGTTGTGATAGAGAATGCGGGGTTCCCGGAAATTGCTGCCGAGGCGCTGGCTGTCGACTTCAGGATAGACGTGACCGTTGACGAGAAGCAGATCGGGCCAGCCATCGTTATCCACATCGAGGAACATGACACCCCAGCCGAGATACTGGCTGTTCAAACCAAAACCGGCGGGAAAGGTCTTGTCATCGAAGGTGCCGTCGCCGTTGTTGCGATAGAGGGTTGAGGTATCGTCGGAGAAATTGGTCTTGAAAAGATCGAGCCTCCCGTCACCGTCGTAGTCAGCAACGGTAGAGCCCATGCCAGCTTGCTCGCGACCGTCGTCGTTGAAGGCGGAGCCGGCGGTCACGGCGACGTCGGTAAAGGTGCCGTCGTGATTGTTGTGGTAGAGAATGCTGGCGGTACTGTCACAGGCAACATAGATGTCCGGCCAGCCATCGTCATCATAGTCAAAGGTGGAAACGCTGAAGGCGTAATGCCCGTTGGTTTGATCGATGTGAGCCTTGGCGGTGACATCTTCGAATGTGCCGTTGCCGAGATTGCGATAAAGAATATTTTTCGCCCAGGGCAATCCGCGCGGCCCGCACATGACCGGAACGCCTTTCCACATGCAGGAGGGCCGTTCGCCCGGCGCGAGGGCGGTGGCGGAGTCGTAATCAACGTAATTCGCGACCATTAGATCGAGTTTGCCGTCGCGGTCGTAGTCCAGGAAGGCGCAGCCTGTGCCCCAGGCTTTGCCTGTCCCTTCTACATGTGCTTTTTCGTTGACGTCGGTAAAGGTGCCGTTGCCATTGTTGTGGTACAGAACGTTCTTGCCATAGTAGGTGACATAAAGATCTTCCCAGCCGTCGTTGTCGTAATCCCCGACGCAGCCGCCCTGACCCCAACCGGTGTGGGTGAGGCCGGCTTTTTCCGTGACATCCGTGAAAGTGCCCCCGTGGTCGTTGTGGTAGAGATGACTCGTGAGAGTTTTGCCGGGGGGCAGGCCGTCCAGTTTCGTGCCGTTCACAACGAAAATGTCGGGCCAGCCATCGTTGTCGTAGTCGAAGATGGCAACGCCGGTGCCTGTGGTTTCGATGATGTATTTCTTCGTGTTTTCGCCGCCGAAAATGACCGGTGTTGTAAGACCGGCTATCTGCGCGATATCCGTGAAATGCACGATTGGCTTGGCGTTTGTGTTCTGGGAGCCATCGGGAACTGCATTCAATGGAACGGCCACGTGCAGGAAGAGCCAGGCATAGGGTCCCAGTAGACAGACAAGCCGAACAAACGAGGAATAGAAGGTCATCAATCCTCAAACATAGTAAGGTCTGGATTGGCACTGGTCAATCGCACGGCCAAACCGTGGCCACATTTTGAGTGACGGGAAGCTTACGCGCAAACATGCTAGTATTTTTGCTGGTGCTCTCCCGAGCTTCCTGGATGTGAAATTATTCACGCTCCATTCGCGGATGTGTTCCATCTCTGTCGGCGCAGCTCTTCTGTTTTTTTCATTTACGGGCGCAGCGACATGCGCCGCGCAATCAACGGCTTCCCCTCCTTCGGATGCCACGACGCGCGCAAGCGCGCTCTACCAGCAGGGACTGTCCGTATTGAAAAAGGGTGATCTGGCTTCAGCGCGTACCGCTTTTGAGAAGGTTGTGCGGCTTGCTCCCCGGAGCCCGGAGAGCCACAACTCGCTCGGATGGGTTTTGCTTGCTCAGGGGGAGGTTGATGCAGCGATCGCGCACTTCCGGACCGCTCTGAAATTGAATCCGGAATTCGCTCAGGCGCACATGAATCTCGCGAATGCATTTGCAGGCAAGAAAGATTTCCACGGTGCGCTACGTGAGTCGCAAGAAGCCACGCGGCTCGCGCCCAACGATTCCGAGACCCATCGCACGCTGGGGCGCATATTGGACTTCTCTGGTGAGGCAGCCGGCGCAATCGGCGAACTTCGCCGCGCGATTGAATTGGAGCCGCAAAGGGCGGAATTGCACGACGATCTCGGGACCCTGCTGGTGCAAAAATCGGACGCTCAAGGCGCCGCTGCGGAATTTTCCGAAGCGCTCCGGCTGCAGCCTGATTTTGCTCAAGCGCATTTTCATCTCGGCGTTTTGCGTTACCAGGAAAAATTCCTCGAGGAGGCCTCGCAACACCTCCAAACTGCGGTACAACTGAATTTCGAAGACCCGGGCGGTCACTATTATTTTGCGCAAGTTCTAAAGGGCAAGGGCGAGACAGATGCGGCGATCCGCGAGCTACAAGATTGTGTTGCATGGAAGCCCGATTACCCTGACGCGCAAAACAGTCTGGGCCTGCTGCTCCAGCATAGCGGAGAGGTGGAGCAAGCCATCAAAGCATTTCGGCAAGCCGTGAAATTGCAGCCGGAAAATCCGGACGCGCACAATAATCTTGGGCTGGCTTTCTTACAGACAGGCGATGGCAGTGGGGCCATCGGCGAGTTCCAAACGGCGGCTCATTTGCGGCCCAATGACAGCGGATACAAAGGGAACCTTGGTGCGGCCTACTTGCAAGTAGCAGACTTCGACGCCGCCATTTCTGAATTCGAGGGGGCCCTTAAACTTTCACCGCAGGATGCCACCCTGCACTACGACCTTGGGCTGGCGCTCAAATTGAAGGACAAGCTGCCGGAGGCTATGGCCGAATTGCACAAGGCAGCAGAATTGGATCCCGGGCAGGCGGATGTGCACTACACGCTCGGCGTGACGCTTTGGCAGCAGGGCGACTTTGCTGCAGCCGCGGAGGAATTCCGCGCAGCCATTCATGCCAAACCGGACTATGCCGAGGCTTATTACACGTTAGGAACCGTGCTAAAGCAGCAGGGCGAGCTTCAAGATTCTGCGGCTGCTTTGCGGGAAGCCATTCGGCTGCAACCGGACTCTGCCGGCACTCATACAACTCTAGCAACCGTGCTCCGCCAACTCGGAGATGCACCAGGTGCGGCCGCGGAAAGCCGTGCTGGAATGGAGATCGCAAAACAGAAGACTGGCGATCAGGCCGCCCTTTTTGCAACAAACTCAGGACGCCGCCTCCTCAACGCCGGAGACATTGAGGGGGCCATTTCACAATTCCGCGTCGCGATCAGCTCCTCGCCTAACTATGCCGCCGCCCACTTTGAATTGGGGGTCGCCTTACGCCAGCAAGGCAAATCCCAGGAAGCGCAGGAAGAATTTCGAAAGGCCGCAGAACTCAATCCTCGCCTGACGCCTCCGCCTTCTCGAAAGAAACTGTAAAACAGAAACTACAGAATGTTTTGCAGTAAGACGCATCCGTCGAGCGTGAGGTGGTTCTTCTTATTGAGGTCCTTTGCGCAGGGCCACAAGTTCCGAACCCACTGGAACTCCCTTAGTGACTTTCACGCGAATCACCGCTTCGAACGGTTTCAGTTCGCCTGAGTTCGAAACAGAAAGCCGCAAGAGCAACTCTTCCAAGGAATTTTGCTGGCAGACGTATTCCACAGCAGCTTGCGTGCCGATGGTGGTGGCGCCTGCCAGAATCAGGACCGAATGTGCAGGATTCAATCCTCGCTTTAGCGCAATGATTGAATAGTCTTCCGTGAGGGTCACGTCAGGCAGAGACGGAAGAAACTCCTTCGGTTCGCCCGATTCCGGATGAAAATTAATGATCTCCATGGTGCCCGTGCGCGGCCCCGAAGTGATCTGTTTGAAGCTGAATTCCTGGGTGTTCGGCAACTCCAAAAGGGTCAAATTTTCCGAAGGCGACCCAATGAAGATGAGATCGTTGTTCTTGGCATCGTCCAAGGAGAACAAGCTTCCGCGTTTGACGCGAATCTGCTGATGAAGTCTTCCAAAAACGCTATCGAGAGCGTGCACCGCCAGCACTTCGCCGACTCCGGTATAGTGGTCCAGAATCGCCGCGCCGGTATCCTTGGCACGATTGTAGTAGCGCATGCCAATGTACGGCCGGCCGACAAAAGCTGCGTTACTGAAGATGACCCACGGCTCCTGCGGTCCGGTGAGAAAGCCCTTCCAGAAAACGTGAAAAGCAACCGGCACATCCGGGTTATCGCTGGCGAGCCGGGCTTCCGCGATTCTGCGGTTCAGGAAGCGGTCCGTGGCAACGGCGACGGCGGAGGCGAGAACAACCGAGAGCGCAACGATGGCAACGATCCAGGTACGCGAGGTCCGCCCGTTGATCTGCAAATTGTTTGATGCCTCTTGAGAAGTATTCGCATAGTTCCGTCCCGCCCCGTGGGTGCGCGGATGGAAAGCTAGGGTGTAGGTGCCTTTGGGCAGTTCCGCCATGATCTGGTCGTCCGCGCCCTCAGAGGCATAATATTCGGCCAACTTGGTACGCAAGCGCCCGGCCTGGACACGGACCATCGAATCCAAGTGCGGGTCGAAGTCCTTCTGGCGACCGAACACCTCTGTCGCAATTTGGTACTCCTTCGGGGAGAGACCGGGATGATCCATGGAATGGTTCGCGAGATAACGCAACAGTTTGCAAAGAGATTCCGAGCCATGCAGCGTATGGCTGCTGAGGAGCTTCTCGATTTGACCGAGATTTTGAGCTCTTTCAGTCAAGCGAACCACCGCCCGGGATTGTAACACCAAGGTAACGTACTTCGCATCCCTTTGCACGGTCACGCTTTATCTCGCGTAACCGTATCAGACTCTCAGAAACTTTCCTAGTCACTCAGGAAACTGATAGAAGACACCAATATACTAGTCTTCGTCGGTTTGGTGCTCGCCCCTCTGTTTTCCTTTTGGCGTCAGGCAGGGCGGTTAAGCGGTGGTATTGCTCGAGGAGTTTGGGGGGCTGTTCGGTTGGGCTTGATCGGGTGCCGTCTTTTTCCATTTTAATTTTGAAAGCGCCAGATGCGTGAAGAGTGCATGGCCATGGCGCGAGGGTCGGTAGCTGCTGAACCCAGCTGACGAACGTGCTGCATTCTCCCTTTATAAGGCGAGTGAATTTATTCGGATTCGAAGACTAAGGGTGCTCAGGAGGGGTGTAATGAAAAAGCAAGCGATTGTGGATTGGATTCTAGTTCTCTGTTTCGTGCTGGGGTTCAGTGCTAGCACGTCTCTGGGGCAGGCGGTCTATGGGAGCATTTTTGGTACGGTAACGGACGCGCAAGGGAATGCCGTGGCGGGTGCGAAGGTCACGGTGACTTCCTTGGCCAAGGGTACGGTGACCGAGGCCACCACGAATGAAAGTGGAAACTATAGCATCACGCACCTGACCCCAGACGCGTATCGCGTGAAGATCGAAGCGGCGGGATTCAAGGTGTACGACGTGGCGAGCACTCCGGTGGCCGCGGACGCCTCGGTACACTTGGACGCGCAACTTCAGGTCGGTGCCGTAACGCAGACCGTGGAAGTGACGGCGGAGGTTCCGCAACTGAAGACCGACCGCTCCGATGTTTCAGTGACTTTCACCGCTCAACAAATAGAGAATATGCCGATTTATAATCGGAACTTCACCGCGCTCCAGCTGTTGTCGCCCGGAAATGCGTACATGGTCGGCTTCCAGCATGCGGCTAGCGAGAATCCACAAGGTTCGCAGCAGATTCAGACCCAGGGGCAGCACTTTGCCGGCACAGCCTTTGAATTAGACGGCACGGACAACCAAGACCCCATCTTGGGGATTATCGTCATCAACCCCAATCTCGATGCCATCGAGGAAGTGAAAATTACTCAACAGAATTACGACGCCGAATTCGGCAAGGCCATCGGCGCCGTGGTGACGTCGCAAACTAAGTCGGGCACAAATGAACTTCACGGGTCGGCGTTTGATTACCAGCGCTCGAACACGAATTTCGCGCGGAATCCGTTCTCACAAGGAACATCTGGGGTTCCGAAAGGCAATTGGAACGAATTTGGCGGAACTCTCGGCGGGCCGATCATCAAAAACAAGCTCTTCCTCTTTGGCGACTATCAGGGCCAACGCAGCCATGTCGGCTCGACGGGCACAGACCGGGTACCGACTGCCGCGGAGCGAACTGGAGATTTCAGCGACCTAGCGTCCCAAAATATTCATATTTTTGATCCATATTTAACCTCCGATGCGGCACACTGCAACCTGGTGTTGCAGCCGAACGGGCAGCCTACTCCGGTGACCCTCGCAAATCGCACCCAGTTCCCTGGCAATAGAATTCCCGACAGCTCCATCTGCGGTGGCACAATCACGAGATTGTCCGCGCCGGCTCTGGCTTTGCTCAATCAGTTGCCGGGGCCAGGAGGCCTACCGCCTGATCCGAATATCCTCCACGACAATTTCGCTGCTTCGGGCAGTAACGTGCTGGATTCTAATGGCTTCGACGTGCGGTCGGACTTCAGCGCGAGCGCCAAGTTGACAGTATTCGGCCGCTATAGCGCGCAGAAGTACACACGTTCCGGTCCCGGTTTGTTTGGGGACAAATTGGGTGGCAATTCTCTCCCGTCGGATCTGGGTGGCTTCGCCGGCAGCTCAAACGTTCGAAATGACAGCGTCGCCGGAGGGTTCAACTATTCGTTTAGTCCGACTCTTTTGACCGACTTTCGCTTCGGGTACTTGCGTTATCACGTGCAGGTATCACCGGGCGGCCTGGGCACCACGCCCGCCACAGATGCGGGAATCCCTGGGTTGAACGTTGACACAACGTACACCACCGGAATGCCGGCTTTCACGATCAGCGTGCCGAACGCGAGCGATTTTCGCTTCGGATACAACTTGGGACAGAACGCGTGCAACTGCCCTCTCCTCGAGAATGAGCACCAATACCAATTCGTGAACAACTGGACCAAGATCAAGGGGAATCACAGCTTCAAGTTCGGCGCCGATATCCGCTTCGCCTACAACTTGCGCGTGCCCAGCGACCGGCATCGCGCAGGAGAGCTCAATTTCGATAATGGCATCACGCAAGGAAATGACGGCAGCAAAGGCGCCGGCTTGGCCGCTTTCCTGCTCGGGTATGTAACTCATTTTCAGCGGTTTGTGAGCGCCTCGACGAACGCGTATGAAACCCAGCCGCGCCGCTTCTTCTACGCGCAGGATACCTGGCGCGCGACCAACAAACTCACCGTGAATTATGGAGTCCGGTGGGACTTGTACATACCGGAATCGGTCGCGGGCAAGGGGCTGGGCGGGTGGGTTGACACAGCAACCGGCGAGATGCGTGTAGCGGGGCAGAATGACGTGAATTTGCAGGGCAACACGCCCACCAACTACAAGCACATCTCTCCACGGCTTGGGATTGCTTATCAGGTCAATCCGAAGACCGTGGTTCGCATGGGTTACGGACGAAGCTACGACATCGGCGTATTCGGCACGACGTTCGGCCACATCGTTACCCAAAACCTGCCGGTACTGGCTGCCCAGGAATATAGCGGAGGCAGTGTCGGCGCCCAGGACATCAACACGGCGTTTTTCCTGAGCAATGGGCCCATCGCTTTCGACCCGGCGTCAGGGCTCGCGACAGGCAATTGCAACAGAATCACAGACCCAACGCTCACGAAGACGCAGTGCCTCGGTCCTAACGGCCGGCCAATGATACCGGATGGCGTTTCCAGAGATATTCGAAACTTCAACAACACGATACCCAGCGTGGACGCCTGGAATATCTCCGTGCAACGGCAGGTGACGTCTACACTCACCGTAACCGCATCCTATGTGGGAAACAAGGGCACCCACACCCATGGTGACGGGGCAGACTACAACGGCAACGGTCTGACGAACAAGGGCTACTTCAAGGGGTGCGACGACACCAACGCGGGTGTTCCCAATGCAGTTTGCGTCGCGAACAATGCGGCGACCCCGAAGCAGCGGACACCGTACTATGGGACGTCTTCTGCGTATCCCTACCCCAGTGTGGCCCCCTACGGAGGCAACTTCGGTTGGACCGGGGGTGACCGCAAACAGGCGGCCGACCTAAACAGCAAGTACAACGCGCTGCAAATTCAGGCGGAGAAACGCTTTTCCAACGGGCTGCAGTTCCAGTCGAGCTACACGTTCCAGCACGCCATTCAGACATCATTCAGCGGCGTGGGCTTCGCACGGTACGTCAATATAGATCCGAAAGTTAACTACGGCCCGAATGAATCGTACCGCAACCATGTGTTTATTCTTAGTCAGGTCTATGATTTGCCGGTCGGCAAGGGTAAGAAGTGGGCGTCGGATGTCGGCCCCCTGGCGAATGCCATCGTGGGCGGCTGGACTCTGAATACGGCTACCAACTTCTCAGGCGGATTGCCATGGACACCCGGGCTCAGCGATTGTTCGGCTTCCATTGACCAGGGTCCTTGCATGCCAGATGTAGTTGGTGGCGTTAAGGCCGGTACCCGGTCGGGCGATCCGAAGGGTAGTGGGTATTGGTATCAGACGACCAATGGCATCCCTCTTGATGCACTTGGCAAGACGGCCGGGCCGTGGGGCCAAACCGCAACTCTCGACGGCTTCGGAAACGCTGGTGTAGGCGCGTTCCGCGGGCCGAAGTTCTTTAACATTAATGCCGGGCTGTTCAAGACGGTCAACTTTGGCGAGCGGGCAAAGGCACAATTCCAGTTCCAGGCCTTTAACTTTTTCAACCACGTCAACCTGGCGCTCCCGGATCGATGTGTGGATTGTACCGGCGGCGGCAGCATCGGGGACCTCACTCCCGGTGCGCAGATGCGCCGACTGCAGTTCGGGCTGAAGTTCAGTTTCTAACCAAGACAAAGGGACACCCTACCGCCCCGATGGGGAGCCTCCTCAGGAGGCTCCCCGTTTTTTCATGTACTAATCGAGGCGCGGGCCCCACGTGGAAAAATTCAATGTTTTCAGTCAGACTTTGTATCGAGCTCTTCCGAAGAGCTCCATGAGATCCTGGATGAGAAGATGAAGGAACTCCTTTTCAACGGTGAGTGCGCGGCTTCGAGACTTCCTGAGGAAACCCTCTTTATGCCAAGAAATCGGCATTGGCCATCCGTGTTACGGACCTGCGCGGTCTTCTTGCTCTTGGCGACGGATTGCGCCAACGCCTTCGGGCAGGCATCAGCACTGAATCAATCAACCCAAGCGCTCTATCGTGGTGATTACGCAAAGGCAGCCGAACTGGCAAAGGCTCATCTGCGGAGATTTCCCAACGACGCACCTGTCCGCGTGATTCTTGCGCGTGTTGAATTTGCTCAAGCGGAGTTTCCACAAGCCTTTGAGGATTTGCAAAAGGCCCTGGCATCCGATCCCAAGAACGTCGATGCTTTGTATTATCTCTCCCTTACCGCACGGGAGCTCTCACAGCGCGAATCGCAGAGGCTTTTCTCTCTGGCGCCCGATAGCGACCTGGTCCACCAGCTTCTGGGCGAAGCTGCACTCACAGCCGATAATAAGGATGAAGCGGAGGAAGAATTCCAGAAGGCCTTGAAAGCCAATCCCCGCTCGGTCGAAGTGTTAACCGAATTGGCCGACCTAAAGCGGTCCCAGATGAAATTTGATGGAGCGATCAGCTACTACACGCAGGCAGAACAACTTGATCCTTTGAACTATGAGATCGCGTATGACCTGGGCGTCTGCTACACCTACACGCAAGAGTATCCCCGGGCGATTGAGTGGCTTCAAAAGGCTGTCGCCTTAGCACCGGATTCCGCGGAAGGTCGATTTGCCCTCGGCAAAGCCCTCTTTAAGAATGACCAGTTCGCGGCAGCGATCTCAGAATTGAAAGCCTCTCTGCAGATGGAGCCAGGGATGAAGCAAGCCTTTTTACTGCTTGGCCGTGCGTACTCGAAACTCGGCCATCCCGGAGAAGCCAAGGCCGCCTTCCAGAAATTCAACGAACTCAACCGCGCGGAATTGCAAGGCGTGGAAGCAAAACCGGATGGCGCTCCTCTACCAAAACAATGATGATTCTTCGATTCTCGAATTCTTTCCGAACGATGCCAGTCACACTGGGGAGAATCGGTCGTCGTGAAGAACCGGCCGGCCATTCAAAATCGGCCTGCGGCTTCGGTTAAGGGGAAAATGCAGCCTTTGCGGCCTCGATTTTTGCTTTTGTTTCTGCCGCTGCCTTGCTCGCCGGCACGAGCTCTAATTCGAGAGCGATTTCCGAGAGCGCCTCATCGAACTTTTTTATTTCCAGGCAAACCTGAGCCATTGCCAGATGAATCTCCGGCAGCTTTGGATCAGATCGCGCCGCTTTCTGGAAGGCAGCGAGGGCCAGATCGTATTTTTCTTGCGCGGCGTACTCAAGGCCCAGGGCCTGCTGGACGCGCGCGGAATTGGGGTTGATCCCGATGATTTGACGATAAGACCAATCGGAGAGCTTCGTCCATGCGCGCCACAGCTCGTAAGAGTATTCTGGCTCCTGAGGAGCTAGCTGAACGAGCTTGTGGAATTCTTGTACCGCGGGGATCCAGTTTTCCATGGCTTCGTAGGCCCGCGCCAACTGCAAATGGGCCTGGGGCTCTTCCGGCAACAAAGCGGCGGCCCGCTTGAGTTCACGGACAGCCTCGGTGTTCTTTTTGAGAGCCAGCAAGCTCATACCGAGGAGCAAGCGGGAAGAAGCGTTATCTGGTTGAAGGGCAAGCGCTTGACGAAATCGCGTGACGGCTTCAGGGTGATTTCTTCGCAATAGAGAGATGACTCCGAGGTTGTGATAGATGAGCGGATGTTTGATCCCTTGCCGCAGCACATCGGAGAAGGAGTTTTCAGCCGAATCCAGATCGCCGGACTGCAACTCATGAATGGCCGCGGTAATCTTTGCTTGGTGCGCAGGCGGCAGAGCCTCCTGTGCAACAGTCCTCATTCCTGTCGAGAAAAATACGAAAAGCAAGATTCCAAAACGCAATCTCCGTGGATGATGTCTGCCGGAGCGCATGAGTTTAGCCCACAAACTGACATTGTGCTTCCCGCGACAAAGTTGGATTTTCTCTTGCCAAGTATTCCGAACGCGAGGGCAAACAAACATGGAACTCTTAAGCGTAGAGAGAGTATAAAGCCGTTTGCTGATGGGCTCCAATAGCAAATATGGAACCGCTTACGTATAATATTTTGGAGTTTCCCTTCGCGCCAATGAGAAGGCCGAGACACTGGTCGATTACCTTATCGCGTTTGCTGATTCGCGCCATAACGCTCTTCCCGGCTTGTTTGCTGGCGATTAGCAGCGATTCGAACGTGAAGCCAGAGCCTGCGCCGGATGCGTCCAAGCAGGATGCCCCGTCACAGTGCCATCCGGCTACGCCGGTCCTTCTAGCATTGCCCTCTTCGCCTGCCGCCCAGAAGACAGCCCTGCATCTCGACGGCACTCCGGCAGATCCCTTTTTGGCAGCTTCGGGAAAGCCTGTGGTGCTCATCTTTGTGCGCACTGATTGCCCTATCTCCAACCGCTATGCGCCGTTGATTCAGCGAATCAGTTCGCAATATGGAGTCAAGGTAGCCTTGTGGCTCGTCTATCCCAGCAAGAAATCTTCCGCGGAAGAAATTCGCCAGCATGAGCGCGACTACGGCTACAAACTTCCGGCGCTCCGCGATCCACAGCATGCACTCGTCACTCGAGCTCACGTCCAGGTCACCCCGGAAGCGGCTGTTTTCGACGCCAACCATCGCCTGCTCTATCACGGCCGTATCGATGACTTGTACCAGGATTTCGGGCGCGCCCGTGCCGCCGCCACCACACACGAACTCGATGATGCCATCCAAGCCGCTCTCAGCGGGAAAACACCGCCACCCAGTACGCCAGGCGTAGGATGCTACATCGCGGACCTCGAATGACTTCTTCAGGCCGAACTATCGTGGCATGCTTGCTCGGATTTAGCTCCGCGACTGCAGCGGCCCTCGACAAACATGACTGTGCCACTGCCCGGCCCGCCATGCCTACCGCACAGCAGACCACTTTCAATCGCGATATCGCTCCCATTCTTTTCCGGTACTGTGCCCCGTGCCACCGTCCCGGCGAGGCTGGGCCTTTTCCGCTGCTAACCTACACAGACACAAAGGCCCGGGCCCGGCAAGTCGCCGCGGTAACTTCGAAGCGCTTCATGCCCCCGTGGCTGCCGGAGCCGCAGAAGTTGCGATTTGCGGACGAACTCCGCCTGTCGGAGGAGCAAATTGCGCTCATTCAAAAGTGGGTCGAGCAGGGGGCGGTCGAGGGCGTTCCCGCTGATTTACCCGCGGTCCCACAATTTGTCCCCGGCTGGCAGCTCGGGCGTCCCGATGAAATCATCGAAGCGGAAAAACCGTACACTCTTCCCGCGAGCAGCTCCGACACGTATTGGAATTTCATCTTTCGAACGCCCGTCGATCGCACGCGCTGGTTAAAAGCCATCGAGATCCGGCCCGGGGACAAACGTGTCGTTCACCACGCGAACATTCTCGTGGATCGCAATCAATCCGCGCGCCGCCAGGAGGCCGAGCCGCGCGCGGGTTTCCCCGGCATGGAGCTCAAAATCCAATCAGAAACCTTTGATCCGGACAGCCATTTCCTCTTCTGGAAACCCGGTACCGTGCCTAGGCCCGAGCCTGAAAGCATGTCCCTGCGCCTGGACAAAGACACTGATCTGGTTCTAAACATGCACTTGCAGCCTTCCGGCAAGGCGGAAAAGATCCAGCCAAATCTTGGCCTGTACTTCACCAACCAACCCGCGAGGCTCTTCCCTCTGCTGCTCCAATTGGAGAACGACCGGCAGCTTGACATCCCTCCTGGCGAAAAACACTTCCTAGTCACCGACGAAATTACCCTTCCCGTCGATGTGGATCTGCTCGCGATCTATCCCCACGCACATTATCTCGGCAAGGATCTCGAAGCTCTTGCCACTCTACCCGACGGCTCGGAAAGAACGCTGATTCACATTCCGCAATGGAACTTGAATTGGCAAGCTGTCTACCGCTACGCGGATCCCGTGTCTTTGCCGAAGGGAACCACCATCTCCATGCGCTATATCTACGACAACTCCAGCGATAATCCCGCCAACCCAAACGACCCTCCACGCCGCGTCTTCGCCGGAAATCGCTCCAGCGATGAGATGGCGCACCTTTGGCTTCAAGTCCTCCCGCGGGCCCCTCTGGACGCAGCTTTTGATCCGCGCATGTTGCTGCAGGAAACCATGGCCCGGCACAACCTAGAGAAAAATCCTGCCGACTTCGAAGCGCACTACAACCTTGCGGCCATGCTCCAAGCTCGCGGCGCGCAAGCCGAGGCGATCCAGAACTTCGAACTCGCGGTGCGTCTTCACCCTCAAGATGCTACCGCCAATAATGCCCTGGGCGCGTCACTTCTGGCCGCCGGGCGAATCGACGAAGCCATACCATATCTGCATGCCGCCCTCCAAGCGCAGCCAGACGATTTTGACGCGCACTACAATTTGGCGAATGCCTTTGTCTCTCAGGACAAATTCCTCGAAGCGATTGAGCACTACCGCGCTGCCATCCGCTTGCATCCCGACGACGCCAACGCGGAGGCCAACCTGGGCGGCGCTCTGGCCGAAACGGGCAAGCTCTCCGAGGCCAAGCTGCATTTTCAGCGTGCCCTGCGGATCGATCCCCATCACAAGTTGGCGCGAGAGAATCTCGAACAAATCAACCGCGATCAGAAGAATCTTCAACAGTAACGGAGAGTTTGCTTATTCTGGAAGTTATAGAAGTATCGCAATTGAAGATCGTGTTCGAGCCAATTGCACTAGAGGTTTCAACGTGCGCAAGGGTCGGTATTTGACCGCCAATTTAGCGGTGGGACTAGTGGCTGTTTTTCTGGCCGTCTGCGGAATGTTGTCGGCGCATACGATTTCGCACCGAGTGCCCGCGCAGTCAGGTGAAGCGGCCAAGCAAAAGCCGGACGGTTCACAAGATCCGGCGTTTGCCGAGGCGCGACGGCTTGCGGAGCAGGGCAAATTCGATGAAGCGATTGGGAAGCTCGAAGCATTGGCGCTGAAAGAGCCGGAATTAAAGGGGCTAGCTCACGAGCTGGGGGTTACCTACTACAAGAAAAGCGACTATCTGAAAGCGGTGGCAAGCTTCAAGAAAGCGCTGGAGGACGATCCTGCGGATAACGAAGCGGTCCAACTGATGGGGTTGTCGTATTACCTTGCTGGGCGGCCTGCGGAGGCCATAGGGCCGCTTGAAAAGGTGCAGACGTGGTATCCCAGCGCAAATGTCGATGCTGCCTATATTCTCGGCATCTGCTACATGCAGACAAAGGAATATCCAAGCGCACGCAAGGCTTTCGCAAAGATGTTTGCCGTGCCGGCGGATTCAGCAGCCAGCTATCTGTTTACGGCGCGGATGCTTTTTCGGCAGGATTTTGCGCCGGTAGCGGAGGAGTACGCGAAAAAGGCCGTGGAGCTAGATCCCAATCTTCCGCTGGCACATTTCCTGCTCGGAGAGCTGTACCTCTATAAGTCCCGCCTGCCGGAAGCCATCGAGCAGTTTCAGAGGGAGCTGGAGCTGAATCCAGGTGAAGCCGCGGTGTACTACAAGCTGGCGGATGCTTATAGCCGCTTGCAGAAGTACGAGGAGGCGGAAAAACTCCTGCAGCGGTCCATGTGGCTGGATGCTACATCGACGGGGCCGTACATTCTGATGGGGAGGGTCTTGGAAAAAAAGGGCGAGACCGCCCTGGCCGTGCGTGCCTTGCAGCGCGCCATCTCCATGGACCCCAACAACCCCATGCCCCACCATCTGCTCGGACAGGCTTACCGCGAGCTGGGCAAGACGGAAGAGGCAGAGCGCGAACTTAAGTTGTCGGAACAATTGCAGATTCACCAAGATGCAAAGCCTTGAGCAATGCAGTTGAGGCGTGGCGAATCAGGGAGATCAACCGTGTTGAACCGCGCTAAATTTATCTTTTCCGCTATCACGATCGGGCTTTGTTTTTCGGCAAGTCCCGGTTGGGCACAGCAAGCTCCACCCCTGAGTTCGAAAGCGGAGCACGCCCTTCAGAAGACACAGGACCCCTGGTGGAAGCACGCGGTTATTTACGAGATCTACCCGCGTAGCTTCCAGGACTCGAACGGGGACGGCGTAGGCGACCTCAACGGGATTACGTCCCGGCTGGATTACCTTCGCGACCTGGGCATCGATGCCATCTGGATTAGTCCGATGTACCCGTCGCCCCTAGTGGATTTCGGCTACGATGTCTCTGACTACACGGCCATCGATCCTCTTTACGGCACACTGACGGATTTCAACCGGTTAGTGAGTGAAGGGAAAAAACGAAATATCCGCGTGATCATGGATTTCGTTCCCAATCACACCTCGGACCAGCATCCCTGGTTCAAGGAGTCGCGTTCTTCGCGTACAAATCCCAAGCGCGACTGGTATATCTGGCGCGACGGAAAGGAACCCGGCCAACCGCCCAACAACTGGCAATCCTGGTTTGGCCATTCCGCCTGGCAATTGGACCCGGCGACAAATCAGTATTACTACCATCACTTTTATACGGAACAGCCGGACCTGAACTGGCGGAATCCGGAGGTCCGCAAGGCCATGTACGACGCCCTGCGCTTCTGGTTCAAGCGAGGCGCGGCGGGGTTCCGGCTCGATGCCGTCTCGCGATTGTTTGAGGATCCCAATCTTCACGACGACCCGATCCTGCCCGGGAAAAATGCCTACGGCGATCCCAATATCTCGCACAAGTACACCGACAACTTGCCGGAGGTGCACGAAGTCCTTCGCGAGATGCGACGAGCCGCCGAGGAGTTCCCCGGGAACCCTGTATTGATCAGCGAAGCCGACGAGCCGAATATCGCTGAACTCACGAAAATGTACGGCAGAAGAAACGACGAAATCCAGTTGCCGATGGATTTTCAGATTGCCGACGTCAACAAACTCTCTGCGCCGGATTTCCGCAGGCTGCTCAATGAAATCGATAAGAACGCGGCCGGCGGACAGCCCCACTATTTTTTCAGCAATCATGATCAGCCTCGCCAATGGGATCGTTACGGGGACGGCGTCCACAACGATCAGATTGCCAAGCTGATGGCCGCTCTTCTTCTCACCACGCGCGCGACGCCGCTGATGTACTACGGCGAAGAGATCGGTATGCGGACCACGGATCCCGTTCGCAAGGAAGACGTGCAGGATCCCATCGGGAAGATCGGCTGGCCGCAGGAGAAAGGCCGCGACGGTGAACGCACACCTATGCAATGGGATACCTCGAAGGACGCCGGATTCAGTACTGCGGACCGCCCTTGGCTGCCCGTGCCCCCGAGTTCGGCCGAATACAATGTGAAGGCCGAATCGCAGGATCCCAATTCCATTTTGTCCTTCTACAAACGGCTTCTACGGTTGCGCCGCAGCGAGCCTGCGTTGCGCGATGGAAAATATCTGCCCCTGGATCAAGACAACCAGTATGTCCTCAGTTTTCTGCGCAAGGCTCACGGCAAAGGCGATTCGATTCTTGTTGTGCTTAACATGAGTGCTGAACCAAGGACCATCAAGTTTGCTCTCGATGCTCAGGGAGTCAGGGAAAGTTCTGCGCGGCCGCTACTTTCCGTTCCGAAGATCGGTCCTGAGGAGACGGTCCTTACTCATTTCACCGTTCCCGCGTTCGGGGTTTTTATCGGATCTGTCCGCTGAGGGGTCTTAGACCTAGTAGCATTCAGAGTTTCGGCACAAGGCCATTTTGCAAGATCGAGGAGGGAATACCAGACACCGCTGGAGTTACACAATGAATTAAATTCTATTCTGTGTCATTGCCAACTAGCGCGGACCATGCAACTCAGCTTTCCAACTTGAAAATCCTTTCCATCGGCAGCCACTTCTCCCCTGGCCGCGCCTCCGGCAAGGCCTTCTGGAACTTCCACATCAGGTTCTCCCACTCCTGCACTTTCTGATTTTTCCGGTCCGCCTCGGCTTTTTTCTCAAACGAAAAATTATCGCTCACTTCCATGATCATGAACATTCGTGTTCCATGGAGATAAATCTCCAGGTCCTCGATTTCTGCCTTCTTGATGCTTTCCGTGACCTCCGGCCAGATTTTTTCGTGGTAACGCTTATATTCGGCAATCAGCTCTCTATCGTCCTTCAAGTCAAGGGTCAGGCAGTAGCGTCTGTTCATAGCGGCGCGCTCTCGTTTCCCAGGGAAGTCCTTTCCATGCCCAGTATGGCGGCGGGCTTGTATCCCCAAACTCCGAAATAAAGGATGTACACGTAGCACAGCAGCGGCACGAGGAACGCTTTCTGAATGCTGGCCGCGTCGGAAATGCGCCCCATGATCGCAGGAAAAAATGCACCGCCCACGATCGCCATAACCATAAGCGATGAGCCGCGCTTCGTGAGTGCACCCAGATTCTTGATGCCCAGCGCGAAGATTGTAGGGAACATGATGGAGTGAAAGAAACCGATGAACACAACCGCCCACACCGGTACCACGCCGGTAGCCAGTAAAGCCACCGTCGCACAAACGAGAGATGCTCCAGCAAAGAGAGACAGCAAGTTCGCCGCCGCAATCTTTTTCATCAGCCCTGAGCCGATGAACCGCCCGGCCATGAACCCGACCTGGTGCAGCAACAAGTATAGCGCCGCCACTTTCGCCGTCGTTCCCGGAACGGCGATCTGCGCGTAGCGAATCACGAAGCTCGCCCCTCCCACCTGCGCACC
>Ga0066710_100000886_pt1 | contig 20424 bp, 16 predicted proteins | sample GraSoiAngelo_159_FD_79666 | JGI IMG/M metagenome (GOLD analysis project Ga0066710, IMG submission 79666) | Grasslands soil microbial communities from the Angelo Coastal Reserve, California, USA - 14_1009_16_40cm | ecosystem: Environmental > Terrestrial > Soil > Grasslands | place: USA...
CAACCTGTTGCCCGGCGAATAGCGTGTTGAAACAGAGAAAGGCGGCTTCAAGCGGTTCTCCCGTGAGCCGGTAGTGGTTGAAGTGGATAGCAGCCCAAGAATTGACGTGACCCTGGAAATTGGAGAAGTCACCCAAACGGTGGAGTTCTCCGAGTTGACACCCTTACTCGAATCTCAGTCGTCTTCACTGGGGCAGGTTGTCGAGGCACGGAAGGTTGCAGATGCGCCGCTCAACGGCCGAAACCCCCTCGCCTTGGTCGCGTCCCAGGGGTAGTGCCGCAGGGCTCCAAGCAAGACTCTTCAACTGGCAACCCGACTGGCACGAATATATTTGCCTGGGGGAATTTCCAGATTGGCGGCGGTCAGGCCAATCAGAGCGCGGCCTTTCTCGACGGCGGTTCCGTGCATGTAAACTACCTCAATCTCCTGGCTCTCGTCCCCACCCAAGACGCGATCCAAGAATTTAAGGTCCAGACGAACAATCTGGGACCGGAATTCGGGCGGTTTGCAGGCGGAGTGATCAACCTCACGACCAAGTCAGGGTCGAATTCCTTCCATGGGACTGCCTATGAATTCATCCGCAACAAGGTACTTAACGCAAACGATTTCTTCAGCAATGCTTCCGGAATTGGTCGTCCTCCCTTTACCCAGAACCAGTTTGGCGGCAACGCCGGCGGTCGAATCTTCAAAGACAAATTGTTCTGGTTCGGCAGCTACGAGGGATTTCGCCAGCGGTTAGGGCGGTCATATCTGCTCAGCGTACCCACATTGGCATACCGAAATGGCGACTTTTCGGATCTCCGGGACTCCAGTGGGAATCTAATTCCGATCTATGACCCGTTAACCACCTGTGGTCGTCTGGGCAATCCAGCCTGCGCAAGGGACGCTCAGGGGAACGAAATTATCACGCGGCAGCAGTTCCCCGGGAACATTATTCCTCAAGACCGGCTGGATTCCGCTGCGAAGATTCTGGCCGGCTATTGGGCTCCGCCCAACCTAGCAGGGCAGCCCTTTACTCATATCAACAATTTTGCAACCAATGCGAGTGTGGGAGGCAACAACGACCAACTGAACACACGCATCGATTACAACCTCAGTGACAGACAAAGGATTTTTGGGCGCTACACTTATTGGACGAATTTGAGCCTTGCCATTGATCCTTACAAAACCGGGGTTTGCCAGGACCGCTGCCAGGAGAGCTTCAATACTCATCAATTCGTCTTCGCTGACACTTATACGTTTTCACCGACGACGATCCTGGACGTACGTCTCAACTATGTTCGCTTCCATTACGATCGCGCTCCGACGACGCTCGGCACCGACCTGACGACTTATGGGTTGCCGGCCTCTCTGAACAATCAAGTGGCCTGGAAGCACCTCCCGACCGTCGTCCCGCAGGGTTTCGACACGCTTTGGGGGACTGAGGGAGCCGGAAGCGGGATTTTTGCCAGGAACGACAACTACGGCTTCATGCCTAGCCTGACCAAAATCACGGGGCACCATACCCTCAAGGCAGGATGGGAAACTCGGATCCTCCGTCACAACTACGCCCAGAGCAACATCCCAAGCGGGAGATACAATTTCGACAATCTATTGACTTCGGCTAATCCATTTAGTCCTGGGAGTTCGGGTAGTGGTTTTGCCTCCTTCATGCTCGGCTATGGGCATGATGGCAATATAACCACGCCGTCGTTCACCTCAAGCCAGCAAATCTACAACGCGGTGTATTTTGGCGATACCTTCCAGGTCTCGAGGAAATTGACACTGAATCTGGGTCTTCGCTGGGACCTCCAGGGCCCCTGGTCTGAGCGCTATGATCGGATCGATATCCTTCTCCCCACTGCCGAGAATCCTCTGGCGGCGCCGACGGGTCTGCCTCTAAGGGGACGGCTGGGATTGGTAAACTCTGCTGACCGGTCCGGCCGCAACCCCGTTGACATGAGCAAAAGGATGTTTAACCCTCGTTTTGGTTTTGCCTATCAGTTGAGAGACAAAACCGTTGTCCGCGGCGGGTATGGGCTATTCTGGCTTCCCAGCGATGTCATGTGGAATACTGCACCCAACAACAATGTCATCAATACGATCAGCACCCCCTGGGTGGCAACCATCGACGGGGACCTCACACCCTATAATCACTTGAGCGATCCCTTCCCGACCGGAGTCATCCAGCCTCCTGGCCGTGACCCGAGTTTTCAGCAGATTCTTCTGGGAAAGGGTATTAATGCTGCAGTTACCAATGCCCCATACGCCTACGCTCAACAGTGGAATCTTGACATCCAGCATGAACTTCCGGATGGCACGCTTTTCGACGTAGCCTACGCCGGATCTAAAGGTGTCCACCTGCCCGCCCACACACAGAATATCAACCAGTTGCCAGACCAGGCCCTGTCTCTGGGAACAGCCCTGCAGGATCAGGTGCCCAATCCCTTCTTGGGGCTGATTAGTTCGGGGACATTGGCAGCTACTACAGTAGCCCGGGGTCAACTGCTACGCCCGTTCCCACAGTACACCGGTGTGGCGATTGATGAGAACACCAATCGCAACTCAACCTACCACTCGTTGCAGGCGAAGGTTGAAAAGCGGCTTCGAGGGGGTGGCACTATCCTCGCCAGCTACACGGTGGCCAAGCTCATTTCCGATACCGACACGCTCACGGGTTGGCTGGACGCCGGAGGAGGGACGCAGTGGGGCGATACCAATAGCAACAATATTCGCTATGAGCGCTCTCTGACGGCTTACGACGTGCCACAGCGCTTCGTGCTGAGCTACGTCCTGGATATGCCCTTTGGCAAGGGTCAGAAGTTCGGCAAAGACAAGGGCGGTGTGGGAGGCAAGTTGATTTCAGGCTGGGGAATCAATGGAATTACGACGCTCCAGAGTGGGTTTCCCTTGGGGCTGGGGGCAGATAACCTATCGAATTCCTTCGGCGGGTCTAGCCGTCCCGTCAGCACAGGTAAGAGCGGCAAACTGACAGGCAGCACCACCGGCCGGTTGAATGAATGGTTCGATACCTCGGCGTATACCCCGCCGGTGCCGTTCACCTTCGGGAACTTGTCCCGCACTTTACCCGATGTGCGGACCCACGGGATTAACAACTGGGATATTGCTATTTTCAAGAATACAAAGTTTGGTCCGGAGGAAAGGTTTGGAATACAGTTCCGTACCGAGTTCTTCAACACGTTCAACCGAACTCAGTTTGGCTACCCCAATACCAGTTGTTGTCGCCCCGAGCAAGGAGGCTCGAACAATAGCTTTGGCGTCGTGAGTTCGACAGCCAACCTGCCACGTCTTGTGCAGTTTGCTCTGCGGTTTACCTTCTAGTGTTCCCCAGGGGCTTCGACAGAACACCTTCCAAAGAAGTCTGTGGGAGCCCCCTCCACTTCTGCTTCGTTGACTTCATGGCTTCGGGGTTTCAACGCTTATTGCTCAAATTGGTTTGTATTGCCTTTCTCGCTTCCCCTTCGCTTCTCGCTCAGCAGCCCTCCGAGCAGGCCATCATCTCCCACTTCCAGGCGGGCCAGCGAGCGATGAGAAGTGGCCAATTTGAACTGGCCGTCACCGAGTTCAACCAAGTTCTGGGCTTGAGTCCCAACGTTGTCGAAGCACAAGTCAACCTAGGACTGGCCCATCACCTATTGGGGCAGTATATTGAGTCAGTAGACGTGCTGGCCAAAGCCGTCCAGCAGAAGCCCGAGTTGGTGCCGGCAAATTTGTTTTTGTGCATTGGCTACCTCAAGCTTGGTTCATACCAAAAGGCAGTTGCGCCGCTGGAGCGGGCGGTGCGTGTGGAGCCGACCAATCGGGAGGCACGGCGGGCTCTGGCGACCTGCCGCCTCGCTGACGGGGACTATCGCAGGGCAGCTAGAGAATTTCAGGCGCTGTTCACTCTCGAGCCCGACAAGGTAGAGGCCTGGTTCCAGCTCGGACGCGATTACACCGACGCGGCTAGTCGCCTGGTGAGACGCATGTCGCTGGAGCATCGGCGTACCGCCTGGGGTCACCGGCTTGCAGGGGACCTCTACAGCCAGAGCCTGCGCTGGGAACTCGCAGCCCAAGAGTGCCGCGAGGCCATCGCCATTGATCCCACACAGCAGGGTCTGCACGCCAGCCTAGGCAACGTCTATCTGCACCAGGAAAAACCTGCGGAGGCCGGTCGGGAATTTCGCAGCGAGCTGCAGCAGGATCCAGACAATGAACAGGCCTTGCTCGGACTGGCAGAAGTTAACTTGGCCAATGGCATGGTTGGTGGCGCTCGGGAGCAGCTCGAGGAGCTCTGGAAGACTTCGCCGGAGTTTCTGATCCTCCAGGCTGACTTTCCTAAAATCGAGCTGCGACGCGCTACGGTGCAGCGCCTGATTGCAGATCTGCACTCCAGCCCGGCCGATGCTCCATCCCACTTCTTGCTAGTAGCCCTTTTCAAGCTTGCTGGAGAAACAGACCAGGCTGACGAGCATCGGGTCGCGCTGTTGCGCTTCATGAAGGAGAGGGAGCGAGAGCGGCCTGCAACCGGGCAAGACGCACCGGAGCGACTCTGCCAAACTCACCAATACGTTGCTTGCGCTCAGGCACTCGGGTCAAAGGCCCGGCTCGATGACAGAGGCTACCTGCTGCTCGGCAAATCGCGTCTTGCCCTGCGGCAGTTTGAGGCAGCTTCCGACGCCTTCGCTGCTGCGTTGCCTCTCGCGCGTGACAACCCTGAAGTGATCTACCGCCTGGCCCGGTCCTACCAGGCGCTTGCGGACGAGTGCTTCAACCAGGTGGAAGAGCTGGCTCCCGACTCCTGGCGGATGCACCAGATGCGGGCCGAGGCTTACAAGCTGCGCTACGAGGACGAGCAGGCAATCCGGGAGTACGAGCAGGCGGCTCAACTACGGCCCGACACGCCGGAGCTGTACGAAGAGCTGGGGGCGCTTTACCTCAAAAGGAATTCGCTTGACGAAGTGCGGGCAGCCCTCGAGAAAGCGCTGAAGCTGGAGCCCTTGCGGGCGCGCACGCTGTACCTGCTCGGCCAGTTGTACCTAACAGGACGAGAGCAGGAGAAGGCGATTCCTTATTTGGAGAAGGCGCTCCGGTACGACGCTAACTTGCTTGAAGCACGCGCCAGCCTGGGCAAAGCGTATCTACGCGCGGGAAGGCCCGAAGCGGCCGTCAGCGAGCTCAAGAAGGCCGTGTCAGTTGATCTCTATGGCGACCTGCATTATTTGCTTTATCAGGCCTATCGCGACTTGGGCGAGGCAAAACTGGCCCGCGCAGCGCTGAGCCGGTCTGAAGAGATGAGGAAGAATTCAGTGGCTCGGGACCGAGACAAGCTGGAAAGGTGGATGAAAAACTAGCAAGGCCCGCCACCGAAACTGATAGGGGAGCCAAAGTGGGCGGCGCATTAGGCGGGCCGCGCTGTATTCTGGTTCGGGTCTGGAGGAGTTCGAAACGGTCAGGCTGGCAAGCCATTTCGGTTCGACCCGGCCGAGGGTTTTCTTGGAACAGGCTCTCAGTTCTTCCCTGCGGTTCTTCTGAAATTCCTCTCCCCGCACATTACGTACGCCAACCCGACCGGAGTCGATTTCCCATATCTTCGGACAATCACGCCGCATCCTAGGAAAAACCAACGGTCAGATTCCGGGTAGCCGATCTCAAAGCCAGATCTTGGTAACGATTGATAAGAATTGGTCCCGTCCCGGAAGCCTGCGGGCCGCCAATCGACGATAGAACACGGCGTGCAGAATCGGTTCTCTATGTGAAGAGGCGGTTTTCTTCGTGGCTCGTGGGTGGAGTGCCTTCGGACTTCGCAAATAAGTGTGAGGCCGAGTGAGGGGCTGGCTGTTCAAGTGACAGAAACCAGTTTCATGTTCTTGGAAGTCGGAATTTGGGAGAACCTGGTTGGGGACGAAATATCACGTTTTCGGACACTTCCTCGAAGGTATTTCTTGTTCAGCGCTTAACCGCGCCATGCCAAGCCTGCATCTTAGCTCTGGCGGACAAATTGTCCTGCCTCTTCGAAATGTCATTTGGGTATAGGGCGTTTGCTTTCAAGCAAGTCTAGTGAAGGCCTCAAACTGGAACGAGGATTGCAACCCTTTCTTGGGTCGAAGCTTGACAACACCGAGTTTTCCCAAGAAAGGAGACCTAATGAAGAATCAAATGTTAGTCGCAGAAAATAGGTCTGTTCTACGGATCAACGATCATTCACGGCTCTATATTCGGGGGTTCAACACCTTTGGCCTCCCGTTCTCCGAAGTTTCGAAGATTATTGATATCAGCGAAGCTGGAATTTCTTGGCTGATGGATTCTCCGGTCGAGGTGGATTCAATCCTATACCTTGATATTTCCTACACGAATCCCAAGGATCCGCATCCGATTTTGAGGCGAAAGGCGAAAGCCAGGGTGCTAAGGGTGAGCCATAGCAAGGATGGCTATGTCGTTGCTGCTTGCTTCGAGCGCCCCCACCCTGAGTGACTTTTTCCTATCCCTTTCTATCCCTCACCTAATTCCAGTTCACAACAACCCGCCGCGAACTGTCTAGCCTCTACTCCCATCACTCTCGCAACTGCTTGCCTAGTAAACGGACAGGTATCTCCAAACTTCGGCCGCTGCAACTGAGCATACGTTTCATGACTTTTGCTTTTGTTCTCGGAACCGGAGGATGATAGACTTTTTTTGATTGTCATTTTTCTTCTAAGAGGTTTTCATGACGAAAGAGCAACTCATTGAAGCATTGCACGACAAAGCGACCCGTTTGCGCATTCATTCGATTCGGTCAACTGCGGAAGCAGGGTCTGGACATCCCACTTCCTGCATGTCCGCAGCGGATATCGTCGCCACGCTGTTTTTCCACGTGATGCGCTATGATCCAAAGAATCCTCAGAATCCCAACAACGATCGTTTCATTCTTTCCAAAGGCCATGCAGCGCCGCTTCTTTATGCCGCTTGGGCTGAAGCTGGAGCGATTCCCGTAGAGAAACTACTGACCCTCCGTCGCATTAACAGCGAGCTGGAAGGTCATCCCACCCCACGCTGCAAGTGGGTCGAAGTAGCAACCGGCTCATTGGGCCAGGGCCTTTCAATCGGAACGGGAATGGCCCTCAATGCCAAGTTTTTGGATAAGTTGGACTATCGGACTTTCGTGCTGATGGGGGATGGTGAAAGCGCTGAGGGTGGAGTTTGGGAAGCGGCAGCGCTGGCCGCTTACTACAAGTTGGATAATCTGGTCAGCATCATCGATGCTAACCGCCTGGGACAAAGTCAGGAAACCATGCACGGATCCCACATTGAAGCCCACCAGAAAAAATTCAGCGGCTTTGGTTGGCATACGATCGTCATCGACGGACACAAATTCGAAGAAATCCTGGAGGCCTTCGAAGAAGCCGAAAGGGTCAAGGGTCAGCCCACGGCCATCCTGGCGCGAACCAAAAAGGGCAAAGGGGTGTCTTTTGTCGAAGATAAAGAGGGCTGGCATGGGAAGCCACTCAAGAAGGGGGAAGAATTGGAGAGGGCGCTGAAGGAGCTTCCGGTGAACGAAGCCTCTTCTCCGGTTCAGGTCGTGAAACCCTCCTCCAGGACACCAGCAGTAGAAAAGACCTCCAGACAGGCGATTGCTTCTCCCGAATATAAGTTAGGTGAAAACGTTGCCACACGCGAAGCTTTTGGGAGTGCTTTGATCAAAATTGGGGCGGCCGATCCAAACGTCGTTGTCATCGACGGTGACACCAAAAATTCCACTTTTTCCGAAAAATTTATGAAACTCTATCCGGACCGTTTCTTTGAGGGCTTCATTGCTGAGCAAAACATGGTGGGTGTGGCCGTGGGACTCGCGAACCGCGGTAAGGTTCCTTTTGTCTCGACCTTTGGCGCCTTTTTCGGTCGAGCCACGGACCACCTGCGCATGGCCGCTATTTCTAGAGCCAATATTAAGTGTGTCGGATCCCACTGCGGCATTTCTATCGGAGAAGATGGGCCTTCCCAGATGGCGCTAGAAGACTTGGCCATGTTTCGTGCAATTCCCAACTCCCTAGTGTTTTATCCCAGTGATGCGGTATCCACAGAGAGATTGGTGGCATTAGCAGCCAAGCATAGAGGCATGGTTTACATTCGCACCAGCCGGCCCAAGTCAGCCGTTCTCTTCTCCAGCCAGGAATCTTTTGAAATTGGGGGCAGCAAAACGCTACGCTCCGACGTCAATGATAAATTAGCGGTGGTAGCCGCAGGAATTACTGTAGGTGAGGCACTCAAGGCCTATAATCAACTGGCCAGGGAAAACATTTTCATCCGAGTGCTGGATGCCTATTGCGTCAAACCCATCGATGTCAAAGGACTGCTTGAAGCAGCGACCCAAAGCAATAACAGGCTAATTGTTGTCGAAGAACACTACTACGATGGTGGGCTTGGAGATGCCGTACTCAACGCCGTAAGCAACAACGGGATCCAGGTCCACAAACTGGCTGTCCATGATGTGCCCAGGTCGGGAAAACCCGAAGAATTGCTGGAGCACTATGGCATCAGCGCAGATTGCATTGTTAAGAAGGTTAGGGAACTAGTCTGCTAGCTCTTTAGACTTGCGAAAGCTCGGTCGAGTGCCTTTGCCGCTTCATCCACGTCGTTTTTGGAGCAGATCAGTGGCGGGCTAATGCGAATCACGTTACCCCACAGTCCGCCCTTGCCAACTAACAAACCAAACTCCCGGGTCTTTTCAAAAACTCGAAGAACGGCTTGGGGGTTGGGAGTTTTATCCGGGTTCACCAGCTCCAGGGCTTGCATTAGGCCCATCCCGCGGACATCTCCGATAACGGGATATCTTTGCTGGAGTTCTTTCAGCTTGCCCCTCAGGTGTCCACCCACCTCTTTGGCATTCTGCAGCAGGTTGTGTCTTTCGATGTACTCAATTACTGCCAGGGCTGCAGCACACGTGACTGGGTTGCCTCCAAAAGTTGAGAAGGTAAGGTTCTTGTAGCTATCGGCCACTTGGGGACTGGCGATGGTGGCGCCAATCGGTACGCCGTTAGCCATTCCCTTGGCAAAGGTCATTACATCCGGTTCCACTTCCCAGTAAGAAATACCAAACATAGCTTCGCCAGTACGCCCCCAAGCTGTCTGGACCTCGTCAATGATAAGAAGGCCACCATACTTCTTAACAATTCGTTGGACTTCCTTGAAATACTCTTTGGGGGGGGTGATGAATCCACCGACACCCTGAATAGGTTCTGCCAGCAAGCCGGCAATCTGGCCGGAAGTGGTCGTCTGAATGATTTCTTCAATATCCTTAGCGCAACGTAATTCGCAAGAAGGGTAAGTCAGTCCATAAGAGCAGCGATAGCAATAAGGGGAAGCAGCATGAACGATCCCAGGTACGGCTGAAGGAATGACTCTCCAGCTAGACTGCCCGCACATGGCCATGGCCGACTGGGATCGTCCACTGTACCCGTGACGCAAGGTGACGATTTCCTGAGCGCCCGTATACAGCTTGGCTAGCACGACTGCCGTTTCGTCCGCTTCCGTCCCGCTGTTGGTGAAGTAACTCTTTTGCAGATGGCCTGGGGTAATTTGAGCTAGCTTCTCAGCGAGTTGAACCGCAGGCTGGTTAATATAAAGCGTGGAGGTATGCTGTACCTTTCTGCCCTGAGCTTCAATGGCAGCATTGACTTCAGAGTTACAATGTCCGACGCTCACGGTAAGCACGCCGCCGAAGAAGTCGAGGTAACCTTGGCCCTCGGTGTCCCACACCCGCATGCCTTCTGCCCGCTCCATCACTAGAGGCTTTTCATACATGGTGACGGCGCAAGGCCAGATATACTTCTCCTTCTTAGCGATGACATCCTCACTAACTTGGCTTTTCATAATGGTCCTTAACAACCGCTGAAATCGCCTGATAGAGACTCCGATCTCTCCATCGGTCCAACCGCTCTGAATTTTCCATAGCAACCTGTTTGGCATTCACTCGACTGAGAACAGTACGAGCAGACCAGTCCATCCTCTCTGGTCCCTCTGTCAAGACCGGGACCTCGGTGGGATGAGAATTCACAATCACGAAGTTCGCTTTTTCCAGAAAGTCTCCAGTGTCCTCCTTCCACCAGGAGGGTGGCAGAAGCGGGTTGACAACAAACAGGCGAAGATGCGCCGGCACATAATGAACGACGGTATTCCCCTCCATTAAAAGCAAAGTGTGATTCTCAAAATAGCGTGTAGACAACTCCTTGAGCATTTCTGGATAGCCCTCGATTCGAGCTATACACCAGAGTGTTTGTTTGGCCCCCGCCCTCCAAAGCTTTCCGGTATCAGTGTTTGGCTGCGATAGGATTTGGGGATCATGGCAAATGATATATTGCCCTTCAAGGCGACGGCAGGCACAGTCATGATCCTTGACCGGACAAAACTGCTCCTCACGATAGATAGTGGTGAATTTGGCTGCTGAAAAAATCCCCGGAAATGCTTTAAGGATCGACGACACCAAAGATGTTTTGCCCGAGCCATTGCATGGCGCGGCCACTGAGATAACTCTCATGCGCCCAATTGTAACCCAGATTTAGACACACCGTCTTTGTTAATTAGATGCCAGCGCCGAAAATAGCCCAACTTTGGCAGGCTGCGTAACACTCGATATGTCTGATGTTGCTGAGACAATTTGTCTTAAAGCAGGACAAGTTGTTCTCTTCACAAGGGAGATCTCACGATTCTCACGATGTATCTGCAAGAAGAAGGGGGCTCGTACCTTACAGAAAAGAAGATGGTTATGAGACTCACGAAGGGGATCAGGAGATTTGGACTGTTCATTGCCTCAGCTTATGCAGGACTCCAGATTGATGGAGAGGCAACAAATTATGCGCGTCATGCTAACGGACGAGACAGACTTTGCGCAGCCTGAACGTGTGACTGTGCCCGGACATACAATTGGCGCAAGAGCCCAAAGAGAGAAAGCCATTCAAGGCTCCCTGCTCGTCATTGATGACGAAGAAAAGATCCGTGAGGTGCTATCCCTGCTTCTTCGACAGAAGGGACATAAGGTTACGCTGGCAGGGAATGGGCACCAAGCACTCGAACTGGTCAAGAAACACAACATTGATTTGGTTCTCCTGGATATCCGCATGCCAGGGGTAAGTGGCATTGAAGTTCTTAAAGTCCTGCGCGAGACTTACTCCGCTACAGAGCTCCCTGTGATCATGGTAACAGGCGTCAATCAGAGCCAGGACATTGTGGAAGCGCTGAATTTAGGAGCCAACGATTATGTAACCAAGCCTATTGACTTCCCGGTAGCTTCCGCTCGCATTCAAACCCAGCTGCTCCAGAAGAGGATGGAGGAAGAGTTACGCGAGAGTGAGGCACGCTATGCTCTGGCTACTCGTGGTGCCAACGACGGACTGTGGGATTGGAATCTTGAAACGGATCAGATCTATTTTTCGACACGCTGGAAATCGATGCTTGGTTACGAGGAGAGCGAGATCGGGAGCAGTTCGGAGGAATGGTTCAATCGAGTGCATCCTGAGGACGTCGACCGAGTAAAGGCAGAGATTCAAGCCCATGTCCAAGGGCTAACCCCTCACTGTGAAAGTGAATATCGCATATTGCAAAAGGATGGGACCTTCCGATGGATGTTGAGTCGGGGGCTTGCATTCCGCGACGCAGAACAAAAACCTTTGCGCATGGCGGGTTCGCAGACTGACATCACGGAGGCCAAGGTGGCCGACGCGCTTACGGGCCTGCCTAACCGGGTACTGTTTATGGACCGGCTGAGGCGCTTGATCGAACAATCCAAACGACGCCAGAACTCTCTGTTTGCAGTACTCTTTCTAGACCTTGATCGCTTCAAGATAGTCAACGATAGCCTGGGCCATCTGATCGGAGATCAACTGCTCATCGCGATAGCTCGCAGGCTGGAGAGCTGTCTGCGTTCCAGCGATACAGTCGCGCGTCTGGGAGGGGGATATACGGTTGCGCGTACGGGGGGAGACGAGTTTACAATCCTGCTCGACGATATCAAACAAGTTAGCGACGCCACCCGCGTGGCTGAGCGGATCCAAAAGGAGCTGCTCTTGCCCTTCAATCTAAGCGGTCACGAGGTGTTCAGCACGGTAAGCATTGGAATCGCCATTAGTGCAACAGGTTATGAGCAGCCCGAAGAGCTTCTCCGCGACGCCGACACGGCGATGTACCGTGCCAAGGCACTTGGCAAGGCACGCTATGAGGTATTCGACACGACTATGCGCGACGATGCTGTGGCACGTTTGCAGTTGGAGACAGATCTGCGACGGGCTATCGAGCGCGAGGAATTTCGAGTTTACTACCAGCCCATTGTGTCCTTGAGCACGGACCGAATCAGCGGTTTCGAGGCTCTGGTGCGCTGGCAACATCCAAATCGCGGGCTGGTCTCCCCAACAGAGTTCGTCCCTGTGGCGGAAGAAACTGGAATGATCGTTCCCATCGGCTTGTGGGTACTCCGCGAGGCATGCCGCCAAACACGCATCTGGCAAAATCGATTTCGGTCGACCTCTTCCCTGACGGTTAGCGTGAATCTTTCCGGCAAACATCTTATGCAAACACGTCTGGTCCAACAGATCGACCAAATCCTCGAGGAGACTGGACTCGATGCATATAGTTTGAAGCTGGAGCTCACGGAAAGCATGATCATGGAAGATCCTGACACTGCAACCGCCATACTCATGCAACTGAGAGCCAAGCATATCAAAGTCGGTATCGATGACTTCGGCACAGGCTATTCATCCCTGAGCTACCTGCACCGCCTTCCGATCGATGCGCTGAAGATTGATCGCTCCTTTGTCAACAGAATTGGCGTTGATAAAAAGAATTCAGAGGTCGTCCAGACGGTGCTGAGACTTGCCCATAATCTGGGAGTAGATGTAACAGCGGAAGGCGTAGAGACAGTGGAACAACTGACTCAGCTCAAAACTATGGAATGCGAATACGGGCAGGGTTATTATTTCTCTAACCCGGTAGACCGAGAGGCTGCAGAATTACTGCTGATGGCGGAACCCTGGCGGCAAGGAAACAAGAGTGGGAAAAGTGAAAAGGCAGGGAAGGAACGAAGATCTTCCGACCGAATTATCGATGACTCCGTCATTATTGTAAATGGTTGTGATCCGTCTGGACTCCCATTTAGCGAAACTACGAAGGCAAACGATGTTGGTGTGGATGGAATTTCTTTCTGGTTAAGAAATGCAATTGGAATCGGCGCTCTTCTGGATTTGAGCATTTTAGCGGGCAAATATGAAGTGGCAAATTCCCTAACCTTCAGAGCTAAAGTACGTGTCTTGCGCGTTTCGGGACCGAACGCTGACGGTGAGCCATTCTTGGTTGCAGCTCAGTTCCAGGGCGAGATCCTGAAGTTAAGAGATACTTATGACAACGATAGCATTGCCAGAGAATTACAGCAGGCCAAGGAATATGATGAGTCAGTTCGCGACCTTGATTCTTCCCTCGATAGATTTTTCGAATGCGGATCACCGATACAATTTTGAAATGTGACCCAAGGCTTAAAGAGCGCGGCTTCTAAGATCTTTTCGTTTGGCAGGGATCACGATATGAAGCGCTCTCTCACATCAGATCCAGGCACTATACACGTTTCTCTCTTCCCAAATAGCTTGTACCGGTGCTTCGCCACGAGGTTGTATAGCCTGTCGCGGATCGGCACCGGTATTAACGTGCAGGCGTACAGCACAGGCCACGGCTTGTTCAATCGCTTCACTACTCGCAACGCGGCAGTTGATCGACTGTAGACTTGCCCCTCCTCAATCAGAATAAAAGTATCCAGTTGACTCGGATGCAAACCGTGTTCCTGCAACAATCTTTGACCTCCAGAAGATTGTAATGCAGCAAATTTGAAACGCTTGTGTGGATCTCGACGAATTACAAAATTAACCGAACTGTTACACAGATTGCAAATACCATCAAAAAGGATAATTGAGGTTCGTCTGTTGGTGTCCATTAGCAGCTCTCATACCAGAAAAGATACAGAGGCTGCTCGGAAGTTTACTGCTGGCCCTTCACCATGATTCATACCCAAATAAAGTCTCTGAACAGAAGCGGTGAGTTATCGGCTCACACCATCATTGTTTTTGACGCCACCTTTTACGGTCGGCAGCATCTTTTAAGCAACAGGAGTTTGATCCCAGCGAAGAAATATAGTTTCTTAGCTCGGTCCTTCATGTCTGCCGATAAGCAGTTGCATATTCCAACCGTTCGGCAAATTCAGCTGCGAGCTCAGGTGGCAGGCCAGCGGACTGCAGCCCCTGACCAGGGTCTTATCAGAACGCTACTTCTTTTTCAGCCTATCCCGATAATGTTGTCGGAATTCCGCAATCTTCTGCGCGATGACCAGGCGGCAATAGGGTTGCTCACCGTTCAGTTGAAAGTATTCCTGATGATAATCTTCTGCCTTGTAGAACGCAGTAAATGGAGCGATCTCTGTCACGATTGGTGCTTTCAATACCTTGGCTGCCTGGATGTCTTTGATCACTTGCGTGACCACGGCTCTTTGTTCCTGGCTACGGTAAAAAACCACTGAGCGATACTGCGTGCCTACATCAGGTCCCTGGCGATTCAGAGTGGTGGGGTCGTGTATCGTAAAGAAAATCTCAAGGAGTTCTTTCAACGAAATGACGTTCGGATCAAATGTGATCTGAACCACTTCTGCATGCCCTGTTGTGCCTGTACAGACTTGGCGGTACGTCGGGTTAGCGATCGAGCCGCCTGAATAACCAGACTCCACCCGCTCGACACCTCTTAGTTCATCAAAGATCGCCTCAATGCACCAGAAACACCCGCCACCGACTGTCAGAACTTCTTTGCCTTGCAGAGTGCCAGGAGATTGATTTTTTGGTTGGCTCATATTTGCACTGTTCTCTAAGGTACTGGTCAATATTAGACCGCTCAAGAATAAACTCTTTAAAAATGTGCGTGTCGTCATCGGGCCATGTCCCTCTTTACTCCCTGATCATAACACATTCTATTAGGGGCCTAATCATCCTATTGAACGGTAAGTTGAACCAATACGAAATATGCGTTCCAGTCTAGGAAGGACTCAGGAAACTAACTCACTCGGATTGTTAACCAAGGAGGGAGGTCAGCACTGGACTTAGAAGAGGGACTGGAAAATGTAGAGACCATGGGCCGGGAATCGGCAGCTTTATCTCTTGAAAGCCTGGTCACTGCACTGTTCGTGAGGAACTGACCGACCTCAGCCGCGATCTTGGTCGGGTTCATCCATGCAGAGGTTGGATGGTTGGCCCGCGAAGAGATTGGCAACTGGGAGGGTCTGGTGTCCCAGCATTTCCTCCATCATCATTCGGCAGCGAAGCGACATCTTGCAACCACCAACGTGACATCGTCTTGCTGTTCGCGACTGCTGAAGGTGCTTACTTTCTCAAGGATTCTTTCCAGCAACCGCTCGACCGAGAGATGGCACTCGGCGCGAACTACGTCGATCAGTCCTTCTTCGCCAAACTCCCGACCGTCCTTGCTCATCGCCTCTGTGATACCGTCTGTAAAGAGCAGTAACGTGTCGCCAGGTACCAGCTCCGCTTCGCAACTGGTACAATCCCACTCGCTGAACATCCCGAGAATGGTTGACCCAGCATCCAGCCGCTCAAGGGTGCCGTCGCTCCGAAGGAGGAGGGGAGGTAGATGTCCACAATTGACGTAGCGCAGCCGACCCGTTCTGTCCTGGTACTCCGCAAAGAATAGCGTGGCGTAGCCAGCTTCGGGTGTGTTTTCGTAAAAGAGTCGGTTAACCGATTTGAGGAACCTGGATAAATCCTCTAGAGCCAGGGCGTACTGGCTACGAAGATTCGCCTGCAGATTAGCCATCAACAGCGCACCCGCAATGCCCTTCCCGGAGATATCACCGATAACGAACGCCAGATGCCCCAACCCTAGATCCAAGAAGTCGTAATAGTCGCCGCCAACCTGACGAGCCTGCACGCATACCCCCGCGTACTCGAGCGTTTTGAGGGACGGGCGTCTCTGCGGAAAGAGCCGGGATTGGACCTGCTTGGCGATTTCCATTTCGTGAGCGGCCCGACGCTCGACCTCCTTCTGCTCCTCGACCGCACGGCGCTGAGCGTTCAAAAGATCAGCAAGCCAGGCCCCCTGAATCAAATGGAACTCGTTGTCGTCGATATCCAGAAAAGTCGCGTGAATGCCCCAGGGCATTGGCGTCGGAGCCTGGTTAAAGCGAACCCCACGAGCCGACCATTCCCGGAATTTGGCGGCGATATCCTCAGTCTCCAGCGCCACCCCGGTGCGACAACCGATCTTGCACCTCTCTTCAGTGCCCCTCAGCGGTTTGAGCAAAGCAAGAACGACGGAACCATCTGGAGGAACGACCGCGACCCAGCGGCTCTCGGTGTTCATTGGGGCGTCAACGACGAGCCGGAAACCCAGCTTTTCGATATAAAACTTGATGCTTTCATCTTGATCGAGGACGTGGACCGTGATGCTGTGGATGCCAAGGTAAGGTTTGGCCTGATCGGATGCGGCGCTTCGAGACAGCTGATAGCGCCCGAGCCATTCATGCCATTCGTCTGGAGGGGTGACTGGTCGACTCTCAACCATGCCAGCGATGATATAATGAGTTCGTCATGAATTCCACCTCATTCAAGGAGACAGCCTGTTTCACCGGTGTGCCAGACGAATGGTTAAGGTCGGAGGGGTAACCTGCTCCAGAGAAATTCCCGGTGGGAGATTCAGGTTCTGGGATTTGACAGCGATGATGTGTAGACCTTCCTTCATCCCGATCAGATTGACTCTTACAACTAATTGATTTTCATCCAAAGTGCTGAAGAGTCTTGTGGCAGCTTGGAGTTGGACTGCCAGCATATTGTTGGAAGGGTCGGTGATCTCGAGGCCTGCCGGAACGTTTACATATTCAATCGGGACAGTAAACGTCCGGACAGAAACCCCTGTCATGAATACCAGTCCCCAAACCAGGCAGGCCATTCCAAAGGCCAACAGTTTCAGTTTTAAGTTACCGAACAAACGCGCGCCAATCTTTCGACTCGACAGAGAAGGCTCAGAAGTGCCGGCCTTTTCCATCTGCTGAATCAAATCGGTGACATTCTCCATGCGGCGTATTACAGAATCTTCCACCCAGCTCACCTCGCCTCTCTCTTCCGAGACGACGATAACCTTCGCATCCGATTGCTCAGCCAAGCCAAGGGCTGCCCGGTGTCGAGTGCCATAATAATTTGGCAGGTCCTCGCGACTGGTTAGAGGCAGGAAAACACCGACTCGAGAAATACGACCTGCTTCAATCACGACGGCGCCATCGTGCACAGGGGATACCTTTCGAAAAATAGCTTCAAGAATCTCTCTTGAAATCATGCCCTCCAAGGGAACGCCTCCAGTGAGCAGGTTCTTTAAAGAATCCGTTTTGGCGAGAACGATGAGGGCCCCTCGCTTGATCGCAGCCAGTGCGAATGCCGTTTGGGCAATGGCAATGCCTTCCGAGGTTGGCTCTAACTGCATCTGGCGCACCAGGCGGTTGAGTAGATCTAAGTGGGTCAAAGCATGGCGAATCTCCGAATGATAGACCACTACCAACAACACCACGGCCGCAATTGCCGCAACGTGTAAAACCCAAGCAGTCACAATCAGGTCCAATTGCCGGGCCAGGCTTCCAGTCAGGACCAAGGCCCCAATACCCACGAAGAGTCGAAGAACCCGAATTTGTCTGCCCCAGCGCAAAAGCCAATAAATGACCGTGACAAGAACGAGAAAGTCGACGATGTTTTGCCAGCGGATAAAGAGGATCTTCGACATGACTCTTCTGAAAATCCCAGCGGCTCTCCTGAAATCCCAAAGCTCCCCCTCGTCAGCTAAGTCTCGGCTAAGGAGGGGAAGCCGACGCCCAAACTCACGGCAGGGGCGGTTCCTTCGGAATACCTATAAGGGGATGAAATAGGCCGAGGGGTTGGTTGTCTTTTCTCCAGGAGAAAGAGACACTTCGTTCCTTGTCTCCTCTCTTGAGCAAGGAGACGCCTAATGGCCAGGACCCCCCTGCGTCTCGCGTCGGGTCTGGTTCGTATCGAGGCGAAACATTCAATGCCCACCCGTCAAGGAGGAGCATTGGCTCAACCCCTTCGAGGAACGCCCAATTCTCATCGGCTGCAAACGCGCACGGTCGCCATGATTGGCTCCCCAGAATGAGAAAGGCTCCACCTTTTAGGGCTTTTTCCCTGGCCCTTTGTTATCCAGTGAAAATTGCACACTGTTCCGCAACTTCGTCAGCAAGTCCCCCAAACTGGCTTTTTCTGCCGTGTTGAGTCTCGAACAAATCTTTCGCAAATCCAAATAGTGTTCTGGCAACAGCGATTCCAACAAGGTCTCACCGGCTTTCGTTATCCGCGCCACGCGCACTCGCCGGTCGCGCTTATCGGTGACACGCTCGACCAGGCCCTTTCGTTCCAGACTGTCCACCAACCCAGTGACGTTGGCCCGGCTGACCAGCAAAAGCTCACCTATCTCGTACAATGGGCATCCTTCACCGCCATTGCGGCTCAGAATCATGAGCAGATTGAAAGAGGACGGTGAAAGTCCATGCTTGCCCAGGGCACGCGCCAGGTGCGCCGCAGTGACGTTATAGGTGTAGGCCAGGTTCAAGAGCACCTGCACCGAAGGCCAATGAAATTGCGGGTAGCGTTGTCCCTGTTGGCGCACTCGATCTCGATAGTATATCTCTCGCTTGTCAGTTGGGGTTTGCTTCGGTTTCGTGGTCACACCCACTAGTCTAACAAGAATATCATTAACTGGTAAATAATTAAGTTCCTAACTATATTTTGCCGTTCGATTCTGCTATGCTAGGATTAGTTTTTTTGGGTCAGCGAGAGGTTAACCATGAAATCCCTTTTCCTCGTTACGCCTGAGCCCAGGCGCCAGTGGCTAGGCATACGCCCTTTAGCTGGCGCCCGCGGTTTACTGCTGGCAAGCCTGGTTTCTTTTCCCGCCTGTTCCGGGAATCGAGCCAGTGCGACAACAGAACAGGCCGCCCTGCATGAAGCTGCGCCAGTGACTGTTGCCACGGTGATTCAAAAGACTGTCCCAGTTGAGGCGCGGGCCATTGGAAATGTCGAGGCTTATTCCACAGTCTCGGTTAAAGCCTTGACTGGTGGAGAACTGATGAAGGTGTATTTCAAAGAAGGACAAGAAGTAAGAAAAGGGGAGCTACTGTTCCAGATTGACCCTCGCCCATTTGAGTCTGAACTCAGGCGGGCCGAAGGGAATCTCGCCAAAGACACGGCACAGGCCAAACAAGCGGAAGCTAACCTGGCCAGAGATATGGCCCAGGCAAAGAATGCCGAAATGCAAGCGCGTCGTTATGCGGACTTGTTCAAGGAAGGCGTCGTCGCCCGGGAGCTTTTCGACCAGTTTCGGACCAATTCGGATGCTTTGGAGGCAACCATCCAGGCCGACAAGGCCAGTTTAGAGTACTCCAGTGCTGCCATTCGGTCGGACAAGGCTGCCGTTGAAAATGCCAAACTTCAGCTTGGATATTGTACGATCCGTTCCCCCATGGAGGGGCGCACAGGTAACCTCATCGTTCACCAGGGCAACATTATCAAAGCGAATGAAAACCCGCCCCTGGTAGTGATCAACCAGATCCAGCCCATCTTTGTGACCTTTTCTGTCCCTGAGCAGTATTTAACGGAAATCAAGAGCCGTATGGCCGCGGGCAGACTCGAAGTGAAAGCGATGATTCCCCAAGAGGAGGGGCGTTCCGCTCAAGGGACTCTCACTTTTGTGGATAACATGGTTGACTCGACTACGGGCACAATCCGGCTCAAGGGTACATTCTCCAACCAGGAGAAGCGGCTCTGGCCAGGCCAATTTGTCAACGTGGTTGTCACGCTTAGTAAGCAAGCCAATGCAATGGTGGTTCCTTCCCGGGCTATTCAAACTGGGCAGAACGGGCAGTATGTTTTTGTCGTCGGACCCGATCTGAGGGTGGAATCGCGACCCGTGGTTATTGGAACTTCGCTCAGCGGCGAAATCGTTATCGAACGCGGGCTCAAACCCGGAGAGACTGTAGTGACCGATGGTCAACTTCGGTTGGCTCCCGGAGTAAAGGTTGAAGTCAAAAAGGGCCTGGGAGGCAACGAGAAGAAGGGCTCATGAGTATCGCGGAGCTTTTCATTCGTCGTCCTGTGATGACGACGCTGGTGATGTTGGGAATCCTTCTTTTTGGGGTGATGGGATATCGTCTGTTGCCCGTCAGCGACCTGCCCAATGTTGACTTTCCCACCATCCAGGTCTCCGCTAGCCTTCCCGGGGCTAGTCCAGAAACTATGGCTTCGTCGTTAGCGTCTCCTCTGGAGCGCCAGTTTTCTACCATTGCTGGCGTTGATTCGATGACTTCGATCAGCGCCCTCGGGCTTAGCAACATTACCATTCAGTTCGCGCTAAACCGAAGCATTGATGCCGCGGCAC
>Ga0066710_100000887_pt1 | contig 20410 bp, 20 predicted proteins | sample GraSoiAngelo_159_FD_79666 | JGI IMG/M metagenome (GOLD analysis project Ga0066710, IMG submission 79666) | Grasslands soil microbial communities from the Angelo Coastal Reserve, California, USA - 14_1009_16_40cm | ecosystem: Environmental > Terrestrial > Soil > Grasslands | place: USA...
ACGACTCCCCGGGTTGGCGTCTTGTGCCCGCGCCGTTCGTCTGATTCCCGCGGGATGCGCCGAGACTCGTTCGAGCGCGTTCTTCGCGAGTTGGGCTGGCGCCCTGGGTCAGATCTGATTCTCGACTACCGGGAGATGGAGAAGGAAAGCGCCGCGCTGACAGAGTCGGCGGCCCCGCTTGTACGTCTCAGGGTTGCCGTCATCGTGACGTGCGGCGGCCGGGCCACTCGCGCAGCCCAGCAAGTAACGAGCGTAATCCCAATCGTGATTGCTGCCACCACCGACCCGAATCGTTCGGACTTCTTCTTCGACATGCTCGTCCGCGGTCGCCGCAACAACGTCACGGGGCTGGTCTTGTTGACGACGGACGCTGCCCCCACAGCCCTTGAACTGCTCAGCCAGGCTGGCCCGGGGTTCGACCGCATCGCCGTTCTGTGGGACAGGCGCAGCGCCTCCCACCCGTCAAGACTCAAGGCAGTGGAGAATGCGGCACGGACCCTGGGTGTTCAGGTCCGGCCCGTCAGTGCCGGGAGTCTCATGGATCTGATGCCCGCCTTCGCGGCGATGCGGCGCGAGGCCGCAAAGGGCGTTTTGATTCTCGGGAGCCCATATTTCTTCGCCGAGACGCATCGGCTCGTCGAGTTGGCCGCGAAGTTTCGCCTCCCGACGATGTTCGCTTCAAGGGACGCTTTGGAAGCGGGCGGCCTGATGAGCTATTCACCGAATTACGACGTCTTGTATCGGCGGACAGCCGGCTATGTCGACAAGATTTTACGAGGCGTGACGCCTGCGGACCTGCCCATTGACCAGTTCTCCAAGTTCGAGTTTGTCATCAACCTCAAGACCGCCAAGACGCTCGGCCTCACGATCCCACCGTCGCTGCTGCTGCGCGCGGATCAAGTCATCGAGTGAACGACCGTCTCTGGCACCCCTGGCTGCGCGTCCAGCGCTCGACCATCCCACCGGTCGCGGCGCTCCGTCCGTGCACCTGACATCTTCGTCGTCGGTCAGATACCAGCCGGCGTCGTGAGGCGCGCAATGCCGGTGGTCGGCCGGCCTGGCTGGACCCTTGCACCCCATTCGGACGAGATCCGTATGCAAATGAGAACGCTCGCCACGGTCATCGCTCTTCTCGTCGTCGTCACCGCATCGCTCTTCGTCTGGAGCAGCGAGACGACTGTCGTGGCGACCCACGCGCTGGCAAGCGAGGTCAAGAGCCAGGACGCCCGAAAGGCGCTCGCGGCGAATCCGCGCAACGAGCGTGAACGCGAACAGTCCACGAAGCAGGAAGAGCTGAAGCGCGCGCGATTATTGGGCTCATGATGCTGCTCGGAGCTCAACACGGTCGGTGATCGACCGGCGGAGAGTTTACTTCTCTCTTTCTCTCACGCCTGCCCACTCGCCGTCCTCGCCGTCTTAATAACCCAGCCTGCGCCGACCGCGCCGGTCCCGACGTCAGGAGGAGAATCCCGGTGAGAGAGGGGCAAATTTCTACGAGTCAAGGCTCTTGCGATCGACAGGTCACCATCGAAGGAGATGGTGAGCGCCACTACCGTCTCGGGCCGGCGCAGCCGCATGATGACCATGGCGTCCTGAAGATCGGCGATGGGCTCGTCGCTGCAACCGACTCCACGGCGAACGGCGACGCTCTCGTCACGATGCCCTGCGGGTGCGCCCGCCTTCTGTTCGCGAGTTGATGGGCTCGAGCCTCGCCGCCATCGACAGGGCCTCGCAGCGCCGTTCACCTACGCTCTCGACGCTCTCCGGAAATCTCCCCGCCGCGACTCAGGGATTCACCCGATTGCTGGTCGCCGGCACTCTTCGGAACCGAGCCGCGACTAGCTGCCGCAGGGCATCACGAGAGGCCGACGACCGCGCCGATCCCACCACCCACGAGCGTGCCGATGCCCGGGAACAAGACGCCGTTCGGTTCAGTGTTAGACTGCCGTGGCCTTCCACTGGGGGCCTCCGACAGACGCAGCAGGCGTCGGACCCCCCTGGCATCTGGCTTGACGTTCTCCCTCTTCGGCGCCCCGGTGTCGTGCGCCCAAGGTGAGCCAGATGGACGAGCATGTCCTTCGACAAATCGCGCGAAAGGTAGTCCAAAACGGAAAGCTCCCGTGTCGTCGACCTGATCGTACCTGGGGCGGACCAGGGGTCGGCGCCCCATGTGCCGTGTGCGGCGTGCCCGTCGGACGAGACGAGATGGAGTTCGAGATTCAGTTCGCCCACGATGGTGACAACCCCGGCTTGGATAAGTTCCACGTCCACATTCGCTGCTTCGCAGCGTGGGAGTTCGAGCGCGGCGGGTCATGATGCCGCCGTCACCCAGGATCGCGTCATGGAGATGGGTCGTCATCCTCGGCGCCCTTTCTCTTTCTCTCGTCGGCTGTAGCCTGCACTACGTCAAGCCGGGCATCTCACAGATGGAAGCCGATCGGGATAACTTCGAGTGTCAGCGGGACAGCCAGCAGTACATGGCCACTCAGTATGGCGGGAACACCTTCGTGAATCGCCGCCTCTACGCGCTCTGCATGCAGTCGCGCAGCGACGTGAGAGTGGAGTAGTTAGAACCCCCTCGCGAGGAAGCCGATCACGACACCGATCGGCCCGAGGATCTGAAGCCAGAACTGCCGCTTCTCCAGGCTCTCGATCCGCGCCTGTGCCTTGTCGAGCGCCGTTTCGCTCCTCGCGATCGCCTTCTCCGCGCGCTCGAGCGCGAGCGCCACGCGGGCGTCGTCCTGCTCCCGTCGCTTCTCCCGGTCCTCGGCTATTGTCCGACGGGACCCTCCTGCTGGAGCCGCCGGTACGCCTGGCTATTCAGTCCGCCATCCTCGCCGGTCTCAGGTGGCGCGCTTCGACGAGCAGCTCGTCTCGCGCTTCCCATCTCTGGCATCCCCGCAGCCTCCCGCAGCATCCCAAGGGCATGATGACGAAGCGAATTCTCGTACCGGTTGGACAGTCAGAGAGCCATGCAACGATGTCGGTCGTGCGGGGAGTGGCGCTCGATCAGGGCTCGATCGTACGGCTGCTCCGGGTACTACCGGTTCCGGAGCGCGTGGTGGGGCCCTACGGCCGCCCCATTGCGTACGTCGACCAGGAGATGCAGCGACTCACGGCGCAGGGGCTCGACGAGCTGGTGTGTCCCGCCGCCGAGCTCGAGGGCGTGCCCGTGGAGCGCGTGGTCCGTTTCGGCGAGCCCGCCACGGAGATCCTGCTCGAGGCCGAGGCGTTCGACGCCGATCTCATCGCCGTGACGACGGGCACCCGCAGCCGGCTCGTGAGCGCGCTGGCGCCCGGGGTCGGCGAGCGCGTGCTGCGTGAGGCGCCCGTTCCCGTTCTCCTCCTGCGCGATTGACCACGATGTCAGGATCGCGGCCTGGCTTGGCGTCATCGCCCCCGCGGCCGAGCTGAGCCGTCCGGAGCTGATCGACCGCAGTAAGAAAAGCGCCGAGCTCGCCCGCGTGCGCGTGCGCGAGCTGATTCACCGCCCATAGCGACGGGGATGGTCTTCGGAGCCTCGCGATCTCGGCCACCTCGTGGCCACGGCCGGCGCCCGAAGACGACGGGCGACGATGTTGCGCGTCCGGACGAAATCGCTCGGCGCCGCCCGGATCACATCGTCGACGTCGCGGACCCGGATCGGCGGCATGGCGAGCAGAGCGTACCAACCCGCCGTCTCGATGATCGGGCATTCCTTGGATTGACCGGGCGTCAGAATTTGCCCGGCACCCGGGTCATCTGAGGCGAGGTTGATTGGGCGGACGGGGTGATGAGAGAGTTGCCGGCGTGACGATGAGCGGGCAGACGGCGCTGGTCACCGGCGCATCGCGGGGGCTGGGGCGGGCCATCGCTGTACGGCTGGCGCGTGAGGGCGCAGCGGTGTGCGTGAACTTCGTCACCAGCGTGACCGACGCAGACGGAGTCGTGGACGAGATCCGGGGCGCGGGCGGGCGAGCCATCGCGGTGCGCGCGGACGTCGGAGATCCGGCGGAGGTGCGGCGCATGGTAGAGCGGGTGGAGGGTGAGCTGCCCGCCATCGGCATTCTCGTGAACAACGCAGGCGTGTCGGTCCGCGGGACGCTGGAGACCTTCGAAGGGGCGGACCTCGAGCGAATGCGCCGAACGAACGTCGATGGCCTCATCCACGTGACGCGGACGGTGGTCCCAAGCATGAAAGAGCGCCGGTACGGGCGCATCGTGAACATCACCTCCATCGCGGCCCACGGCACCAGCCTACCCGGCACAACATTCTATGCCGCCACCAAGGCGGCGGTGATCACGCTCACGCGGCGCTTCGCCATGGAGCTCGGTCCCCACGGCATCACCGTCAATGCGGTAGCGCCGGGCTTCTTCCCCACGGACATGTCGCAACGCCGCCGCAGCGGTGAGGAGTTCGCCGTGGCCGAGAAGCAGATCAGCGAGCGTTCGATGGTCGGGCGCGTCGGCCACCCGCACGACGTCGCGCACGCCGTGGCCTTTCTCGCGGCGCCGGAGTCAAGCTTCATCACCGCGCAGGTGCTCACGGTGGACGGCGGGCGCATGGACTACATCGCGCATCCGTGACCGCGGCCGGCCGCCCGCTCATCCGCTCTGCACCGTGCTCCGGTTCGTAATCAAGTAGGTCGCGGGTTCGACTCCCGCCCCGGATCACGACCTCGCCGTCTAGAACGTGTGTCGCCCCCGGCGTGGCGCTTCGCTTGCGCGGCGTGCGATGCTACGCGCGTGACCCGCGAACGACGCACGACATCCACGCTGGGGGCGTCGCTGCGCCGGATTCTCTGCATCGCGGCCCACCCGGACGACCTCGAGTTCACGGTGGCCGGCAGCGTCGCCAGGTGGACGAGCGAGGGGCGCGCGGTCACCTTCTGTCTGGCCACCACCGGCGGCGCCGGGACGAATGAGCACACGCCGTCGAGTGAGGGCCTCATCCCGATCCGCAAGGACGAGTCGCGCGAGGCGGCGCGCATCCTCGGGGTGCACGACGTGATCTTCCTCGGTCACCAGGACGGTGTCGTCGAGCCGACGATTGCCCTCCGGCGCGATCTCGCGCGCGTCATCCGTGGCTGTCGGCCCGACGTCGTCGTGTGCGGCGATCCGACGGTTCGCTACTACGGGAACGAGTACCTGAACCACCCCGATCACCGTGCCGTCGCGAGCGCGGCGCTCGACGCCGTGTTTCCGTCATCCGAGACGCGCGCGATCTTCCCCGAGCTGCTGACCGAAGGCCTCGAGCCTCACAAGGTGAAGGAAGTGTGGCTCAGCGGCGCGATCCCGCCCGACACGTGGATCGACATCGGCGACACGCTCGCGATGAAGTGCGCGTCGCTCAAAGCGCACGTGTCGCAGGTGGGCAAAGGGGAGTGGGTCGACGAACTCCTGCGGGGCTGGGCCGTGCGCGACGGCAAGCACGTCGGCGTCGGGCACGCCGAGGCGTTCCGCCGAATGGTTCTGTCCGGCGGAACGTAGGTCAGACGCCGGGGTAGCGATTGTTCCAGCGGTCCTGGAACGTGATCTCGGCGAGAGGACGGCCGCGGCCCACCGGACCGAACTTTCCCATCGGATAGCCGATAGGCAGGATGGCGTAGGAGTGCACGCCGGGCGGGAGCCCGAGGGCGGCTTCCGTCTCCTTCTCGTGCATCAGGTGACGCGTGGTGAGGGTCGCGCCCAGTCCGAGGGCGCGCGCGGCGAGCAGCATGTTCTGCACGGCCGGATAGATCGACGCGCCCGAGCCGCGATTCGGCGTGCCGGTGCCGTGATCGAGACACGCGACGATCCACACGGGCGCCTCGTGGAAGTGATCGGTGAGATATTCCACCGCCGCCATCTGCCGCAGGTAGGCGTCCTTGGTCACGCCGGGCGGTGGCGTGGCGGTGCGGTAGTGGGGGCCCATCACCTCGTCGAAGGCGCGCTTGTAGAAGACCTGCACCTGCTGCTTGATCACGGGATCCTTCACGACGAGAAAGCGCCAGGTCTGGAGATTCGCCCCGTTCGGCGCGCACACCCCGGCCGCGAGAATCTTGCGGATCAACTCGTCGGGCACGGGGTCGGGCTTGAGGCGGCGCATCGCGCGCATGGTCTGCATGGTCTCGAAGAGGTCGTGCATGGACGCAGCATACTGCATGTGAGCGAAGGTCTGCTTCCGAGCCTGGCGACTGCCGCCTCGCGTGATGAGTCAGGAGGCGGCAGTCACCCGGCCACGGCGAATCGAGTTCGTTGACCCTTTACTGCACGCTGGCCGAAGGCGCGTCGTCGGTCGGCTCGCTCCCGGCGTGAGTATCGGCGCCGAAGGAGACGCCCACGACACGATACTGGCCATTCTCTTCCTTCAGCGTCACCGTGGCCGGGCCGCGCATCTCCTTGTCACCGACGCGAAGTCCCAGTTCCTGTACGGCTACGCCTTTCACTTCGTCGCCGGCTCGCACCGTCGACAGACCACGGAACGGAAACACGATCATGACCTCTGACTTCCGCGAGGCCGGCGAGAGATCGAAGATCTTGTCACCGAGCCTGACCGAGATCGACTCGGCAGCGACGGGCCGCAGGTCGTCCCAACTCTCGTGTCCCCAGCCCACCAGAAACGCGCGCACCGCTTCGATGTACGGTGGAGCCGACATTTCCTGCTCGGCCCGGGCGGCCACAGGCGACACGCACAACAGCGCCAACGCCAGCACTGATCCCCAACGAAGCTTCATGGCAGCACCTCCTGAGGCCCACTGAGGCAAGGTGAGTACCAAAGCCGCCGGTGGCGCGAAACGTTCGACTTCTCAACGATTCGCGGTGGGCCCCGGCCAAGCTGACAGGACGCACTGGCAGCCGCGCCATCTCGACACGCGCGGCATGCACTTCATCGACGAACGGCACGACGTGGCCTCACGCAATCCGAATCTGATCGAAGCGGAGACGCGTTTATGTATACTCCCGTGATCGGAGACGACGCATCACATGAGCGACTTCGCCGCCTGGAGTGCTCGGGCGCGCGCGGCGTTGCGAGGCGGCCGGTTTGCCGACGCTGAAGCCGCCCTGCGTGAGGCGCTGAATCTTCGCCCCGACGACGTCAAGACGCGACTCGACCTCGCTCTGGTCCTGAGGCGACAGCGTCGCGCCCCCGACGCCGAAGCGATCGTTCGCGACGCGCTCACCGATCGTCCCGACCTCGCCAGTTTCCACTTCGAGCTGGGCGTCGCGCTCTTCGATCAAGGGCGTTTCGCTGACGCGGCCGAAGCGTTCCGCGAGACGGTGCGCCGGCACGCCGATTTCGCGCGGGCCCACCTCAATCTCGGACTGGCCCTCGAACGTCAGGGCGACTGGGCCGCCGCCGAATCCGCATTTCGCGGAGCGCTGCGGCTTCGACCCGACGACGCGATCGCGCGCGCGAACCTCACCACCGTCCTCCAGCGCCAGCGTCGCGGCGTGGCCGTCGAAGCGGTACAGCGCGAGGCGCTCCAGCGAATGCCCGACTCCGCTCGGGCCCACGCCGACCTGGCCGCGTCGCTCTTCGAGCAGGGCCGTTGCGCGGAGGCGGCGGCGGCGTGGCGCGAGGCCCTGCAGCGTGAGCCCGATCTCGTGCGCGCGCACGTCGGCCTCGGCGTGGCGCTCGAGCGACTCGGCCGACTGCGTGAGGCGGCGAGCGCGTACCGCGACGCCGTCCGCCTCCGTCCCGCTGAGGCGGGGCTTCATCGCAAGCTTGGCTTCGCCCTCAAGCGCCGCCGTCGCCACGTCGAAGCGGAGACCGTGCTGCGCGAGGCGATTCGACTCGATCCCGGAGATGCCGAGGCGCACTACCATCTCGGCACCGTGCTCGATCGCCGCGGTCACCACGGCGCGGCGGTCACCGCCCTGCGTGAAGCGCTGCGCTTGAGCCCGCACACCAGCGCGCCCTATCGCGCCCTCGGCGCCATCTATCGTCGTCAGGGCCGCTTCTCGGACGAGGCGGCGACGTATGCCGAGGCGCTGCGCATGCATCCCACGAACGCCGACTTTCACGCCGCCCACGGTCACGCGCTGGGCACACTCGGCGATTACGCCGGCGCGACGGCGGCGTTGCGCGCAGCGATCGCACTCCGCCCCGACGACAGCGAGTTCCAGTACGAGCTGGGTGTCGCGCTGGGCCGTCAAGGCCGCCACGCCGAGGCGGAGATGGCGCTGCGCAGCGCCGTTCGCCTTCAACCGAACGACATTCGCCTGCGCGCGAATCTCGCCCTGAGCCTCGGCCGCCAGGGTCGGCACGCCGAGGCGGAAGCCGCCTACCGGGAGGCGCTCGCGCGTCGTCCCGATCACCCGTCGCTCCATCGTGGCCTCGGTGTCGCCCTGTACTGGCAGCGTCGGCACGACGACGCGGAAGCGGCGTTCACCGAGGCGATCCGGCTGAGACCGAGCTACGTCCGCGCCCGCTGTGACCTGGGCGAGCTGCTGACCGAAGGGGGTCGCTACGTCGAGGCCGAGCAAGCGTATCGCGCCGCGCTCGAGCTGAAGCCCGTCTCAGCGCGCGCCCACGCCGCCCTCGGAGCCGTGCTGCTCGTCCAGGATCGGCATGCCGAAGCCGAAGAGGTTCTGCAGCGAGCCGTGCGTTTGGATCCCGAGCTGACCCGCGCGCACTTCGATCTCTGGTCAGCGTTGGAGGCGCAGGGCCGCTGGCCGGAGCTGGAGTGGGCGGCCCGCGACGTGATCCGGCTGAAGGCCGATCATGCGGCCGCTCATGCGCGCCTGGCGCGGGCGCTGACGGCCCAGGGCCGACACACCGAAGCGGACGAGGCGCGAGAGCGAGTGAGGGTGCTTACCGAACGTTGAGCAGGCGCCCGAACTCTTCCAGCTCGTGCTGGGGGACCTCGGGGCGCCGCTTCAACTGCTCGTACACGCCAGCGGGATTGTCGTCGATGGCGTGGCTGGCGCGCGCGAAGACTCGCATGAGCCGCTGCGCCTCGAGGTCGGCCTTGCGCTGGGCGGCGCTGCTGGCGACCTTCATCACGCTCGCAAGCAAGCGGCTGTCGAGCTTGACGTAGCCGCTGACCGTCGCGCGAATGACGCTCTTGCCGTCGGCGGCTGGCGTGGCCTCGTACTCGATCATCGTGACCGCCTCGCCGTGGATCGTCGGGAGCATCGTCTGGTTGAACGCGCCGCGCGCTCGCATGAGGCGCGTGCCGCTCTCGGCGTACACGACCCAGAAGTGCCCCGTCGCGCCCCACCCGTCATCGAGGTACAACCCCTGCGGCGTTTGCCACACCCGATAGCGGGCAAGGCGCAACGTCCGGGTGACGTGGGTGGCGAACTCCGGATGATCGAGCAGGTACTCGAAGACGGTCAGGCGCGCGACGAACGGCGTGGCGTCGACGCGCGTGGCGACGTCGGCATCCTGGGCCACCTGGGTGACCCGAGCGCGCTCGACACCGGGGACGCCGGCAGGAAGCTGCGGCATCAACCGGGCGCCGGCCGCGGCCGACAACAGCCACAGCGTGCCCACGCCGGATGCCATCGCGATGACGACACGACGCGTCCAAGATCTCCGCGTCAGCACGGCCCCGTCATTATATCCGCTTGACCACTGGCTCTGAGCCCTGTACCGTCGACGACACCCCGCGCGCGTTCCAGGCCCACTTCCACCTGTCAGGAGGCAGAGATGGCCGAAGCGCTGCTCCGACGTCCGTCCGCGCTGTACTACCTGTACGCTCTCGTCGATCGGGTGCCACGACGGTGGCGCCCTCCGGCGGCCGGCGTGGGAGGCGGACCTGTCGAGGCGCAGCGCATCCACGACCTCACCCTGATCGTCAGCCGAGTCGTGAACCCTGTTTCGCACTCGGTTCGCACTCAGGCGACGCACGACGACGTGCTCGCGTCGTTGATGGATGCCGAAGCGGTGGCGCCGATGCCCTTCGGCACCACGGTCGTCGATCTCCCCGGCTGGGTGAGCGCGCGGTTGCCAGAACTACAAGCGGCGCTCGCCGCCGTCCGCGGCTCCGTGGAAATGACCGTTCGACTGCTTCGCCTCGATGCCGCCGTCGACGGGCCGCACCTGCGAAGCCTGGCCGAGCGACTCATCGAGCGCGCCGCGCTGCCGCACTGGCGTTACCGCCCGGCGGCGAATCCCACGAACGTCGCCGCCTCGCTGTCGTTCCTCGTTCCCCGCGATGAAGTGCCGGAGTTTCTCGCGCGCATCGCTCCGGTCGCCTCGAGGGCAGCCGGGTTGGCCGTCGTTCCGACCGGGCCCGGGCCCGCCTATTCGTTCGTCTCCAGCACGGCGATGAGTCACGTCCCCGCGCTGGCGCCAGCCGGCTGACCTCCGGTCAGCGACGCCCGGTCACCAGGACGTGGCGTTCGCTGATGACGACGCACTCGAGGTGTCCGAGTCCGGCGGTGGCGAGTTGCTCGCGCACCTCGTCCGGCGTGAACGCCGCCAGCAGCGAGTTGAAGAAGTCGTCCTTCAGGATCGGATCCTCGTCGCCGGCGGCTGCCTCCACGACCGCGTGCGCCTCGTCCACCGAACCCGGACGGAACAGATCCATCACGTGCACGACGCCGCCTGAGTCCAGCAGGCGGCGCACGTCGCTCCAGAGCACCGCCGGCTGCGCCAGGTGATGCAGCAGGCTGTTCGAGATCACGGCGTCGAAGCCGCGATCGGCGAATGGCAACCATGGTAGCCGCGCGCCGACGAGACCGACCCGTAGCCGTCGGCCTCTCGTCGTCTCTTGCCCATGGGCGAGCATGGCCAGCGAGGCGTCGATGGCCACGACCCGGGCGTCCGGCAGCGCCGCGGCGAGCCGAAGCGGGATGTCGGCCGAGCCGCAGCCGAGATCGATGACGCGGGCACGGGCCAGCTCCGGATACCGTGACAGCAGTCCGTCCACGAAGCGCTGGTTGACGTCGCCAAAGTTGGCTCGCGCATAGGCCAAGGCCTGCCGGGGATCGGCCATGACTTCGGGCTCGAGGACCCGGTTCATGTGCCTTGCCGGCCCAGGCGCGTTCGGGTACTCTTGCCGCCCCAACGACGATGCCCCGAATTCCCAGGGACGAGGTCGAGCGCCTGATGGCGGAGCGTCCGGACACGACGCTCGAAGCCGCGCTCGGGGTGTTCGAGGTGTTTGCGAGTGGCTCGCTCACCGACGAGGTCTACGTGCTGGACGACGTCGGTGGTAAACGGATCGCGATCGCTCCTACGGCACTGAGAGACAAATACCGGCGGGGGTGACCCATGGCCATCGTCACGATTTCTCACGAGATGGGAGCGGGCGGGCCCGAGATCGGCATGAGCCTGGCCAAGCGTCTGGGCTATCGCTACGTCGATCAGGAATTGATCCAGGACGCCGTGCGGCGCTACGGCCTGGCCGAGGAGAAGCTGTCGCACCTCGACGAGTCCAAGCCGACGCTGTTCGAGCGCTTCGACGCCGAGACGCGGCACTACATCACGATTCTCCAGACGACGCTGCTCGAATTCGCCGAGGGCGACAACGCCGTCCTGATGGGGCGCGGCGGGCAGTGGCTCCTGCGCGGTATCCCGCACGTGCTGCGCGTGCGCGTGATTGCGCCGTTCGAGCTGCGCGTGCGGCAATGGATGAAGCGCACGGCCGAGGTGACCGGCGAGTCCACGACCCAGCGGGCGACCGCCGACTTCGTCCGCCGTGACGACAGCGAGAAGTCCGGCCGCATGCGCTACCTCTATGAGGTGGACGTCGCCGATCCGGCGCTCTACGAGATCGTCGTCAATACGGAGAAGCTCTCGTACGACGCCGCGGTGGAGATGATCGAGCGGGTGGCCCGTCACTCGAACGTAGCGACGACGGATGCCGGCCGCCAGGTGGTGGGGTCTCGCGCGCTCGCCTCGCGCGTGCAGGTGGGGCTCGCCATGCATCCGGAGACGCGCCGCTACCGCTTCACGGTGGAAGCCCAGAACGGAATCGTCACGCTGGAGGGCACCACCGCGCTGGAGCGTGCGGTCGACGTGGCCCGCGACGTCCCGGGCGTGAGCCAGGTGCGGACGCGTCAGCTCGAGATCCCGCCGATTCCGCCGTTCGTGGCCTGAGGCTCAGCGCCCGGCGGCCGGCGCGTCGGGCGCTTCGGTGATCTTGAGGTCGACCGTTCGCGGCTGCTTGTCCCGAACGATGCCGAGCTTCACCGTGCGCCCGACCTCGGCCTCGGCAGCAAGCCGGTGCAGGTGGTTGTAGTCCTCCACCGTCACGCCGTCGAACGTGACGATCACGTCGTTCTGCTTGAGCTCGGCGGCGGCGGCCGGGCTCGACGGATACACGCGGGAGACGACCGCGCCCGTGGTCTCCTTGACGCCGACGGCCTGCGCCAGCTCGACCGTCAGCGGTTGCACGGCCACGCCCAGCCACCCGCGCGTGACCCTGCCGCGATCGATGAGCTGATTCACGATGCGCTTGGCCATGTTGGCGGGGATCGCGAAGCCGATGCCTTGGCCGGTGGCCACGATGGCCGTGTTGATCCCGATGACTTCGCCCCGCAAGTTCACGAGTGGCCCGCCCGAGTTGCCAGGATTGATCGACGCGTCGGTCTGGATGAAGTTCTCGTAACTGGCGATGCCGACGTCGGCGCGGCCGGTCGCGCTGACGACGCCGACGGTAACCGTCTGATCGAGTCCGAACGGATTGCCGATGGCGACCGCCCATTCGCCGACGCGAAGCGCGTCGGAGTTGCCCAGGGTGGCCACGGTGACCTCGGCCTCCGGCTCGAAGCGCACGACGGCGAGATCGGTCTTGGTGTCGGTACCGACGATCCGCCCGCGGTACTCGCGCTTCGAGCTGAGCCGGACGAGGACGCCGTCCGCCCCCTTGATCACGTGGAAGTTGGTCAGCACGTAGCCCCGCCGGTCGACGATGACCCCGGATCCGAGGCCGGGCTGGTGGAACTCTCCGCGGTTGCCCGGGGTGCGCGGTCCGAAGAACTGATCGAAGAACTCCTTGAAGAGCGGGTCGTCAGCGAACGGTCCCGGTGACGCCGGGGGGCGCCGCGTCCGCGCGACCTGAACGGTCCCGATATGGACCACCGCCGGGCGGACCCGCTCGGCGACCGTGACGAAGGCCGCCTGGAGGCCATCGGTCGTGCTGAGCGTCTGAGGAGTCGCGGCGGGGGGGGTACGATGGGTCGTCCAGAGGGCGTGCAGCCAGAACCCAGCGCCGATACTCGCGAAAACGATCGCGAGGACAACGAGGCCACGCGCTGATCTGAGAGTCATAGCGGGACCGGAACCCGAGCGTCCCAGCGCCGCCGGATGATAGGCGCCAGCGAAGGCGGGTGTCAAGGAAACTATTGCAAAAATGTGCATTTTTCTTGACCGTGTTTCGACGAACAGGTGAGAATGGCATATTGTTCGACGCTGCCTGCCGTCATAGATGGCACAGAGTCTTTCGGGATGCTCTCTGTATCGTTCTGATCACGTCCCTCCTGGCCCCCTCGCTGAGCATGGCGCAACCGGGGGTGGGGCCGGGAACGGCGCAGGAGCCCAGGGCTCCCGTGATACAGCCGAGTCAGCCGGCATCCGCACTCCAGAGCCCGGCCGACATTCCTGTACGGAGCCCCGGAGGGGCGACGGTGCGACCCGACCCCTGCTTCCAAGGCGGTGCCGGCACCGGGCTCGGTCGCATCGTCTCCGGGCCGGACTATCGGGTGGGCCCCGGTGACGTGGTGGAGATCCAGTTCGTCGGCCGCCTCGACGTGACGCGGCAGCAGCTCGTCGTCGATCCGGACGGCATGATCAACATTCCCCCGATCGGATCCGTGAAGGTCGGCGGCCTCAGCCTCCGCGAGGCGAACCGCCGGGTCGGCGACCAGGGACGCCAGCTCTTCCGCTTCGGCGAGGTGACGCTGACCATCACCAGCGCGCGCTGCTTCGAGGTCGTCCTCTCCGGCGAGGTCGAGCGCCCCGGCGCCATCCAGGCCTCAGCGGTGCGACGGGTCCACGAGATCATCCTCGCCGTGGGCGGCATCACGCCGCGGGGCAGTTTGCGCCGTATCGAGATCACGCGAGGCCGGTCGACGGTCGAGATCGATCTCCTCCGATTCGAGATGCGCGGCGACCTCTCGCAGAATCCGTTCGTCGAAGAAGGCATGGCGATCCACGTGCCGCCGCGCGGTCCGTACATCACGCTCGCCGGCGCCGTGCGTCGGCCGGGCGACTACGAGATCGGTCCGCGGTCTTCGCTCCGCGATCTCCTCGACGTCATCGGCGGCCTCGCCCAGAACGCCGCACCGACCGAGGCGCGGCTCACGCGGCTGCTCCCCGACGGGCGCAAGGAAACGATCACGGTCGATCTGACCAGGGCGCTCGCCCGGCCGGCCGACGTCCCGCTGACCACGGGCGACCAGTTGTTCGTGCCATCGCTGACGTTGCTCCAGGACGTGGTCGAGGTGCGCGGGGCCTTCAACGGAACCGCGGAGAGCAGTCGCACCACGACGGCCGGCAAGCCGACGATCGTCCAGCGCTTCGAGCTCGCCCACGGCGATCGCGTGAAGGATCTGCTGGCTCGCGCGGGCGGCACCGCCGCCTTCGCCGACCTCCGGCTGGCGGCCGTCGATCGCGCCGGCGATGGCGGGCCGCGCCAGCGCATCCCCATCGATCTCCATCGCCTGCTCGTCGAAAAGGACGAGACGCAGAACATCGTGCTCGAGAACGGCGACGTCTTCACGGTGCCGGTGGCCGAGGACAAGGTCTACGTCCTTGGCGAAGTGCGGGCGCCGGGCGCGGTCGACTTCCGCCCCGATCTCACGCCGCGCGAGTACGTGGCGATCGCCGGGGGACCGACCGTCCGCGCGAGATTTCAGAACGCGACCGTGACACTGCCCAGCGGCCGCTCCTACCTGATGGCCGAGGCGCCGCCGCTCGAACCGGGCGCGGTGGTGACCGTACCCGAAGTGACCGTGCGCTGGTACCAGGACTACCTCACGATCGCGTCGACCATTGCCGGCCTGGTCACGGCCTACACCGGGCTCTACTTCATCTTCAACACGAATCGCCCCTGACGAATGTACGAAACGTACTGGGGCCTCAAGGAACCGCCGTTCGACAACTCGCCGAATCCGAAATTTCTCTATCTGTCGCCCGAGCACGACGAGGCGCTCGTCCGCCTCATGTACGCCGTCCGCCAGCGCAAGGGCTGCGCCATGCTGACCGGCGAGTACGGCTGCGGCAAGACGACGCTCTCGCGCGCGCTCATCCAGCGGCTGGAAGCCGAGCGCTTCGAGATCGGACTGTTGACCAATCCGAGCTGGACCGCGATCGACTTCCTGCGTGAGGTGCTCTATCAACTCGGCATCGAATCGCAGGACACCTCGAAGACCGCGCTCCTGCATCGGCTCAACGACGTCTTCTTCCGCAACTTCCAGGCCGGGCGCGACACCGTCATCATCGTGGACGAGGCCCAGCTCATCGACGACGACGGCGTCTTCGAGGAGCTCCGTCTGCTCCTCAACTTCCAGACCGACGACCGCTTCCTCGTCACGCTCCTGCTCATCGGCTCGCCCGAGCTGGCCGCCAGGGTGCGGCGGCTCAAGCACCTCGATCAGCGCATCGCCATTCGCTATCACCTCAACACGCTCGACGACGCCCACTCCTCCGCGTACATCGCCCATCGACTCCAGATGGCCGGGCGGGCGACGCGGATTTTCACCGACCCCGCGGTGAAGCTCATCTTCGACTTCACGCGGGGCACGCCGCGCGAGATCAACAACGTCTGCGATATCTCGCTGCTGGTCGGCTACTCCACGAAGGTGACTCAGATCGACGAGCGAATCATCGCGGAGGTGATCAAGGACAAGGTAGGCGCCGGCTGATGGTGCGCATGAGCGACCTGATCCGCGGCGCCAACCCGGCGCCGGCCACCTCGCCGCCCCCGGCACCCGCCGCGGAGCCACCGTCGAAGCCGGCGGCTCAAGCGCCCGCGCCCCCGCCGTCGCCGCGTGTCCCCCCGGCAGCTCGGACGATCGCCCGTGCGGCCGCGCCGGCGCCCGTGAAGGCGCCGGTCACGCCCCCGCAGGCGCCGACCGACGATGCCGTCGCTCTCTTCGACGAGCTTCAGACCGTTCTGGAGGCGGTGCGTGACCGCGCCCGCTCGTCCCAGGCACCCTCCTGGGATGCGCTGATCCGTCTCGTGGAGCGCGTCGTCGATGCCCTGGCCGTCTCCGGCGAGTTGTTCTGGACCGCTAACGCACCGACGGTGCCGAGCGGCCGCGACTATCTCGCATTTCATCAGGCGCGCGTGGCCATCTTCGCCGTCCGCCTCGGCGCGAACGTGGGATACGACCGCGCGCATCTCGTCGAGCTGGGGCTCGCCGGGTGCCTCATCGACGTCGGACTCTGGCAGGCGCCGGCGGCCATGTTGCGTCGGCTGGACGCGCTGAGCCCCGACGAGCAGACGCAGTATCGTGCTCATCCCCGGGTGAGCGCGGAGATCATCCGTCGCTGGGTCCCGCCGTTCCAGGGCCTGGTCGAGGCGGTGCTGCAGCACCACGAGCGCGAGCAGGGCCAGGGCTTCCCCCAGGGATTGCCGGGGGCGAGCGTGCATCCGCACGCAAAGATCCTGGGACTCATCGACACCTACACCGGGCTCACCGCGCCGGCGTCACTGCGGCCGGGACTGCGACCGCACGAGGCCGTGCGCGAGATCGTGCGCTCGAAGAACGAGTCGTTCCCGCCGCCCCTCATCAAGGCGCTGCTCAGCGAGATCTCGGTGTTCCCACCTGGCACCGTCGTGCGGCTGAACACTGGAGAGGTCGGGCGCGTGACCGCGGTGAACCGAAATCACCCGCTGCGCCCGCGGGTCGAGGTGTACGATGCCAAAGGGCAGCGCCCGGCGACGCCGAAGATGATCGACCTGTCGGAGGCGCCCTTCCTGTACATCACCGGTCCCGTCTCGGAGGGTCCTCGATGACGCTGGAGGCGGTGCGGTAATGGCGCAGTACGAGATGAACCTCCGGGACTACTGGCTGATCGTCCGCCGCCGGCGGTTCATCATCATCGCCTCCACCGTTCTCGTCGCGCTCTTCAGCTTCTGGTTCGCCCGCCAGAAGGTTCCCGTCTACGAGGCGACGGCGGCGGTGAAGTTCGAGCAGTCGACGGCCCTCTCGGGGCTGCTCGTGGAAGTGCTCTCCTACTCCAGCGCCGACTCCATCGAGACGCAGGCCACCCTGCTCAGGAGCTACCCGATCCTCGAAGAAGTGGCCAGGCGCCTCGGCCGCCTGCCCGAGACCGTGCGCGGAGAGGCGGTGCAGGAATCGAAGTCGTACATGGCCGCCCTCGACTCGATCGGCGGCAAGATCCGCACGAACCGCGTGCCGAGCACCAGCATCCTCGAAGTCATCGCCACGTCCACCAACCCCCGCGAGGCGCGCGACCTCGCCAACACGGTGGCCGAGGCGTACCGCGATTACAACCGCTCGGTGCGCAACGGGCGCATCACCGAGGCCCGCAAGTTCATCGAGAGCCAGCTCCGGGAGGTCGAGGGCCGCGTCAGGCGGGCCGAGGAAGAAGTCTGGGCCTTCCGCGAGGCCAACCGCATCATCTCGCCGGGTGCCGAGTCGACGGTGCTCCTGTCGCTCTTCACGCAGCTCCGCAGCGACATCGAGAAGACGCGCCAGCAGCGCACCGAGCTCGAGTTGACCCAGGGCCGCCTCGCCCGCAGCGACGCGGCCAGCGTGGCCGAGCGCGTGTTCGTGGACACGGTCAACCCGGCGCTGCAACGGCTGCAGGCGACGCAGGTCGAGCTGCTGCTCGAGCGCAACAACCTCGCGCTGGAAGTGACCGATCGCCATCCCCGCCTGCAGGCGCTCGACGACCGGCTGCGCGAGGTGCGCAGCGAGATGCGCCGCGAGGTCACCGCGCAGGTGAACCTGCTGCGCAGCCGCGAGGAGATCCTGAATCGCCAGATGGGCGAGCTCCTCCAGAAAAACCGTGAGGTGCCGGCGATCGAGCTCGGACTGCAGCGGCTGCAGCGCGACGCCAAGGTCAACGATGACCTCCTCACCCTCCTCAAGACGAGGCATCAGGAGGCGCTGATCAAGGAGTCGGAGGGTATCGAGGAGGTCAGCATCGTCCGACCGGCCAACGAGCCGGGCGCTCCCACCGGCGGCGAGACGTTCAACACAGTCATGGTGGGCGGGCTGCTCGGTCTCATGCTCGGCCTCGTGCTGGCCTTCGTGCAGGAGACCCTCGACACCTCCATCGGGACGATCGAGGACGTCGAGACGTACCTGCAGGTGCCGGTGCTCGGTATCGTGCCCCACATCGACGCCGGCGAGACGGTGCAGCGGCTCGTCGAACGGAGGCCGGCGCTGGCCGACATGGAGCCGGAGGCGCTCCAGAGCCATGCGCTCCTCATCACCCACTTCGATCCCAAGTCCCCGGTGGCCGAGGCCTACCGCACGCTGCGCACGAACATCCAGTTCATGCGCCTGGAGAAACAGGGCAAGATCCTCGTCGTCACCAGCCCCACGCTCCAGGAAGGCAAGACCACGACCATCGTGAACCTCGCGATCACGATGGCCCAGAACGGCCAGCGCACCCTGCTGATCGGCGCCAACCTCCGGCGTCCGAGCATTCACCGGTTCTTCGGCATCGAGCGCGAGCCCGGGCTCGCCGACGTGCTGGTCGGTAACGCCGTCTGGCGCGATTGCATTCGCACCGTCGCGGACATCCTGATGGGCCGGTTCGAGATGGAAGACATCATGGCCTCGCCCGGCCTCGACAATCTGCACATCCTCGAGTCCGGTCCCATCCCGGCCAACCCATCCGAGCTGCTCTCGACGCCGGCCATGTCCCAGTTCCTCAGCGAGGCGCGCGAGGAGTACGACATCGTCCTCATCGACACGCCTCCCGTGCTGCCCGTCACCGACTCTGCCATCGTGGCCGCCCAGGTCGACGGCGTGGTCCTCGTCTACCAGGCGGGCAAGGTCGGCCGGCTCGTGCTCAAGCGCGCCAAGGCCCATCTGGAATCGGCGCGTGCGAAAGTGTGGGGGGTCGTCCTCAACGACGTGCAGACCGAGATCGCCGGCTACGCCTACACGCACTACTACACCCACTACTACGGCGAGGAGACTCCGGGCGACAACACACCCGGGCGCTTCGAGCGCATCTGGCAGACCGTACGGGGTCGCTTCCGCGGCGACAGTCGCTCCTCGACTGCGCCCACCGTGCCGACGGAGACGGTCGCGGACATCGGTGACGCGCCGGCCCTCACCGGTGGCAACGGCCGCAGTCGCCGCAAATACCGGAACATCATCGCTGGCGTGTTGGTGTTGGTTGTGCTGGCGGGCGTGATCGCGACGCTGGTGTGGAAGGCGGGATGGTTCGGCACCGATTTTCAGCCGCGCGAGATCCTCCGAAAGAAGCTCGACACGCCGTCCACGATGGCGCCGGTCCACGAGGCGACGGCGACGCCGACGACAGCAGCGGAGCGCGCGCTCCCGCCCGGAGCCACCGCGCCCGCCGCGCCGTCGGCGGCATCCGATCCGCCGTCTGCCACGAGCGCTCCCACGCCCGCCGGGCCGGCCCCGGCGGCGGCCATGCCGCGGACCGCTCTCAAGTCCACCCCAGCGACGCCCAGTCCAACTGCGCCAGCTCCAGCCGCGTCGAGCCCGGCCAAGACGACTCCGCCCGCTGAGCGCTTTGCGGTGGAATTCGGGCCCTTCCCGACGGCCGGCGAAGCCGAGGGCGTCGAGCGCCAACTGATCCAGGCCGGTCAACAGACGGTCCGCTTCCGCCAGCAGACGGGCGGCGCGCTGTACGCCGTGATGATCGAGCGTGTGCCCACCGCCCGCGATGCCCAGCAGATCGTGACGACGCTGAGAGAGCAGGGCTTTCCGGAAGGGATGATTCTCGGGGGCGGTGAGCCGTTGACGGTGCGGGTCGGTGACCCGCTGCCGCTGCACGGCGCCGTTCAGCTCGCCGAGCGTGTGCGCGGGCGAGGCCATCAGGTGCGTGTGGCCGCGCAGGCCGGCGAGGCCGTCACGTTCGTCATCCGGCACGGCAACTTCGCCGCGAGGGCGGAGGCTGAAGAGAAGGCCGAAGAGTTGAGCCGGATGGGCCTGCCGAACCGCGTCGTGCGCGTCCGGTAGGGGCGCTGGCCCGCGAGACGCTGACGTGCCGCTCCCCCGCCTGATCATCGTCGGGGCCCTCATGTTGGCGGTGACCTTCGTCGCCTCCCAGGGCCTGGCTACCAGCCGCTTCGAATACACGCTGGGCGCCGTGTTCCTGCTCGCCGTCTTCATCTTCGTCTTCATCCGCTCCGAGGCCGGCCTCTACCTCGTGCTCTTCTCGATGCTGCTCTCGCCCGAGGTGACCGTGGGCGGCGGTGTCCTGGCCGAGCGCCGCCAGATCGTGCTGCGCCTCGAGGACGTGCTGCTGGTCGTGATCGCGTTGAGCTGGCTGGCCAAGACGGCGCTCAACAAAGAAATGGGTTTGGTCGTC
>Ga0066710_100000888_pt1 | contig 20395 bp, 19 predicted proteins | sample GraSoiAngelo_159_FD_79666 | JGI IMG/M metagenome (GOLD analysis project Ga0066710, IMG submission 79666) | Grasslands soil microbial communities from the Angelo Coastal Reserve, California, USA - 14_1009_16_40cm | ecosystem: Environmental > Terrestrial > Soil > Grasslands | place: USA...
CCCGGAGGACACGGACTGGGCGCAGATCGTTCGGCTCTACGATCTGCTCGAGCGTGTGCAGCCCACGCCCATCGTGGCGCTCAACCGCGCGGCGGCCGTCGCGATGGCGGAAGGCCCGCGACCGGCGCTCGCGCTCATCGAGGCACTGGCCGGCCGCGGCGGCCTCGAGCGTTATCACCTGCTCCACGCCGCGCGGGCCGATCTCCTGCGGCGTCTGGGATCGTCGGCGGAGGCGGCGAAGAGCTACGCGCGCGCCCTCGCGCTCGTCACCAACGACGCCGAGCGCCGCTTTCTCGAGCGACGCCTGCGCGAGCTGGACCCGCCGGCCTCGTAGCGCGTCGGCTATACTCTCGGCCCATGCGACCGATCACGGTGATGGAGCCGTTCCACTCGCTCTTCTACGCGCCGCTCTACGTCGCGCTCGGTCTCGGCCACTTCCGCGCCGAGGGCCTCGACGTCACGACCGGCACGCCCGCGCAGAGCGGCGGCACGGTCACGGCGCTGCTGGAGGGGTCGGCCGAGATCTGCCTGGGCGGCATCATGCGCAGCCTCGACGTCGCCGACCGCGGCGGCGGCGTGCTCCCGCACTTCATCGAGGTGAACAGCCGCAACGGGTTCTTCCTGCTGGGCCGCGAGCCGCGCCCGGCCTTCCGGTGGTCGGAGCTGGCCGGCAAGACCGTGCTCTCGTTCGCCGAGGCGCCCACGCCCTGGCAGTGCATGCTCACGGTCCTGCGCCGCGAGGGCGTCGACCCGGCGCGTGTGCGGATCGAGCGGCACCGGCCACTGGCGGAGAAGGTGGCGGCCTGGCGCGCCGGGCACGGCGATTTTCTGGAGACGGGTCAGCCGATCGTCGAGCAGCTCGTGGAAGAGGGCGCCGCGCACCTCGTCGTCTCGATGGGCGACGCGACGGGACCGCTACCGTTCTCCTCCTACATGACCACGCCGGCGCGCCTGCGCGACGAGCGCGAGCTGCTGCTGGCGTTCGCCCGTGCGGTCTTCCGGACGCAGGCGTGGATGGCCCAGGCGCCGGGGGCCGAGATCGCGCGGGTCGTCGCGCCGTGGTTCGCCGACATCCCCGAGCGCTTCCGCGTGGCGGCGGTCGAGCGCTACGCGCGGCAAGGCACGTGGGCGCGCGATCCGCTGTGCCGGCGCGAGGGGTACGAGTACCTGCAGCAGATCCTGCTCGACGGCGGCTTCATCAAGAGCCGCCATCGTTACGAGGACCTGATCGACACCTCGATCGCGCAGCAGGTGATCACGGCTGCAGCGAGCTGACCTTCGCCTGCAGCTTCTCGATCAGATACGGGAAGCCGCCGTTCTGCATGAGGCGGGCGAACTGGGCGCGGTAATTGCCGAGCAGGCTGGCGCCGCCCACGCTGACGTCCACCACGCGCCAGCGGCCGTCTGCGGCGCGCTGCATGACGTAGTCCATCGGTGTGCGCTCGCCGTCGCGGGCCACGATCGCCGCGCGGACGATGGCGCGATTGGTGTCGACGACGTCGTCGCCGACCACGATCCGCTGTCCGTCCAGGGAGTCCAGGCGCCGCAGATAGGCGCGATCCAGCAGGTCCACGAAGAGGCGAACGAACGTCGCGCGCTCCTCGGTGGTGCGCTCGGCCCACGCGCGCCCCAGCGTCCGCCGGGCAGCCTCCTCGAAGTCGAACGTCTCGTCCACGACGGCCCGCACCTGGCGCTGGCGCTCGGCGGGCTCGCAGTCGCGATCGGTGAGGATGCTGACGACCCGATCGGCCTGGCGCTGCAGCTCGACGGCCGCATCGCCGGCCCTGGCGGGCGTGGCGAGGAACGCCGGGATGACGAGGGTGACCACGGCGAGGACATGGCTCAAACGCATGGGATCGGCCTCCGCGGTCAGTCAGGTGCAAGGAGGGTGCCCAGCCGGATTCCGCGCCTTTTCGCCTCCGGCAGGGTAAGCACTTCCCGAGAATCACCACTTCGGACTGCTTGGCGCTGGCAGTCCCGTGCACGTCGCGATATACGTAGTTCTACGCAGGCCGCCATGTCCGGTCCCATCCCTCCCGGCCCGTAGATGCATCCGGATTCCGTCCCCCTGGCCGGCCTTCGCGTGCTGGTCGTCGAGGACCACGCCGACACCCGGGAGATCGTCGAGCTGATCCTCGCCGCCGCCGGCGCCACCGTGACGACGGCGGCGTCCGCGGAAGAGGCGCTGGTCGCTCTCGGCGGCGCCGACGTGGTCGTCACCGACTACCGGCTGAGCGGCGAGAGCGGCATGTGGCTGCTCGCGCGCATCCGCGAGCGCCCCGCGCCGATTCCCGTGCTGCTCATGACGGGCCTGGCCGACATCAACGCGCGCGAGCTGGAGACGGCCGGCTTCGCTCGCATCCTCAAGAAGCCCGTCGATCCGTTTCGGCTGTGCGACGAGGTGCGCGCCGTCGTCCGCGGGCGGTAGGGGGAAGGTCAGGCGCGCTCCAGGGCCGCGAGGTCGAGCTTCTTCATGGTCAGCAGCGCCGCCATGACCCGTTTCGCTTTCGCGGCGTCCCCCTGCAGCAGCCGGTTGAGCGCGCGCGGAACGACCTGCCAGGAGACGCCGAAGCGGTCCTTGAGCCAGCCGCACTGCCCGGGCTGGCCGCCGGCGGAGAGCCGATCCCAGAAGTCGTCGATCTCGGCCTGCGTGTCACAGTTCACGACGAAGGAGACCGCCTCGGTGAAGTGGAAGACCGGCCCGCCGTTGAGCGCGACGAACTCCTGCCCGTCGAGCTCGAAGGCCACGGTCATGACGGTTCCGGCCGGCCGGCCGGCGGCCCGCGCCGTCGCCTCGTCGTAGCGGGCGGTGCTCTGGATCCTCGAGTTCGCGAAGATCGACACGTAGAACTTCACCGCCTCTTCGGCGCGGTCGTCGAACCACAGGAACGGAGTGACTCGCTGTGTCAGCGTCGGCATCGTGGGCCCTCCCCTCTCGGTCTGTGTTCATCTCCACGAGCAGGTCGAACGCGGATCCGATGGATCGACAGGCGCCTGCAAGTGGGTCGCCGCCGACTCGCGCGGCGGCTCGGACCGTGTGGTAGGCTGCGCGCAACGAAGACAGGACGCCGAGTGTCGCACCGATCGTGGGAGGAGCCCCAATGAGCGCTCACGGCCATCCATCGCCCACCCAGATCCGCTCGAGTCTCGATCACCCCGTCATCGACGGCGACGGCCACTGGGTCGAGTTCGACCCGGTCTTCGCCGAGCGCATGCGGAAAGTCGGCGGCGACCTCGCGGCCGACGGATTCCTCGCCGCCCTGAAGACGACCCAGGACGCGCTCGGCATGTCGCTCGCCGAGCGACGGCGCCGGCGCATCGCGCAGCCGGCGTTCTGGAGCCGCCAGGCGGAGAACACGCTCGACCGCGCCACCGCCATGATGCCGCGGCTGCTCTACGAGCGCCTGCCGGAGCTCGGCACCGATTTCGCGATCATCTATCCGACGGCGGGCTTGCGGCTGCCGCGCATCCACGACGACGCCACGCGGCGCGCGGTGATTCGCGCGCACAACGTGGTGACGGCGGACGCTTTCCGGAACCTGGGCGACCGCCTGACGCCCGCCGCGATCATCCCGATGCACACGCCCGAGGAGGCCATCGCCGAGCTCGAGTACGTCACGCGCGAGCTGGGGGCCAAGGTGGGGATGTTCGGCAGCGGCATGTCCCGGCGCCTCTCGACGGCGACGCAGTCGGATCCCGATGCGACGCGGATCGCCGTCTGGTACGACGTGCTCGCCCTCGACAGCGACCACGACTACGACCCGGTGTGGGCCAAGTGCGCCGAGCTCGGCATCGCGCCGACCTTCCACAGCGCCGGCAGCAACCAGGGCCTGCGCCTGTCGCCCTCGAACTTCGTGTACAACCACATCGGTCACTTCGCCGCCGCCGGCCACGCCGTCTGCAAGGCGGTCTTCCTGGGCGGCGTGACGCGCCGCTTCCCCGAGCTTCGCTTCGCGTTCCTCGAGGGCGGCGTGGGCTGGGCCTCCCAGCTCTTCGGCGACCTCCTCGAGCACTGGGAGCGCCGCAGCGCCAGGGCTCTGGAGCGCATGGACCCGCGCAAGCTCGACCGCGCGCTGCTGATGAGCCTGGCCGAGAAGTACGGGGACGCCGACACGGTGGCCGCGCTGGAGGCCCGCGACGGCTGGCCCGATCACGATGTGAGCCTGACCGGCGGCGTGGCCGACCTCGACGACTTCTCGGCGTGCAAGATCACCCGCAAGCAGGACTGGATCGACCTCTACGTCACGCCCTTCTACTTCGGCTGCGAGGCCGACGATCGGATGAACGCGACGGCCTTCAGCCCGCACAACCCGTTCGGCGCCAAGCTGAACGCGCTGTACAGCTCGGACATCGGCCACTTCGACGTGATCGACATGCGCGACCCGCTGGCCGAGGCGCACGAGCTGGTCGAGGACGGCGTGATCAGCGCCGACAACTTCCGCGACTTCACGTTCGCCAACGCCGTCCACCTGTGGGGCACGCAGAACCCGCTCTTCTTCGAGGGCACCGCGGTCGCCAAGGCCGCCGCCGAGGAGCTGACGCGACCGCCGGTCCGCCCGACGCCGCGCTGAACCCGGCTCGCGAGGCGGCCGCCGCGCCGCCTCGCGAGTCGTCGGCCGTGGGTAAGTGAATCTCCATGGGCAAGGTGGGGTCGAGCGTCCTCGAGGTCGCCGGTCGCGAAGTGGTCATCACCAACCCCGACAAGACGTTCTTTCCCCAAGCCGGCTACACCAAGCTCGACCTCGCGCGATACTACGCGGCCGTCGCCGAGGGCGCCCTGCGCGGCATCGCCGGGCGGCCGATCGTGCTGAAGCGCTACGTGGATGGCGCCGAGGGGGAGCCCTTCTTCCAGAAGCGCGCGCCGGAGGCGCGGCCGGACTGGGTCGAGACGGTGGAGCTGCGGTTCCCGTCCGGTCGCACGGCGCGCGAGATCGTCGTCCGCGATGCCGCGCAGCTGCTGTGGATCGTGAACCTGGGGTGCATCGACCTGAATCCCCACCCCGTGCGCGCCGACGACCTCGAGCATCCCGACGAGCTGCGCGTCGACCTCGACCCGGGTCCGGGCGTGAGCTGGGACGACGTACGCCGCGTGACGCTGCTGGTGCACGCCGTCCTCGGCGAGCACGGGCTCACCGGCTGGCCCAAGACTTCGGGCTCGCGCGGCATGCACGTCAACGTCCGGATCGAGCGCCGCTGGAGCTTCGAGGCGGTGCGGCGCGCAGCGCTGGCGCTCGCGCGCGAGGTGGAGCGGCGCGCGCCCGAGCACGCGAGCAGCAAGTGGTGGAAGGAGGAGCGCCGCGGCGTCTTCCTCGACTACAACCAGAACGCCAAGGACCGCACGGTGGCCTCCGCCTGGTCGGTGCGGCCCACCCCCGATGCACGCGTCTCCATGCCGCTCGACTGGGACGAGGTGGCGGGCTGCGATCCGGCGGCGTTCACGCTGGTGACCGCGCCCGCGCGATTCGCGGAGCGCGGCGACGTGTCGGCCGGCATCGACGCCGCGGCGGGCTCGCTCGACTCGCTGCTCGAATTGTCCGCGGCACAGGAGGCCGCGGGGCTTCCCGACGCGCCGTGGCCGCCGCACTACAAGAAGCAGCGCGGCGAAGCCCCGCGCGTCGCGCCGTCACGACGCCAGGCCTCCGGCGGCGACCACGAGCGCCGCCGCCGGTCCGCGCAGACGCTCGTCACGGTGGCGAAAGCGGCGTACAAGGCGGAGGCGCTCGCCGGCCTCGAACGCTGGAAGGCCCGGCATCCCGAGGCCGCCGGCCGCTTGCAGGTGGACGACGTCCTCGTCGACTCGATGCGCGGGCGCTCGAGCACCTGGACCCGCGTCCGGGTCAATCTGCGCCACGTTCCCGAGGCCCAGCGCCCTCCCGCCGAGGCTCCCGACCCCGACTACGATCCCTGGCGCGGCCGCGGCTAGCCGCCGGCCACTCGGCCTCGCCGCAAGAAAAGCGGCGACAATTTGGCCGGACCCCTGCCATTCCCGCCCAGTTTCTGGCCGGGCCTGGTCGGAAATTTGCGCCTTCGATCGCCACAGCGTCGGGATTTCCCTGATATTTGGCGGTCCTGCGTGACTGTGGCCATCGCAGTAACCTTGGCACGGTGGTCGCACTGAGCCCCCCCGAATTCTCAATCACGCTTCACTCGAAAAGGAGAGGGGCATATGGTGCAGCGAAAGATCCTGATCAAGAGCGCCGTGATGCTCGTGGCCACCGCGCTGTTGATTCCCGCCGTGAGCTGGAGCCAGCAGGCGCCGGCAACGGCGACGCCCTCCTTGTCGACGCTCAAGGCCAAGTACAAGCGGCCTTCCGACATCCCGTTCCCGAAGAACAACGCCTATACGCCGGCCCGCGAGCTGCTGGGCCGCACGCTCTTCTTCGATCCGCGTCTGTCGGGGTCCAATTTCATGTCGTGCGCGACGTGCCACAACCCCTCGCTCGGCTGGTCGGACGGACTGCAGCGTGGGCTGGGGCACGAGATGAAGCAGCTCGGACGGAGGACGCCCACGATCCTGAACCTGGCCTGGGCCGAGCTGCTCTTCTGGGACGGTCGCGCGGCCAACCTCGAAGAGCAGGCGGCGGGGCCGATGCAGAGCCCGGCCGAGATGAACGGGACGATGAACGAGATCGTGGACAAGATCCAGCGCCTGCCCGGCTACCGGAAGATGTTCGACGCCGCCTATCCGGGTGAGGGCGTCACGCCCGCCACGATCACCAAGGCCATCGCGACCTTCGAGCGCACCGTCGTCTCCAGCGTGGCGCCGTTCGACTACTGGATCGCCGGTCACGAGGACGCCATCTCGGAGAGCGCCAAGCGCGGGTTCGCCGTCTTCAACGGCAAGGGCAACTGTGCCGTCTGCCACGCCGGCTGGACGTTCACCGACGGTGGCTTCCACGACGTCGGCCTGCCCTCGACGGACATCGGCCGCGGCAAGCTCACGCCGGCCGTCGCCACCATGAAGCACGCGTTCAAGACGCCGACGCTGCGGAACATCGAGCAGCGCGCGCCCTACATGCACGACGGCTCCGTCACCACGCTCCAGCAGGTCGTGAACTTCTATGACGAGGGCGGCGCCGTTCGGCCCAGCAAGTCGAAGAACATCAAACCGCTGACCCTGAGCGCGGCGGACAAGGCCGACCTGGTGGCCTTCCTGCAGACGCTCACCAGCAGCGACCCGCTGCCCGCGATCCCGGTCTTGCCGCGCCAGTAGCCGGGTCAAGGACAAGATCACCATGAGACTCACAACAGCCATGCTCGTGACCTGCGCGCTGATCGCCGCCGCTCACGCGGCGCTGGCGGATGACGTGCGCGTCGTGCAACGGGACAAGCGCTTCTCGGCCACGAAAGTCACCGTCAAGAGCGGCGACCTCGTGACGTTCGTGAACAACGACGAAGCGATGCACAACGTCTACTCCTTCACCCAGGGTTTCAGCTTCGACCTCGGGGGACAGGAGCCGGGCGAGGAGACGACGGTGCGGTTGTCCCGGCCGGGGGTCGTCGACATCCGGTGTGCGATCCACCCCAAGATGAAGCTGCAGATCACAGTCGAGCCTCGCTAGGAGGATTCGCTCGTCTATGAACACCTGGATGGTGTGGACGATGGCGGCCGGAGCGCTGCTGGCGGTGACGAGTCCTGCGTGGGGGCAGGCCCCCGGTCCCGTCAACCTCGAGCGCGGCGCCGCGACGTACGCCAAGCATTGCGCGGTCTGCCACGGCGAGCGCGGGGATGGCCAGGGGCCAGGCTGGCTGGGCCAGATGCCCCGCCCCCAGGTGTTCACGGACCGGAACTACATGTCGCGCCTCACGGACCAATATCTGTTCGACGTCACCAAGCACGGAAAGCTCGAGGTCGTGAAGCGCGAAGGCAAGGGCATGGCCTACAAGACGGTCCCGATGCCGGCCTTCAATGAGGACCTCAGCAACGCCGAGATCAAGGAGCTGGTGTCCTTCCAGCGGACGGTGCGCGGGAGCGGGTTCAAATCCCCGAAGGCGAAGAAGACCTTCGAGGAGCACTGCATCCCCTGTCATGGATCGATGGGGCGCGGCGATGGGCGGCTGCCGAATCCGCGCCAGCAGGCGCCCGGAGAGTTCGTCAGCGAGATCCAGCCGGCCCCCGGCGATTACGGGGACGCGGAGTTCATGAACCGGTTCTCCGACGAGTACATGCAGGGCCTGATCCGCAAAGGGTGGATCGCCAACATGGAGTCGAAGCAGTGGACGACGATGGCCGCCTACAGCAGCACGCTGTCGGATCAGGAGATCTGGCACGTGGTCGGCTACATCCGTCAGGTGTTCATCAATGGCAAATCTCGCTGAGACACAGCGCCTGGAGGCGTCGTCATGACGATACGCGCCAAGCTTCTGATCGTGTCGCTCTTCCTCACCGTGGCCGTGGTGGGCATGGGGGCCTACGGTGTCTACGGCGTCAACCGGATCACCGCGCTGATGACCCAGACCTACGACCGCGCGATGATGGCCAGCATCCACGCCGAGCAAGCGCACACCAACTTCATCAAGGTCGACCGCGCCCTGCGCGACGCGCTGGCGTCGAGGAGCGTCGAGGAGTTCGACCGCCACGTCGCCGCCGCGGACAGCTCCACGGCCGACGTGCTCTCCGATATCGACGTCGTCGCTGAACGCACGTGGGGCAAGGAGAGCGCCCAACTCGTCTGGGACATCAAGACCCTGGTGGGCGACAAGCAGACGCGACGAGCGGCCGTGCTCCCGACCCTGCGCCAGCAGCTGGCCGGCGGCAGCGCCCTGCCCATCGTCCGGCCCGAGCCCATGACGCCCGCCGCGCCCCAGAGCTCCCGCACCGCCCCCGTGGCGGCGGCGCCAGGATCGTCGAGGGCCGCCAAGCCTCCGGCCGAGGACTCCGGCGTGCAGATCGTGAAGCGGAAGACGGCCGGCGGCACGATCACCTCGCAGCCTTTGCCCGGCTCTCCGGCGACGGCGCCCGTCGTCGCGGCCCCGCCGTCCAAGACGGAAGAGGCGAAGTCGCCGCGGGTCGCCCAGGTCGGCGGCGCTGCCTCGCCGGCCCCCAGCCCCTCTCCCGCCATGCCGCGCGTGGCCCAGGCGGGTGGGACCAGCCGCCCGGCGGCGGACGAGCAGCCGACGGCGACGGTCGCCTCCCGGCCGGTGCCCGACGGCGCCACCGTGCTGTTCCTGGGCTCCGAGGAGATCGAATCCAAGCTGCGCGCGCTCGCCGACCGCTCCGCGGAGGCCGGCTTCGTCTTCCGCGAGTCGTCGCGAAAGATCAGCCGGACCATTCTCGGCGTCACCATCGGGGCGCTGGTCGCGGCCGTCTTGATGATCACCGCCGTGGTGGTGATGTTCGGCCGCTGGGTCGCCAATCCGCTCCGGCAGGTCATTCACCGTCTCCACGACCTCGTCGTGGGCGAAGGGACGCTCGAGGACCGGCTGGCGACCATCCAGGAGCTGCCGGTGCAGTCGGCGGACGAGATCGGCCAGCTCCGGGCGAGCTTCAATGCCACGGTCGGTCTGCTACGCCATCGCGAGGCCGAGGTGAAGCGCGAGCTCCGGCACGAAGAGCTGCAGGAGAACATCACGAACTTCCTGAACGTCGCGCACGAGATCGCCCAGGGCGATCTCACGAAGCGCGGGACCGTCACCGCCGACCTCATCGGCAGCGTGGTGGACGCCATCAACGTCATGGTCGGGCAGATCGGCGACGTCATCGGCGACGTGCGCAACGCGGCCCTGCGGGTGGCCGTCAGCGCGGACGAGATGATCACCGCCACCGGCGAGACCACGGCCGGCGCCCAGTCACAGGCGCGCGAGGCGATGGGCGTCAAGAACGCCGTGGAGCGGCTCACCCTCTCGGTCCGCGAGGTCGCCGACAGCGCTGAAGGCTCGGCGCTGGCCGCCCGGCAGGCCCTGGACGCCGCCCGCAAGGGCGACCAGGCGGTGCACGAGAGCCTGGCCGGCATGGAGCGGATCCGGAACGAAGTGCAGACGATGACCAAGAAGATCAAGAGCCTCGGCGATCGCTCGCTCGAGATCTCCAACATCGTCAACACGATCGAAGGCATCGCGTCCGAGACTCACCTGCTCGCCCTCAACGCCTCCATCGAGGCGGCCGGGGCCGGCGAAGCGGGCACCCGCTTCACGATCGTCGCCGAGCAGGTCCGCAAGCTCGCCCAGCGCTGCGCCAAGGCCACCAAGGACATCGGCGCGCTCATCAAGACCGTCCAGTCCGAGACGCAGGAAGCCATCGTCGTCATGCAGCAGGGCACCAGCGAGGTGGAGGCGGGCTACGGCCTGACCGTGCAGGCCGGCGACAGCCTCAAGGAGATCGCCGCCGTGTCTCAGAAGTCGGCGGAGCTGGCGCAGAACATCTCGCTCGCCACCCAGCAGCAGGTGCAGGGCGTGGACGGTGTGGCGGTCGCGGTGCAGTCGATCTCGGGCATCGCCGTCCAGACCGAGCAAGGGATGCTCCAGACCCGAAAGACGGTCGACGAGCTGGCCCGGCTGGCCGAAGAGCTCAAGGGCAAGCTCGCCCAGTTCACCGTGGCGGGCGGCTAGAAAAGACGCGCTCCAGCTCGTAGGCGGGCGTCACTTCGAGCTGATCGTAGCGGCAGTCCCGGGGGCGCTTGTCGGGACGCCATCGCAGGAACTGCGCAGCATGCCGAAAGCGCGAGCCCTGCATGTGATCGTAGGCGACCTCGCACACGCGCTCCGGCCGTAGCGGCTCCCAGCTCAGGTCCTTGTCGCGATTCCACCGGCTCGTCGCGCCGGGCAGCCGCTGGCCCTTCGCGTGCGCGTCGGCCTCCGCCTCTGCCCAGTCCCGCCACGGATGCTCGTCGAGCGCCCGCTCGCGGAGCGGCGCCAGCTCGGCGACGAGCTGCTTGCGCACCGCCGTCGTGAACGCGGCGGCCACGCCGACGTGATGCAGCGTGCCCTCGTCGTCGTAGAGGCCGAGCAGGAGCGATCCCACCAGCGTGCCGGGCCCTTTCTTGTGCCAGCGGAAGCCGGCCACCGCGCAGTCGGCCGTGCGCCGATGCTTCACCTTGATCATCGTGCGCTCGCCGGCGCGATAGGGCGCGTCGAGACGCTTGGCCATGACTCCGTCGAGCCCGGCGCCCTCGAAGCGCCGAAACCAGTCCTCGGCCAGCGGCCGCTCGCGCGTGGCCGGCGAGAGATGCACGGGTGGCGCCGCCCGCGCCAGCGCCTGCTCGAGCCGCTCGCGCCGCACGGCCAGCGGCGCCTCCCGCAGGTCCTCGTCGCCGAGCGCGAGCAGGTCCCACGCCACGAACGAGGCCGGCGACGTTTCGGACAGCAGCTTCACGCGCGAGGCGGCGGGGTGGATGCGCAGGAGCAGCGCCTCGAAGTCGAGCCCGCCGTCGCCGACGATGACGATCTCGCCATCGACGACGCACCGCTCCGGCAGCGCGCGGGCCAGGGGGGCGACGAGCTCCGGGAAGTAGCGGTTCATGGGCCGCTCGTCCCGGCTCTGCAGCAGCACCTCGTCGCCGTCGCGAAACACCAGCGTCCGGAAGCCGTCCCACTTCGGCTCGAACTGCCATCCCTCGCCGCCGGGCAGGGCGTCCGCGGCGCTGGACAGCATGGGAGCGAGCGGCGGGGAGAACGGCAAGCGCATACCTCACCGATCACGATAGCCCAAACGCCGCGCGGCGGCACACCCGGGGTATTATGTGCCTCCAAAAGCATAGTCGCCCTGCGCCCATGGCCACGGGGCTTCGCATCGCGGGCACCACCATTTGACAGGGCGCGAACGCGTCGTCATGATCGGGCGCCTGGGCGACTTCGCGACACGAGAGGAACGACGGCTGATGCGATACGAGGCACCCGAGACCGTAGAGAGGGCGTCGGCGCTGCTCGCCGACAGCGCGGGCGAGGCCCGCATCCTGGCCGGAGGCACCGACCTCCTGGTGCAGATGCGCAGCGACATCGTCGATCCGGCGCTGATCGTCGACATCAAGCGCATCGCCGAGACCCGGTGGATCACCGAAGAGCCCGGCGGCGGCTGGCGCATCGGGGCCGCCGTCACCGGCGCCGAGCTCAAGGAGCACGCGCGGCTCAAGCAGGTGTGGCCCGGCGTCGTCGAGGCCGCGAACCTGATCGGGTCCACGCAGGTGCAGGGACGCGCCACGCTCGGCGGCAATCTCTGCAACGGCTCGCCGGCGGCCGACAGCGTGCCCGCGCTCATCGCCGCGGGCGCGGTGGCGACGCTGGCCGGTCCGCAAGGCCGGCGCGACCTTCCCGTCGAGGACGTCATGCTCGGCCCGCGCAAGCTCGCCCTCGGCAAGGGCGAGTTCGTCGTGTCGTTCGGCCTGCCGCCACGGCCGCCGCGCTCGAGCGACGCCTACCTGCGCTTCATCCCGCGCACGGAGATGGACATCGCCGTCGTCGGCGCCGGCGTGAGCCTCACGGTCGACGCCAGCGGGACGATCACCGAGGCGCGCGTGTCGCTGGGCGCGGTGGCACCGCGCGTGTTGCTGGTGCGCGAGGCGGCGGCGGCCATCGTCGGCAGCCGCCTGGACCGTGTGGCGCAGGACCGCCTGGAGGCCGCCGCCCGGGCCGCCTGCACGCCGATCGATGACAAGCGCGGTACCGTGGAATTCCGCATCCAGATCGCCGGCGTGCTGGCGCGCCGGACGGCCTTGATCGCGCTGGACCGAGCGAGGACCCAGTGATGGCCAAGCACCACATCGAGACGACGGTGAACGGGGACGCGGTGGAGTTCCTCTGCGAGACGGAGGAGACGCTGCTCGACGTCCTGCGCGACACGCTGCACCTGACCGGCAGCAAGGAAGGCTGCGCCTCCGGCGACTGCGGCGCCTGCAGCGTGACGCTCGATGGCCGGCTCGTCTGCGCGTGCCTCGTGCTGGGCTGCGAGGTAGGCGGGCGCCGGATCGAGACGATCGAGGGCATGGCCGAGGGCGAGGCGCTCCATCCGCTGCAGACGAAGTTCCTGGAGCACGCGGCGCTGCAATGCGGGATCTGCACGCCCGGCTTCCTGGTGGCCAGCCGGGCCCTGCTCGAGCGCAATCCGAATCCGAGCGAGACGGAGATCCGTTACTGGCTCGCCGGCAACCTCTGCCGGTGCACCGGGTACGACAAGATCGTGACCGCCGTGAAGGACGCCGCGGTCGTGATGAGAAAGGGTTAGCGCCATGGCCGAGAACGGGACGAACGGGCACGGGTACGTCGGCACGCGCACCATCCGGCCGGACGGGGTGGACAAGGTCACCGGGCGCGCCCGCTTCGGCGCCGACTTCAACCTGCCCGGCCAGCTCATCGGCCGCGTGCTGCGCAGCCCGCACCCCCACGCGCGCATCGTGGCGATCGACACGTCGAAGGCGGAAGCGCTGCCCGGCGTGAAGGCCGTCATCACGCGCGACGACTTCGCCGACCAGCCCTCGGAGTTCATCCCGGCCGGCGAGATGATGATGAACTACAAGGACGTCGTGCGGAACGTCCTGGCGCGCGAGAAGGCGCTGTACGAGGGGCACGCGGTGGCGGCCGTCGCCGCGACGAGCGCGGCGATCGCCCGGCGCGCGCTCAAGCTCATCGACGTGACGTACGAGGTGCTCCCGCATGTGATCGACGTGGTCGAAGCGATGCGGCCCGGCGCGCCGCTGCTCCACGACGACCTGTTCACGGCGGGCGTCGAGCCCAAGCCCGACAAACCGTCCAACATCGCCAAGCGCGTCGAGATCACGCTGGGCGACGTGGATGCCGGCTTCGCCAAGGCCGACGTCATCGTCGAGCGCGAGTTCAAGACCGCACCGGTCCATCAGGGCTACATCGAGCCGCACGCGGCGCTGGCCACCGTCTCCGAGGACGGCACGGCCGAGCTGTGGTGCTGCACGCAGGGCCACTACATCGTGCGCGCCCACTGCGCGCGCCTGCTGGGTCTGGACATCGCCAAGATCCGCGTGACCGCCTCCGAGATCGGCGGCGGCTTCGGCGGCAAGACGGTCGTTTATCTGGAGCCGCTGGCGCTGGCGCTCTCCCGCAAGGCCAAGCGGCCGGTCAAGATGGTGATGTCGCGCGAGGAGGTCTTCAAGGCCTCCGGCCCGACCTCCGGCGCCACCGTGCGCGTGAAGATGGGCGCGACGAAGGACGGCAAGTTCGTGGCCGGCTTCGCCGAGCTGAAGTACCAGGCGGGCGCCTTCCAGGGCTCGCCCGTGCAGCCCGGCGTGATGTGCGCGTACGCGCCGTACGACATGGAGAACGTGAAGGTCATCGGCTACGATGTCGTCTCCAACCGCCCGAAGGTGGCGGCGTACCGCGCGCCCGGCGCGCCCATCTCCGAGTTCGCCGTCGAGAGCGTGGTCGACGAGATCGCCAAGAAGCTCGGCCTCGACCCGATCGAACTCCGCATGATGAACGCCGCGCGCGAGGGCACCAAGGCCGCGTACGGGCCGAAGTTCGGGCCGATTGGCCTCGAAGAGACGCTCAACTCCATCAAGAAGACCGAGCACTGGAACACGCCGCTGCGCAAGTGGCAGGGGCGCGGCGTGGCCTCGGGCTTCTGGTTCAACATCGGCGGCGAGACGTGCGTATCACTCACGGTCAACGAGGACGGGACCGTGTCGTTGATGGCGGGCACGCCGGACATCGGCGGGCTGCGCGCCTCGCTGGCGGCGGTGGCCGCCGACGAGCTGGGCGTGGAGTACGACAAGGTGCGCCCGATCATCGGCGACACCGGCTCGCTCGGCTTCAACTTCCTCACCGGCGGCAGCCGCTCGGCGTTCTCGGGCTCGATGGCGATCGTGGAGGCGGCCAAGCAGATCAAGGCCGATTGCTGCGCGCGCGCGTGCAAGCTCTGGGACCTCAAGCCCGAGCAGGTCGCGTGGGAGCGCGGCCGGGTTCGGCCGATTGGCGACGCGGCCGACAAGGCCAAGCCGATGTCGATCGCCGACTTCGCCAAGGTGGCCGGCAAGACGGGCGGCCCCATCGTCGGCTACGGCCGTCTCAACGCCCAGGGCGCGGGGCCCAGTCTCGGCACGCACCTCGTCGACCTCGAGGTGGATCCCGAGACCGGCCGCGTGACGATCCTGCGCTACACCGTCGCGCAGGATGCCGGCAAGGCTCTGCATCCGGCGTACGTCGAGGGCCAGTTCCAGGGCGGCGCGGTGCAAGGGATCGGCTGGGCGCTGAACGAGGAGTACGTCTACGGCGACGACGGCAAGCTGCAGAACGCCGGCTTCCTCGACTACCGCATGCCGGTGGCCTCCGACGTGCCGATGATCGACGCCATCCTGGTGGAGGTCGCGAACCCGAAGCACCCGTACGGCGTGCGCGGCGTCGGCGAGACCCCCATCGTGCCGCCGCTGGGCGCCATCGCCAACGCCATGGAGAACGCGACGGGCATCCGCTTCACCGAGCTCCCGATGTCACCGCCCAAGGTGCTCAAGGCGCTGCGGGAGAAAGGCGTCACCGCGAAGTAGCGCGCGCATGCCGCGCGTCGTGCTCGTCGGAAATCTCGCGCAGCTCACGGGGGGCGTCGCCGAGTTCCAGCTCTCGGCGACGTCCGTGAAGCAGCTCTTCGATCAGCTCACCGCGCTGCATCCCGCGATCGGACCGCATCTCGAAGAGGGCGTGGCGGTCGCCATCGACGGCCAGATCTACCAGGAGGCGCTCTTCCAGCCAATCGCCGCCGACAGCGAGGTGTTCCTGCTCCCGCAGATTGCCGGCGGGTCAGGCGCTCACGCGACCCGCCACGCGTACGCGAGCAGCGCGGCGACCGCCGCGTGCAGCGCGTGCCCCGCGATTCAGAGCGGGCAGGGCTGCCGCAGATCGACGAGCAGCGCCCACACGAGATAGAGCCCGACCAGCACGCTCGCGGCCGCCACGAGCAGGAACTGCCACGGCACCGCGACACGGCCGCTCGTCACCCACGCCAGCGCGAGAGCGACGCACGCCACGTTCCAGACGATCCCCACGTACACGTTCGGTGCTCCGCCGAACAGCCGTGCGTACGGCGTGCGCACGACGATCACGCACGACGACGTGTCGGCGCCACAGGTCTTGAACAGGATTCCCAGACGGTGGCGAAGCCCGGGCCACCGGTCGAGGATCAGCGACGTGAAGTAGAGATTGATCAGCAGCGCGGGGACGGTCAGCGCGACGAGACCGATCGCCAGCCCCGCCGTCATGTGCCGCCTCGTTGCTCCAGCACCAGTGACTGGAGCCCGCGGCCGACCGTGCCGCGCGTGTCGCAGATCCGGGTGTCGGCGAGCCCGATGCCGCTCGGTTCATAGGCCGAGACCGAGTCGAGGCCGACCCACTCGCCCTCCAGCGGCCGGGACAACGCCACCGTGAGGTCGGCATTGACCGCCGTCTGCAGCCGGTGGTCGATGGCGGCGCTGACACCGCTGCTCGAGTCGGCGGCGATCAGCACGCGCTCCAGCGGCGAGGGTGGCGTACCGGGAAGAAGCGGCACGCGCTGCCGCATCCACGCCGCCGCGCGGCCGCTGCCGAACTCGCCGCGGGCCAGGCGCGTCTCCATCGCGGTGTGATAGCCGTCGGGCTCACGGAAGAAGGGAAACTGGAAGGGCGCCGAGGCCTCCGGCAGCGGCAGCGCCGATGCGTCGTCGGTCAGCGGCTTGAGGGACACGGCGTCCCGCCGGATGAGGGTGATCACGGCGTGCGCGACGATCGTCTCCGTGTGGAGCAGGAAACCGATCCAGCGCTGAACCTTGGAGCCGTGGCGGAGCGGCTCGAGACGGACGCGCAGCCGATCGATCGGCACCGGACGGAGAAAGTCGATCGTGAAGCGGACGACGGACAGCTCCGGGACGGCGGCTTCCACGACGTGCGCGACGAGCGCGGCCGGCGGGCCGCCGTGCTGGTGCGTCCGGCTCCACGGCCCGCGGGTGTGCGACGTGGCGATCCACCCGTCGCCATCGGGAACGAAGAACGCGTCCGTCATGCGCTCATGCCGGCCGGCAGAATCCTCCCCGGGCGCCTCAGCAGCCCCACCGCGATGCCGATGTTGAGCAGGTTCCACAGGATGCCGTTGAGGAACGCGGCCTGGTAGGAGCCCGTGAGGTCGAAGATCACGCCGGACATCCAGCCACCGAGCGCCATGCCGAACACGGTCGCCATCAGCACCGTGCCCACGCGCACCCCGGCCTCCTGGGGCGGAAAGAACTCTCGCACGATGACGGCGTAGCCCGGCACGATGCCGCCCTGGAACAGGCCGAACAGCGCCGACACGACGTAGAGCGAGGCGAGCCCATCGAAGGGCAGAAAGAGCAGGAGCGCCAACGCCTGCAGACTCGAGCCAAGCAGCAGTGTGCGCCGCCCCCCGATGCGGTCGCAGATCCAGCCCGAGGTCAGCCGGCTCACCACGCCGAACCCGAGCATCAGCGACAGCATCTGCGCGCCTCGCGCGGCGCCGTGGCCGAGGTCGCCCGCGTACGCGACGATGTGGACCTGCGGCATCGACATCGCGACGCAGCAGCTCAGGCCGGCGATGACCAGCACGATCTGCAGCGCGGCCGGCGACATCCCCAGCGGCCGCGACGTCCGCAACGCGACCTCGACAGTCGGCGACGCGGGCGCGCCCCGCGGCGAGCGCCGCCGGAGAGCCAGCGTGAGCGGCACCATGGTCGTCACGCAGAAGACGGCGATCCCCAGGTAGGTCCAGCGCCAGCCCATGCGCTCGATGCCGTGCTGCACGACCGGCGGCCAGACGGTGCCGGCGAGGTAGCTGCCGCAGGCGATGATCGCCACGGCCATTCCCCGACGGCGCGTGAACCAGAGCGAGGTGTCGGCGATGATCGGCGCAAACGTGGCCGAGCTGGCGCCGCCGACCAGCAGGCCCTGGGCCAGGATGAAGTGCCAGAGGCTCGTCGCCTGGCTGGCGGCGACGTATCCGAGGCTCAGCGCGATCGCCCCGCCGGCGGCCGGCACGAAGATGCCGAAACGATCGGAAAGGCGCCCCATCAGGATGCCGCCGAACCCGAAGCAGATCATCGTCGCGGTGTAGGGCAGCGACGCGGCGGCACGTGCGACGCCGAACTCCGCCTGGACCGCCGGCAGGACGACGATCACGGACCACATGCCCACGCCGCCGATGGCGGACAGCAGGAGCGCGGCAAAGAGCCGGGCCCAGGCATAGGCGGACTCCGGTGCGTCACGCGAAGCGTCGCCTACTCGGCTCCCGACGTCGACGGCGGGCTCGGGCATGTGCGCCCGCTCAGTATCCAGGTTCTCTCACCGTTTGTACTCGGCCAATTGGCGAGCCTGGGGCGCTCGATTGGCCCGGCGGAGACTGCGCTGGCCTCAGCGGCTACCGGACGATCCGGTCCTCGCGCTTTCTCGCCTGGGATGAGTGATCTCACTGCTCGGCGCCATCCGGTCGACCCTGTCCCGCTCATCCAGGGCGTTGGTGACACGCTCGCACCAGTTGCTCCGGTCGTAGATCACCAACCGCCTCATCAAATTCCGCCGACAGGGCCGAGTATCTTGCCGGCGCCCCGGACACCTGCTGGAAGTGAGGCTCACGGTGATCCCTGGCCCAACTGAAATAGGGGTTCGAGGCCTCGCGGCGCTCGTACACGCCGGCCAGCGTGCCTCGTCCAAGGTGCACGATGAATCCACTCGCCGTGAACGGAAACGTGGCGATTGGAATCTGGACACGGCGACACGACTGTTCAAAGTCGCCGACCGGATCGCCTCCTTCGAGGAACGGGCCGATCTCAGGGCGCCAGGCGCGGGCGGGATCGATCAGGAGCGAATATCCACGGAGGCGAACGTCCTGGTGCCACGTGTTCCACGCCGCCTCTCCAAGCAGCGCCGCCCCTGCAGATCGCGCTGCCGATACGGCCTCGGTTGCCGCATCCGGTCGCGCCACCACGCAGTCCGAGTCCAGCAGCCACAGCCACGGGCGATCGCCATCGCCGGCGCGCGACGCACAATGAGACAGCGCCTGGCTCATCCCCGGACCGTGATAGCGGTTCGCGCCGTTCAGGATCGGCTCGCACAGACCGGCGCCAGCGCAGGCTCGGAGAATTGCGACAGATCCGTCCGCCGAGCCATTGTCCACGACCACCACCGATCGCAGCTCGGAGCCCAAGAATCGGTACAGCGACCAGAGCAGCATCGAGACCAGGCGCTTCGTGTTGTAGTTCACGGTCACGACCGTGACACCATGGGGTTCGATCGCAAGGTCCGTGGTCGGCCACCACGAGACTCGCTCCCTCACCTCGCCAGTCATGGAAAAACGGAGACGGGCACTCCGGCTGTTACCGAAGTGCCCGTCGTGTGTTGGTGGGCCGTCAAGGACTCGAACCTTGGACCCGCTGATTAAGAGTCAGCTGCTCTACCAACTGAGCTAACGGCCCAACACCTTCTACTTCACCAGTGGTGCGCCCGAGAGGATTCGAACCTCTGGCCTTTGGCTTCGGAGGCCAACGCTCTATCCAACTGAGCTACGGGCGCCCGCGACACTTCTGCCGCAAAATGCTTGGGGTGACCGAGGGGAATCGAACCCCCAACCCCCGGCTCCACAGGCCAGTGCTCTAACCAATTGAGCTACGGTCACCGCGCGGCGACGCAGTGGTTGATCTTACCGAAACTACGTCCCCTCGTCCATCTCGCGCGGCGACGGGCCGCCGTCGATCACGATCGTCTCGCCCGTCATCCACGACGACGCGTCGGAGGCCAGGAAGATGCAGGGGTAGGCGATCTCGTGCACCTTGCCCCAGCGGCCCATGCCCACGCGCGAGGCGACCTGGTCGTACGTCTTCTTGCCGTCGGGGCCGGCCTGCTTGAGGACGTCCAGGTAGCCTTCCGTCTCGACGGGGCCCGGAGCGATGCAGTTCACGCGCACCTTCTTGCGCCCCCACGCCGTGCCCAGCTCGCGCGTCAGCGTGATGACGGCCGACTTGGCGGCGCCGTAGTGCGACATCATCGTCGAGCCGTAGACGCCGGCGATGGACGAGATGTTCACGATGACGCCGCCGGTGGGCTGCTGCATCATCTGCTTGCCCGCCCACTTGCAGCCGAGGAACACGCCGTTGAGATTGATCTGGATCACCGTGTTCCAGCCGTTGACCGAGATGTCCTCGGGCTTGGCGCGGAACGAGGCGCCGGCGTTGTTGACCATGACGTCGAGGTGGCCCCACTCCTGCGTCACGCGCTCGACGATGGCCTTCACCTGGTCCTCCTGGCGCACGTCGAGCGTCATGGAGAAGGCCTTGCGGCCGAGATTGCGGATCTCCTTCTCGACCGGCTCCAGGTGCTCCAGCTTGCGGCTGCAGATGGCGACGTCGGCCCCGGCGCGCGCGAACTCGATCGCGATCGATTTGCCGATGCCCGTACCGCCGCCCGTGACGATCGCCGTCTTGCCCTCGAGAGAGAACGGGTCCTTGGCCATGGCGGGGACGATACC